>Ga0190271_10000288_pt1 | contig 24782 bp, 23 predicted proteins | sample Popmic356T_FD_133747 | JGI IMG/M metagenome (GOLD analysis project Ga0190271, IMG submission 133747) | Populus adjacent soil microbial communities from riparian zone of Weber River, Utah, USA - 356 T | ecosystem: Environmental > Terrestrial > Soil > Riparian zone | place: USA: Utah | collected...
CGGGCACCAGCGCGGTGACCTTGACGATCAGCCTCGCCATGATTATGCGTCGTCGCCCGCGACGTTGACCGTGATCGCGTTGCGCGGCTTGATCTGATCCAGAGTGCCCTTGAGCGCCTTGATCCAGGACTCCGTCACGTTCGCGTAGGAGCCGGTGTCCAGGGTCGCCGCGATGGCGTTGCTGTTGCCACCGACGACTGATCCCGACAGGTATTCCATCCACCAGCCGGAACTGGGGTTGAACACGATGTAGACGGTCGCGCCGTCCGAGACCCGCTTGTAGTAGGCCCCACTGTTCTTTGCCACGTCTTCGTCCTCCTCATCATCGTCGGGTGGTGGTGTAGGGATGCTCACGTCGCCGACGTACAACGCGAAGTCTATGGTGGGGGCGCTCCACGCCTCTTGCGCCCACAAGGTCTGGTGATCGTGGGGACCGTAGTACCAGTCGTCCCCGAAGCCGCTGGCCCCCGAGAGGCCGAGCGCCTGGCCGCGCGTCACGCGCTGGCCGACGTTGACCCGGACCTCGGCCATGTGCAGGGAGCGGGTGGTGCGGCCATCAAGCAGCCGGTACTCGACGAACCTGCCCATCGCGCCACTGTTGGAGCGCTTGACGTCGGTGATGACCCCGGCCTCGACGGCGCGGAGGATGGACCCGTAGTGGCAGCCGTAGTCCGTGCCCGCCTCGGTGGAGGGTGGCCGACGGTCCCGGTGGCATTGCCAGGAGCAGCTGACGTAGCTGGTGCTGGTGGGAAGTGCGTATCCGGCCATATGGGTCTCCTCAGAAAGTCGCAAGGGCGATGCGCCGCCAGCTGTTCGCGGTGACGCAGACGTAGAAGTAGGTGCTGTCCCAGGCGATCTGGCCCTGAGCCCCTACAGCGGATGAGGATGCGGGAGGATACGACGCCATCTGCACCCTCCCCGGAATCACGACCGTCTCAGATGACGTGCCGAGCTTGATCTGGTTGTCGGCTGACGTGAACGCATAGGTTCCGATTGCCACGCTGGCGTCATGGTCCGCGACCGCAGACCGGCCGAGCGCGACCGACCGGAGCCCATATGCAGCCGACAGGTAGCCGATCGACATCGACTCCTCACCCGCGGCATCCGAGCTATACCCGATGGCGATGGCGCCGTCTTCCTCCGCTTCCGACACCCTGCCGATCGCGATCCCATCCGACAGAGACGCCGTCGCATAGTTGCCAATCGCGATCGCGTAGTAGTCGTTCGCGACCGCGGTGTCGCCGAGGGCGATAGCAGCGTCTCCTACCGCCTCCGTGTCGACACCGAGAGCGATGGAGTTCTCCCCGGTGCCCGGGTGCAGGCTGTCCCCGCCACCGCCACCCCCGGTGGCGGTGATGGTGACGGTGTTGCCGGCGTCGTTGACGCTGATGGTGACGTTCGATCCGGCGACCAGCGTCGCGCCGATGATGTCCCGGACCTCTTCGATGGTCAGCCCACCCGGAGGCCCCACCGCACCAGGCTTCGACCGCCTGCGCTCGAGCGCGACGAGCCGACGCTGTGTGCCGCTGATGAAGGAGGCCAGGTCGCGGGGGACATCCCCCACGCCGGTCACGCCAGCGCCTTCCCCACCAGTACGCCCGCCCACACGCCGCCAGCCTGGATCAGCGTGATCCAGTCGATGGAGGCAGCGGGTGTCGACAGCACTGGGCTGATGTTGCCCGGGAACTTCACGACCGCGGGCCAGGTGATGGTCCGGGATCCCGCGTCACCCTGCACGATAAGCAGGTCGATACGTGCCGTGTTCACCGGCAGGGTCACGGTGGTCGCGTTCGCTTCCAGGTTCACCAGCGCAGATGCGTAGCCGCCGAGCACCGACAGGTCGAGCGAGCCGACCGTGGTGTGCTCGATGATCGTCTGCGCGGGCGCGATCGAGATGGTGTACGGAGACGAGAGGTTGCCCGTCCCGCTGATGTCGAGGCCGTTGCCAGCCACGATTTGGCAGGAGCACGAAGACCCTGCACATGAGCACCTTCCGGGCATTTCCTACTCCTCTGGTTCGGGTTCTACGACGTCGCTGTCCGGCCGAGTGGCCGGCACCAGCGTCACCTGGATCGTCTCACCCTCGGTCGTCTCCGTCACGGTGAGCAGATGCAGCTTCTGCATCTGGGCGACGTTCCGCGAGTTCAGCGTAGCGAGCAGCGGGATCTGCGTCCCGGGCACCAGGTGATCAATGGTCAGTCCCGGCGAAAGCCGGATGCCGCTGTTGTCGGGGACGCGCACCTCGATGGGCACCGGCGAGCGACCGTACAGATTGCGCAGCGCCTGGCTGTTGAGCTCGGCCTGCGTGGGCGAGTCGCTGTTCTCCTCGTCGTACACCGTGAAGATCTTCGTCCACGGCCCGTAGTAGCCGTTGCTCTCGCCGGCCCCGCCGTACGAGCCGTCGTCAGCGACGGTGAAGGCGACCGCTGCGAAGTCAGCGCCGTAGGCGGTGACGATCACCTCGCCGAAGAAGTCGGCCTCGGTCAGCATCCGGGTCTTGCCGATGTAGCGCGAGACATCCCAGATGTGGATGGCCCGGCCGACCACGGTGTAGTCGATCCCGCCGGTGCGCGCGTAGTTGTCAAGGTGCTCGCCGACCGACATCTGGAACGGCTGCGTCCAGGCCGATGTCCTCGCCTCGTTCGGCTCGTGGTGCACCACGAGGAACGGCAGCACATTGATCGGCGGGTCGATGTCCTCCCACGCCGGGACGGTGATGACCGTGGTGTCGTCGGATGCCAGGTAGTCGAACGGGTTGGTGAGCTCGTAGTTGAAGATGTTCTGCATCCGGGTGGTGACCTCGATCGGGCCGTCGCCCTCGATCGAGTTGTCCCAGTCCTTGGTCAGCGGCCTGCCGAATGCGTAGTCGAGGACGTCCCTTGCAGCGACCTCCACGTAGTTCTGGTGCCAGCCCACCCGGCCGATCGGCCCCTCCCACACCCGCTCGTCGCCGCGGTAGATCACGAGCTCACTGCGCTTCGGCTCGATCTGCTCGAGCGTGCGCGCCTGGCGCGAGCACGCCGACGCCGAGATCAGCAGCGACGCCTCGCTCACCTCATCGCGCCGTCGATCCCACCTGACCTGCGACAGGTCGACGAGCTCGCCGACGCGGCGCTTGCCGCCGCGGTCGGTGATGAAGGCGTGGTGGAGCTCGATGCACTCGCCGCCGTAGAGGCCCTTCGCCATCAGCTTCTCCGGGTGAGGTAGATGTTGGTGTCGAAATCGTCGATCGTGACGTCCAGATCCATGTCGAGCGAGATCATGTACTGGATCCCGCAGCTGAGTACCGGCCAGGTTGCCGGCGTCCCGCCAGTGCCGTAGAGCAGGTGGTCGGCGGCCAGGCCCTCACCGCCCGCGACCTCGGCGAACACGCGCTGCAGTGGCCCGTCGATGGTGAGCACCGTATCCCTCGGCACGTACGTGATGATCTGCTCGGCGCAGTACGCGGTCGGCTCAACATCCAGCGCGTCGAACTCGAACGGGTTCGGGTAGTACCGGATGCGCAGCTGCCGCAGGCTCACCAGTGGCTTCGTGGTCAGCACCAGCGTGGGCAGCACGGCGAGCCAGTCTGAGACCTCGGTCTTCGGGATCGGGATCCAGTACCGTCGCCAGACGCCGAGCTCGTCGATGCACTCGTCGATGATCGACGGCGGCCGCGGCGGCTGCGGCACCGGGTCGCAGAGCGGGTCGGCGAGCGGGTCGACCTCGTTGACATCCTTCGTCAGCCGGTACGACTCGGATGCGTGCGTGGCGCCCGCGAACCGGTAGTCGTACTGGGAGGTGTCCGGGGTGGAGCCATCGAAGTAGGTCAGCAGCTTCGTACCGAGGGACAGCATCGCGCCGTCCATCGTGATGACGTCGCCACCGCGATAGTTGGTGTGGCCGTCCCCGGCGACGTCGATGATGCCCACCGCCGCGTAGGCGGCGCCGGCGGGACTCGTCCCCCACGTCGACAGCCGGGTGAGGGTGTTGGCGCGCACCAGCCGCGCCGAGCCCACAGTCTGGCTGATGAGCACGCCGGTCTCGTCCATCCAGGAGATGATCGCCGCCACCCGGTTCTGCCGGAGCAGCGTCATGTAGATCGAGCCGTTGTACTGCACGCCGCTCGCGACCACAGCCCAACCGGGAGCCGCTCGTTGCGTGCCAGCGATGAAGCCGGGCTGGGTGGAGTCGCTGAAGAACGTCACCCGCGTCCCCATCGTGCCGGTGCGGGTGCCGAAGTTGGCAGTGACGCGGTGCACGACCCCGGTGGCGCCGGTCCAGGAGTAGAACGGCTCCCACCCGGTGGGGACGTGGCCGACCGCGATCGACGTCGACGCATCTGCGGTACTCGACCAGCGGTAGTCCTCGTCGTCGGTGCTCGGTGTGCTGCCGTCGAAGTAGTCGCCGGGGTTGGTGGACGGGTTCGGCTGGGTGACGTACTGGGTGCTAGAGACCGGCGCCTCGCCGACCGCGTTCTTCGCGGTGACCCGCCACGAGTACCGCTGCCCCGGCTTCAGCCCGCTGATTGTCGGCGTCGAGTCGGTGGTCTCAGTGGTGACCGCCAGCCCGTTCGCGGCGTTCGACGACGTGACCGGCTGGTGAACGATCTTGTAGCCGTTGGCCGAGGGGCTGGACGCCGGCGGGGTGATGAACAGGTTCGCGGTGCGACCGGCCGCACCCGGCACCACGAGGAACGTCGCCGCGGTCGAGGGCTTTGCGCCCAGGAACACCGAGCGGGTGACGCTCGCCACGCCGCCCTTCTTGCCGGCGCCGTTGGTGACGGCGTTCTTCGCCATCGCCCGCACGTAGTACGTCTTGCCCGGCGACAGTCCCGTCATGGTGGTGTCGCTGGCGGTGGTGATCTCCTTCGCGATCGACGCGAAGTTCGAGACGGTGGACGCCTGCACGGTGTAGCTGGTAACCGTGGCGCCGCCATTGTCGCTCGGCAGCGTGAGGTCGATCTTGATCGACGTGCCATCGGTGCCCGGAGTGGCCGCCAGCCCCGGCGCGGCGGGAGCCTGCTCCCAGTCCATGTGGCCGGGCTGCTCGCCGTTCGGCGACCAGTTCACCGCCTGCTCTGCCCCGGACACCCAGTAGGTGGTGTATTTCCCGGAGTGCAGTAGGCCCAGCTTGATGTCGCCGGACTCCTGCGTCACCCGGAACGCGAAGACGCCCCCGGAGTTGGCGAAGCTCCCGGACGGAAGCCACCCGGACGGGCCGTATGCGAACCGGAAGGCACGGTCGCCGGTGCCCGCGTCACCCACCACCCGGGTGACGTGGATCGGCCTGCTGCCGTCGTAGATGCGGCGAGCGGTGGGAAACGGCAGGTTCGGGGTGCGCCAGCCATCACCGACGTATCCAGTGTGAGTGCTCTTTGTGACGCCGCCGGCGCCCCAGGTACTAGTTGGCATCATGCACCCCCTACGGGATCGTCAGTGCGACGGCGTCGATGTACAGTTCGATCGTCGCCCCTGCGTCCCAGCTGGTGACGCCCATGTCGACCTCGATCATCACTGAGTCTGCACCGGACGGCACGTCGATGGAGCTCATCGAGATCGGCCCACTGCCGCCGCCCCACTGGGTGCCGATGATGGTGATGCCGTTGTCGACGCCGCCGTTGCGCCAGGTCGCGGTGACCGTCTTGGTACCGGGCGTGTATGAGGCGGTGTCCACCCCGTACGCCCAGACGGTGATCGACATCCGGGTCTGCGCGGTGGCATTGGGGAAGCTGACGGTGTAGCGCCCGGCGATCGCGCCGAGAGTGCCGCTGCTGCTGGGTGTCGCCACCACCCGATAGGATCTGGCACCTTCCGCCGCGACCGATGTGGAGAAGGCGGCGCTGCCAGCGCCGAGGCCCGACGACGTGAAGAACGACCAGCCGGTGGTGTTGACCTCCACTGACGGGTTGGTGGCGTAGTTCGTCGCCACCGTGACCTCGGGCCCGACCACGCCGACCGAGGCGTACGGGATCAGGTTGTACGGCACGTCGGCGTAGACGGTGGAGATCGACGAGTCGAGCGGAATCTCCTTGGTCAGCGAATAGATATAGGGCGTCGCGGCGGCCACCGTGAACTCCACGACGTAGCCCCAGAACTCGTCGCGATGCAGTGTCTCCATCACGATCGGGCCGCTGATCGTGACGACGCCGTGCATCACCCGGCGCAACCCGTCGATGGTCAGGTCGTAGAGCACGTCATCGGGGACGTCGACGAACTCGGCGATCTCGTGCACCGACGCCGAGTTGTTCTCCTCGCCCTTCCATGTGAAGCGCTCGTACTCGCTCGGCGTCGAGGTGCCGTCGAAGAACGGCGAGACCTCGTCACCGCGCTCGGCCATCACCCGGCGCACGTCGAGCGTCGCGCCCATCGGCTGGTCGCTGGCGAGCAGGATGTAGACGCCCGCCCACACCGCGCCGACCGGGGGTGTCGCGGTGACCGCGATCCTCGTCCAGTCGTGGCTCATCGTCGGGACGCCATCCTGCGTCCCGGAGGAGATGAAGGTGCCGTTGGCGGTCATCCAGAGCAGCCGCATCACCGCCGCTGCGGCGGTGATGCCCAGCCGGACTCCGGCCTGGAAGGTGAGCGCCTCGCCCGGGATGACGGGGATGCGCGTGGCGGGCGTGGTCAGGTTGAAGAACGCGAAGCCCGGAGCGTTGACCTCGCCGCGCACGTAGTCGCCCTCGAACGGATCGGTGACGAAGGTCTTCTCCATGCCGACCGCGTCCCAGAGCGCGGCCGTCCGGGGGGTGGGCTGCGGGAACAGGTTGGTGGTGACCGGCGCGAACACCAGATCCTTCACCGTGACGTCGTCGCGTGTCGGCGGGCAGGCCGTGAAGAAACAGGCGTCGACCTCGCCGCAGGTGCCGGCGTGCGTCGAGCACGCCTGCAGTTCCAGCGCGGCATCCAGCCAGTTCAGCCCGGCCTCGAGCGCGTCCTGCCCCTGCGCCATCAGCACAGCCCGAGCGCGGACCTGCTTCACCGAGCGCCGCACGCCCTGGATCACGCCGCCGTCGGCGATCCCCTCGGTGATCGACGCGGTGCGGGTGGAGTCGCTCAGCCCCTTGAGCTCGAGCGGGTACGCGCCGTAGAAGCGATGCGTGGCCTCGTCGTCCTCGTCGTACCAGGGAGCGTCGGAGATCAGGCCGCCCTGGTAGGGCAGGTCACCGAGTGCCTCGTCGAGCCCCTGGCAGTCGCCGAGCTTGAACCAGCCAGCCGGACAGTCTGCAGCCTTGGCGTAGTGGAACGCCCGCTGCTGGTTCAGGATCTCCGTCCCGCCCATCTCGAAGTAACCACTGAAGATGAGTCAGCCCACCTTCCTGCGAGCGAGGCTCGCCCTCGAAGACCAGACACTGAACATCAGGCAGACACCTCCACGATGCGGTCCACGACTTCGATCGCCGTGCGACGCGGGTCGGGGCCGACAATCTGGAAGGCCCCGGCCTCGATCGTAACGACCTTGCTCGCCGTGCTTGTCGTGGTCGTCACCTCACCGGACGAACCGACGCTCGGCGAGAACGCTGCGATCGCGGCATCCGTCGATGAGATCGGCGGCGGCGCGAAGTCGGTGCCACCAGGGACGCCGAGCGACGCCATCGTCTCCGCGATCTCTCCCCAGGCCACGCGGAATGTGGCGAGCATCCGAATCCAGGCGTCGGTCCAGTCGCTCTCGAGACTGCCGAAGGCGTTGTCGGTGACGCCCTCCTTCTCGATGATCTGGACGGCCTCCTTCATCGCGCGGATCGCGACAGCCGGATCGAGGCCGTTCGCGAAGCCCGCCATCGTGTTCCCGGCGATGTCCTCGAACACCTTCGACGGCGAGTGGATGCCGAGCGCTTCCTTCACCCACTTCGCGAACTTCAGCGCGAAGTCCTCGGCCGCCTTCTTCAGTTCGGCGGTGTCGGCCTCGAGCCCCTTGACGAAGCCCTCCTGTGCGGCGATCGCGGTGTCGAACATGGCACCGCCGACGATCTCGCCAGCCGTCTTCGACCAGGCTTCGATCGCGCCCCACTCCTCGGCGAGCTCCCCGATCTGAGTGGCGCTGCCCTGCAGGATCGCCTTGGCGACCGCGGTGCCGTCGACGACGCCGAGACTGGCGACCTCCTGGATCAGCGAGGCGGGCACGCCCGCCTTCGCCATGTCGGTGAGCAGTCCGGCGAAGGTCTTCAGCTTCGCCGCGAACCCGGAGACCTTGCTGAAGACGCTCTTGAAGGTCTTCGATCCCGCCAGGTTGAGCCCGCTCTGCAGGTTGTTCGAGACCGAGGAGACCAGTGACGCCCGGTCGTTGACCAGATCCTTGAGCTTGTCCTGCTCTTTCTTCAGCTTGTCGTTGGCCGCCTCGTACGACTCCCACAGCGCGACCAGCGCGCCCTGCTGCTGCCGGACGTGCTTCACCAGCGCGGAGGCCCTGCCGTGGCCGATCGCCTTGTCGGCAGCCTGGATGGTCTGCACCAGGTTGTCCATCGCAGTCTTGGCCTGGCTGGACCCGCTCTTGATCGCCTTCACGAGCGCGTTGTACGTCGCGACGGCCAGGCCATCGAACTTCTCGGCCGCCTTCTCCGCTTCCTTGCCGGCGTCTTTCGCCGCCTCGCCGGCCCCGGCCGCCCCGGCCGCAGGCCCGGAGCCAGAGGTGCCGATCGGGCCGCTGGAAAAAGCGGAGCCCATGCTGCCGAGGCTGTTCATGAAGGACTGTGCGCCCGAGGAGATGTCGTCCCACCAGCCGGAGATCTCCTGCGTGTCTTTCTTCAGCAGGTCGAACCGGCTCGCGCCACCTGCGCCGGTGCGAGCGCGCGCCGCGCCGGTCAGTGCCGCGATCGCCGCGATGGCGTTCCCCACCAGGGTGATGAGCCCCTGCAACGGCGCGAACAGGGTCTGGATGGCGCCGCTGAGCGCAGCGGCCCACGGTGAGGCGGCGCGCTGGATGTTGCCCAGGCCGGTGACGAAGCCCTCGAGTGCGGGGATCACGAAGTTCCAGAAGATGCTCCACAGCCCCTGTGCGATAGGCACCACGTACTTCACGATCCAGCCGGCGAACGTCAGCATCGCGGGCACCGCGACTTTGAGCAGGAACTGTGCGAAGGAGTCGATCGCCGGAATCAGCTGCTCATTGACGAAGCGCTCGAGCTCCTCCGGGCCAGGCAGCATCGCGATGAAGGCGTCGAACACCTCGCCGAGCGCGGTGATCAGTCCGGCCAGCACGGTGTCGACGGCATTCTGGATGGCCGCCCCGACTGACATGAAGACCTCTTGGAACGGCACCATCCAGTCCGTCAGCTTCTGGAACGCGAGACTCACGAACTCCAAGGCGAACTGCAACCCTGCGAGGAATGGGGTGACGATCTGCAGGGCGATGGTGACGCTGTTCATCAGCACCGTGGCGATGTTCTGCAGGAACGAGAAGATCGGGGCGAGCAGGTTGAGCACCGGGAGCAGCGCGACACCCAGGGTGGCGAACGCCTGGGCGATCAGACCGAAGACGTCCAGCTGGCCGATGATCGCCGTGATCTGACCGAAGAACGTCGCGACGCCCTGCAGATTGGTCAGGAAGGTGAACATCATCTGCATGGCCTCGGGGGTGACCAGCTTGTTCAGCGCGGTGCCGAGCGCGCCGAGCAGATCGAACAGCAGCCGGATCGTGGTGACGCCGTTGTCGAACCAGGTGGCGAGGGCGTTCTGTCCAGCGAGGGTGTCCATCCAGGCGTTGAACTGATCGACCAGGCTGATGATGAGCTCGACGATCTCGTTGCCAGGGCCGACACCGGCGGTGAAGATCCGCGAGAACATCCCACCGAGCGACTCGACCAGCCCCAGGATCAGCGCGAGCGACGTGAACATCGTGTTGAGCGTCTCCCGCAGCGTGCCGTCGTCGGCGGCGGCGGAGATGCCGTTGGCCCACTTCGTCCAGAACTCCGCGATGTGGTCGGTGAGCGCCACGATCAGCGGAGACGCCACCGAGATGACGGTGAGGATGCCGGAGAAGATCTGCGCACCGGCGGCGCCGAGGTTCACCATCGCCGCGGGCAGGTTGACGTTCATCGCCTCCTCGAATCGGCGATAGGCGTCGGAGTTGAGGACGGCGGTGAACTGCTCGGTGATCGCGCCGAGCGCGCGCCCGGACATCTCCCCGAGCCGGTCGTTGGCCCACAGGTCAGCGAGCTTGTTCGTGAAGTCGGCGAGCGCCGGTCCCCACGCCGCGGCGAAGGCGCGCGAGTCGTTCTGCGCGGCCAGGGTGAGGGCGTCCATGCCCGCCTTGGCGGCTGGGAACTCCTCGGCCATGAAGTCGATGGCAGCAGTGGCGTGGGTGAGCATCCAGGCGAACGCCGCACCGATGCCGAGTACGGCCACGAGAAGGCCGCCGGCCGCGAACGCGGCCGACGACAGCAGCGCAGTCAGTCCGGCACCGAGCCCAGACGAGATGGCCGCAATCTGCTGGAATCCGGCGAGGATGAGGGACAGGTAGAACACGAACTGCTTCAGGTCACCGGCCACCGCACCCTTGGTGAGCGCAGACAGGAAGCCGTTCTTGCCGCCACCGCTGTCGGCTTTGCCGGCAGCGGTGAGCGAGGTGACCGCCTTCCCCGCAGCGGCGCTCAGCTTGTGGTAGCCCTCGACCAGGCCGTCCAGCGCGCGCAGTCGCTTGCCCTGGCTGCCGGTGTCCAGGCCAGCCTGACCGGCGTCGAAGATGTTCCGCCGTGACTCACGCACCGCCGCATCCAGGCTGCCGAGCGCCACGATCCGGGCTCGGAACGCTCGGGTGTCGCCCATTGTGCTGTCCAGCCGGAGGATCGCCTCGCGCAGTCGGCCCTTCGACTCTGCTGCCTGGTGGTCGAGGTCGATCTCGCGGGCCGCCGCCGCTTCGGTCTCGCGGAGCCGATCCGCCCGCGCCTCCTGGATCTGGTGATCGAGGTCGATCTCTCGTGCTGCCAGCCGCTCCCGTTCCTCCTGCGCCTCGGCCGCTGCTTCGGCGATCTGGTGGTCGAGGTCGATCTCGCGAGCGGCGAGCCGCTCGCTCTCGCGCATCCGCTCGCCGCGTGCCTCTTCAATCTGGTGGTCGAGGTCAATCTCCCTGGCGGCGAGACGCTCCTTCTCGCGGAGCATCTCACCCTTCGCCTCGGCACCCTGGTGGTCGAGGTCAATCTCCCGGGCGGCCAGCCGCTCCTTGTCCAGGATGATCTGAGCCTTGGCCTCTGCACCCTGGTGCTCGATGTCAATCTCGCGGGCAGCGAGCTTCTCCTTGTCGCGCTGGATCTGCGCCCGGGCCTCGGCGCCCTGGTGCTCCATGTCGATCTCTCGAGCCGCCAGCTTCTCCTTGTCGCGCTGGATCTCGGCGAGCTCCTCGGCACGCTGGTGCTCCATGTGGATCGCCCGCGCCTGCACCAGCGCCGCGCGCTCCTCGGCCGCGACCCGGTCCTCGACCTTCGCCGCCGTCATCTCAAGGGCGTCGACCATCCGAGCCTGCTCGATCCGGTTCAGCTTCCCGGACTTGGTGAGCTCGTCGATGCGACCCTTCAGCTTGTTGTAGGTATCGGCCAGACCCTCGCCCTTGTCGGACGCGCCCTGCAGCGCATCGCTGTCCCGGATCACCCGGTTCAGCTGGTCGATCTCGATGCGCAGATCCTCGGCGGCTTTCTTCGACCGCCTCAGCGCGGACTCCGAGATCTTCAGCCCCTTGCCCCACTTGGCGATCTGCTTCTCTGCCTGCTCGAACTGACCCTCGTCGAAGAAGTCGCCGAGGATGTCCTCACCCTCCTCGTCGATCCCGATGACGATCTGCTCTTTGTTGAGCCGCTTGATGTTGGCGATCAATGCGTTGATGGCGTCGGTCGCCGTGGGGAACCCCGCGGCGAACCGCTTGAACGCCTTCTTGGTGGTGAGTGCCTGGGCCGTTTCGTCGGCGATCCGATTCATGTCGCGCTTGACGACAGACTCGATGCGAGAGGTGAAGCTGCGCCCGAGCAGTCGGCCCTTCTCGGACAGCGTCCTCGCGGCAGAGTCACCGAAGGTGCTCAGTTCGGCGTCGAAGGAGTGCTCGAACTCTTTCGCGAACTCCTTGCCGGCGTCCCCCCCGGACGCAGCGATCTTCTCCCCGAGCACTCTTGCCTGGCGCGGAATGTTGTCGCCGTTGAGGTTGGCGATGAAGTCGACGCGGCCGATCGTCGTGGTCATCGCCACCCCCGGTTATCTGAGGACTCCTTGGGCCTGACGGAACAGAGCCATCTCGTCGTCTACCTCGGCCTGGCTCACTTTATCGCTCGATCCTCGTCGAACGGGAGCATTCAGTTCTTCCAGCCACTGATCAGGGGTGTACTTGTCGGGATCGAGCCTCTCCACGCACCAGAAGTAGATCAGGTTCAGGAAGCGGGGGAGGGGGAGGCTGAACGGACTGATCCCTTCCCAGGCACTCTTCCCGTCGATCTCTGCCCACCGGTCTTGCGCGATGGCAAGTAGTCGGTAGGCGGCTTGGTAGGGCGGTCGGATGACTTGTCGACGATCCAGTCCACGATGCCCTGTTCGTTCTCCTCGTCACCACCGATCAGGAGCTCGAGCGGCACGCGGCCCTGCGCGACCAGCTTGCGAAGACGGGAGAACCCGTCGTCCTGCAGCACGCCTTCCAGGAACCTCATCACTGCCGCGATCATGGCGACGCCACCGTCTTCGGTGGCGGCCGCGATCAGCGCGACCTGTGAAGTGGTGGCTTTGTCGGCGACGAACTCCTCGTCAGCCAGGGTGAACTCGAGGACTTCGGCCTCGACCTCACCGTCCTCCTCGTCCTGCCGCACAGCGGCGGCGACGAAGTCTCTCTTTGCCATCGGCTATTCACTTTCCGAGGCGAGTCGGACGCTCTACCTCGAGCTCATGGTAGCGCTCAGAAGCCTTCGCGCCAGAGGACTCTGTCCGCGGCGTCCCCCAGCCACGGGTTCCCGATCATGCCGTCGACCTCTTCGGCGTGCGCCCACGGGTCGAAGTCCGGCCCGGTGGTGACCTTGAACTTCGGGTTGCGGTTCTTGTACGTCCGGGTTCCCTTGCGCAGGTTCGTCCAGATCCAGGGGTTGAGCATCTGCTCCGGGGGGATGTGCATGTACTTCTTCATCTCGGTGTTCACCGGGACGATCGGCACCCCGCGAGGGCCGTAGATACCGGTGCCCTCGTGCACCCAGAGTGCGTGGTGCGCATTGTTGTAGACCACGACGCCGGTGGCGAATGCGCCACCGAAGCCCTGCGAACTGGCGCGCGCCTGGTCGACGTGGTGTGAGGCAAAGAGCGTGCCGGTCTCCCCGCTAGGGCAGGTTGCCATCGCCTCGATCCTGATCTTCTCGCCGAGCTCGCGCGTGAACGCGCCGCCCTCCTCCTGGATCACGCCGATGATCCGGCGGGTGTAGATGGTGACGTTGGTGACCATTGCAACTCCTCGAAGACCGATTAACCCGGGTTAATCGGTCAGAACTCCTGCCGGATCAGCAGCCGCCAGGAGCCGCCGCCCAGCCCGCCCTGGGCGGGCAGCGGGTCGTAGCTCGCCAGCACGTAGTCGGTGTCCGGGTGCGCCTTGCCGAAGCAGCACAGGATCGCCCGCTTCATCGCCGCCATGTCGGCGAACTGCTCCTGCGTCCAGAACGAATACTCCTCGGCAGTGGGGCCGGAGCCGTCGTCGTGCCCGGCCGGCACACAGCGGTAGACGCTGACCAGCACCTCGGCGGCGAGCAGCGTGACGCACGTCCCCGCCTGATCGGGCTGCGGGAAGTTCACCGAGGGGTACGCCCGCACCAGCCGCACCGTGGCCGCGCCGCACTCGCCGTCGCCGCACTCGCCCACCTCGATCGGGACGCCCTGCGCGGGCTCGAAGCCGCAGTAGCAGAGCGTCACCCCGTTGCTGGTGTACTCCTCGCAGAGACAGGCGAGCAGATCGGCGAGGATCGGGTAGAGCGTGGTGTCGTCGGGTACGGCCATCAGCGACTCCACGTCGTCTGACGCGGACGGCGCGTCTGCGGCGTGACGATCACCGGGGCCATCTTCAGGTGCCACGGGTTCAGCCGGCGCACGTAGTCGTCGACCTCGCGGATGCCGGTGGTGCCGTCGTCGTCCTCGAACTTGATCTGGTACGTGACGCCCTGCCGCGCCACAGACTGCAGCCGGTTCGGCAGTCGGCACGACTTGTCGGACTTGCACGCCTTGAAGTATTCGACCGCGAGCAGGCCCGCGATCCAGCCAGAGAGCGGGTCGGGCGCGGCGCCCTGGTAGTAGGTCACCGAGAACGCCTCGTCGCCGTGCGCGTCCTGCGCCATGTTCTGGCAGGACGGCCAGCTGCCGCCATCGGTGCGCACCAGCCGGTTGCCGTTGTCCACCCGGTACGCCGAAGAGTCGAGCACCGCGCCGTCCAGCCAGACCTCTTCGATGCTGCCGACCGGGCCGGGCAGGATCGCCTCGCTCAGCGACGAGCAGGAGCAGTCGCCTGACGGGCACATGCAGGAGTTGACCCACGCGCCCTGGCCGTTCACGAACGGCGCGAAGCCCCAGCGGCCGGGCAGCACACCGGCGAAGTGGCCGCTGGTCGAGACCGGCGCGACCAGGTACGTGCCGGCCGCCGCGCACGCCTGGTTGCAGGGTCGCACCGTGATCGGGCAGGTGCCCAGCTGGTCGGCCGTCAGGTGCGCGAGCGACATCCAGGCGAGCGCCTCGGAGCGACGCATCTGGTTCGCGACGTGATGGTCATTCCACATCACGCCGAGCTCGTCCTCGGTGTACGCGCACGACCAGTCTGTGGTCGCGGGGTAACAGATCTCGGTCATGGCGACGCCTCCTCGTTGAAGTGTCCCACGGTCACGGCACCGTGAACACGAGGTCGATGCCGTAGAAGTTCGGACCCTGGTTCAGCCCGCCGTTCAGGTTGTAGATGCCCTGGTAGAACCCGGACGCCTCGGCCAGCTTGGTGCCCGGGTTGGTCACCGAGTCGAAGTTCGCGCCGCCCAGCCCGAAGTCACCGGCGTAGTTGGACGCGGTGCCGGAGAACTGCACCGCGATGGTGAGCAGGTCGAGCGTCCCGGCCGCCCCGGAGATCGGATTCAGGTGGAACGGCGTGGGGAACATCACGGTGTTCCAGCCCGCGACATGCGTGGAGGTCTTGCCAGCGGTGGCGCGCACTGGACCGGCGAACGTAGTGGAGGCCAGGATCGCGCTGCTCTGCCAGTCATCCAGGTACGCCGTCCCAGTGACATCCAGTGTCAGCACCGCACCGGAGGGCATCCAGATCCGGTACCCCAGCACCGTGATCCCGGTGGACTCGCTGGTGTAGAACCGATTGCCGACGATGATGGTGCCCGCACCCTCTGACTTCCAGACGCCGCCGTTGCCGGGGGTGGTGGCACCCCAGATCGTGAACGATGTCACCGGCGCCGTCCAGATCGTGGTGTTCGCGATCCGCAACTCGAGCGCATCGACGTTCGCCACCCGAAGCCCGGTGGCGCCCGTCATATCGAGGGTCTGCGTCATCACGGCACCTTCACGTACAGGTGCAGCGGGTTGGTGTCACTCGCGGGCGGCCAGGATGCCGCGGGCACCAGCGTCACGGTGACACTCTCGCCGGCAGGACCGGTCGCACCGGTGGCGCCGGTGGCTCCGGTCGCACCGGTGGCACCCGCCGGACCCTGCGGCCCGACCGGGCCAGGCCGGGTGACGCGCATCGCCAGGATCTCGTTCAGCGTGAAGTTGGTACTGCCCTTGCCGGCCGACCCGAGTAGCACGACCGGCACCGAGAAGTAGCCGGTCTGGGCGGTGGCAGGAGCGGTGACCCGCCATTCCTGCCAGTCGGCAGACGTGCCGAAGTCCTGGATGTACAGCCTGTTGTCCGTAGTGAGCGCGGCGAGGCCGATCGACACGTCCAGGTTGTTGTTGTCGTAGATGTCGATGTCCAGGCGGGTCGAGGTGTTCTGCAGGGTCTGGTTCCAGCCGATGCGGCCGACGCCGGGGTCACCACTAGTGGCACCGGTGCGCGCCTTGAACTGGAAGATGGACGTCGATCCTCCGGCGATGCCCTGGATGCCCTGAATACCCTGGATTCCTTGCGGCCCCTCCGGTCCTTCCGGCCCCTGGGGTCCGACCGGCCCAGTCGGGCCGTCTGCGCCGGTGTTTCCGGTGGTGCCCTTGTCGCCCTTGACGCCCTGGATTCCCTGGATGCCCTGGATGCCCTGCGCGCCGGTATCACCCTTCGCCCCGGCCGGTCCCACCGGGCCGGTGGCACCCTGCCCGCCGGTCGGCCCCTGCGCGCCCTCGAGACCCTGCGGCCCCGCCGGTCCCGGGATGCCCTGGATGCCCTGCTCGCCCTGCGGACCCTCGGGGCCGACTGGTCCCTCGGGGCCCTCTGGTCCCGGAGGCCCGCCCGGCGTGCCGGGCGTGCCCTGCGGACCCTCCGGTCCCGGAGCTCCCTGCGGTCCGGGGGGGCCCTGAATGATGACAGTGCCGTCGCCCGGCTCCGTCACCGGAGCCACCGTGGTCAGATCCACCGTCGACCCGGTGGGCAGCGCGAAGTTGAACGGCTTCCGGTATACGCTCTTGCCACGGTGGGTGAGCGCGAAGTCCACATGCCACTGCCAGTTGAACGGGTTGCCCGAGGTGTCGTCGGTGGCCCACAGCGCGACATCGGTACTGCCGTTGCGCGCGAGTCGGCCGTTGGCGTCGAGCTCCACGCGCAGCGACTGCGGGAAGAACGAGGCAGGCGGCGCGGCGCTCGCGACGGCGACCACCGTCGCCGTCGCAGAGAACGTCACCGATCCCTGCAGCGGCTCGACATCCGGCGGGGCGCCCGCGTCGGCGCTGTCGAGCACGCCAGCGAGGAACCGGCCGTGCACGGTTCCGTAGCCGATCTCCGGGAAATCAGTCATGGTTCACCTCTCAGGCCAGTCCCGCCTTCTGAGCATGCACCAGGATGCGCGCAGCGGACAGTGGTGTGGGATACCAGGCGACCTCGTCGATAATGCCGTCGAAGCCGAAGAACCGCCCGGTCGAGCCCGCGACGGACGCACCAGCCATGAACACGCGCGCAGGTCCGTACGGAGCGGACATGGGAGCTCCGCTGACTCCGTCCAGCGTGCCGTTGATATACAGCCGCACGTCGGAGGCATTCGCCACCATTGCTACATGATTACCGCTCGTCATGCTGAGAGCGTTCGTTGATGAGACGAGACCCGTTGCGGCGTTGAGGCAATGGAGCAGCCCATTCGACGTGTACAGGTTCCATCCACGGTTGAGTGAGTTTCCATCGCAGGTGACGATGGCGTGATAGCCGATGTTGTCATCGGGATTCACGATCGCTTCCACCGTGAATGTCATGTCGTCCATCCAGGACTCCCAGGGGCGCTCGACGCATGAGGCCAAGAAGTCGACAGCAGTATCGGCATCGCCCGCCACAAGCCCCGCCACGCTTGAGACCGTGCCCGAGTACAGATTGAACGATCCGGTGCGCCCGTTGCCGGATGCGTCCGCAGCTACCGTGAAGTTCGTGGGGGCAGCCTCGCCGAGCCGCCACCACAGTCCGGGGGCGTCGGCCATCACCTCTTCTGCGTAGCTGGTCACCGGCGGCGGGTCCGGCTCTGCGCCCAACTGCGGAGTGCGCACCCCGGTGCCGAGCACCGGGGTGACCGGCTTCGCGCCGAGCGCGAGCGACCAGTACGCGGCAGGTGGCGGGATGAGATCGAAAGCCGCCATGACATAGGACGAATCGGAAGCCGTCGCGCCGGTCCAGCTAGAGGTTGTCGCCTCCGTACCCGATCCTGTGTAGTTCCGACCCGTTGCGATCTGCCGGAAGAGGGTTCCTGTTGGGCGGGTCAAGTCTTCGAAGCCATTGGTGAACGACCTCGGCGCGCCTGTGCCACCTGTGCCGAACGTCTGCACGGCAAGATTCACGCCGTCGCCAGCCGGGGTCGTGGTGAGACTCATCGCCAGGCTGGTGATGCCCGACGCGGGCGTCCCTGTACCACTGCCCAGCTTCGTCGCAGACACGTAGCCGGAGAAGGCGAGCAGCACGACCTCGATATAGGTCGGCGAGGAGATGGTGACGCTGTTGATCGAACCGTCGGCCTGCCGCGCCCAGATGTAGGAACGTGACCCACTGCTCACGGAGGACGCGGACGCTGCCAGTGTCCAGCCCGTCAATGTGTTGGGCACAGAGTTGCCGGAGAACAGCACAACGAGCAGGTGTGTGCTGTCCAGCGGTGTCGTCTCGTCGAAGGTGACAGTGAGCGTGGTGGTAGACGGCGGCGGCATGATGCCACGCTTCACCCGCACCAGCCCCGCGATCGTCATAGCGTTTCGTCGATGATGTACAGCGTCGTCGCAACCTTGGGGGTCAGTGCGGTGTACGCGGTGCGGGTGATCGGCTCGAGCCGCTCCACACCGGGTCCGAAGATCTGCGCCAGGAACGCATCCAGCACCCCGGCGAGGGTGGCGGCGGTGATGGCACGAGTGCCGTCGAGGCCAGCCTCGGCCTCGACGGGGGTGGCGAGCTCGAGGATGCCCTTCTCTGTCTCTGAGGCATCCGGCACCACGACCGGCCCACCGCCGAGCTCGAGCGCAGTCACCCGGCTGTCGAGGTCGGCCGTGGTCGCCTCGACGTCATCGGACCACAGGTAGAACGTCTCGTCCCACGGGTTCTGCCCAGGGAACGGCAGCGGGTGCGTGATCGCGGCAGGCTCGACGATCGCGATGAACGCCTCGTTGGTCTCGTGCCCGATGGCGGGGAAGTTCGGCATGTCAGTCTCCTGGGTTGAGCCAACTGGGCGGCCAGATGACACCCTCGGTGGGGAAGCCGGGGTAGGGCAGCACCTCTGACTGCTGGGTTCCGGCGATCGAGTAACCGGCTGCGACGCCCATGATGGCGGCACGTGGGTGCATGTACGCCACCACCGGCGATGCCACCGGCACCATGCCGGGTCGATAGCTGCCCGCATCCACCGCCCACGCGGTGGCGCGGGGGTGGGTGTACGCGGTGCCGCGGTCGGCCATTATGCAGCCCGGAACGTCACGGCAAGGGGCCCGGGTGATGCGCTGTAGGTGGCCAGTACCCACGGGTTGCCATCAATTGTCATGGTGTCACCACGCACCACCGTGGCTTGGGCCGCGATGAACGCAATATCGTACAGCTGCCCCCAGGTGCCGAAATAGGGCGAAGTGGCGATGGGCACCAGCGTCACTGGTATTGCCTCAAACCGGCCAGTAATGGGGGTGGCACCGGCCGGCACCGCGCCGGTGCGCATTTCATCAAAGTTCAGGGAGCCGTTGAGGGTCAACACCATGTCGGACGTGCCACCGGTGGCGGATGAAATACGCGGGTAACGGGTCATTATTGCGGCCGCGGTGCCACCCGAGGTGCTTGAGTTTGCATCCGGGCCCACGGTGGCGATGATGAGCGGGAAGTTGGCTGCGCCGGCAAATGCGGCCGATGGTGCATAGGACTCGTACAGCCCCACATAGAACACACTCGAGGGAATGAGTGATGTCAGCGCGATGACCCGGTTCCGGGTGATCGAGATCCAGTACCCGAACGATGTGGTGGCGGTGGTGATTTTGTTGAACCCGGTGTGCCCCGCCACGGGTGCCCAGTTGGTTTCGAGCGCATACCCCGTGGCACCGTAACGGGAAAACGTGGTGGCATCCAACGTGATGCTCGAAGTGACATAGCTGGGGCCGCGGTAGCCGAGGTCGGTGGCCGAGTCAAAGAACTCGAACGGGAGCAGCCAGATGTGGCCGGTGTTGCCGGTGGCAATAGCAACGTCCAGGTACCAGTCCAACCCGGCCACGTTGCCCGCCGCGGCCGACTTCCACACCCGGTGGGTGCGACCACCGATCACCACCGTGTCATGCAGCGTCCAGCCGGTGGCGGTGAGCTCGGCCGCGATGAGCGTATAGAGGTCACCGGCCGGTGTGGCGGTGGTGAGGGTGCCGGTGATGTAGCTCATGGTCTCTCCTGACCGAATCGGCCGCCGGGCGCCCAGATGACGCCGACGGGAAGCTCTGGGCAGTCCGGGCAGGGCGCTGGCTGCACGGTGCCGGCCAGCGCGTAGCTGCCGAGCTCGAACGGGGCCAACTCACCGACGTTAAAATCGAGGATGGTGAACGTGCCCCACTGCAGCGGCGCGTTGAAGGCGTACCCCGTCATCTCGAACGGGGCCAACTCGCCCGTGGTGATATCGAGGAGGGTGAACGTGCCGAGGGCTACCACGTCACACCGCCTTGAACAGCAGCAACCCGGATGTGGTACCGGTGGCGAACACCCAGGTGTTGGTGCCATCGGATGCGGTATCACCACGCGCCACGGTGGCGTCACCCGTCATCGTGGCAAGGTCACGGAACACACCCAGATATGCCCGCGGAAACACCGAGCCGCCCACGGTGCTCAGCGGTATTGCTGCGGCCAACCTCGGGCCGGCCACGGTGACGTCGGCCGGAAAACCGGGCGGTTCAATCGTGGTGGAAACCCCCACGATGGCGGATGTGGCCTTGAGGTTCCATGCCACGGTGGATGCGGTGGTGAACTTGGGCAACCGGGTGATACCGACGGCGAGTGAACCCAACGGGCCGCTGTTATTGAACTTGCCCGCAAACAGCGGGTACACATCGGCACCGGCCGCGGCCGCATGGCCGGCCGAGGGCGCATACGCGCCGGCATACAGCATGTGTGCCGGGTTGGAGGACAGCAGCACGATGACCCGGTCACGGGTCAGCGTGATCCAGTAGCCGAATGCCGACGACGGCAGATCAAGGTTGCCGTTTGAGTTGGAATGCGCGGCGGCCGTCGCGACATATCCCCATGTGCCCTCGAGCGCCAACCCGGTAGCACCAAACGGTGAGTAATAGGTGGCATCCGATGAGCGAGAACCGGAATATGCAGCCCGGTATGCAAGGTCGGTGGCCGGGTCGAAGAACTCCATCACACCGAGGAACAGCGTGCCGGCCCCGGTGGTGGTGTACACCACGTCGAGGTACCAGTCCTTGCCGATCGCGTTGCCTGCAGCTGCGGACAGCCAGATCTTGTGGGTGCGAGTAGAGACCACCACGGTGTCGGTGAGGGTGAAGCCGAGCGCGGTGAGCTCGGTCGCCATCAGGTTGTACAGCGTGACACCCGGGTTGGCGTTGGTGACGGTGCCGGTGATGTAGGTCATGGGGTCTCCAAGGGCAGGTAGGTGAAGGTGACCACGACCATGCCGAGCGCACCGGAGTGATTCGTGACGGCGATCGGGACCATGTTCCCACTGTTCACGAAGCCACGTCCGCTGGTGGTGACGGTGAAGGTGCCGGGGGTGGTGAACAGCGCTTCCAGGAAGCAGCCATGCTCCGGCCCGGTCGCGGTGGGCAGCGTACCCGGCGGCCGTGCAGCGTCGGCGTTGCGCTGCGCGGCCGTCCGGTACAACCGCACCCTGGCAGGAATGTCCACCGTGACGTCGAAGATGTCGAACGACTTCGACATCGTGACGGTCGCGAGCTCGATGCCGCCGTGCGGCAGCGAGCCGGTGATGTGCGTTGCTGTGGTGCGCGCGAGGGTGGCGCCGCCCGGCTCCTCCGCTTCGAGTGCGTGGATCGAGGTCTCGACATCCCCAGACCAGCCGCGGAACGTCTCGTCCCACGGGTTCTGACCGGTGAACGGGAGCGGGTCGTTGACCGGCATGGGGGTGCTCCTCTCGCTGTTGCCCGATGAGGGTCCGGCTCATCGGGATGGCCCCCTATTGTCCGAAGGGGACCATCCCGAATGGGCCGAAGCCGAACCCCGTCAGGGGCCCGTCACCGTGACGCTGGTCTGGACCCAGACCCCATCCTGCGACGCCTTGACGGTGTAGGTGCCGGCCGCCTCGTAGGTGTGCGAGGCGTCACCGGGGGCATCGACGATGTCCCAGCTGCCGTCGCCGAAGTCGTACCAGACCGGGCCGGTGGCGACCGGCGCGACGTCGAAGTCGACGGTCAGGCCGGTGGCGACGCCGGTGACCGACGTGAGCGACGGGAGCGAGGCATCCAGCAGCGGGCGTGCGCCACAGGCAGCCTCGGGCGGTGCGACATCCGTGAGGATGGTGCGCATCGCGACCGTGGTGCCGATGGGCTGAAGCATCGGGCCAGGCAGACCGCCGCCGCCGATCTGGATGTCGTTGTAGGGACCGACGCCCCACGAGTTGCCGTCGCGCGTGTTGGCGCCGGTGATCGTGAAGGTGACCGCGTCGTTCTCGACCGTGAAGTCGCCGACGATGCCGCCGCGCAGGAACGGGAGGAGCAGGTAGCCGAAGCTGCCCTGCGATCCCTCGGTGGCGCAGGCATCGCCTGCGGCGCTGCCCGCCCACAGTTCGAGCGCGAAGCCCGAGCCGGAGAGCGAGGTCGCCGTGTCGATGTCGAAGCCGATGACGTTGCCGAACGAGTCGGTGACGACGGGCTGGCCGGTGACGAGCGCGAAGAGGTCGGGGTCGACCTCACAGAACGCGATCTCGACGCCGTAGCCGGTGAGGCTGGTTTCCGACGGCTCGAACACGCACGTCTCGCCGGCGGCGTTCGTCACGTTGATCTCGTCGGAGTCCGTGGTGTTCGCGGTGAACGCGACACTGATGAACCCCTTCGAGACGACGGACGATGCGTCGCCGTAGACCGGCCGACCGCAGCCGTCCAGCCGCGTGAGCCGGATACGCCGGCCCTTGACCAGCGAAAGGCACTTGGTGGGCATGACCTACTCCTTCTCGTTCGCCGACGCAATCGCGTCGAGCATGTCGGCCTTTTTGGTGGCACCACCGAGATCGACGCCGTGGTCTTCCGCCCAGGCTTCGATGTCGGCGTTCTTCCAGTCGGAAGTCGGGGTGTCGGCGTCGGGCTCGGCCGGCGCCTCCTTGTCCTTGCTCTTGCCGTGGAAGGCGTCGAGCACGGCGTCCGGGACCAGGTAGCCCTCGGGCACCGAGACCACGACGCCGGGGTCCACGCCCGCCTTCGCCGCGGCATCGAGTGCCGCCTGCGCGTTGCGACGGCTACGACCGGCGATGATGCCGTAGCCCTCGGGGATGCTCGTCGTCATGGCAGTGTCACCTTCCAGATTCCGCACTCGATCGCGATCGAGTACAGCCGCTCGGCCAGCGCGCGGCCGGTGTTCAACGTGGGCTCCGGTGCCTCGGACCCCACGATCGGGCCGCGCCAGATCGTGGTCGGTCCCGCCGCGTATCCGGTCATCGCGACGGACGGCTCGCTGAGCACGACCACCGGAGTGCCGAGGTGCGTGTGGAGCAGGCCGGTGAGCTCATCGGACTTGATCGCCTTGGCCGCCGCCGCGAGCGTGGCCGCCACGGCACCGAGGTAGATGTAGCCCTGCGACGGAACCTGCGCGAGCAGGGTGGCGTCCAGGATGCCGATCGCCTGCGCGATGCTGGTCGCGGTCGCCGGGGTGGTGGCGTCGGCGCCGGTCGCGAGCAGCGCGGCGAGCGCACCGTCGACCACCCGGTACTCACCCGCCTTGAGCACGCGCTCGGCGATGCCGGAGAACGAGTCCAGTCCACCGGCCAGCCAGCACTCGATGCCCTGGTAGGCGCCGAAGTTGTTGGTGAGAACCTCGTCGCCGGAGTCCCCGAAGCTCTTGACGGTGCCCGCCGCGGGTCCGATCGTGACCCAGCAGTCCTGGGGCAGCGGGTTCGGGAACGCGCAGGGGTCGGGGATGAACTGGTAGCTCAGGTGATGCGACGTGGACACGTCGATCACCGGGAGCACCTGCAGCGACGTGTTCGTACGCGCAGTGCGAGGCGGTGCCTCGACGTATGTCATCGGTGTTGCCACTGTGCCCACCTCCTCTCAGGAGTGGTTCTTCGGGGGCCGCGTCGGGCGAACCACGACCCCCGAAGTTGACTCACGGAGCGCAGGAGAGCTCGTTGGCCCCGGTGACGCCCTTCAGGCACGAGATGTCGATCGAGACCTTGCGGCCTGCGCCACAGCGGTTGATCAGCACCCCGGACTCCTCGAAGAACACGGCGGTGTACATATTCACCTCGAGGCCAGCGGAGTCGTACACGGTGTCGAGCGAGATGACGTCGTTGTTGCCCCAGACGTACGTGCCGGCGGGGTAGACGAGCACCTCGAGCGTGGTCGGCCATGCCGTGCCGATCCCGGCCGCGACGTTCAGCGGCTGGTAGGCGTTGATCCACTGCGGCGCCAGGTTGCGGGCCGAGAACGCCTGCTGGATCTGCGCGTCGGTGTAGGCGAGCAGCGCCTGGCCGGAACGGCGGGCGAGGTCGGCGCGGAAGATCTCCTTGGCCCAGATCGGGAGCACCGTCTCGATGACCGCGGTCGGGCTGAGGAACTGCTGCTGCCGGATGACGGCCGCCTGCAGCGAGAGAGCGTCGAGGATGTCGGCAGAGGCGCCGCCGAGCTCCACGAAGTTCGTCGCTGCGCCCAGGTGAGCGGAGACCCGCTGCAGCTGGATCGCGGCCATCTTGTACTGCCAGCCGATCGTCGACAGGTTCAGGAACCTGCGGATGAGCTCGGGCCAGCCGGACGGGGATGCCGTCAGGATCGGCGCCTTGAAGCAGTAGCCGAAGGCGTCGAGGCGGTGGTCCGTGAAGTCCGGGCACTCGAACTCGAAGCAGACCTTGGGGGTGCCGGCCTCAGCCTGCGCCTCGGTCTGCACGAAGCCGAAGTTCGGGTCGGCGAGCAGGTCTCCCAGCTGCGGGCCGACGGTGAAGTTCAGGCCACCGTGGGTGATCGTGATCTCGGGGAGCGTGAACAGCCCCTCCGCGGTCTCGTTCTCGCAGAAGTCGTAGAGCGTCTCGCTCGGCGCGCACCAGGCGCCGGACGCCATCAGCGTCTGCA
>Ga0190271_10000289_pt1 | contig 24773 bp, 35 predicted proteins | sample Popmic356T_FD_133747 | JGI IMG/M metagenome (GOLD analysis project Ga0190271, IMG submission 133747) | Populus adjacent soil microbial communities from riparian zone of Weber River, Utah, USA - 356 T | ecosystem: Environmental > Terrestrial > Soil > Riparian zone | place: USA: Utah | collected...
GAATGCGCCGCTGGTCGCAGAAGCGATCGCCCAGGGCATGGGCGTTACGACCGGCAAACTGAAAGAGCTGGGCGAGCAAGGCAAGCTGACCAGTGATGTCGTCGGTAACGCGCTGATCGCCGCCGCCGACAAGGCCAACGCAGCCTTTGCCAAACTGCCGCAAAGCCTTGAACAAGCGACCAACAAGATGCTGGCCCAGGCGACGCTTGCCGCGGCCGAATTCGACAAGATCGGCGGCACGACCACGACGCTGGTGACGACGGTTAATTACGTTACCGAGTCGCTGAAGCGGTGGACGGCCGAACTGGCAGAAACCAACGCCCGGCTTAATACGACGCAGATCCTAGTCGAATTCGTCAACGACATTCTGAAACTGGCGGCGGTCGCCGCGGTGGCGCTGAGCGCGGCTTTCGAGATTGTGGGCAAGCGCATCGCGTTCATTGCTGACCAACTCGACCTGCTGGTGAACTTAGACTTTACCGGCGTCATGGAAAGTTCGCGCCGCTGGCGCGAGGAATTGGAGCGCATCGAGGCGACGGCCAGCCGCACGATTGAAACGCTGATGAACCCGCCTAAGGCGCCGTTTGGCAAGGTAATCGGCGGCTCCGAGGAAACCGGCGGACAACCGCTGGTGCCCGGCAAACCGTTGAAGCCCGGCGCCGGCGGCGGCGGCGGCGGTGCCAACAAAGAAGCCGACGCGCTCAAGAAACGCGGCGAGGCGCTGGCGGCCCAGGTCAACGCGCAGAACGCGCTTAATCAGAAGCTCGCGGAATACAAGGAGCTGCTGGAAAAGGGCGCCATCAGTGAAGTGACCTACGCCCGCGCCGTCGAGGAAGCCAACCGGCAACGCTGGGCGGCCAACGACGCCATGCGCGCCGCGCTCGATCCGATCTTTGAATACAACAAGCGGATCGAGGAACTCGACCGGCTGCTGCAACAGAATGTCATCACCCTGGAAACATGGCGGCTGGCCTACGATGACGCCAACAAGAAGCTGACCGAAAGCACCAAGCGCAAGGACAACGAAAAGACCCCGATCGAGAAACTTGAGGAAAGCGCGCTACAGGCGATCGGCGGCGGAATCGGTGATTTCTTCACCGAGATCATTACCGGCAGCAAGACGGCCGAGCAGGCTTTCGCCGCCATGGTCCAGAAAATCATTACCGACCTCGCCCGATTGCTGGCCGAATTCGCCGCCGCCGAGGCGGCCAAGTTCATCATCAAGAGCCTGTTCGGCGGGACGCCCGCGGCCGGCGGCAAGGCAGCGCCAGCGCCGGCCTCGCTCATGCTGGCCAGCCGGCCGCCGGCCTGGAGCGCGGCGGCCTCGCTCGGCGTCACGCCGTTTGCCACGCCGGCCGCCGGCGGCGAGGCGGTCGGCGCTGCGGCCGGCACCAGCGGTGGGCCGTGGCAAGTGAACGTCCACAACAACGCGCCAGGGGTCGACGTGACCACGGCGCAGCGCAGCGACGGCGGCCTCGACATCATGGTGAACCGCGTTCGTTCGATGCTGGCCCAGGATGTGGTGCGCGGTGGCAACGCTTTCAGCCGCTCGCTTGAAAGCGCCTATTCGCTGGGACGCGGCCGATGATCAGCGCCGAACTCAAGCGCGTCTATGCCTCGGCGCCGTTCGACCGGCGCTATGTCGAAACGCTGGAACTGTCCCACCCGTATTTTCCGACAGTGTTCCGGCTGACCAACGACCCGGCGCCGTGGCTGTTCCTGCTGTCCAGCAGCGCGACCAGCCCGGTTCAATTCGTGCCCGTGCCGTTTCGCGTGCAGTTGCCGACGGTCGACGCCAAGGGCCAGCAGGATTTGCAGATCATGCTCGACAATGTCGGCCGCGAGGCGATGGACGCGATCGAGGCGGCGTCGTACCTGCCGACCGTCAATATCGCGGTGGTCTATCGCGTCTATATCGACATCGAGGGCACGGCGCCCCAGCTCGACCCGCCGCTGGTGCTGGCGTTGCAAAGCGTCGTCATCGACGCGCAGGCCATCACCGGCACCGCGACCCGCACCGACGTTCTTAATCGACCGTTCCCGAGCGAACTCTACCGCGTCGACACGTTTCCGGGGCTCAACCGATGAAAGGGGCGCACCATGTCGCTTCTGGCCGCTGTCATCTGGCTGCTGATCTATCTGCTGATCCTTGGCCTGGTCTTTGCCCTGGTGGTCTGGGTACTGCGCGACGTGCTGGGCATCGCGATACCGCTGCACATTCTGAAGATTGTCGGCGCGATCATCGTTCTGCTGGTGATCCTGTGGTTCGTGGCCACGCTGCTGGGCGGCGGCATGGCCGTACCGCGTCTCGGATGAACCACGCCGGCGACCTCGAATGGATCAACGACTACGTGGGCGTGCCGTATGTCGTGAATGGTCGTGACCGCAATGGCTGGGACTGCTGGGGCCTGGTGCTGGCGGTCTATCGCGATCGCCTGGGCGTCGAGCTGCCCGATTGGCGCCGACCGGAACCGTTTGGCCTGGTGGCCCAGGTGCGCGCTTTTGGCGAGGCCTGGCGTGACGTGCAGGCCGGCGCCCAGGCGATCGAGCTGACCACACCGGAACCGCTGGCGATTGCCCTGGTCGCCCGCACGGCCGGCGCGCCGCATCATGTCGGCGTCGTGGCCGGTCGCGGCGTGCTGCATTGCGCTGCGGTTTACGGCGGCACGGTGTGGGACACGACCGGCCGTTTCCTCAAAAGCTATTCGGGAGTCTCCTGGTGGCGCTGGCGTCGATAGTCTTTGTTAAAAATCCGCTGGCGCTGGCGGCCCGACCCGAGGCCATGCCGGTGGCGCCAGGGACGCGCCCGTATGACTGGCTCAAGGAACGTTACCCCGAGGGCTGCGGCGGCCCGGTGCGCCACATTCACAACGGCGTCGAAATCCCCGAGGACGCCGACGACTGGCTCGAGCGGCCGGTGATGGCCGGCGAGTGTTGCGTGCTGGCCGTCGCGCCGGCCGGCATCGAAGTCGCGCTGACCACCATTCTGATCACCGCGCTGGTGACGGCCGTTGTGTCGGCCGCCGTGTCGATCGGCCTGTCGCTGCTGTTTCCCGACCCGACCGCGGCGGCCGGAACGACGCCCAGCGTCAACGCGCAGAGCCCGGTTTACAGCGTGCGGTCGAGGCAGAACCTCGCGAGATTAGGCGAGCCGGTTCCGGTGGTTTACGGCAACGTCCTGATGACGCCCGACCTTTGCGCGGCGCCCTACAATATGTTCACCGATGGCCAGCGTGCCATGCACGTCGATTTGCTGCTGTGCCTGGGTCATGGGTTTTTCGCCGTCCATGAGGTGCTGGTCGGTGAGACTGAAACCTCATCCATGACCGGCGCCCAATGGATACAGGTCACGCCCAACGACCACGGTGGCCAGTTTGGCCACCTTGGCCCGATCGCCGCGGCCAACGGCTGGTCGCCCGGCTTTATTGAAAACGCCTATTCGAGCCTGGAGGTGGGCGAGCAACGCTTTACCAATGCCGGCGACGTAAGCGGCTATTTCCGCGTCGGCCGCGCCGGCGTTAGCATCGGCCAGTATCTCTACGTCAACATTGAATGGCCTCGCGGCCTCTATCAGATGAACGACTGGGGCGACGTGGTGACGACGCACGTTGACTGGAACGTTCACGTTGTCGAGGCCGACATTGACGGCAACCCGGTCGGCGCCGAGCAGGTGTTCCCCTTCACGGCCAACAATGGACAGAACGTCGACCCGCTGCGGCGGACCTATCAGATCAACTGCGGCCGGCCGGCGGCGTGGCTGGTCAAGTTGCAGCGCGTCACCGTGCAGTTTCCCAACGGCAATGAATTCAATGAATTCTACTGGCGCTCGCTCACCCTGGAATGCGGTCACAACCAGTCGACGGCCTACGGCGCCGTGACGCTGCTGATGGTGCGCCTGAAGGCCGAACAGGTCGCCTCGACCGCCGAGCGCCTGGTGCGCGTCCGTTGCACGCGGCTGCTGTCACCGATGGGCAATCCGGTCAATCCGCTGGCGCCGACGGCGAGCCCCGCTGACGCTTTCATCGACATTATGGTGAACCCGACCTACGGCGCCGGCCGGCCGCTGGAAGAAGTCGACTACAATCAGATCGCCCTGCTGCGGACCTACTGGCTGCCCTATGAATTCAATGGCGCCTACACACAAAAGACGACCGTATGGCAGGCGCTCACCCAAACGGTGCAGGGCGTCGCCGCCGCGCCGCTGCCGATCGGCGGACTAATGAGTGTGGCCCAGGACGGCCTGCGGCCGGCGCGCTCGATGATGTTTTCCGAGCAGAACATCGTCCGCGGTTCGTTCAAGCTCAGTTACCATTTCGAGCAGACCGGCGCGCCCGACGGTGTCGAGATCGAATACGTCGAACCCTACACCTGGACGCCGGCTTACCAACGCTGGCCGTTGGCCAGCGTGTCGCCGGAACGGATGAACCTATTTGGTTGTTCGAGCCCACAGCAGGCGGCGCAATTCGCCCGCCTGCAATGGCAGCGCCGGCAAATGCTGCGGCGCCTGGTCGAATTCTCGACCGAGTTGGAGGGGCTGATACCGCATCCGGCCGAGCGTATTGCCGTGGCCCATACCCTGCCGCGCTGGGGGGTGTCCGGATATGTCGCCCTGGTCGACGGGCTGGAACTCATGCTTGACCGGGTGCTGCCATGGGATGAGGTGGCCGGCCCTTATTACATGATGTTTCGCAACGAGCATTCGGGCGCGTCAAACGTGGTCGAGGTGGTGCAGGGCTGGAACGGCCCGCACTGGGTCACGCTGACCGCGACACCGTGGGGACCGGAGGGCGGCTGGGTCATCGGCCAGCGCCAGGAGGGTACGCACTTCACCTGGGGCGACGGCGAGCGCGTGGTAAAAGACTTCACCCTGACCGCGCTGGCGCCCAAGGGCGGCCAGGGGGCGACGACGGTCGACATCAGCGGCGTGGTCTATGACCCGGATGTGTATTTCGGCACGCTGGCCCATCTGCAATTTCCGGTGCCGTGATGACGGTCTATTACCCCGAAACCTTCCGCTGCGCGCAGATCACGCCCTATCAGATTGCCGTCGACATGGGCCTGCTGCGGACGGCGATGGACGGCGGCGCCTATCGCCAGCGCCGCGTCTATCGCACCATGCCGCACCAGTTCCGGCTGGAATTCATCATGACGGTGGTCGAGCTGGGCGCCTGGCAGGAATGGGTCAACGTCAACGCCTACGACTTCTTCACGATTCAAAAGCTCGAAAGCATGTACGCCGGCAAGATCGGCGAGATATCGAGCCCGCATTCCATCCGGTTCATCAGCAATCTTGACATCGACAACCCGGTTTATGGCTGGGTCCGGGTCAAGGTGCAGGCCGAACTGGACCCGTTGCAGGCGGCCAACTCAGGCCCGCTGGTGCCGTCCGATCACTGGATCATCGGCGGCACGCCGGCGGCGCCGAGCAACGCCAACACGATCATCGCCGGTTCGCCCGGCGCGCCGTCCAGCATCCGCATCAGCGCCGGCTCGCCCGCCCAGCCGGCGGCGATCATCGAACCCCCGCCGGAAGTCGCCCGCACAACGGAAGCAAACCTCGTGCGGCTCACCGAACAGAGCGAGATCCGAACGCTGTTGGAGATTTAAGATGAAGATTTCGGAAATGCCGGCCGCGTCGGCGGCCAATGCGACCGACCAACTGGAAGCCAACCAAGCCGGATTCACCCGGCGCGTTACCGTTACACAATTGCAGGCGACAATGGGCGGCAGCTACCTGCCACTGGCTGGCGGCGCGCTGGCCGGCCCCGGCAACCTGACGGTGGCCGGCACACTCGGTGTGACCGGCGCGCTGACCGGCACGACGGCGACGATGAGCGGCGCGCTGACCGGCACGTCGGCGACAATGAGCGGCACGGTGACGACGCCTGTTGTCTCGGGCGGTGCTGCAACCCTCGTGCTGAATGCGCCGACCGGCCAGCGCGTTTCAAAACGCATCAACAACGTCAGCATCGTCGAGACGCAGAACAATGCGATGTACCCCGGTACGACCAATACGATTGCGCTGGGCGCAACCACCAATCGTTGGGCAACCGTTGCTAGCGTGCTGGGCGACTTCACGGGCGCGCTGACCGGCACGACGGCGACGTTCACCGGCAACGTCACACTTAATTCAACGCTTGCCGTCGGTGCAGGCGCGGCAACGCAGGCTTTCGTCAAGGCCAGCAGCACCGCCAACCTTGGCATCTACTATGGAACGGGCGCGCCGGCCTTCACGGCGGCGAAAGGTTCGCTCTACTCCAACACCACAGCGACCACGACGACGACGCGGCTTTTCGTCAACACTGACGGGGCGGCGACGTGGGCATCTCTGACAACCAGCGCATAAGGCGAACGCCATGGTCGACACCTTTGCAAGAATGCGGCAGCTCACCGGCACGACGGCCGAGTGGGCGGCCAACGATTTGGTTATCGGTCTGGGCGAACTGGCCATTGAGATCGTGTCGGCCGGTGTCCACCGTATGAAACTGGGCGACGGCGCCCGAATGTTCAGCGCGCTGCCGTACTACGATCCCGGCGTCGGGACGTTCGTGATGAAGGCCGGCGACACCATGACCGGCCTGCTGACCACGCCAGGCTTCAACGTGCCGGACGGCGGCACGGCGAGCGCGCCGACCGTGGTCTACAGCGACGCGTCCAGAAACATAGCGACGACGGCGTTTGTCAAAAACCTGCTGGCGACCCGAGGGCAGGGCGACGCGATCTATAGATATGGCGGCGCCACGCTGGGCACGCCGGCGGCCGGCGCGGTGATCATTGACCCCGGCACCGACCCGGTGCGCCAGTTCGCATTGAGTGAAACCGACGCCGACGGGGTCGGCCGGTTCCTCACCCTGTTGCAGCCTGGTGATTCGCTGGTGATTACCAACGAAGTCACGCCGGTCACGTACTACGCCCGCTATGACCTGGTAAGCACCGTGACCGACCACGGCGCCTGGGTCGAATTCACCGCCCATCTGATCACGTTCAGCGGCATTGCCGAAGCGCCGCCGCTCAATACCCGGCTGAAACTGACCGGCTACCTCAACCTGGCGACTGGCGACGGCCCGATCCTGGGCGTGACCGCCGGCGACAACCTGACCGGCGGCGGCAATGTCGGCGTGGTCACGCTGGCGGTGCAGGGCTCGCCGGCGTTCACCGGCACGCCGACCGCGCCGACCGCGGCGGCCGGCACCAATACGACGCAACTGGCGACGACGGCCTTTGTCACCACGGCGGCGTCGACCAGCCTAAGGCTGGTCAGTGAGGCCGTGTCGACCGGCGCGTCCGGCGTCCTGGCGGTGACGTTCCCGGCCGCCGCCAAGATCGTGGAGCTGCATTGGGACTGCACGGTCAACCCGGCGGCCAATAACGCCTGGTCGATGGTGGGAATGGCCGGCAGCACGCCGCAGACTGCCGCAAAATACAGCGTAAGCAATCTGTTACAGACGGCGACGACGGTGGCCGGCGGATTCGTGGCCGCACAGGCCGGCTGGCAAATGCTGGGGGGTGAGTTTCGCTCATGGGGCCATGCCACGTTCCAGCAACCACAGACTGGAATCGGCTTTGTGAACTTTGCCGGCATCACTATGACAGGCACCAGGCAGCAAACCACGGCCGCGTGGGAAACCGACGGCACGATGACGCCGTTCGACGGCTTCCGCATCAATTGCAGCCCCGGCAACATGCTGACCGGCTCATACCTTCGATGCTTTGCCCTGGTGTGACCGTGCCGACATGCCCGACCGGCCGCCGTTCGACCCCGTCAGGGCGTGTTTTTATTTGATTGCAGCGGTTCTTGGCGTGCAATGCCTCGTGGCGCTGGCTGGGCTGGCTGCCTGCATCTATTGGTCCCGACACGTGGTCGAGGGCCGGTGGAACTGCGAGAACATCAACGCGACGCTTAACCAATTACTCACCGGCGCCCTGGCCGCGGCGCTGGCGTTCACGGCCGGGTTCGTTCGCAAAGATAAGTGAGCGCTCACAAGCGGCGGCGCTGTTGCGTCGACCACAACCTCGCGTATCGTCGGCGCCGATGAAAGCCAAGCGCCCGCCGTTCTATAGCTCCCCGCCACACACGAACGGCCAAGAGGCGGCCGGCGCCGGCCGCCCCGGCTGGCGCCGGTGATGGCACAAGTAGGCTGCCGCAGCGTCACGAAGCCCGGCGACATTGTCGCGCCGGTGAGTTGGGACGACCTCGCCCTGTTCCACATCAACAGCGCAGCCAACGCCGAGATACTGCCGCTGCGCCCTGACCTGACGGCGGCGCTGCGTTGGCGCCTGGCCAACCTGGTGCCCATCGCCACGGGCCGCGCTTACGAACCGATTTGGTTCAACAACCGCTCGATCATGCTCGCGGCTGTGTATCAGTCTGGGGATTATCACTACGGCACGCCGGAATCGGGCAGGCGCCAGGCGCTCGCCCGCTGGGTCCATGCGCGCCTGGTCAAAGAGGACGCCATCGCATGAGCTGATGGGTTTTAGCGAGGGGCCTGACGGTGGATTGGCTCTTTCGCTGTTGTCGTTTCGGACTCGGTTTGCTCCCGAGAACGAAGCGATTGAACCAATCCACCCAGACAGTGAGTGAATCATGTGGACATATGTTCGGTTGTCAACCTCCGTCGATTACACGGAGGGCAGGCCGTGACATTTTGGCATTACCATTGGGCGCTGATCCGCGCCCGCGAACTGGACCTGTCGACGTTCGACACGTTCGTTTTTGCCCATATGGCGCAACTGACAAACCCGGCCGGCGTGGTTGCCTATTCGATCACGTCCATGGCGGCCGACATTGGCTGCGAGCGCAAACGATTCAGCGAGGCCGTGCGTCGCATATGGGAGACGCCTTCAGTGTCCAGCAAAGGACGGTCCAAACACCCTGGGAAAGCGCGGATTTACTGCATGGTAATGGAACAGGAGGCGCGGGTTGTGGTCGAGGCCTGGCGCGCCGAGCAACGCGCCTTGGCGGCAGCGATTCGGTCAGTTCCCAAAATAAGGCGAAATGTGGAGACCTGGGCCTCACAGGCCCAGGTCCGGGCCTCACAGGCCCACACTACAAAGACAACAATTATGATTCATGAGCGCGACGCTCGTTTCAGCGATCCGCCCGAGCTGACGGCCGAACAGAAAGAGGCAACCAGGCAGAGGCGGGCGCACGCCCTGCGGAGGGGCCGGTGATGGTCGAGCCGGTGCCACTACGAACCTGCAACAATTGCCTGAACTGGCAGCCGACAAGGGAACCGTATGGCCAATGCCGTGCGAGCCTGCCCATGCCGCTGATGACACCCGATCGACTGATGGGCGAAGCGATATGGCCGCTCACCATGACAAGCGACTGGTGCGCGCATTGGCAGAGGAAAGAGACATGAGGCTATCAAGCCCAGCCAGTCGCGAATTCCTGCGCTCCAAGGCCTGGCGCATCGTCCGGGCAAGGCACCTAAGAGCCCATCCCAATTGCTCATGGTGCCCGGAGCGAGGCCCGAACGGTATGACGGTCGACCATGTCATTGCCCGTTCGCTGCGGCCTGACCTCGCCCTGGACCCGTCCAACCTTCAGACGTTGTGCAGCCAGTGTCATGGCCTGGCGAAGCAGCATCACGAGCGGGCGGCCGGCGACGTGTTTGCCGGCGGCTCGACGGGCGCCGGCTGGCCGGTCGATCCGGGCCATCCTTGGAACATGGGCAACGCTGGGCCTGCCGCGGCCCGCCTGTTGCCAAAACGACCCCCGGCTGGCCCGCGATACCGGCCGGAACCTAAAAACGCCGTACGACGCTTAAAACCCACCTAGCGAGGCATCATGGAAAACGTGACACCCCCATGCAACGACGACGAGGACGAAAGCGCCAGATATGCCAGGGCGGTTGCCCTGGTTGAAGATATTTGGCCCATGCTTGCGGCCAACGATGGCGCCGTTATTGGCATCGTGATTGCCACGCTGTTGGCGAACTATCTGGCCGGTTTTGAGCCTAACCAGCGCGTCAAAGAGGCGGCCGAGCTGATGGTGCTGGCGGCCGGCTATGACGATGACGAGGACGGCGGCGCTACCCAATGATCGACCCTGAACAGTTCCAGTTCCGTTGCGAGGCGATGACCTTGTGGCGCGACGGCAACCAGGCGGTGGTGAGCGCCAAAATCGGCGGGCGCTGGGTCCGCCTGGTCGCCGCCGATTGCCGGGGCATCTTCAACGTCGAGGTGCCAGGCCCGAGGCTGCGCGAGGTGAGCCGCGACGACTACATGACGGCCCGACGCCGCCGCCATAATCTCCACCTGGCCCGATTGGCTGCGCTGAAGATGGAGCCAGTGAAATGACACCGCCCTACCGACTCGTGGACCAGGCGACCGGCGAGACCGCCCGCGGCCCCGATGGCCAGGCCTGGGAATACATGGACGTGCCGCCGGGGCATGTCATCGAACTCTACGACACGACCAACGCCGCGGAACCGTGGCCACGGGTGAGCCCATCGCACATTGTGCGCCCTGGCGATCCTGAGCCGATCGACCCGCCAACACAGCCAAACGGGGGAAGCATGTTCAAACCAACCAGCGCGGCCGAATTCCACGACGCCTTGCAAGATGCTTTGCGCGCCGGCCGGTTCCTGATCCTCGATCCAACGACCGATCTCGACCTACAGGAACCGCTCAACTTTGAACTGATCAACGCCGGCGCGCCGCACGGCCTGATCGGCAACGGTGCCCGGTTCAACTGGAAGGGCGCTGGCGGTGGCGACATGCTGACGTTCCAGGCCGACAAATCACGCGGCGTGAACACCAACCTGGTGCTGGAAAATATCTACCTGTACGGCAACGGCTACGACGCGGCGCCGGCCGGTGTTGCGCTCAAACTCTACGCACCTACGGGTGATCCGGGTGCGATCTATAAATTCAAGCTGAAGGACATTTATGCCAACTACGCGACCCGCGGCATTGTCCTAGAGGGCGCTGTCTTTGAAGGCTATTGCGACAACATCCAAGCCGAGAACATGCGATCGCATGGCATGGAATGCCTGCACACCTACACCGAGGGCGAACACCAGGGCATTGTTTCCAACATCAACATCATCCATCCCAACCTGAGCCGGAACTACGGCGCCGGCCTCAAGTGTACCTACAGCACGAATCTGCTGTTCGGTTCATTCGTGCTGAATGCGCTGGGTGGTGTGCTGGCGCCTGATGGCCTGCGCTATGCCGCTGCCTGTAATGGGGAGAATACTGGGGAATCAGTATTTGTGCTGGCTAGTGCAGGCTATGGGTCGGTGATCACAGGCTGCGAGGGCTCATCCAACGCTGAGACTGTGGCCCGTGCCTATGAGGGTGGGCAATGGGTCGATAAGGGCGAGCCCATGCTGTACCTCATCGATGGGCCATGTGATCAGGCATACAATCATGTGTCCTTCTACGGCAGCGGCTCCAATCCTATGGAGGTGGTCAAGCCATGAGCCCGCCTCCCTTGCCCCAATGCCTGGCCCGCATCGAGCGTACCGCTGAATTCATGATTACCCAGGCCAGGCATGAGCTGCACAAGGGACGCACCGAACGGGCCTATGAACTCGACAATGTATCAACGCTGTTGCTGGTCGCAGCCAAGGAGATACGTGCCTTACACGCTGCCTTGATGAGTGCTCAAAGCGCGGTGTTCGTGCCGTTCACCGGGGGCACCCGCCAGGGAGGGGGGAGGGTGCCAAAGTAGGCGAATGGCCTCTGACCTCCCTGCGCCACACGCGAAAACTTGAGGACAGAAATTTGGGTTAAAGTAGTTTTCCGAGGTGCCTGGTGGCCTGGGCGCGCTATGGCCACCAGCCCGCCATTACTGGGTTGTAATGATGACCGTTAGACAACCGCGCAAGGCGCAGTCACAGACCGCGACCGGCAAGTCATTGGCGATTACCGCCGAGGCAAAGGGCGCCTATCCACCCTGGCCGAAAGACCTGGTCGACCTGCCCAGCAAACGCCGCAACCGTGAACGGTGCCGTGGCTGGTACGATTACTTTATCCGTCATCGCACGCCCGAAGCATGGCAGGCGGCCGACCATGTCCGGGTGGCAATGCTGGCGCGCCTTTGCACGTATTGGGAAGCCGAATGCTGGTTGCTGGGCGAGAGGATAGGCGGCGACCCTGCCCTGGCCGACAAGTGGCGCGCCGGCATCGCGCAATTGTCCCGAATGTTAGGCTTGTCGGTGGCGGTTCGCGATCCGCGCCTGGCTGCCAACGATAGCGTTGTCCGCGCCGAATACGAGCAACAACGGCTTGAATTGCAGGACGACGACTTGCTGGCAAAGCCGAGAATGAATTAACCGCCGCTTCTCGTCGCTTCGCTTCGCAGCTCACCGCAGCTCGCCGCTTCTCTGCGCTTCTCCCCGCGGCTCACCGCAACGCAACGCCCTAGACTCGACTAAACAAGGTTAGTACTCTCCCTGTTCCTCGCTTCTCTCCTCGTCGCCTCTCACCGCTTCGCTTCTCCGCTCATCGCATCGCACCGCTGAAAGGACACCCCATGAAACGGGTAACGATTTTTATTGAGGGTATTGCGCCATATTCCGCCTCGCGTGGAACCGACGACAACCCCCGCGCCGACCGCGAAACCCACGAGGACTACGACCAGCGGATATGGCGCGAGAAGGCCAACGTCACGCCTGAGGGCAAAGTCTGCATCCCCGCCATGGCGTTTAAACAGGCGATGGATACGACGGCCTACAAGCTGGGTGAAAAGGTGCCCAACCGGCGCGGCGCCACCTTTAAGAACTTCTTTGTATCCGGCCTGATATGCGAGGCCGACGCCGTGCTGCACGTCAACGGCAAGATATTGACCCGCGCCGACGCCGAGCCGGTGACGATTTCCGCGAATTCAGACGGCGTGCGCGGTTCCGGCAAGCGCGTTCCGCGGACGTTTCCAGTGTTTCGGAAATGGGAATGCGAAGTTGTGATGATTGTCACAGACGACATCCTCACCCAAGCCATCATCGAACAGCACGCCCGCGCCGCTGGTATCGTGGCCGGCGTCGGCCGGTTCCGCCCCGAGAAGGGCGGCCCCAATGGACGCTTCCGCGTGAAGAAGTTTGCGTGGGAGGATTTCAAGCTCTGACCGCCGCACCGCACCGCTTCGCGCCGCCCCGCGGCGCTACTCGCCTCGCCTCGACGCAGCTCCCCGCAGCGCTGCGCCTCGCCCCGCAGCGCTGCGCGCCGCATCTCAACGCAACGCATCGCATCGCAACGCGCCACTGCTCTCCGCACCTCACCTCATCGCAACTCACCGCAACGCCGCTCACCGCGACGCCGCTCACCTCATCGCCACTCCCCGCGGCGCAACGCTTCGCAGCTCACCGCTCCGCGCCTCTCCGCTTCGCAACGCAACGCCCCACGACACCTGAAAGGGAACCCCTCTCATGCCGCTATTTGTCCGCGCCGAAACGACCGACCGCCTTATCCGGTATCTTGCTGCATTCGACAAGGGCACGACTGTCACCTATGGCGACCTGTCCAAAACGCTCGGCGCCCCGGTTACGTCTAGAACCTCCGCTTTGCGCAGTGCCCGGATTGCCCTGCAAAAAGAGCACGCCCAGGTATGGCACGCCGAGCCCGGCGTCGGTGTGCGGCGCCTGACCGATCCGCAGATGGCCGAGCTTACGTGGTGGCTGCGCGGCGCCAGGGGCAAGCTCAATCGCGGCCGCAACCAGGGGAGCGTTGCCGATGTGGCGGTCCTGCCGGCCGACCAGCAAGTGCGCTTTGCGATTCAGAACGTCCAGGCCGAGTTGGCCTTGCAGGCGTTGGCGCGACCGACCGCAACGCGCCTGGCCAAGACGGTGCGCGGCAATGCCAACGACCTGCCGGCATTCAATATGGTGGAGTGGGCGATTACACTGATGGCGCCGCCTAAAAAGCGGCAGAAGGCATGAGATTTCCATAATGACCCTTATGCGAGGGGCCGATGGCAACGCAACTGACCGAGCACTTCAGCCTGGAGGAAATGACCCATAGCGATACCGCGAACGCCTGCGGCATCGACAACACGGCGCCGCCGGACGTGATCGACAACCTGACCCGGCTCTGCAACGTGCTGGAAGAAGTCCGCGTCGTCTGCGGCAATCATCCGGTGACGATCAATTCCGGCTATCGCTGCGAGGCGCTCAACGCCGAGGTTGGTGGCGTCGAGGACAGCGCCCATCGCTACGGCCTCGGCGCCGACATTGTCATCCCCGGCTACGGCGACCCGACCGACGTTTGGGAGGCGCTGATTTTTGTTGTCGAGGATTTGGGCATAGACCAGCTCATAGACGAATCGGGCGGCGGCGCCCGCTGGGTCCATATCGGGCTGTGCGAGGGCGAGCCGCGCTGCGAGTGCTTTGCCCTATGACCGACGACTGGTGGTATCTGCTGCCCGTGCTGGTGGCGATTTCTGCCGTCGTCGCGTGGCTGGTCCTGCGCTGGATGAACAGGCGCAAGCTGTGAAACCGCTGGCGATTGACCTGTTCTGCGGCCTGGGCGGCTGGACCGAGGGGCTGCTGGCCGAGGGCTACGAGGTGGTAGGCTTCGACATTGAGCGGCACGAATACGGCGGGAATCGCTATCCCGCCCAGCTCGTCATACAAGACGTGCTGACGCTCCATGGCCGGCAATTCAGGGACGCGGCGCTGATCGTGGCGTCTCCGCCCTGCCAGGCCTACAGCTATCGGGCAATGCCGTGGAAGCGCGCCAAGGCGCTGCCGCCGCCGGATAATACCCTGTTTGAATCGTGCTTCCGCATCCAACGCGAGGCGAGCGAAGCGGCGGCCCGGCGTGTTCCGATGGTGGTCGAGAATGTGCGCGGTGCCCAGCTCTGGGTCGGCCGGGCGCGGTGGAATTTCGGCTCGTTCTATCTGTGGGGCGACGTGCCGGCGCTGATGCCGGCTGGTGTGCCCCGTAAGTTCCATGCGAGCGGTGCCGCTTGGTTTGACAGCAATACCAAGGACTCGATGTTCGGGACGCTGGGGCCAGCCTCCTACTGGTCGTCGAGTCCTAAGCGCAAGTTCGCCAGCGCGATGATCGCCAAGATACCGTTGCCATTGAGCCGGCACATCGCGGCGGTGTACCGATGACCCGCGGCGAGCGTGTCTGTGAATTCATCACCCGGCATTGCAAGGTGCCCGAGGGCGAGCTGGTCGGCCAGCCGGTCGAGCTGGCGCCATTCCAGCGGCAATTCATTCTTGAGGTGTACGACAACCCGGCCGGCACGCGCCGTGGCTACCTGTCGATGGCCAGGAAGAACGCCAAGACGACGCTAATTGCCTTCCTGGTGCTGGCGCACCTGATCGGACCCGAGGCCAAGCAGAACGCGCAGATTGTGTCCGGTGGCCTGACCCGCAGCCAGGCGGCGCTGGTGTTTGACCTCGCGGTCAAGGTGTGTCGGCTCAACCCGAAGCTGGCGCGCCTGGTTCATGTGGTCGATTCGCTGAAGCGCATGAAGGGCCTGGCGCTCAATACAGAATATCGCGCTCTGAGCGCCCAGGCCGGCGCCGCTCACGGCCTGTCGCCGCTGGTCGCCATCCTGGACGAAGTCGGACAGATCGACGCCGAATCCTCACCATTCGTGGAGGCAATCACCACGGCCCAGGGCGCCTATGCGGCGCCGCTGCTGTTCGCCATCTCGACCAGCGCCCGCAGCGATCAAAGCATGTTCTCGATATGGCTGGACGACGCCAAGCGCACCGGCGACCCGTCCATCGTTGTCCATGAATACCGGGCACCCGATGGCTGCGAGGTCGATGACCCGAAGGCGTGGGCCGCCGCTAACCCGGCGCTGGGCATCTTCCGCAGCGAGGGCGACCTGGCCAAAGCGGCCGAGCGTGCCAAGCGGCTGCCCAGCGAAGAAGCGGCGTTCAGAAACCTCTATTTGAATCAACGCATTGCCCTTGAGTCGCTGTTCATCGCCCCGACCTTGTGGCGCGACAACGGCGACGCGCCAAACCTCGAGGTGATGAAGGCCAACACGCTGGCGATCGGATTAGATTTATCGGCCAGGGGCGACCTCACGGCGGCGGTGCTGGCGGCCCGCGACGAGGATGGGACGGGCCATGTCCACCTGTTGCCGTTCGTGTTCACCCCGGCCGGCACGATTGGCGAGCGTTCCCGCCGCGATCGGGCGCCCTATGAACAGTGGGCAAAGGATGGCTACCTGGTCGCGGTGCCCGGCGACGTGATCGAATACGACTACGTGTCCGGCTACCTCGCCCGCGAGCTGGAGACGCTGGGCCTGGACCCGGCGGTGGTCGCCTTTGATCGGTGGCGTATCAAGGAATTCCAGCGTAGCGCGATGGATACGGGTTTTGGCGGTGCCGCCGACTGGCAGGCCATCCCGCAGACCTACAGCGGCATGAGCCCGCGCCTCGAGGCGTTTGAAAGCCTGCTGCTGCAACGCCGCATCCGCCACGGCTGCCATCCGCTGCTAACGATGGCCGCAGCCAATGCCGTCACGAAGCTAGACCCGGCCGGCAACCGCATCCTGAACAAGGAGCGCGGCCGGCGGCGCATCGACCCGCTGGTGGCGGCGGTGATGGCGGCGTTCGCGGTCTATGACGGCGCGGCGGCGGATTTCGACGCCAAGGCGTGGATTGGCTAGTATTGCCGTTGCTGGCCGTAATGCTCTGGGCTGCGGTGGGCTGGGCGATGGATTTCTGGAACGATGAAGGCGCGATAAGCCTCGTGATATTGGCAATGGCTATATTGTTCTTCCTGATTCCCCTGGTGATGCCGTGACCTACATGGTGTAGAAATCCCCAAAAGGGCCACCAGTCCTAGGGGGATACCGTGACGGGCTTGTCACCGTTCCGTGCTTGTTCGACCTGGATTACGAAGGCCGTCGATGATGACCAGCGCATCATTGAGGGCGTGGCATCCAGTTCCGCGACCGACAACGCCGGCGACCAGCTCTTGTCCAGGGGCGCGGTGTTCAAGCTGCCCATGCCGCTTCTGATGCAGCACGACCGCGATCGGCCGGTCGGTGACGTGATCGTAGCCAGGGCATCCGATACCGAAATCACCGTCCGCGCCCAAATCGCCCGCGATACTGGCCTGGCCTACGTCGAGGACGCATGGAAGCAAATACGCGGTGGCCTGGTCAAAGGCCTGTCGATCGGCGCCCAGCCGCTCAAGGCCGAGCCGATCATGGACAAAGCCGGCCAGATGACCGGCGTGCGCTACACGGCCTGGCGCTGGATGGAACTGTCGGCCGTGACCCTGCCCATGAACATGGACGCCACGATTGACGTGATTCGCGCTTTCGATCCGTGGGGAGCGGCGGCATTCAGCCGGCCCGAACTGCGGCACGAGGGCGACGACGGCCCCGAGCCCGTGGGCCACGACTACCTGACCACCCGGCCCCGCGCCATTGCCGCCCTGACGGCGGCATCGCGTGCCTTACTGCATCGAGGCTAGATCATGTCCGTATCAGAACAGATTGCCGCGCTCGCCACCAAGCTCGCCGGCGACCGAACCATGCTGGAAAACCTCATCCGCTCGCTGGATGACAAGCCCAATGACACGACCATTACCGCCCAGGTCGACCAGCTCTCGGGCAGCGTGACCGCCGACAGTGCGACCCTGTCGACCTTGCAGAACGCCGAACGCGCCCTGATGACCCGCGCCCAGCCGGTGGCGCCGTCGATCATCACCGCCCGCCCGCGTGAGCAAGTGAAGCCGGAACACGTTTGGCGCGCCGGCGTGGTTTGCGCCGACGCCTATTTCAGCGGCCGGCCCTATGAGGAAATCGTGCGCGAGCGTTACCCCGACTCGGTGCTGACCCAGCATCTTTGCACGGTGGCGCTCAACCGTTCCGCACCGGGCCGCGGGTTTGAGGTGCTAACGCGGGAATTCCTGACCAGGGCGACGCAAGGGCCGGCGAACACCTACACGCCCGGCTATGCCCAGGAACTCGTCCACCAGACCTACGCGGCATTCATGGACCTGTTGCAGGAAGAATCCGCGGTGGCAAAGATTGCCTGGCGCGGTGATTCCTTCACCAACGGTTCGCCCATCGTGGTGCCCTACCGCGACACCCGCGGCGCGTTCCCCGACAACTTTGAAGCGGCGTTTAGGCGCGAGGGCGACCCCATCCGCGTCGGCCGCCTGGCGACCACGTCCAAGACGCTCTACCCCTACAGCATGGGCGTTATTGGCACGATGACCCGCGAACTCATGCGCCGGTCGACGCCGTCGATCGAGGCCATGATCCGCAAGGCCATGCTCGAAGATACCGCGGCCATCCTCGATAACGTGGTCTTTGGCGCCACCGCAGCCGTTACCGGCGTTAAGCCCGCCGGCCTGCTGTGGGGCATCAATGCCGCTGATACCCGCGTGGCCACGGCGACGCCGACGCCGGCCGACATCGACATGGACCTCAACAAGATGATCAACCAGCTCGTCGCGGTGCGCGGCCTGGGTGGTCCCCGGACCTACTGGGTGATGAACCGCAGCAACGCCGCGGTGCTGGCCGGCCTGCAAACGGCGCTGGGCACGCCGGTCAATCCCGGCACGACCATGAACGGCGGCACGCTGAAGGGGTTTTCGGTGGCGACCTCGTCCAAGTTCCCGGTCGACCAAATCCTGCTGGTCGACGCCGACGCCATCTTCTTTGTCGGCGGCGCGCCGGAATTTGAAATGTCGACCGAAGCGACGTTGCACGAAGAAAACACGACGCCGCTACAGATTGGCGCCCCGGCGACGCCGGTGCGCTCGCTGTTCCAGACCAACAGCGCCGCGCTCAGGATGATTCAGGAAGTCTCCTGGGATGACCTGCGCGTCGGCGCCATCCAGCAATTGACCGCGGTGGCCTGGGTCACGCCGTAAGATGAGGGGTGCGGGTTGCTTTGCGTGGATAGCAACCCGCCCGATTAGGGGAGGCCTGGCGTAGCGGCCAGCCTCCCCACTTTTTGAAAGGGCACGCCATGGCGCTGGCTAATCATCTGCTGACGGCCTGGGTTTGGCAGGGAACCGCAGCCGACAAGGCCGTGGGATTTGTCACCATGACAAAGGCCGAATTTGACGCCGCGAAAGCCGAGGGGCGCGCTCAAGACCCTCGCGTCGGCGCCCTGCACCTGAAGCCCATCACCCGCGCCCTGTTCGTGCCGGCGCCGCCGCCGGAAGGCACGCCCGCCACCGCGCCGGCGCGGCGCGGCCGGCCGTCCACCAAGTTTGTCCAGGCCGAGGGCTAGACTTGTTCCAGTGGCTCCGCCGCGCCATTGCCGAAGGCGCCTGGCGTATGGCGTATGGGTCAAGCATCGAAAGCGGCCGGCTATTTGAAATCCCGTTCGGCAACGGTTGGGAGAGGGGCTTGCGCTTGCAGGGCGGCCCGATCGACGGGCGCGGCGTGCCGGCCGCCTATGCCTGCGTCATGGCGTTCGCCCGCGCCATCAGCCAGTGCTATCCCGAACACAAGCGCCTGAATGACGCCGGCAAGCGCGAGGTGATCAACACGTCACCGGCATCGCGGCTGATGCGAGCGCCGAACAGCTATCAGACGTTTGACCAGTGGTTGTTCAACATCGTCGCCAGCATGGGCTTTGACGGCGAGGCGCTGGCGCTGATCGTGCGCGACGATCGCCAGGCCCCTGTGGCGCTCCACCAGGTACCGCGCCGCGCCTGGCAGCCCTGGGTCGATCCCGATAGCGGCGCGGTGTTCTATCAAATCGTCGATTCGCCCGATGGCCTGTACCGCATGGGCGCCCTGCTGTTGGTTCCGGCGCGAGACTGTATCCACTTCCGCCAGCATACCCCGCGCCATCCTCTCGTCGGTGAAACCGACCTGGCGGCGGCGGCGCTGGCCACCGGCATCAACGTCGCCCTGTCGTCTGCCCAGGCGGCATTTTTCAACAACATGGCCAGGCCGGCCGGCATCCTGTCGACCGACCAGGCTCTTAGCCGTGACCAGATGACCCGGCTGCGCGAGGCCTTTGAAGCCCAGGCGGCCGGCCTGTCTCAAGGCAAGCTCCCCATCCTGGGCAACGGGTTGAAGTTTCAGCCGCTCGCCATCAACAGCGTTGACGCGCAATTGATAGAAACCCAGCGGATGAGCGTTGAAGAAATCGCCCGCGTGGAAGGGGTACCCCTTCCGATCATTGGCGATTTGAGCAAGGCCACCTTCAACAACACCGAGCAGCTCATCAATCTTTGGCTGTCGATTAGCCTGGGCAGCAAGATCGAGAACATCGAACGCACGCTAGACCGGGCCTTTGGGTTCGACCGGCTGGACTATGTCGAGCTGGACACCAACGCCCTGCTACGGACCGACCTGGCGGCGCGCATCGACGCCCTGACCAAGGGCGTCCAGGGCGGGCTCTACACACCTAATGAGGCCCGCGAGTTGGAGGGGCTCGACCCGAAGGCGCAAGGCAACGAACCGATGTTGCAGGCGCAGATGACGCCGTTGTCATATTTGGGCAAGATTGCCGAACAGGCGGCCAAGCCGGCGCCGGCGCCGGTGGCCTCCAAGCCGACGGCCGAGAACGACGACGCGCCCGATCCCGAGAAGTCTTTTGACCCGGCGCTGGCGGCGACCTTGCTGCGCGCCCGACTGGAAAGGCGCGCCCATGCCTGACCTGGAAACCACGATGGTAGACTGGCTGGAACCGCTGATACGGCGTCTTGAGGCGGCCGAGGCGGACCTGGCCACGCTCAAGGCGCACCGCCTCGACGCGCCGGCCTGGGCGCCCGGCGTCTATCGCCAGGGCGACGTGGTCCAGCATTTTCACGGCCAGTATTTCGAGGCGACGGCCGACACCCACCTTGAGCCCGGCGACGGCATCGCCTGGCGCCGGCTGGGCTTGCACGGCTTTCGCTACCGCGGCCTGTACGTCGAGGGCGCCGACTATGAAGCGGGCGACCTCGTGACCCGCGACGGCGGCATGATGCTGCAAACCACCGGCGCCCTGACCTGGTTCGTGCTGCGCGGAAAGACCGGCAAGAACGCGCCCCGCCCGCTGGTGGAGGCGGCGGCATGAGCTGGGTTGACGACACCCTGGAGGATTTCAAGACGTGGCTGGGCGGCACGCCGGACGACGCCGCGGCGACGCGGGCGCTCACCCTGGCGCTGGCGACCGTCGAGACCTGGCTAGACCGGCCGCTGGAAAAGGCAGAGCGGGTTCAAGAGGATTGGCCGGCCTACGGTGTTATTTTGTTGCGCGCCTGGCCGGTCGAGAGCGTATCGGCTTTGACAATTATCAACGGCCCGCCGCTCGACCTGGCCAATCTGCGGCTGGACAAGCGCACCGGCCGGCTGCTGGCGCCGGGCTGCTACTACACCCAGGCGACAACAACCTATGTCGGCGGATTCGACCCCATGCCGGCCGACCTTGAGCTGGCGCTGTGGCAGATCGCGGCGGCGTTTTATCCGACCGCGCAGTCGGCCGGCGGCGCGTCGACCGGCCAGGCCGTCAAGCGCGTGACCACGCCCGATGTCGGTACGGTGGAATTCGTGTCGAGCGGCGCCGCCGGTGGGTCGGCCGATGCGATCCTGGGCGCGACCCTGTCACCACAGATCGAAAGCCTGCTGCAACGCTATCGCGCCGAGTCGGTCGTGGGTGGCGCCTGATGTTTGCCTATTCCATCCCGTTTGCTGCCGTCCGTACTGCCTGGGAAGCCAACATCGCCGGCCTGTCGGCCCCGGCGACCTGGACAGCGGCCGGGCAGCCGCTTGCCATCCGCGTCGGCTTCAGCGTGGCTCGCAATACCGACGTGGCGCTGGCTAACGCGCTGGGCGTGGGAACGCGCATCATCACCATACGGGCTATCGACACGCCGACCCGCGTGCCCCATCCGCTCGACCGTATCGAGGTGGCGGGCGAACAACTGACCCTGGACGACGTGCAACCCGTTGTCTTTATGGGCCAATTGGTCGGCTGGCGCTGCCTGTCGGCCGGCGCGAGGCCAGGGCCATGAGCGAAGCCTACAAGCGATCCCTGGTCCGCGGCTGGTGCCAGGCCGTGACGGCGGCGCCGTTCGTCCAGACCATCAACGTCAACGACAAGCCGCTAGTAACGGCGCCAACCTGGTTTACCGTCGTCTGGGAGCCCGACGCGGCGGAAATCATCGGCTATTGCGGCATCAGCCAGGAAATCGGCCAACTGAATATCATTGTGGCCGGCGAGCCCAACCTGGGCGACGGCCCGGTGGCGGCGGCAATGGACGCGATCGTGGCCGAGCTGATGGCCAAGGCCGACCCGGAAAATCAATTTGTGATCGAACGCGCCCAGGCGACGGCCGAGGAATCGGCGGGCACGGCCGACCGCTGGTATCGCTTACGGACGCCGCTCGACTATCGCTACCTAACAGGAGGGCCATGACAATGCCGGCAAAAGCCTACAGCACCAAGGGACTTAAGATATGGATCGGCAGCGCCGAGGCGCCGACCGAACTCGCGCCGACCGCCATCAGCCTGGCGAAACCCGCCGTCGTCACCGTGGCCAACAGCGCCGCCGATGGCGACATGGTCTATGTCGCGACCACGGGTTTTCCTGAAATCGACGGCAAATGGTTCCCCGTCGAGGCGGTGAGCGCGACCGCATTCAGCCTGACCGGCTCCGATACGACCGGCTCAAGCGGCGCGCTCGCCACGACGCCGAGCGTGCAGCTCCACGCCCAGACCGACGCTTATGACCTGTCGTGCCTGGCCAAGGGCATCACGTTCAACAGCGACGCGCCGGCAGCGATCCAGGCCGGCACCTATTGCGACCCGTCGCTGGCGATCGCGAGCCCGATCATCCCGCCGACAACCATCGAATTCGCCGGCAACATCAACGTCGATGATCCTGCCTACGGCGAGATGATCGCGGCGACAGAGGACGGTGTCAGCCGGGCCATCGACATCGAACTGCCGTTTGAACAGGGCGACATCGTTTGCCCTGGCGTCTTTAGCCTCGTGACCTGGGATTTGCCGGTCGACGGGATTCAAGGTTTTACCGCCACCGTCACCTGTAACAGCAAACCGGCGCATCGCTGGTAGGAGCATCCATGGCAGGAACCAATGGACACGACCCGGCCGGCCCGAACGATACCGTAACGGCCGACGAGCTCGACGGCCTGCTGGCCGGCCTGTTCGAGCCGACGCCCTATGAGCTGGCGCCTGGGCGCTGGATCGAGATACGCCCGCTGATCCTGGCGAACGCCGATCGGCTCTACATGGGCGGACTGCAAGGCGCCGGGTTACAGAAATTCCTGTTGGCGCGCTGCGTCTACATCAACGGCAAGGTGCTGGGCGAAGCCGGCGCCGACCGGCTTCCGATCGGCCTGGCGAGCCGGCTGGTGCCGGTGGTGATGGGTGCCAACGGAATGGAAATCGAGACGGCGGCAGCCGAGGGCGAGGCAACGACGGACCCAAAAGCCTAGCGCGCCGCTGGCGCCTGGCTCAATTCGCGGTGGCCGAGCTGCTGGGAAAAACCGTTAGGGAGTTACGCGCCACCATGACGCTAGGTGAGTTTCTCGGCTGGCAGGCCTACGCCCAGGAAAAGAACCGCACGCTGGCCAACCAGGCGGCGACGCCCGATGCGCAACGGGCCGTGCTGCCCGAGCTGGGCGCCCTGGGGCCTGGCGGCGTCGCCCATGCCCTGCGGGGCCGCTGATGGCCAAGGTCACGGTCCAGGGATTGGCGGCGCTGGTCGAGGAACTGAAGAAGTTTCCCGAGGCCTTGCAGGCGCGTGCCACGCAGACCGGCGTGCGCAAGGCGGCCGGCAAGCTGCGTACCGCGCTGCGCCGCGGCGCTTACGCCAAGATGCTGACCAGGAACCGCAAGCGCACCAATCGGCTGCGCTCCGGCATCCGCTCGGCGGTGGGTAAAAAGCCGGCGTTCAAGGGCAAGGCCTGGGTGGCGCTCAAGGCGTCGGCCGGCGAGCCCCGCCCGCGCTATTACTACAAAACGCTGGAACAAGGCCGCAAACCGTACCAGCGCAAGGCCATGGTGGGCGGCAAGCGCCGGCGCGTCGGCGGCAAATACGCCGGCTCACCGCCGATGAAACCCTTTTGGTCACGGACGGTGCGCCAAACCGGGCCAATGGTGCAGTCGATCCTTATGGATGAGACCCGCAAGGCGATCGCCTACGAGGCCGGCAAGGCTTACGCCCGGTCGAAGGGTAGGCGCTGATGGCAAACTTTAGCGACCTTGTCGTTAAGCTGGAGCTGCAACAGGCGGCGTTCAACAAGGGCATGGACGACGCGGCCAAGCGGATGGCCCGCGTCCAGCAATCGGCCAGGCAAGCGCAATCCGGCCTGGCCAGCCTGGAAAACGGCATGAAGGGTGTGGCCCAGGCGGCGGCGGCGGCCGGCGCGGCGTTTGGCACGTTCAAGGGCGTCCAGGCCATCACCAAGGCGGCCGACGAAGTTCGCAACCTACAGGGCAGCTTCACCGCACTTCTGGGCAGCTCCGAGCGCGCCAGCGACATGATGCTGCGCGTATTCAACGTGATCGACCGCACCGGCGCGCCGCTGGAGGCCGTCGCCGGCGCGACGCAACGACTGGCGATCGCCATGACGGCTATGGGCGCCAGCAACGCCCAAATCGAAACTCTCGCAGAAACCTTTATCAAACTTGGCAAGGTTGGCGGCGCGAGCGCGGCCGAGACGGCGGCCGGCCTGCAACAGCTTGGCCAGGCGCTCGCCAGCGGCAAGCTGGGCGGCGACGAACTCAAGAGCATTCGCGAGAATGCGCCGCTGGTCGCAGAAGCGATCGCCCAGGGCATGGGCGTTACGACCGGCAAACTGAAAGAGCTGGGCGAGCAAGGCAAGCTGACCAGTGATGTCGTCGGTAACGCGCTGATCGCCGC
>Ga0190271_10000290_pt1 | contig 24741 bp, 20 predicted proteins | sample Popmic356T_FD_133747 | JGI IMG/M metagenome (GOLD analysis project Ga0190271, IMG submission 133747) | Populus adjacent soil microbial communities from riparian zone of Weber River, Utah, USA - 356 T | ecosystem: Environmental > Terrestrial > Soil > Riparian zone | place: USA: Utah | collected...
GCCGCGCCTCGCGTGGGGCCATAGCTCAGCTGGGAGAGCGCTTGCATGGCATGCAAGAGGTCGACGGTTCGATCCCGTCTGGCTCCACCAAACAACTTGCTGCGTCCCCATCGTCTAGAGGCCCAGGACATCGCCCTTTCACGGCGGTAACGGGGGTTCGAATCCCCCTGGGGACGCCACCTTTGTTTGCGACAGGTCGCACATTTGCGAGTACCGGTGGGTGGGTGCTCGTCCTGACCCGTCAGGTTCCTGCCTAAACTAAAACCCACATGCGTATAGGTTTTTTCGGAAAAACTTGGCACCCGGCGTTAGCGCTGCTGTGGGTTGCCGAGTCGGTAGCGGTATTGGCCGCGAGCCGCCTGGGTTGTCGGCTGGCAAGCGGTCCGACCATCGACTTCTGGGTCTCGTGGACGCAGGCGGTGGTATTCGGCGGCTGCGTCATCGTCGCCATGGTCGCGATGGGCCTGTTCACCCGCCGCATGCGCGATCGCATGGCCGGCATCCTGCTGCGCATCACGATGAGTGTCGCCGCAGGCGGTGTGCTCGCGGCACTGCTGCTCGGCATCTGGCCCAAGTATGCCTACCACTGGCAGGAGTTCGTCTCCGCCCTGGTGATCGCATGGGCGCTGCTGGTGCTGGTGCGCGGCGTCGCGCAGCGGCTCATCGACGAAGACATCTTCAAGCGTCGCGTGCTGGTGTACGGCGCCGGTGCGAATGCGGCGCGACTGGAACGCCTTCGTCGTCGTGCCGACCAGCGCGGCTTCAAGATCATCGCGTTCGTGCCTGCGGGCGATGAAGAGCTCGCCATTTCCGAGAGTCGCGTCGTGCGTCTCAACGGCAGTCTCGTCGAATACGCCAGGGACCAGGGCATCGACGAAATCGTCATGGCGATGGATGACCGCCGCCGCAACTTTCCTTTGAAGGAACTGCTCGACTGCCGGCTGGCCGGCGTCCTGATCTCCGACCAGATCACGTTCCTCGAGCGTGAGACCGGCAAGGTTCACCTCGAAGTGCTCACCCCGAGCTGGATGATCTTCGGCCCGGGTTTCCGCCGCGACGGCATGCGCCTGACGTCCGCGCGCGTCTTCGACCTGCTGGCGAGCTTCGCGCTGCTCGTGGTGGCGTCGCCGATCATGCTGCTCACCATCCTCGCCATCAAACTCACCGACGGATTCTCGGCACCGATCTTCTACGGCCAGGACCGCGTCGGCGTCGAGGGCAAGGTCTTCCGCGTGCTCAAGTTCCGCAGCATGCGCATCGACGCCGAGCGCAACGGCGCGCAGTGGGCCACCACCAATGACAACCGCATCACGCCGGTAGGCAAGTACCTGCGCAAGCTGCGCATCGACGAACTGCCGCAGTTGTGGAACGTGCTGCGCGGCGACATGGGTTTCGTGGGTCCGCGCCCGGAGCGGCCGGAGTTCGTCGCCACGCTCGCGGAGACCATCCCTTACTACCGCGAGCGCCACAGCGTGAAGCCCGGGATCACCGGCTGGGCGCAGCTTTGTTATCCCTATGGCGCCTCGGAACAGGATGCCGTCGAGAAACTGCAGTACGACCTTTTCTACGTGAAGAACCACGACCTGGTCTTCGACATCCTCATCCTGCTGCAGACCGTGGAAGTCATCCTGCTCGGCAAGGGCGCGCGCTAGCGCCGCAACCGCACGGTCGCTCCCGTGACCTTCGTCTTCATCTATCCACTGGCGGCCTGCCTGATGCTGGTCGCGGGCGTGGTGCTGCTCCTCCGCCGCGGGCAGAGCGAGCCGGCGCGCCACGCGGCCGTGGCCGCGGTGGTCAGCGCGGCCTGGGCGGCGCTCATGGCATTCCAGGCGCGGCAGGAAGTGGCGGCCGGCTGGGGTGTGTACGCCGCCGACGGACTGCGCATCGCCGCCTGGTTCATCGCGCTCGAAGCGCTATCTACTCGCGAATTCCCGCGCTGGCTGCGCCGCGCGGTGCTGGGTGTCGTGGTCGCGATGGTGGCATTGGCCGTGATCAGCCGGGCTTCGAACTACTCGCCGGCGTCGATCGGCCCGGGGTTGCTGGCCGTGCCCGGCTTCGCCGGCGCGCTTGGCACGATCTACGCCACGCTGCACGTGTGGCGTCACGCCATCCCCGCGGCGGCGCGCATGATCCGCTGGTGCGCGGCCGGCGTGGCCGCGCAGTTCGCCTTCGACGTGCTGAACTACCTGCCCGTGAGTGACGGCGGCGGCACCGGCGAACCCGCGTGGGTCGCGCCTCGTATCGCCCTTGCGGTGCTGTCGGTCTGGCCGCTGGCGCGCGCCGTGTGGCAACTGCCGGTTCCTCCGCCGCGGGTCTTCATTTCGCGGCAGTTCGCCTTCTATGCTTCGACGCTGATCGTGTTGTGCCTGTATGTCGGCGTCACCGTGGGCGGCGCGTACTACGCGCGCGCGCACACCGGCGAGTGGGGCGTGCCGCTGCAGGCGTTGTTCCTCGGCACGGCGCTCGCGCTGCTCATCGCCTTCCTGCTGGCGGAATGGCCGCTGCGGCGGCTGCGCGTGTTCATCTCCAAGCATTTCTATCGCAACAAGTACGACTACCGCCTGGAGTGGCTGCGTTTCGTGCAGACGCTGTCGATCGGCGAGGAAGGAGACGCGCGCCGCAACGCCATTCGCGCGGTGGCGCAGATCTTCGGCAGCCCGCGCGGCCTGCTGGTACTGCGTGAGCCCGCGGGCGCGCAGTTCTATCTACAGGCGGCCTGGCCCGAAGACAGCGTGGCATTTCCGGAGTGCGCGCCGGTAGCGGTGGACGATCCATTGCCGAGGTTCCTGCACGCACGGCAGTGGGTCGTGGACCTGCACGAGTACGTGGCCCGACCGCAGCTCTACGGTGATCTCGCGCTGCCTGCCTGGCTGGGCCCGGGCTGCCCGTGGCGCCTGATCGCGCCCCTGTTCGTGGGCGATCAGTTGCTGGGTTTCATGGTGCTGGCTGCGCCACCCGAGCCTTTCGACACCAGTTTCGAAGATCGCGACCTGCTGAAGACGGTGGGCCGCAACGTCGCCGTGCAGCTCGCGCAGCGCAGCGCCGACGAGCAGCTCGCCGAGAGCAGGCAGTTCGATGCCTACAACCGCTTCGCGGCCTTCGTCATGCACGACCTCAAGAACTCCGTGGCCCAGTTGCAGTTGTTAGTCGCCAACGCGCAGCGCCACCGGCACAACCCGGTGTTCTTCGACGACGCCGTCGGCACCATCCGCAATACCTCCGAGCGCATGACGCGTCTCATCGAGCAGCTGCAGCGCCGGGAAACGCAGGGCACCCGTCGCGCGGTGGAGCTCGAGGCCGCGGTGCAGGCGGCCGTGGGGCGCTCGGTGTCGCGACAGCCCGCGGTTTCGGTGTCGGGCGATCTCGCCGGCGTGCAGGTCACGGCCGATCCCGATCGGCTCGCCGCCGTACTCGAACACGTGATACGCAATGCGCAGGAAGCCACGCCGCCCACCGGCGCCGTGAGCGTCGAACTACAGATGCTGGGCGAAGAGGCGCAGCTCGCCGTGGTCGACAACGGCGAAGGGATGGACGAGGATTTCCTGCGGCATCGGCTGTTCCGGCCTTTCGACAGCACCAAGGGTGCGAAGGGGATGGGAATCGGCGCCTACCAGGCGCGCGAGTATGCGCGCGACCTCGGGGGCGACGTCGAGGTGTGGAGTGCTCCCGGGCGGGGCACGCGTTTCTGCATTAGGCTGCCGGCGTGGCGGAAGACAAACTAAAGCTGCTGATCGTCGAAGACGATGAAGGGTTGCAGAAGCAGCTCAAGTGGTGCTTTGACGAATACGAAGTGCTCATGGCCGCCACGCGCACCGAAGCGCTGGCGCTGCTGCGCCGTCATGAGCCGCACGTGGTGCTGCAGGACCTGGGGCTGCCGCCCGACCCGGAAGGCGTCAGCGAAGGCATGGCCACGCTGTCGGAAATCCTGAGCGTCGATTCCACCACCAAGGTCATCGTCGTCACCGGCAACAACGATCGCGACAACGCCGTGCGCGCCGTGTCGCTCGGGGCGTGGGACTTCTACCAGAAGCCGGTCGACGTCGAGGTGCTGCGCCTGCTGGTGAGCCGCGCATTCCACATGTACGCGCTCGAGCGGCAGAACCGCATGCTGCTCGAGACGCAGTCTTCCTCGCCGCTCGAGGGCTTCGTCGCCACCGACGATGCCATGCTCAAGGTGTGCCGGCGAATCGAGAAAGTGGCGCCCACCAATGCCACGGTGCTCATCCTGGGCGAGAGCGGCACCGGCAAGGAACTGGTGGCGCGCGCGGTGCATGCCCAGAGCGGCCGCAATGGCGCGCGGTTCGTGGCCATCAATTGCGCGGCGATCCCGGAACAACTGCTGGAAAGCGAGTTGTTCGGCTACGAGAAGGGCGCCTTCACCGGCGCGGGCAAGACCACGCCCGGCAAGATCGAGGTGGCGAGCGGCGGCACGCTGCTGCTCGACGAGATCGGCGACATGCCGCTGGCGCTGCAGGCCAAACTACTGCGTTTCCTCCAGGACCACGTCATCGAGCGGGTCGGCGGGCGCCAGGAGATTTCCGTGGACGTGCGCGTGGTCTGCGCCACCAACAAGGACCTGCAGGCGCTCATCACCGAGAACAAGTTTCGCCAGGACCTCTATTTCCGCATCGGCGAAGTCACCGTCGAAGTGCCGCCGCTGCGCGAGCGCAAGGGCGGCCCGACGGCCCTCGCGCACACCATGCTGCGCAAGTTCGCCGGGCTCCAGAGCAAACCGCGGCGCGGCTACACGCAGGACGCCATTGCCGCGCTCGAGGCCTACTCCTGGCCGGGCAACGTTCGCGAGCTCGAGAATCGCGTGAAGACGGCGATGATCATGGGCGAGAGCGCCTTGCTCACGGCCGAAGATCTCAACCTGAAGGAGAGCGGCGACGGCAAGTTGCTGTTCAATCTCAAGGAAGTGCGGACGCGCGCGGAACGCCAGGCGATCCGCCAGGCGCTGGCCATCACCCAGGGCAACATCTCGCACACCGCGGACCTGCTGGGCGTGAGCCGGCCGACGCTCTACGACCTCATGGAAAAGTACGGAATCGCGAATTGAGTCCGGACGCCACGCTTTCGCCGGGCCGACTGGCGCGTCCCGTGTTTGCCATCGTGCTGTTGCTGAGCACGTTCGTGGCGCTGTGGCCGACCACGCAGAGCTTCATCGTGCGCTGGGCCGACACCGTCAATCGTGCCTACACGCATGGCGCGCTGGTGATCGCCCTGTGCTGCTTCCTCATCTGGCATCAGCGCGACGCGCTCGCGAGAGTGGCACTGCGCCCATCGTGGGTGGCCTGCGTGTCAGGCCTTGCGCTCGGACTCGCATGGCTGATCCTGCTGCGCGCCGGCGTGCAGATCGGCCACCAGGCGCTGCTGCCGCTGATCGCCTTCTGCGCGGTGTGGGCGGCGTTTGGCGCAACGGCCATGCGGTGCCTGTGGCTGCCGGTGCTGTATTCGTACTTCACCGTCCCGGTCTGGGACATGCTCAACCCGCCGCTGCAATGGCTGTCGGCGTTCGCGGTGCGCGGCGTCCTGAGCGTCATCGGCCTGCCCGTGTACTTCGACGGACTCCACTTCCAGATTCCCGCCGGCGTGTTCGAGATCGCCGGCGGTTGCAGCGGGCTGCACTTCTTCATCGTCGGCGTCGCCATCGCGGTGTTCTACGGCGAACTGCATCGCGATCGCCTCGCCACCCGCGTGAAGCTGGTGGCGCTCGCCATCGTCATGGCCCTGCTCACCAACTGGCTGCGCATCGCCGTCATCATCGTTGCCGGCCACCTCACCGACATGCGCCACTACCTGGTGAGCGGCGAGCACTACACGTTCGGCTGGGCCATGTTCGCGGTGGCGATGGCTATCTACTTCCTGATCGTGCGCCGCTGGACCGCGGAAGCGGCGGTTGTGGCGGACGCCCCCGCGCCGGCCGCGCCGCTGGCACCGCTCGGCGTGGCGCTGGCCTGCATCACGCTGGGGCTGCCCGGGTTGTGGCAGTGGCTCGACACCAACCGCGCACCCGCGGAAAGCGCCGCCCGCGGCGATTTGCCCATCGCGGTCGCCGGCTGGCGCGCGGTGGCGGCTCCCGTGGAGCCACGTCCCGCCGAATTCATCAACGCCGACGGCTTCAGCGCGCGCACTTTCTACGGCGATGGCGCGCCCGTCGACGTGCACCGCGCGTTTTATCTGCACCAGGAGCAGGGGCGCGAACTCGCGGGATACGCCAATCTCCCGCAGGGTCCGGACATGCGGGCGCTGTCGAACGTCATCGCGCCGGACGGGCGCTGGCGCGAAATCAAGGCGCAGTACCTGGACGGCGACGACTGGCTGGTCTGGTACGTGTATCACGTGGGTGATAGTCGTCATGTCGACGCGCTGCGCGCGCAACTGCGCTACGGTGTCGACTCGCTGGGCGATGATCCCGTGTCGGCGGCGCTGGTGCTGCGGACGCGGTGCGTGCGCGATTGCCCGGCGGCGCGCGCGCGGCTCGCGCGTTTTGCACGGGACGCGGGATTGGATAGTCGATGACGAGGAGAGGGGCGATGCGGCCATCGAGCGCGATTTGTGTGCTGCTGTTGTTAGCGGGCTGCGACCGTTTCGCAAGCCCCGAGACGCGCGTCGAACGCGCCGATGCGGCGATGGCGGCCGGCAACTACGGCGCCGCCGTGGTCGAACTCAAGAATGCGCTGCAGAAGAAGCCCGACTTCGACCAGGCACACCTGCTGCTCGCCGATGCGGCGTTGTGGCTGGGTGATGCGCGCGGCGCAGAGCAGGAACTCGCCAGGATCAAGGGCACTGTCGACGCGAAGCGACGCGCGGATGTCGAAATCCGTCTCGCGCTCGCGCAGGGCAAGGCGGAAGAAGCGCTGCAGCGCCTCACCAGTAACCCGCAATTGCTGCCCCCCGGCAAACAGGAGCTGCGGCAGGGTCACGCGCTCATGCGCCTGGGCCGGTTCCGCGAAGCGCAACAGGCATTCGAAGCGGCGGCGGCAGCCGACGGCAAGCTGATCGAGGCCCGGGCCGCCGCGCTGGAGGCGCGCTTCGCGCAGGGCGATCGCGCGGGCGCACAGGCGGCTCTGCTTGCGCTCACCCGGGAAGCGCCGGAGTCGGCGGAGGCGTGGCTTACGTATGGCCTCACGCTGACCGGCAACGTCGACTTCAAGGCAACGATCGACGCACTGGACCGCGCGCGGACACTTTCCCCGCGGCAGCTTCCGGTGCCGCGCCAGGTCAGCATGCTCGTCGCGCTGGCCGAAGCGCAGTTGCAGTCGGGCGACCTCAAGGGCGCCGCCGAAACTTCCGCCGGGCTCTCGCGCGTCGCGCCGGAGACGCCCGTGTCGATCTACATCGCCAGCCGCACCGCGATGGCCAACAACGACTACAAGACCGCCGTGGACAAGCTGCGCAAGCTCAGGAAGAGTGCGCCCGGCTTTCTCGAAGCGCGACTGTTGCTGGGGATGGCGCTGCTCGCCGAAGGCAACGCCCAGCAGGCCAGCGTCGAGCTCAACGACATCCTCGTGCAAAATCCGGCGCATGCCGGTGCGCGCCAGCTTCTCGCGCAGGTCCGGCTGCAACTCGACAACCCCGACGGTGCGTTGCGCATGCTCGGGCCGGCGCTCGCGAACCAGCCCGGCGACAGCCAGGTCAACGCGCTCATCGAAGCGGCGCGTTCGAGACTCGGCGCGCAGCAATCGGTGACGCTGCTCGAAGAGATGCTCGAGCAGGATCCGCAGAATCGCGGGCTCGCCTCGCAGCTCGCCAGCGCCTATCTACAGGCGGGCGAGGCCGACAAGGCCGTGGCGCTGCTGCGCAAGGGCGGCGAAAACGCCGACGACGTCCGGCGCGCCGCCGCGTTGCTGAGCGGCATCGTCGCGAGCGAGGGCCCGGCCGCCGCGCGCCGCGAAATCGAGTCGATGCTCGCCGCGAGCCCGCAAAGCCCGTACCTCGCCAACCTTGCCGCGGCCTTGTACGCGCGCTCCGGCGATTACGACGCGGCGCGTCGCGCGCTCAACGACGCGCAGGCGCGAGGGGTCGATCCGTCGACCCTGCTGCTCTCGCTCGGCCAGCTCGAATGGACCGCCGGCGATCGCAAGGCGGCGAGCGCGGCGATCGCCCGGCTGCTCGAGCTGCAGCCCGACAACGCCGCCGCGCACATGGCCGCCGGCGAAATCGCGATGGTCGGAGGCGACATCGATTCCGCGCGCACGCACTTCGAGGCGGTCCGCGTTGCGCGCCCGAACTCCATCGACGCACGCATGCGGCTCGCGCAGCTCGCGCTGCGCGGTGGCGCGATGAAAAAGGCGGACGAGCTGCTCGCGGAGGCCATAGCGCTTGCGCCCGGCAGGGCGGAAGTGCGCAACGCCGCCGGCCTCCTCAATTTGAATGCCGGTCGCGCCGACCAGGCGATCGCGCAGTTTCGTGCCGCCACCGAAATCGACGCGAAGAGCGCGGTGAGCTGGTTCAACCTGGCGCGCGCGCAGCACGCGCTGGGCCAGAAGCTGGCCGAGCGCATATCACTCAACCGCGCCGCCGAAGTACAACCGGACTGGCTGCCCGCGCAGAGCGCGCTCGCATTCAGCGAGGTCGAAGCGGGAGATCACGCCGCCGCGCTGGCCCGCGCCGCGGCTTACCGCGCTGCGCATCCGCGCGATGTCGCGGCGTTCGCCTTCGAGGGCGACATCGCGCTCGCCGCGCGCCGCTTTCCCGCCGCGCTCGAGGCGTATCGCGCGGCCTACAACCTCAAGGCCGGCGCTGCACTCGCGGAGAAGTTTTACCGCGCGTCGGTCGGCGGAAACGTCGGCAACCCGGCCGAACTTCTCGCGCGCTGGTCGAAAGCGAATCCTGGCGACGAATCGGCGCGCGCCCTGCTCGCGGAAGCCGCGTTGCGGTCGGGGGAGCGCGAGCGCGCCATCGGCGAGTACCGCGCGATGCTCAAGGCGCATCCGCAGGACGTGGTGGCGCTGAACAATCTCGCCTGGCTCTATCACGAGGAAGGGGATCCGCGCGCCATGAACCTCGCGCGCGAGGCGGTGAAGCTCGCGCCGCAATCGGCCGGCGTGCTGGACACGCTGGGCTGGATCCTCGTCGAAGAGGGCAAGGTCGAGGAGGGGCTCATTTACCTGACCAGGGCGGCGAGCGGCTCCAAGCCTGACCCCGAAATCCGCTACCACCTGGCAGCCGCACTGGCGCGGGGCAACCGGCAGGCGGAAGCTCGACAGGTGCTCGAGGAATTGTTGAATAGCCCAGCCAAATTCCCCAGCCGGACAGAGGCGCAGGGCCTGCTGAGTCAGCTTGCCGGCCCGGTCGTCCAGAGCCGCTGAGAAAGTCGAACCCAAGTCACGCTTTCGGGATTAGGCCGCCGGGCGCAAGACCCGAGCGAATAAGGGTTTCTGCTAATCTTGCGCTCGAATTTTTCCAGCGCATTCTTACGCTTAAGTCATCCAGGCCTGCCAATTCATGAAGGTTTTCTCCTCACTCGCCTTGCTCGTCTGGACCTCGTTTGTCTGGACTGGGGCGGCGTTCGCCCAGACCCCGGCCGCCTCCGTTGCGCCTCCGCCGGCCGTCCAGGCCGCGCCGGCAGCCCCACCGGTCGATGTCAGCCCGAACTACATCGTCGGCCCCGGCGATACGCTGCAGATCTTCGTCTGGCGCAACCCCGAGCTCAGCACCACGGTGCCGGTGCGCCCCGACGGCAAGATCACCACGCCGCTGGTCCAGGACATGGTGGCGGTCGGCAAGACTCCATCCGAACTGGCTCGCGACATCGAAAAGGTGCTCGAGGAATTCATCCGTTCACCGCAGGTGAACATCATCGTCAGCAATCCGGTGAGCGCGTTCAGCCAGGTCAAGATCGTGGGCCAGGTGTCGTCGCCGCAGTCGATGGCCTTTCGTGAAGGCATGACGGTGCTCGATGCGGTGCTCGCCTCCGGCGGTCTCGCTCCCTACGCCGCGGGCAATCGCGCCAAGGTCGTGCGGCAGGTCAATGGCAAGCAGACCGAGATCAGGATCAAGCTCAACGATCTCGTGAACAAGGGCGCCATGAAACACAACATCAAGCTGCAGCCGGGCGACGTTCTCGTCGTGCCCGAGTCGCGGCTGTAAGGCAGCCATGCATCCGATAGTAGAAAAGATTTCGCAGGAAGCGCGCGGCGTCTGGCGCTTCCGTCGTTACGCGCTGGTCACGGCATGGGCCGTGTGCCTGTTCGGCTGGTTCATCGTGTTCATCATCCCGGACACCTTCGAAGCGCGCGCTCGCGTCAACGTCGACACCAAGACTCCGCTGCAGTCCCTGGGCCGCGACATCGGCGTCGACAGCGACGTGCCGACGCAGCTCAACATCGTTCGCCAGGCGTTGTTAGGGGCGACCACGCTGGACGCCGTGGCGCACAAGCTGGGCATCGACAGTGCGGCGCAGTCGGCCGGCGACCGCCAGCAGATGCTGGTGAGCCTCGCATCCCGGCTGGAGATCGCCCTCGAACCGCCGGCCACGCGCGACCCGCGCATCCCGAACACCTTCTATCGCATCACCTTCCGCGATCCGAATCGCGAGACGGCGGTGGCCGTGGTGGACGCGCTGCTCAACGAGTTCGTCGAGAAGATGATGGGTTCGGAGTACTCGGACACGCAGAAGGCGCAGCGCTTCTTCGAAGGCAAGATGCAGGAATACAGCGACAAGCTCAGCGATGCGGAAGCGAAGCTCGCGGATTTCAAGAAGAAGAACATGGGCATGGTGCCGGGTGAGGAGGGCGACTACTTCCAGCGCCTGACCAACGAACGCGCCGAGATCGATCGCCTCGAAAGCCAGCTTTCGATCGCCAACAGCCGTCGTGCGGAACTGCAGCGCCAGCTGCGCGGCGAAACGCCGTTCGTGCCGACCACGGCGACGCCCGCTGGCGCTCGTGGCGGTGCCGCCTCGGGCGGCTCGTCGGACACCGCATCGCGCATCGCCGAAACCGAGACGCGTCTCGAAGAGCTCTTGCTGCGCTTCACCGACAAACATCCGGACGTGCTGGCGACCCGCGCGACGCTCGAGCAGCTCAAGACCCGCCAGCAGGACGAGATCGCCGCGCTGCGCCGTGGCGATGCCGGCGCTGCCGCCGCTTCCGGCGCCGCCAGCAATCCCGTGTTCCAGAGCATCCAGCTCCAGGCGAACCAGACCGACGTCGAGATCTCCGGGTTGCGCGTGCAGCTTGCGGAGCACCGTCGCATCGAAGCTGAACTGCGGCGCGTCGCGGACACGGCGCCGGAAGTGGAAGCCGAGTATCAGCGCCTGACGCGCGACTATTCGTCGACCCAGGCGCAGTACAAGACCATGCTCGAACGCCTCGAGCGCGCGCGTCTGTCCGAAGACGCCGCGGAGACCGGCGTCATCAGCTTCGACATCGTCGACCCGCCCACCGCGGGACTCAGCCCTATCTTCCCGAACCGCAGCATGCTGCTGGCGGCCGTGTTGTTCGGCGGTCTCGTTCTCGGCCTGGGCGTCGCCTGGCTCATGCACATGCTGCGCCCGGTTTTCTCGAGCGCGCGTTCGATCGTCGAGCTCACCGGACTTCCGGTGCTCGGCTCGGTGAGCCGCACCTGGCTCGAGAAGCAGAAGGCCGCGATGCGCAATGGCTTCTTCCGTTACAGCGCCGCCGCCGGACTGCTGTTCGTGTTGTTCATCGTGGTGGAAATCATCAAGAACCCCGCATCGCGCTACCTGCGCAATCTTTTGGGCTAGGAGCGCTGCATGAGTCTTGTCGAACAGGCCTTGAAGAAACTACAGCAGGCGCGGGATGCGGGCGGTCCGCGACCGCCGGCGCCGGTACCGGTGCCGGTGCCGACACACGCAACGCTGGTCACCGATGCCCACGATCCGCTCGCGCAGACCCTGCCTACCCGCGTCGTGGTGCCGCAGCGTTCGGTGCATGTGAACGCCAGCGGCCTGCGCGCCGCCGGTTTTCTCGCCCCCGATTCGCAGGAACGCCGCGTCGCCAACGAATTCCGTCACATCAAGCGCCCACTCATCGCGCAGGCGCTGGGCCGCGGTGGCAAGAAGATCCCGAACGGCCGCCTGATCATGGTGACCAGCTCCCTGCCCGGCGACGGCAAGACGTTCACGAGCATCAATCTCGCATTGTCGATGGCGCAGGAAATGGACCTGAGCGTGCTGCTCGTCGATTCCGACGTCGCCAAGCGCCACATCAGTCGCCTGCTCGGCGTCGAAGGTGAGCGGGGCCTCATGGACGTGCTGCGCGACGAAACCGCCGACATCGATGCGGTCGTGCACAGCACCGAAGTTCCGGGTCTCTGCGTGCTGCCGGCCGGCAAGCCTTCCGAGAACGCCACGGAGCTGCTCGCCAGTCCGCGCATGGAACAGGTGATCAAGCATCTGGGTTCGCGCGCCGATTCGCGCATCGTGCTGTTCGACTCGCCGCCGATCCTGCTCACCAGCGAATCCCGCGCGCTCGCCGCGGCGGTCGGTCAGATCGTGCTCGTGGTGTGTGCCGGCGTGACGCCGCAACGCGCGGTGTTCGATTCGCTCGACATCCTCGGCGAAGGCAAGTCGATCTCCATCGTGCTCAACCAGGCCGATGAAGGGACCAGCGGCGAGTACGGCTATTCGTACTACGGCGATACCGCTCCGGAAGAACGCGGCTCGCCGGGCGCGCGCGAGTGAGCATTCGGGTGTCCACGCGATTGAACGCGCGCCTCGTGGCGGCGGTGCTCGTGGGCGGAGTCGCATCATTCCACGCGCTCGAAGCGCAGGCGCAGGCGCCGGCGCCGGCGCAGTCGCAGGAGTCCGCGCAGAAGCTGGAGTACGGCTTCACGGCGGGATACGGCCACTCGGACAACGTGTTTCGCCGCTCGGACGACGAGATCGCCTCGGACATCCTGACGGCCGGAGTCGAGCTCAACTGGCAGGAAGACCGCACGCGCATCGATGCAGACGTGCGCGCCGATCTCGATTTCAACCACTACCTCAACGTCGACGAAAACTTCGACGTCGACAACCAGCTCACGGGCGGCGCCCAGGGGCAGGTGACCCTGGGGATCATCCCCGAACACTTCACCTGGTTCATCGAAGACAGCCTCGGCCAGACGCAGCAGGACCCCCTGGTGCCGGCGACTCCCGAGACGATGGAGACCACTAACTACCTGACCACCGGCCCGGACTTCTCCATCCTGATCGGTTCGGTGAGCCTGCTGCGATTCTCCGGCCGCTACTCCACCGTCACCTACGAAGTGAGCCCCTTCGACAGCGCGCGCACCGGTGGCGGCCTCACGTTCCTGCGCAACCTTTCCGGTCGCAGCACGCTGGCGCTGAGCGTAGATGCCGACGATGTCGATTACGACGATGACGCCAACCTCGACTTCAAGCGCCAGAGCGCCAGCTTCAACTACACGCTCCATGCGGCCCGCACCGATATCGACGCCACCTTCGGCTACACCACGATGGACATCGAGGACGGCTCGGAGCAGACCGGCCCGCTGGTCGAAGTCCAGGTGAGACGGCAGGTCTCCAATTCCTCCGGGCTCAACCTGCGGTTCGGCACGATGCTCAGTGACTCCGCGGAAGCGTTGCGCAATGAACTCGATTCGGGCGACATCGGCAACGATGACGTCGGCGTCGTCGCGACGTCCGCCACCTTCGAGAACCAGTTCGCTTCGCTTGCCTGGGAGTTCGAGCGTCCCCGGACCACTTTCGATGTGTCCGCGGGCTGGGACAAGGATGTCTACGACACCGTGGACGACCTCGATCGCGAACGCGTGATATTCCAGACCGGCGCGGAACGCCACCTCAACAACCGGCTTTCGGCGCACCTGCGCGTCGCCTTCGACGTGGAAACCTACGAGACCGATGACAGCGAGATCGAGGAATTGCGCCTGATCCTCGGCGGATCGTGGCGCTTCGGCCGTGACTCGGGTGTCGAGCTGTGGGGCGAACGCCTCAAGCGCGATTCGAACGTCACCGCCGGCGGCGGTCATTCTCTCGAGAATCGAATCTTCGTGACTTTCTTCTACCGTCCCGCGGCGCGATGAACGCCGCCGCCGCTCCCCTCAACGCCATGACCGTGGACGTGGAAGACTACTTCCACGTATCGGCCCTGGCCGAGGTCATCGACCGCAAGGACTGGGACCGCATGGAATACCGTGCGGAGAAGAGCACGGAGCGACTGCTCACGCTGTTCGCAGACAAAGGCATCAAGGCCACCTTCTTCGTGCTCGGCTGGGTGACGAAGAAAAGCCCGAACCTCGTTCGCAAGATTCACGCCGCCGGTCACGAAGTGGCCTGCCATGGACTCACGCACGAACTGGTGTACCGGCAGACCCCCGAAGTGTTTCGCGACGAAACGAAGACTTCGAAGGCGATGCTCGAAGACACCATCGGTGCGCCGGTGCTGGGGTATCGGGCGGCCAGCTACTCCATCACGCGCCAGTCGCTGTGGGCCATCGACATCCTCTGCGACCTGGGCTTCCGCTACGACTCCAGCATCTTCCCCATTGCGCACGATCGCTACGGCATCCCGGGCGCCGACACGCGCCCCGGCATCCTGAAAGACAGCCGCGGCAACGGCATCGTGGAATTTCCGCTATCTACCGTGAAGTTCATGGGCCGGCGCCTGCCGTGCTCGGGCGGTGGCTACTTCCGCCTGCTGCCGTATACCTACACGCGCTGGGCGCTCCGGAAGATCAACAGGGACGACCAGCTTCCGTTCATCTTCTATCTGCATCCCTGGGAGATCGATCCCGGGCAGCCGCGCTTCAAGGCGAGCCGGCTGTCGCGCTTCCGGCATTACACCAACCTGTCGGTGTGCGAGAAGCGGCTCGAACAGTTGATCGAAGATTTCCGCTTCACCACGGTTCGCGAAGTGCTGCGCCCGCAGCTGGACGCGTGAGGAACGGCGACGTACTTCTATGTGTGGACTTGCAGGCATACACCTGGACTCGCGCGAGGCGAGGCCGGATCGGGAACGCGTTGAACGCATGATCGCGGCCATCGGGCATCGCGGGCCCGATGGCACCGGAATCCATATCGAGCCCGGCGTGGCGCTGGGGCATGCCCGGCTTTCCATCATCGACCTGGGAGGCGGAGCCCAGCCCATCCACAACGGCGATGAGACCGTGTGGATCAGCTACAACGGCGAAGTGTTCAACTACGTCGAGCTGCGCCAGTGGCTCGAAGATCGCGGTCATACTTTTTATACACACACGGACACCGAAGTGATCGTGCATCTGTACGACGAGCTCGGTGACGACTTCGTGCACGAGCTCAACGGCCAGTTCGCGTTCGCGCTGTGGGATCGAAAGCGCCGCCGCCTGCTGCTGGTGCGCGATCGCGCCGGCATCCTGCCGCTGTACTACACGCGGGTCACTGGCGGCGTGGCGTTCGGTTCCGAAGTGAAGACGCTGATCGCGAGCGGGCTCGTGCAGCCCGCCATGGACGCGCAGGGCCTCGATGAGCTCATGACCTTCTGGGCCCCGATGGCGCCGCGCACGGTGTTCAAAGGCGTCTCGCAAGTGTGCCCGGGCGAGATGGTGATCCTCGAAGGCGAGAGACTCACGCGCCGCCAGTATTGGGACTGGGAATTCCCCGCGGCTTCCCAGCACCGGCGCGACTCCCAGGGCCAGCTCGAAGAAGAGCTGCGTTCGCTGCTCACGAATGCCACTGAGATCCGCCTTCGCGCCGATGTGCCCGTGGGTGCCTATCTATCGGGCGGCCTCGACTCCTCGACGCTGGTGGCGTTGCTCAAGGAGCGGCTGCCCGACACGCTCGAGACCTTCTCGATCGGCTTCGACGATGTGGGGCTGGACGAGTCCGCTCACCAGCGCACCGTGTCCGAATATCTGAAGACCCATCACCACCACGTGCAGTGTTCGCGCGCGGATATCGCCGGCGTGTTCCCGGCCACCATCCGTCACGGCGAAATGCCGGTGCTGCGCACCGCGCCCGCGCCGATGCAGTTGCTCTCGGGGCTCGTGCGCCGTTCCAACGTGAAGGTGGTGCTGACGGGCGAGGGCGCCGACGAAGTCCTCGGCGGCTACGACATCTTCAAGGAATCGAAGGTGCGCCAGTTCTGGGCCGAGCAGCCCGAGTCGTCCTGGCGTCCGGCGCTGCTCAAGCGCCTGTATCCGTATCTCGACCTCACCAGCGCGCAGAGCTCGGCATACCTGAAGGAATTTTTCGGGGTGGGCCTCGCCAATCCCGACGATCCGGTGTTCTCGCATCTGCCGCGCTGGGCCACCACCGCGCAGGTCAAACTATTCTGGTCCGACGATCTGCGCGCGCAGGTCCAGGGATCGGCCGTGGAAAGGCTGCGGGAATCGCTCGCGGCCCGGATGGCGCCGCTCGCGCCGTTCAACCGCAGCGAATATCTCGAAGCGAAGACGCTGCTGCCGGGCTATCTGCTGGCCTCGCAGGGCGATCGCATGCTCATGGCCAACTCCGTGGAAGGCCGCTTCCCGTTCCTCGACCACCGCCTGATCGCGTTCGCCAACCAGTTGCGGCCGAACGTGAAGATGCGCGTGTTGCGCGAGAAACACCTGCTCAAGGAAACGATGCGCTCGCGGTTGCCGGAGTCCATCCTCAAGCGGTTCAAGCAACCGTATCGCGCGCCGGACGCCGCGGCGTTCTTCGAGGGCAATGCTCCGGATTACGTGGCCGACCTGCTCAGCGAATCGCGCGTGCGCTCTTTCGGCTACTTCGACGCGTCGAAGGTGACTCGCCTCGTGGCCAAGCTGCGCAAGGCGCAGGTACCCTCGGCGCGCGACAACATGGCATTCGTCGGCGTGCTGTCGACGCAGCTCTGGCACGCGCAGTTCGTCGCGGGCGAGAAGCCAAACTGATTTCATAACTGCTACACAAGGGAACCAAGATGTCCGACGCATTACGCGACCAGATCCGCGATTTCATCCTCGAGAACTACCTGTTCACTTCCGACCCTTCGGCGCTGGGCCTCGACGACTCGCTGCTCGGCCGCGGCATCGTCGATTCGACCGGCATGCTCGAGATCATCTTCTTCATCGAAGAGCAGCTCGGCGTGAAGGTGAAGGACGAGGAAATGATTCCCGACAACCTCGACGGCGTGAACAAGATCGCCCAATTCGTCTCGTCCAAGCGCCAGGCTGCCTGAGCCTAAGGACACGTCGAGCGTCATGCACACCGTCGTCGCCGCCATCGAGGAGCAAGCACGCCGCAATGCCGGCGCGCCTGCGTTGTCGTGGCACCAGGCGACGTGGAGTTACGCCGACCTCGCGCGTGCGATGACTCGCGTCAGCGAGGCGTTGCCGGTGAATGCCGGCGACCGCGTCGCGCTGCTGCTGCGCAACTCGCCGCAATTCGCCGCGGCGTTTTATGGAGTGCTGCGTGCAGGCGCGGCCGCGGTGCCGCTCAACGTGCAGGAGCGCGCGGGCGTGCTCGCGCGGCAGATCGAGCATTGCGGTGCGCGGCTGGTCCTCGCCGACGCCACGCACGTGGAATTCGCGGCGCTTCGCGACGCGCTCGAGGGCAGGGACGTGACCATACTGCCGCTCGAACTCGTGGATGCCGCGAACGGCTGCGAGGCGTTTTGCGCCAGTGTCGGGACGCAGGGGAGCCGTTCGATACCGGCGTTATCCGCCGAGTCGCTCGCCTGCATCATCTACACCTCGGGCACCACCGGCCGACCCAAGGGTGTGATGCTGAGCCACGGCAATCTCGCATCCAACGCGCGCATCATCGCCGGCTACCTGGGCATCGTTCCCGCCGACAAGGTGATGTGCCCGCTGCCGTTTCATTTTTCCTATGGCATGTCGGTGCTGAACAGCAACCTTGCCTCCGGCGCGCACGTGGCGCTCGAAGACAACCTGGCCTTTCCGCAGGTGCTGGTGAAGCGCCTGCAGGACGAGGGCATCACCGGGTTCGCCGGCGTGCCGGCCACCTTCGCGTTGTTGTTAGGCCGGACGCAGCTCGCCGACTTCGACCTGTCGCGGATGCGATACGTGACCCAGGCCGGCGGCGCCATGCCGCGGCCGCAGATCCAGGCGCTGCGCGCCGCGTTGCCGCAGGCACGGTTGTTCATCATGTACGGGCAGACCGAAGCCACGGCGCGCCTGACTTACCTGCCGCCGGACGAACTCGACGAGAAACTCGGTTCAGTCGGGCTGCCGCTGCCCGGCGTCGACATCGAGATTCGCGATCCGTCCGGGCGCGAGGTGCCCGATGACGCCGTCGGCGAACTCTGCGCGCGCGGACCGAACGTGATGATGGGTTACTGGGACGATCCGGCGCTGAGCGCACAGGTGGTGCGCGACGGATGGCTGCACACCGGTGACCTCGCGCATCGCGATGGCGACGGCTATCTGTACATCGATGGCCGCGAAGTCGAGATGATCAAGGTGGGCGCGTTTCGCGTGAGCCCGCAGGAAATCGAAGAGGTGCTCGCGACGCTGCCTTCCGTGCAGGAAGTGGCGGTCACCGGCGTGCCCGACGCATTGTTAGGGCAGGCGATCAAGGCCGTCATCGTGCCGCGCGAAGGCGCCAGGGCCGATGTCATGAGTGTGAAGGCGCATTGCCGCGCCCACCTGGCCCAATACAAGATTCCGAAGATCGTGGAATTCGCGGCGGAGCTGCCGCGCACGTCTTCGGGGAAAGTACAACGCTACAAACTGGCTTGAGAGGAATAAAGATGGGTAAGAAGCAGCTCGATGAGAAGGTCCTGGAACTGGACTACGACGCGGAGATCGAGCGTATCGGCGCGCGCCTGCGGGAGATCCTCTCGAAGGAAGTCATGCGCCGCGGTTTCGTCTGCGCCATGTCCGGCGGCATCGACAGCTCCGTCAGCTCCGCGCTGTGCGTCAAGGCGCTGGGAGCGGGCAAGGTGTACGGCATCATGCTGCCGGAGCGTGATTCCTCGGGCTTCAGCACCGCGCGCGGCAAACAACTCGCCGAGCATCTCGGAATCCGCCACGAAGTGTTCGACATCGCTCCGGCGCTCGACGGCATCGGCTGTTACCGGCAGCGCGATGAAGCCATTCGCCGCGTGTTCCCCGAATACACCGACGGCTGGAAGAACAAGATCATCATCAAGGGTGGTCTAGAGGGCCGCATCAACCATTTCGAGCTCGTGGTGCAGACGCCTGCCGGTGAACTGAAATCCGCGCGCCTGCCGCTGCCGGAGTACCTGCAGATCGTCGCGGCGACCAATCATAAACAGCGCATCCGCAAGACCGTGGAGTACTACCACGCGGATCGCCTGAACTATGCCGTGATCGGCACGCCGAATCGGCTGGAGTACGACCAGGGCTTCTTCGTGAAGAACGGTGACGGCAGCGCCGACGTCAAACCCATCGCGCACCTCTACAAGAGCCAGGTGTATGCGCTGGCGCGGCACATGAAACTCCCGGCGGAAATCTGCGCGGCCATTCCCACGACCGACACGTACAGCCTGGCGCAGGGCCAGGACGAGTTCTATTTCGCGCTGCCGTATGCGCAGATGGATCTCGCGCTGTATGCGCTCAACCACGGCTACTCCGCGGCGGAACTGGGCGTGGCGCTGAAGCTCTCCGAAACCCAGGCGCAGCAGGTGTTCAACGACATCCTCGCCAAGCGCAAGGCGACACGTTACATGCACCTGAAGCCGCAGCTCGTCGAGCCAGTGAAAGAGCTCAACCTGCCTTAAGAAAGACAAAGGCAATTCGATGGTGCTCGTGTTCTGGATCAGCGTACTGGCGATCGCGTACCCGTACGCGATCTACCCGGCCTTGCTCGTGTTCGTAAACCGCCTGGCCGGGCGGCGCGCGCACGTGGGCGAGCCGTCGGCGCGTCCGTCCGTCACGCTGATACTGCCCGTGCACAACGAGGCTAAGCGCATCGAGGCGAAGATGCGCAACATCTTCGAGCTCGACTATCCGGCCGACCAGATGCAGGTGCTCGTGATCGGCGACGCCTGCACGGATGACACGCTGGCTCGCGCCCAGGCCGCGGGCGGCGCGCGCGTGGAGACGTTCAACGTCACGCCGCGCGGTGGCAAGGCCTCGGCGCTGAACGCCGCGCTCGAACGATCGCGGGGCGAGATCCTGGTGTTCACCGACGCGGCCATCATGCTCGAGCGTGAGTCGCTCGCGTGCCTGGTGGGGCATTTCGCGGATCCTTCCATCGGCGCGGTATCGGGCGAAGACTACGTGGAAGGGGGCGGCAGCGAGGGGCTCTATGGCCGCATCGAACTACTGCTGCGCCGCGAGGAAGCGCTGGCGCATTCCATCGCCGGTGCCAGCGGCTGCTTTTACGCGCAGCGCCGCGCGCTGACTCCACCGTTCATCTCCGGAATGGCGCCGGATTTCCTGTCGGTGCTGAACGTGGTGCGCGCCGGCTCGCGTGCGCTGGCCGAGCCGCGGGCGCGCGGCGCCATGACCGCCACCAAGAGCCAGAGCGCTGAATTCACGCGCAAGGCCCGGACCTTCCTGCGCGGCATCACCGCGTTGTTCGGCAACGCGGCGCTCATGAACCCGTTCAGGCATCCGACGTTCGCGTTCATCCTCGTCTCGCACAAGCTCATGCGCTGGCTTGGGCCGCTGTTCATGCTGGCGGCGCTCGCGGCGTCGTTCACGTTACGGGCCGAGCCCTTTTATGCATTTGCGTTCTATGCGCAGGTCGCGGCCTATGGCGCCGCGACGCTGGGATTGCTGGTGCCGGCGGTGGCGGAGCGCGTGGGCCTGGTCCGCCTCGCGGCATTCTTCGTGCTGGTGAATCTTGCGGCCCTGCAGGCCCTGCTTCGCTGGCTCAGCGGCGAGCGCCTCGAGGTCTGGGAACCCACCCGGCGTCCGCAATGACGCTCAAGGTCCTGCATCTTCGCGATTCACAGTGGATCGACGGGCCGGGGCGCACGATCCTCGAGACCGGTTCGCACATCGACCCGAAGCGCATCGAATTCCATATCGCGGCCTTCGTCGCCAATGACACCGTGGTTCATCCGCTGATCGCGGGCGCCCGCCAGCGCGGCATCCGTGCGCACAGCATCGTCGACCGCGGCGGGGTCGACCAGCGGGCGGTGGAGCGCATCGTCGGGCTGGTGCGCGAACATTCCATCGACGTGATCCATACCAGCGAACTGCGCTCCAATCTCTACGGCTGGCTCGCGCGCCGGCGCTGCAAGGTGAAGCTGGTGCGCACCGCGCACGGCTGGATTGCCAACGATCTCAAGCGGCGTGTCATGCGTACGGCCGACAAACTACTGCTGAGCCGGTCGGACGCGGTGATCGCGGTCTCCGATGCGACGCGCGCATTGCTGCCCTGGGCCACGCGCAGGCGCTCGCTGGTGCTGCGCAATGCGCTCATGCTCGATCGTTATGGCGCAGACATCGTCAACGCGCCGCGTCCGGCGGTGGCCACCGGTACGCCCGTCGTGCTCGCGAATGTCGGACGGCTCTCGGCCGAAAAAGGGCAGGCCATGCTCATCGAGGCGGTGGCCCAGGTGGCGCGGCATCATCCCGCATTGCAATTGATCATCGCCGGAATCGGTCCGCTCGAAGCCGAGCTCCGGCAGCTCGCCAATGTTCGCGGTATCGGCGATCGCGTACGCTTCCTGGGGTTCGTCGAAGACATGCCAAAGGTGTACAAAGACGTGCACCTCGTCGTGCAGAGCTCGTTCACCGAAGGATTGCCGAACGTGATTCTCGAAGCCGCCTACCTGCGAGTTCCCGTCGTGGCCACCGATGTGGGTGGCACCGCGGAAGTACTGGGGCCGCAGGGCGGGTACCTGATCCCCCCGCATTCAGTCGAGAAGCTGGTCGAAGGCATCGAGGCATTCCTCGCCAAGCCCGCGCGGTTCGCGCAGATGGCCGAATACGCGCACGCGCGCATCCTCGAGGAATTCGCGTTCGACCTGCGCACCGAAAGACTCACGCGCTTCTACGAGAAGCTGTGCGGGCGCAATGCTGATTCGTAAGTTCAAGACGTTCCTGTTGCGTCTCGGCGCAAAGCGAGCGCTGCGCGATGCGCGCACCAGCAGCGTACGGGCACTGGCCGCGCATGGTGGCCCGGACGCAAAGATCCTGATCGTGTGTCACGGGAATATCTATCGCAGCTCGCTGGTCGCCGTGCGCTTGCGTGAACTGCTGGGCCCTGACCGCGTGATCACCTCCGCGGGTTTTCACCCCAAGGGCGACCGACCCTCGCCCGAGGCACATATAAATATGAGTAACCGCCTGGGGGTGGATTTGAGCCAGCACCGCTCCCGCGTGGTGACTGACGCGGATCTCGCCGCCGCCGATCTCATCGTGCTCATGGACCAGCGCAACTGGGTGTCGCTCACGCGTGCGGGCGCCGACGACTCGCGCTTCGTGTGGCTGGGCGCGATGGGGCCGAATCCGATGGAGATTCCGGATCCTTACGAACTGGATGCGGACGCCGCCGAAGCCATCGTGAAGCGATTGCTGTTGTGCACGGACGAGCTGGCGAAGCGATTGCGTTGAGAGCCCTGTAGCAGATCAGGGCAGTGTGGCGCCCGTCTCGCAGTTCACCCAGGCGTAGCCCGTGCCGGCGGATCGACTAACCAGTTCCCCGGCCGGAATGAAGCCGGCGCGTTCGGCAGTATCGAGATTCTCGGTCCTGATTTCGTGCAGCAGGATTTCGCCGGATGAGCCCCCGCATACCGCGGCGAAGGCGACACCAGTCATCACGCCGCAACCCGATTGCAGGACATCGACTCCCGCGCCAGTCAGCTTCATCGCGCTCTGTTGAGGTGTGATGCCGCCGGCGAAGTCGCACTGCAGTCTCCCGCGGCCCTCATAGACAACGGTGTTACCCGATCGAATTCTCTCGATCGGCGAGTCCATTCCATCACCTTCTCCGCCGCAACCGGGCACGCTCGCGCCGAGCGCCCCCATTGCGACGAGAGTGGCGAATCTTCGGCCAGAAGTATTTGTGAACATGCGAATTACGGTATCCCCGGAATTCGATCCATGTGTATAGGAAATGTAAACGCCGGCGCCCGACTGGTTAGGCGTCGTTGCCGTTCTGCTTTTCCAATATCGACACAGTGTTGCGATCGCGCGTGCCGGCAAAGTATTTGGCCAGCGCCAAGTGAAATGGCGAGCCCTCGGCGCTGATCGAGGCAAACAGGGTGGCGCACGAATGAAACTTCTGCGCGTCCACCGATCCCAGGATGTCCGCCGCGCTCAGGCCTTTGTGCGCGTTGATTGCTGCGAAGGTTTCTCGAAGCCTGGCGCCCAGAACCGGATGATCGAGATACGCCTTCGCCTCGTGGACGCCCGAGATGGCGTAACGCACGGACATTGAGCTCGAGCCCAGACCCTTGATCTGGGGCAGCACATACCAGCTCCAGTGAGTGCGCTTTTCTCCGGCGCGCAGCTCGGCGAGCGCTTCGCCATAGTTTTCGGCCTGCGCCTCGACGAAGCGATCGAGGTCGAAGCGGTCCTGTTCGCGACTAGTCAAACGCCTTCCATACGGCCGCGCCAGCCACGAGTATGAGCATCAGCATGGATGGGTAGAACGTGAGTGCAAAGCCGATCGCCCGGGACGGCGCACCGCCGCGATAGCCGCGCAAGAACAAGACGCGACCAAAAAAGAAGAGGGCGACAGCGGCTGGTATCGCCGAAATCCAGGTGACGGGCATCAGGCTCGCCCATGCCAGGTGCACCAGCACGGCGAGGACCGTCTGTTCCAGGGTGTTCTGGAGCGTGGACTGCAGAACATTCGCGGTTTCCGTGCCACGGGTCAGTCCGCCGCCGTCGATATCCTCCGGCGTGAAGAACCGGTGGCGTGCCAGGAGCGCAATCGAGATGCCCAGCCAGAGCGCGATAAAGGCGTCTGCCCGGAGTGCAAAGGCGAGGCGCTCAGCGACGGTGGATTCTGGTGGCAGCAACTCGGGCCCGGCAACCATCGCGCCCGCGATCACGACGATCGTTATCGCGCCGCCGATGATGATGCCTTTCAGGACGCCGTGCTGCTTGGTGGTTAGAGCCACTGGAATTTCGGTGACCTCTGATTCATTTCCAGCGAACACTGGATCCGGTGCCAGGCAGGGATTCTACCGATGCAACCGCTTCGTTGAAGCGCTATCACAGGACGACTGGCAATAGTCAGAGCGGACCGTGCGAAAACCTGCCGATCACCAGGAACGTCAGGACCTGGTAGATGGCGTCGTCGTTTCTCATGATCAGCGGGTGAGAAGCCTCCACCGTCGTGAAGTCCGCCATTCCCTCGACGCGCGTCCTTGCCACCGACACTTTGCCGTCATCGGGGTCCGCGAGGGCGCTCGAGAGGAGCAGGTTCACGCTTTCCGTACCGGCGATGACGCCGACCGGATACGTCACCGGACCCAGCGTGTTCGGAACGCTCTCAGGGTCGGTGCCGAGTTGATAGCCGGCCGGGCCGTTGATGAGCTCATAGCCAGGCAACTTGGAGAACTTGTCGACGACTTCGCTACCTTGATTGGGCGGAGCGAGCATGACGACGCGGCCGAGTTCCGGGACTGTGTGCCGCGCCAGGTAGTACCGAACCAGGATGCCGCCCATAGAGTGGGTGACGAAGTGGATCACCTTGGCCTGGCATGACCGGCAAGCTTCGAGGCCGCGGCCAACGGCATCCGGCGCAAGTGTTTCGATGGGATTCTTGCGCGATGGATAGTCGATGTTCGCAACCCAAAATCCTTTCGCGCGCAGAGCTTCCTCGAGCGGGGCCATCGAATGCGAGGTTCTTGCCAGGCCATGGAGCAGGACGACACATTCCGCCGGCGCTGCATTTGCGGAGTTCACGCCCATCAAGAC
>Ga0190271_10000291_pt1 | contig 24737 bp, 22 predicted proteins | sample Popmic356T_FD_133747 | JGI IMG/M metagenome (GOLD analysis project Ga0190271, IMG submission 133747) | Populus adjacent soil microbial communities from riparian zone of Weber River, Utah, USA - 356 T | ecosystem: Environmental > Terrestrial > Soil > Riparian zone | place: USA: Utah | collected...
GCAACGTTTCGGCCGGCAGCGCCACGTCCGCGATGATTGCCAGCGGCAGGAATATCGTCCAGCAGATGCTGGATATAATCTAGGCGTTCTGACCAATTGCCTCGCGATTCTGAGGAAGAATATTCGGCACGGACGCGCTCAGCGGTCGTCCTAGAGGTTAAAAAGCTGTGCAAAGCATGCATTTCCCGGTCCGTCTAGCCAACCCAGAATGGACCCCTTAAGGACCCCAAGTGCCGAAACGGCATCGCGCAGGCCATCGAGAAATTGCTGTAACCAATTGAATACATTGGTCGGAGTGGCAGGACTCGAACCTGCGACCCCCTGATCCCAAATCAGGTGCGCTACCAGGCTGCGCTACACTCCGGACGGCGGGCATGTACTGTGTTGCGGCATCGCATGGCAAGCCCAAAAGCACCGGCGATCTTGTGAGACGGCGTTTTGCACAGTATGGACGACGGAAAGCCACGCCTACCGCGTGTTGCGAGCCTACAGGAGAGTGCATGTCCGCGCGCATTTTCAGCCCGGCCAAGACTGCCATGCAGTCCGGCAAGGCCAAAACCGGCTATTGGGTGTTGGAATTCGATCCGGCAACGCCGCGCACGATCGATCCGCTGATGGGCTACACGACGTCCGGCGACATGAAGAGCCAGATCCGGCTGACCTTCGAAACGCGCGACGAGGCGATCGCCTATGCCGAAAAGAACGGCATCGAATTCCGCGTTCAGGAGCCGAAGGAAGCAAAGCGCCGCCAGATTTCCTATTCGGACAATTTCCGATTCGACCGTAAGACGCCTTGGACGCACTGAGTCCGGCAGCTTCATCCAGTCCAAGCCGCATGATGTGATGTCCTGATGCGCCGTCATGATGTGCTGTCATGAAGAGTCGGTGTATCGGACGCGCGGCTGCTCCAGGGCATAAAGGGCCATCGCATGGGCGTGGGCCAGAACCTCGTCGACTTCGCGGATTCTGGACAGCCGCCTGGCGACCGGATCGAAGCGCGACAGGCGGCCACCGGGCGGGCGGCCCGGCCGCAGCGGCCAGATACGGCGAAATCTGACCGGGGCCGGTGCCCGAGCGGATAATTGCTCGCGCATTCTGTCCCGCGACCTGTCCCTGTGGGCTTGCCAGCGCGCGAAGCGCAGGGCCTGGGCCGGCATGTCGTCCAGCGCCGAGGCCAATGCGGCAAGGCGCTGGCCGAGACGCGTGGCGTCGATCGGGTCATGGGGTGACGGGAGCCGCACCCGAATGGCACGAAGCCCAGTGAGGTCGTGCAGGCAGCGGGGTACGGCGCTGCTCCGCTTTGCGGGGCGGCGGTGGGGGAACGGATTGCGCAAGGGATCCAGCAGGGGGAAGGCGAGCGGGCGGGTCGGAGGAGCGGCGGGTTTGGGCGCAATGGGTGGTGCGACATTGGCGAGGCCGAGCCTGTAGAGGGAGATGCCGGTGTTGACGATGCCGGTGCCTTTGCCATCCTTCAGAAGCACCGGTCCGGGCTTTGGCTTGGCCGCTCGCTGCGGCGGCAGCGTGACGGAAATTCCGCGCGACAGGACGATGACCAGCCGCCGTGTGGCGGCTTCGGCGGGACGCAAGAGCCGCAGGATGGCGACATAGAGATGACGCGGTAGGATACTGGCGCTGCCCGCATCGCTGCAGGCGCGCAAGAAGGTGCCGCCGGTGGCAGTCCAACCCGCCATGGCGAAAAGGCTGGCCAGGATGCGCTTCAGCGCCTGGTGGTTGCGGTCTACCGCGATTTTGTTTTCCACCATCGCCACTTCCTTCGCATTCTGGCGGGGAGATCATCGCGCGGAGTTGAAGGTCGTGGATGAAGGAGTGGCGAATATTCCTAGGAGCCATTGATTTTGCTAGCAAATATCTGCCCGCTCGCGGGACTCTCATCCACACCGCTGCGAAGTTCATGCCGCATGATTCGGCGTTGTCGGGGTGGATTCCCTGACATAGAGTCGGTCCAGAATGAGGGACGCGCCAGCCATCGAGCGCTGCGCCGCCCCTCACCCTTACCCTCCCTCCGTAAGGGGCGGCGCGGCGACGGAAATTTGCGGGGAGGATGCGGTGGATGCGCCGGTTGCGGCGGCTGAGAGGCTCCGTCGCTGGAATTTGCAGGCAAAAGCCTCTGGACGGGCTGACCGGCCCTGACGTATCAAGGCCGCGCTGAACGATCCGGTTGGCGTTCACGCTAAGCGGTCCCGTAGCTCAGCTGGATAGAGCACCGGCCTTCTAAGCCGATGGTCACAGGTTCGAATCCTGTCGGGATCGCCACTATTTCAATACAAAACAAAGACCTAGGTGTCCCGTCTGCCGAATCAAGCTTTCCGGAACTCGTGAGCAGGGCCAAGGGTGCACCAAGGCCCGAAACGGCTTGGATTAAGACCACACCCTCTCGATCGCCTCGGCTGCGGCCTGCTTTGTGAGTTCGCTTCCCGAGACACCCCTGCCGGCCTGTGTCGTGCCGAACCATGCCCAAGCTTCTGAGCCCGATGAGCCGCTTTCCCGCCAGTAGATGCGACCAACCTGTTTGCCTGTCTGAGGATCGACGGCCGTAAAGTCCCGAAGTGAATCCGGCCAAGTCCTGTCCCATTTCAAACGGAGCGGCATGGTTAGTTTGAAGAACCACGCCTGATAAGTCGCGCTTCCCGGATTAGAGCCGGCCAATTGATGCCAAATTGAGCGATCAGCTCACGAGCCTGCTTTTCGGTTATCCGCTCACGCATCAACCGCTCAACGGTGCGATCGGTCACTACGTGAGGAATATCAGGCTCATCAGACATTGCGGCGCTTCCTCCCCCAACACGCAACAGGACGGGAGCGCAGTTGTTCCTCGGGATGTCAAATGTGATTTTACGGGCGGCAGAAAGAGCGTAAAAAAGATGACCGATCATCTGCCTCAAAGCCACACAGGGGGGTGACCTGATGCCTGGTTATGTCAGTTCCGCCGAGATGGCGATGTTGAATTCCGTTTTCGATCAAGTTTGCTTGGAGCGGGGAGTTATCCCTGGCCCTGACCGGGACTTTCTGGCGGCGCAGCTCATGAATTTGTTCACGAGCGGCATGTCTGAACCCGACGAACTACTTTCAGTGCTGAGGGGTGAAGAGCCTGCGCGCCGAACCGGATAGCCTTCCCCTTCCTATGTCCAAGTTTTGAGCTAGTCAGCTTCCCTTGATGAGGTTAGCGTAGAATTTTCCAACGTCGACGATGTCCTATCTGGCAATCCTGGCTCAGGGGCCTGGACGTGACTGCATCACGGCGAGGTTCCGGCTTGTCAATGGCGTTCCCTAGCGTCAATCTCGCCCTCACAGCAGCCCATCCGGCGGATGTCGGAGGAGGCAAAGTTGACTGCAAGTCAGCCGCAAGCGCTGATCCGATAGTGAGGGATTAAGGCAATGCTAGACAACATCATTGTTGCGACATTCAGCAGCGTCAATGCTGCTCTCAATGCGGCCAACGCGATACACGCCCTAAAGGAAACAGCGATACGAATTTCAAATTGAAGTCTGGGATCATCGTGACCAAAGACGACCAAGGCGAGGTTTCGGTTCTTGAATCTGAGGTCCATCCTTTTCGTGGAACCAAGGTCGGCGCTGTAGTTGGCGGGCTGATCGGCTTGATCGGCGGCGCGCCCCTCGCGGCGGTGGGAGCCCTTCTCGGTGCGACCGTCGGCGCACTCAACGACAGCGGAATGGCCGTCCTCAAGTCCTTCGACATGGGTGCGTTCAAGGACGATATGAAGCCAGGAACAACGGCTGTCATTCTTGAAGCGCACGAAGCCAGTCCCGCCGCAGTCGATGAGATCGTCGCTCAGGGAGGGGGGCGTATTTTTCGCAAAGCCGCCTGAGGCTGATGCGGTGGGTTTGGGAAGTATCTGATCCCCAAAGTTGATGGGCGGAGAGACTTCTCCAACCGGCCATCGATTTAGCAAGCAGGAAAAAGGACAGAACCATGGGCAACGGCCGTGAGCAGGTGGATCGGGAAGAACCAGCCGAATCCGGGCAGGTTTCACTTAGCCGCCGCAATGTGCTGCTTGGAAGCACCACAATCGCCGTGGCTGCTGCTGCGCTTGCTTCAGGACCGGCCACCCAGCCCGCCCAGGCCCAGCCTACGGGTCGCAAGCCGAACATCCTCGTGATCATGGCCGATGACATCGGCTGGTTCAATGTGAGCGCCTACAATCTTGGCGTGATGGGATACCGAACGCCCAATATCGACCGCATCGCCAAAGAAGGCGCGCTGTTTACGGATTGGTATGGCGAGCAAAGTTGTACGGCAGGACGCGCGGCCTTCATCACCGGTCAGTCGCCGATCAGGACCGGTTTGACCAAAGTGGGGTTGCCGGGGGCACCCATCGGACTTCATGCCGAAGACATGAGTGTTGCGGAAGCGCTGAAGCCGCTTGGCTATGCGACCGGCCAATTTGGAAAGAACCATCTTGTCGACCGCAACGAATATCTGCCGACCGTGCACGGCTTCGACGAATTTTTCGGCAATCTCTACCATCTCAACGCGGAGGAAGAGCCGCAGAACCCGGACTATCCCACGGACCCGAAGTTTCGGACCAAGTTTGGGCCGCGCGGCGTTCTCAGATGCAGGGCCAGTGACGTTGACGACGCGACCATTGATCCCGGCTACGGCCGTGTTGGCAAGCAGGTGATCGAAAACACTGGGCCGCTCGATACCAAGCGAATGGAAACCGTGGACGAGGAGTTCATCGGCGCGGCGATCGATTTCATCGACCGTAAGCACCAAGCCAAAACTCCCTGGTTCTGTTACTTCAACCCCACGCGAATGCATGTATGGACGCATCTGAAGCCTGCTTCCAAAGGAAAGACCAAGCTCGGACCTTATCCCGACGGTATGGTGGAGCTGGACGGTTTAGTAGGACAGTTGCTGAAGAAGCTTGACGACCTCGGTATCGCCGACAACACGATCGTCGTGTTCACCTCTGACAATGGCGCTGAGATTGTATCCTGGCCGGATGGCGGAGCTACGCCCTTCCGTGGCGAGAAAGCGACCAACTGGGAAGGCGGCTATCGGGTGCCGACGGTGATCCGCTGGCCAGGAACTATCCAGCCCGGCGCGATCTACAATGAAATGTTCTCGCACTATGACTTGCTTCCGACGTTTGCGGCGGCGGGCGGCGATCCTGACATCGTCGACAAGTGCTTGCGGGGCGCGCAAATCGGCGACAAGACCTTCAAAGTCCATCTCGACGGCTTCAATCTTATCCCCTTCTTCAAGGGCGATGCCAAGGAAGCACCGCGCAAGGAGTTCGTCTACTGGAACGATGACGGCCAACTCGTTGCGATCCGGGTCAACGAGTGGAAATGTGTTTTCCTCGAGCAGAATAACAAGGGCATCGGCGTCTGGTCGGGTCAATTTACGAACTTGCGCCTGCCGAAGCTGTTCAACTTGCGCGCCGATCCGTTCGAACGCGGCGACGAGTCCATTCTTTATGACAGATGGATGATCGAACGCGCCTTCGTCCAGGTGCCGATGCAGGCGCTCGCCACGCAATGGCTGCAAAGCTTCACGGAATTCCCTGTGCGGCAGAAGCCCGCGAGCTTCAACCTCGACGAGGTGCTGGCGAAGCTGGAGAAGACAGGGGCGAGCGCTCCCTGACGACAGCTTCGCCCTTCCGGCGGCGAAGGCGGTCGCCGGGCTCGCCCAATGCGGCAATTTGGGCGGCGATTTCCTTTAATCGGCGAGAGAGAGGTTCGGCCAGCGCAAAAAGGCTTCCGACCGAGAATTCAGAGTTCCTCGGCCAACGCCCCGACGCCCCGCATCATTGCTCGTAGGGGTCTGCGAGCGCGGATGCGGGCCGGCTGATCGGCACCGCCGTCAGCGAGGTGGCCTTGGCCATCGCCTTGACGCCCTTGCTCTTCAGCATCTTGCGGAAGGACGGATGCATGCCGCCGTCCGAATAGGCCTGCATGCTCATCACCGAGCCGGTCGACATCGCATCGGCCAAAGCTTTTTCTTCCGAACTCATGCGTGAGGCGACCAGCGGATCGACGGTTTTCACCGCAGCCGGGCAGGCGGCCCTCGGGTCGGCCGGTTCGCCGTCGACGAATTCGGTGTCGAAGACATATTTCCCGCCGCAATAGGACACCTTCGGCTGACGCTTGGAGACCTCGAAGATATCGTAGCCCTGCTTGATGTTCTGCCAGAAGGCAAAGTCGGGGTGGTTGCTGTGGGAGGCCATGTTCTTGGCCGTCATGCGGAACGGATAGGCCTGCACCTGAAAGCCAGGCTGCCCGTATCTCAGCGCGTCGCGCACGACGGGGTAGATCTCCGACATGGCTTCGTCGGTCATGGCGTAGCAGCCCATGGACGAGCAGGCGCCGTGCACCATCAGCGCGTCGCCGGAATAGCCGAGCGCGGCGTCGAGCTTGTTGGGAAAGCCGACATCGAAGGAGAGGTAGTATCTCGACTTCGGATTCAACTGGTTCGCGTTGACGGTGTAAAATCCTTCCGGCGCATGGCGGTCGCCTGACTGCTTCTTCGGACCGAGATCGCCCGACCAGCGGCAGATCGGATAGGTCTTCAGCAGCGCGAACTTGCCTGAAGCGCTGCGCTTCCAGACTTCCAGCTCGCTCTCCTGCTTGAAAATGCGGATGAGGACGGCGCCGGATGTCGACATCGTCTTTTTCGACATTTCCTGCCTCACCTTTGCGGGGATCGGCTGGCTGGCCTTGTTGTCGACCTCAAGCACGCTGGATACGCATCCGGCGAGCAGCGCGGCAAACGTGGCCACGACGGCGATTTTGGCGAGGGTGCCCTTCAAGTCCCGCTTCCTGCGACTGAATTTAGAACCGCCCGAACAGACGACCGTCGTCATGTTATGCGGTAATCGGAGTAAATAAAAGTTTAGCGACCGCTTAACCGTAACTTTGCCCGCTCAAAGCGCGTAGATTGAGGCCAGAACAGGGCAACGATCGCTGCCCTGCCATCACTTCAGGTTAAGCGTGCGTAATCTCAGCGCGTTGGCGATCACCGAAACCGACGACAGGCTCATCGCCGCCGCCGCGATCATCGGCGACAGCAGCCAGCCGAAAACCGGGTAGAGCACGCCGGCGGCCAGCGGCACGCCAAGCGCGTTGTAGAGGAAGGCGAAGAACAGGTTCTGCTTGATGTTGCGAATGGTTGCCTGGGCCAGCGTCCGGGCGCGCACTATGCCTGTCAGGTCGCCCTTGACCAGCGTGATGCCCGCGCTCTCGATCGCCACGTCGGCGCCGGCGCCCATGGCGATGCCGACATCCGCCGTGGCGAGGGCAGGCGCGTCGTTGATCCCGTCGCCGGCCATGGCGACCTTGGCGCCGCCCGCCTGCAAGGCGTCGACCAGCGCTTTCTTCGCTTCCGGCAGCATTTCGGCGTGGACCTCATCGATGCCGAGATTTTCGGCGACCGCCTTGGCGGTGCGCGCGTTGTCTCCCGTCGCCATGATGATCTTCAGGCCGCTGTCGTGAAGCGCCCGAATGGCGGAGGCGGTGGTCGGCTTGACCGGGTCGGCGACGGCAATCAGGCCGGCGGCCTTGCCGTCGATGGCGACGAACATGGCGGTCTTGCCCTCGCCGGCGAGCGCTTCGGCCCGCGCGCCGAGCGCGCCGATATCCACGCCCAGATCGCTCATCAGCGCGCTATTGCCCAAAGCCGCCGACTTGCCGCGCACCGAGCCGCGAACGCCCTTGCCGGTGATTGCGGTGAAATCCACTGCGTCGGCGATCGTCACCCCACGCTGGCGCGCAGCGTCGAGAATGGCCTCGGCGAGCGGATGCTCCGACCCCTTCTCGAGGCTTGCCGCCAACTCCAGGACGATCTCCTCGTCGAAATGGGCCGCCGGGACAATATCCGTCACGCGTGGCCGTCCCTCGGTGAGTGTGCCGGTCTTGTCCAGGATCAGCGTATCCACGCCGGCAAACCGCTCCAGGGCCTCGGCGTCGCGGATCAGCACGCCCGCCTGCGCGCCCCGTCCGGTAGCGGTCATGATCGACATCGGAGTGGCCAGGCCCAACGCGCAGGGGCAGGCGATGATCAGGACCGAGACCGCCGCGACGATGGCGTAGACCATTGAAGGCTCGGGCCCCAGCAGCGCCCAGGCCGCGAAGGCGGCGACCGCCACCAGAACGACAGCCGGTACAAAATAGGCCGAGACCTTGTCGGCCAGCCCCTGGATCGGCGCGCGGGAACGCTGCGCCTTGGCAACCATCTCGACGATCCGCGCCAGCATCGTATCAGCACCGACACGTTCCGCGCGCATGACCAGAGTGCCGTTGCGGTTCAGCGTGCCGCCGGTGAGGGCATCGCCCGGCGCCTTCTCCACGGGCAAAGGCTCGCCGGTGATCATCGATTCGTCGACCGAGGAACTGCCGTCCACGACCGTGCCGTCCACCGGCACGCCTTCACCCGGCCGGACGCGCAGGCGGTCGCCGGACTGCACCGCTTCCAGCGGCACGTCGGACTCCACGCCATTGGCGCCGATCCGTCGCGCGGTCTTCGGCGCAAGGTCGAGCAGCGCGCGGATCGCCGACCCGGTGCGCTCGCGGGCGCGCAGTTCCAGCACCTGTCCCAGAAACACAAGCGCGACGATGACCGCCGCCGCTTCGAAATAAACCGGGACGCTGTCGCCATGGCCGCGGAACTGGTGCGGGAAGATGCCGGGAAACAGCGTGGCGACGACGCTGTAGAGATAGGCCGCGCCGACACCGATGGAGATCAGCGTCCACATATTGGGGCTGCGGTTGACGATCGATTCGTAGCCGCGATGGAAGAACGGCAGCGCCGCCCACAGCACCACCGGCGTGGCCAGGGCAAACTCGAGCCAGACCGCAGCATTTTCGCCGATCCAGCTGCGCAGCGGCAGGCCCAGCATTGGTCCCATGGTCAGCACCAGCAGCGGGATCGAGAGCGCGGCGCTCACCCAGAATCGCCTGCTAAAGTCGATCAGTTCCGGGTTTGGACCTTCGTCACCGGTCGGCACGCCCATCGGCTCCAGCGCCATGCCGCAGAGCGGGCAGGAACCCGGCTTGTCGCGCACGATCTCCGGATGCATCGGACAGGTATATTGCGTTCCCCTGGGCATCGGGGCCGGGGCAGGGCGGTCGCCGAGATATGTCGCCGGCGCGGCTTCGAATTTCTCCTTGCAGCGCGCCGAGCAGAAATAGTGCTTGTCGCCCTCATAGCGCAGAAAGTGCTTCGCGCTGGCGCGGTCCACCGACATGCCGCAAACCGGATCGACGGCGGTGATATAGGCCTCCGGGGCGTTCTGGAACCTGGTGCGGCAACCCTCGCTGCAGAAATGATACAGGCGGCCGGCATGCTCCGCACTCGGCTTGCCGGCGACCGGATCGACGATCATGCCGCAGACGGGATCGCGGACGACCGCCGCCGGCTGGGCGGCCGCCGTCTGTGCCCCCTCGGGCGCGGACGAACAGCAGGCCGCGCCGTCCTTGCCCGAATGATCGTGGCCGTGATGATGATGGTCTGCCATGCGTCATGTCCTGGATTTGCGATGCGAGATAGGGCGCCCCGGAGATAGGGCTTCCAGCAACTGGAAGGTCAAGGCGCAATTTAGGGATTGACCTTCCAGTTACTGGAACCCGCACTGTGATCTCACGGTTGAGGTGGACCCACGATTCGTTCGCACACCATCGGTCTTACACAGGAGATTGCCATGAGCAGAATTTTCCGCGCCGCCCTGCTGGGCTTCGCTCTGGTTGGAGCGCCCGCTGCCGCGCAGGATCATTCCCAGATGGACCATTCGAACACCGGCCAGGCGACGGGGGAAATGAGCGCCGCATCGCAGGCCTATATGGACGCGATGGCGAAGATGGATGCCGACATGAAGGCGATGGCGATGACTGGCAAGCCCGGCGTCGACTTCGCGCTGATGATGATCCCCCACCACCAGTCGGCTATCGACATGGCGAAAGCCTATCTCGCCAGCGGCGAGAACGATCCGGAACTGACCGCGCTGTCGCGGGAGGTTGTCACGGCGCAGGAAAAGGAAATCGCCTTCATGAAGGCCTGGCTGGGCAAGCATGGCCAATGAGGTGCCCGCCGGACAGCCTGAAGGCGATCCACGCTCCCCCCATTCCAGGAACGGGTCTGATGCCGCGTGTGCCGACGCCCGTCGATTCCGCTTGGCGGCAAAATACTCTGGCGCTATCGATTGGTGACAACCGGAATCGAGCATGCTTCGCATTGAAGAAATCCCCGTCGACAAGATCTACGTGCCAGCGGCGCGGCGAAAAACCCTCCACCCGGAGACGGTGCGCATCCTGGCCGAGGACATATTGGAGAACGGCCACAAGACGCCGATCCAGGTTCGGCTCGATGGCGAGCGCTACGTGCTTGTCGAAGGGCTTCACCGCCTGGAGGCGGTGAAATGGCTGGGCGAGGCGACCGTCAAGTCTTACCTGGTGCAGGCCAAGCGGCATTAACCTGAGTGCAGACAGGCGTTTGGCAAGCCGGCTTCCGCCAATCTCAGCCGTAGCATCGCTGCCTCCACGTCGTGGCATCGCCGACGATCCGTCGCGGCGGTCAAGGATCAGCGCAACACGCGCGTGATCGGCTATGACAACATCGCCAGTTGCGAACCGCCGCATGCAAAGTGATTTCGCGTTTCCGGCAGCCGGGTTTACCCTGCAACGGGGAGAGGGCGGCAGGCGTTCGGAGGCACGTGACATGACCATCGATCGTGAAGAATTGCTTTTCCTGCTCAATCGCAGACGGTTTTTTGTCGGCAGCGCGGCACTCGCTTCAGTCTCGCTCATGCCGTGGAAAGCCTTGGCGCAGTCGGCCGCGCTGCACAGTTTTACGCAAGGCGACATCGAGGTCACCGTGCTCAGCGATGGCGAACTGACCCTGCCGCTCAACGTCATTGCGCCGGAGGCGTCGCCCGAACAACTCGCGGAAGTCTCCAAGCGATTGGGCTGGACCGACGGCAACGCGCACGGTTCCTGCAATGTCCCGCTGCTCAGGAAGGGCAGCGACATTATCGTGATCGACAACGGGTCAGGGAACAAATTTCAGCCGAGCACGGGCAAGCTGGCGGAGAGCTTGAAAGCCGCAAATGTGGATCCGGCCTCGGTGACGAAGGTGGTGTTCACGCACGCTCATCCGGATCACATCTGGGGTACGCTCGGCGCGGACGACAATCTGTTCATGCCGAACGCTGCCTACTATGTCGGCGCCACCGAGTGGAACTTCTGGACGGCGCCCGATCTGCTCTCGAAAATGCCGGCGGAAATGGGCGATTTCGTCAAGGGCGCGCAGCGCGACCTGGCCGCAGTCAAGGACCGCGTGACGATGGTGAAAGCTGGCGACGAGATTGCGCCGGGCATCGCGGTGCTGGATACGCCCGGCCATACGCCCGGCCACCTGTCGCTGGAGGTAGCGGGCGGCGAAGGCCTGATCATAACCGCCGATGCGACCACCAACCAGATCGTCTCGTTCGAGCATCCGGAGTGGAAATTCGGCTTTGACGCCGACCCGACGCAAGCAATCGATACGCGTAAGAAACTGCTCGACCGCGCCGCAGCCGACAAGATCAAGCTGCTTGGATTCCATTGGCAGTATCCCGGCGTGGGCTTTTCCGAAAAGAAGGACTCCGCCTGGGTGTACGCTGCCGGCTGAAGCCTGGAGGCGAGGCGCAATCGCGACTCGCCGGGGAGGTCCTCGTGAAATTGCCGGCAGGGAGGGCGTTGGCGCCGACTTTGTAGGGGATCCCAGCGGCGTAGGCCGGTTGGACGCGGGTCGCGCGCAGATTGCGTGGCTCGCCTAGTAGAAACTCGATGCCCTGACGCGCGTCACAACAGACGCAGCTCAATCGGAATTATCCGAAATGGGGTTTCCCTCGCACTGCTCTCCTGCGTGGCGGCCGCGCTTATTCGGATCAGGTTCGATCTGTGGCGCGCAACACTTGGTAGAGCGTTTGCGCACCTTGGTGCCGGTCGTAATCCCGTGCAACGACGAAGCCCATGTTTGCCCATCCGATATCGCGCGCTTCCTTCGGCGAAATGCCGAATTCATGCCTGAAGGTGCGACTGAATGCGGAAGCGTCCATGAAACCCCACTCCTCCGCGATGCGGGATATCGACCGCGTATCCGCCATATCGGACAGCGCATCGCGTGCTCGCAGCAACCGCTGCTTTCGAATGTAGGAGGCAATTCCGCCATGCGCTCCAAACAGCCTGTAGAGACGCGAGCGGGACACACCAAGCTCCGCGCATAGCATTTCACAGGGGAGACTGCGATCGCCAAGCCTCCCGTCGATCAGCCGACGTGCGCGTGCCAGCAATGTCGCGTCGACCGGGGCCCGGGCCTCTGCCAGCCGATCTCGAGAGGGAGCCAGACAGGCTGCCACAAGGCTGCGAGTCGCCTCGGCAAGGGCCGGTATCTCCTCGGAACGCAGATCGGCCAACGACCGGTCGAGAAGGAACAAATAGTCTGCCAATAGCTTCCCCAGGCCTCGCTCGACCTTTCCGTCCGGCATTGGAAACAGCCCGCCTGTCGAGGCAAACAGATCCTGGGGTATGAAAAGTGTAAGGACCCCATCGTGATCGAGTTCTGTCTCGAACGGCGTGGCCAGGCAATGCAACTCCGGCACCGCCCTCTCTGCCTCAGGCCTGTCTCTCGCCGCACGAAATGGCAGGCTGATATACCAATGATCGAGCGAGCCGCCCTTCAAGTGTTTCCGGCGATGAGAACGTCCTCCGCCTGGGAGTTCGGTCCGCAGGAACACAAGTCTGTTGAGGTTCCAGACCCTTTGGCGGGCCGGAAAGGATTGGGGATCGTCCAACACAGCCGATAGGTCCATCACACCCTGATAGGCAGACCGGAACGCTGAAAATTGATCGTGCGCGGGGAAGCTGAAATTGGAGAAATCCAGAGAATGCGTAAATTGCGCGTTTTCTCTTTTGTGGTCTTCGAGCGATTGTAGCGCGGCGTCCTGATACATCAAGATGCTTCCCAACTACCGTCTCGCCCGGCAATTCCCAAACAACCATCGAGGGCAAATAGATTGGGAAATGTTGGCCCGGAGGATGCCGTAGGCCGCAATAAAAGTCAAACCACCGACCTTGCCGCGACAGCATCGCCCTCGCGAATATACGCGCGGAAAACATAGCAAAAGCCACGACTTGCGCAGCATTTTGATGAGGGAAGTCGCCTTCAGGATTGCAAGCGGGTTTTCTGTCGGTCAACCGAGAGTCCAGCTTGTAGGGTCTTGGTCCACCTCAAGAGAGGTTGGGATCACTCGGGATAGACTTCACCTTCCTCCGGCGCCGGCTTGTTGAAAAGGATGAAAACCAGTGGGTTGCCGGGTTCGGACATCGCGTCGCTGCGCTGCCCCGTTATTTCTCCGGCCACCACGCTTGCGTACTCCGCGACCACTTCGCCGAAACTGTTGCGCTGGACGGCCACCTTCTGTCCGGCTTCGACCTTCTCTTTGAGCTTGACCAGATGCTCCACGAGCCCGCCCTGTGTCGCCAGAACCGGGAACGCGCTGTTCCCGACGAAAACATCGACGTCCTTGCCTGTGCGTCCCATCGGCCCAGCCAGAATGCCGTGATGCTTGATAACATTCATTGTGCCTTCCACGAACAGCGAGATCATCTCGATATCCAGGACACGCGCAGCGCCGATCTCCGGGCAGAAGGAGGGAGTGCCGGCGTCGACAAACGCATTGTGCAGGACGCCAGGATAGACGTGATTGTCGAAGATCTGGCCCACGGGGTAGAGGTCCACCATCGCCTTGATCTCGGGCACATCCATGGCCCCGATGTTGAATGCGGTGACATCGAAACCGGTTGTGCCCGTATGGAAGTCGATCGCGGCGTCGGCGTTGGGCCGCAGGAGCCTGTTGAACACCAACCCGGCGTGCCGGCTGGCCGCAGTGGCGCCGTTCTCGTAGCCGGGCCATTCCCGGTTCATGTCGATCAGATCGCTGCCCCTGCCGGAATTGGGCCATCTGCGCTGCATGCTTTCCAGCGCCGGGCGGGACACATCCGTCACCGCCATCACCGTGCCCGACATCTCCGCGGGATCGAGCTGGTTCATCACGGTCAGGACCGTTTGGACCGAACTCATCTCGTCGCCATGCACGCCGCTGACGAGAACGACGCGCTTGCCAGGCTTTGCCCCCTTGGCGACGGTTACGGACACATACCAGTGCTGTCCGCTCGGCATCTGCACGCCCTGGAAATACAAGAGGTGCTTCATGCCGGCTTCCAAATCGTTCACGTCGAGCGCGCTGACGACTTTCTTTCCCTGGATCACTTCGCCGGTATAGACCGTTCCCGATCCGGGCTCGGGTGAGACTTTCGCTGCTTCCTGGGCGTTCGCGGCAGCGGTGCTCACCGCAAGGGCAGCCGAAGCGCCGACAGTCGCAAGCGAGGCGATCATGAAGTCGCGGCGATCAAGATTTTCTTCGGATTTGACAGGCATGAGGACTCCTTTGCCGAGTACGATCTACGCCGGACGAACCGTACGAAGAGTTTCTGCTATCTTATGACTTCACTCCTGCCAGCAACCTGTGGTTAACCTGTCTCGGAAGTCTTTCTTTCCACAGTTGCGGCTACACGCCGGAAGTAGCTTGTGATGCCCTATTGTTTCATCGAAAGCAGCGCGAGGCAGTAGGATTGCAAACGGGTTCGATGTCCGTCAATCGAAATGCGGCTTGCAGGTCGAAAAAGAGACATGGGGCACATCAGCTGGACTCCAGACTGATTTCTTCAGGCGCTTTGCGCCCTAGAATACGGCCCCCACGCAGCCCTCGGCAGGAGCCAACATGTCAACCCTTATCGTTATTGTTTATCCCACTGAAGCGAAGGCAGAAGAGGTCCGCCAGACCCTTCTCGGATTGCAGAAGGAGTATGTGATAACGCTTGGCGACGCGGTCATCGCCACCAAGACCGAGGCGGGCAAGGTAAAGCTGAACCAGCTGATCAACACCACAGCCACGGGCGCGGTTTCGGGCAGCTTCTGGGGATTGCTGATCGGTGTTCTTTTTCTCAATCCGATCATTGGCGTGGCGGTTGGTGCGACCTCAGGTGCGCTTGGAGGCGCACTGACCGATGTCGGTATCAATGACGCCTTCATGAAAGACCTTTCAGCCAGCATCGAGCCAGGCAACGCCGCGCTCTTTCTGCTCATTCAGGAGATGACGGCGGACAAGGTCCTGAAGCAGATTCAGGGGTTCGGCGGCGTCGTTCTCAAGACTTCGCTCGACGAAACCAAGGAGCAGGTTCTGCGAGACGCCCTGCAGCGCCACTCTGCGGAAGGTTCGACACCGCAAGCGTAGACACTATCGCTACCCTGACCTACCAATTTCCAGGAGAAGGGGCGGATGTCCCCAACCGAAACCGCTATCGCAATCGCGATCGAAATGCTTTGCGGCGCGGCCGGCGCAACTGCCCTGTGGTGGTGGTCCAGGGTCGGGTTTGCCAGGATCACAGCGGTCCTGGCAGGAATGGTCGGCGGCTTCGCCTTGACCTTTGCCGCAGCGCAGGTTCCCGGCATTGGCCACCTCCTGGGGCACGTTGAAACCGCCGCCGATTCCGTCCTGCGCGCGACGGGCGGCCTTACGCCTGCCGTTCTGATCGGGGTCGGCGTATCAGGCCTGCTCGGCGGGGCTGTCGCGATGCTTGTTCTCGGCTTTATCCGGAACAGATGGCACGATTGACGTCGCAGCCGGTCACCCCTCCCGTTCCCTGCCGCTGCTGACGCCATTCACCTCGCCGTCGGGTGCGCCCAACAACTGGGCGAGCCATTCGGTTGCAGGCGACTGGGCGCAGAAGGTCAGCACCGCGATTGCTATCGGAACCCCGATGAAGGCGCCGAACAGGCCCCAGAGGTACATCCACAGGAAGACGGAAAACAGCACGAGAAAGGGCGACAGCGCCAACGCGTTGCCGGCCACGCGCGGCTCGACGTAGCTGCCGATCGCGAACTGGATGAGATTGAGGCAGGCAAAGACGAACAGGGCGGAGGAAAGGGATTCGAATTGCGCGAGGGCGTAGAAGGTCGGCAGCAATGTTGCGATGAACGGGCCGACGAAGGGGATGAAATTCAGAGTGAAGGCGATGACGCCCCACTCCGGAGCAAGCTGCAGGCCGAGCATCACGGCAAGCGCGTAGACCGTGACGCCTGTTGCAACGCTCATGATCGTCCTGATCCACAGATATCGGCGCAGCTTGGCGGCGGTGCGATTGCTGCCGACGAGCAGGATGCGGGCTGCCTCGCTGCTCACGATGCCGGGGATTCTACGCGCCATCGGGCCAACTTCCAGCAGACCAAGCAGCACATAGATCAAGACCACGATCCAGAACGAGATCATCGTGTTCAGCCGGGCCGATAGCCCCTGGACCGCCCCCACGACCCAACGCATGTTGAAGTGCTCCGCCCACAGGCCGGCAACGGCGATCCCGTGCATCTCCAGCCAGGCGATAGCCTGTTCGTAGAGCCCTTGAAGCCGAGGGGTCTCGGCGATGAGAGATCGGCCAATCCGGCCGAAGCCCCAGGCCACGACGGAGGCAAACACGGCGAAGGCCAATGCGATCAGCACCACGACAATAGCGAGGGCGAGAAGCTGCGGCAGGTGCGTCTGAAGCCGGTCCTGAAGCGGCCAGACAATTGCGATGATGAAGAGCGCGCAGAAAACGGGCGCAAAGATCGCGCCTGCGAGATAGAGCGCAGCCAGCATCAAGATTGCGCAGACGATGCCCAACAGTAGGGGAACCGCGCGGGCGCTCATTGTTGTGGCTGCCGCCGCACGAAGATGCTCACCCAGCAGATTATTGCGGACATCGTTCCCTCGGGCCGTAAGATTTCATTTTTCGCGAAAGCCAAACTATTTGCCCGGCGCTACCCGCCAATTCCACCCTTGCTATTTTAGCAGCTCAGAATCGCCAGATCATCGGCACGATGAACACGGAGACGACAAAGAACCAAAGCAGCAACGGCAGACCGAGCTTCCAATAGTCCCCGAAAGCGTAGCCGCCGGGACCCATGACCATAAGGTTCGTCGGGGTTGCAATCGGGGTCAGGAATGCTGCAGCGGCCGCGACGGCCGTGCTCATAAGCACCGGTCGCGGCGAAATACCCATGGTCGTTGCCGCCGCCACCCCGATCGGGATGACGATGAGCGCGGTCGCGGTGTTGCTGATGAGCTGGCCCATTACGGCAGTCAAGACGAACAGCCCGGCGAGCAGGGCGATGGGACCGGCGTCGCCGACGAGCGATACAAGATATTCGGCCATAAGCTTCGCGGCGCCTGTCTCGACCATGGCGGTGGACAAGGGCATCATCGCGCCGACGAGGATTACCGTTGTCCAATCGATGGCGCGATAGGATTGCTCGACGCTCATGATCCCCGACAGGACGATTGCTCCAGCGGCGAGCAGTCCGGCTACCGCCGGCGGGGTAAGGCCGGTGGCGAGCAGCACGACCATCGCGACCAGAATGGCAATGGCCTGGCGTGCACCTGGTCCCATCGGCACCGCCTGACGACGCACCAGTTCGGGGGAGTTGACGACCAGGACATCCGGATCCTTCAGCCGATGGTCGAGAGCCTTCCATGTTCCCTGCAACAGCATCGTGTCGCCGGCCTGCAACACGATGCCTCCTGCATCCCGTCTTGCGTTGGTGGCGGCAACCTCCACGCCTGCGCGCTGCACCGCCAGGACGATCAGGTCGCCGCTCTCGGTGACCATGCCGGGGAACAGGTTTTGTCCGATGAGGCCGGAGCGTGGCGGGATCACAACTTCAGCGAGACCTGAACTCCGATTGAACAGAGTGTCCTCGCCTTGCCCTGGCGCCGCCGACTCGCTGAATGCGAGGTGGTTGTCGGCGGCGAATGCCGCGGCCGACTCCGGGTCTCCGCGCAGCAGGAGATGATCGCCCTCGGCAATGAGAGGTTTGCGCAACGGCCCAGCCGTTTCGCCCTCCTGAACGGCGACGAACCTGAGTTCGGGGTAAGGGGTCAACTCGATCGCAGACGCAGGCTTGCCGATAAAGGGGGAACTTGAGCGTACGCGCAACTGGTAGACGCCGCTTGCCAGGCCGTATTGCTCGACGAGCGTCCTGGCGTGGCGGCTGAAGTCGTGGGGCATGGTCGCGCCATTGCGTTCGGGCAGGAGCCGCTTTCCGAACAAGATGATGATCGCCATGGTTCCTGCCAGCAAAGGCAAGCCGACAAGCGCGAATTCGAAAAAGCCGAAGCCGCCCACTCCAGCATCGCTGCCTGCATTCGAGACCAAGACGTTTACGGGCGAACCGGTGAGAGCCAGCTTCGAGCCGGCATGCGCGGAAAAGACCAGCGGCAGCAGCAACTGTGCCGAATTTCGCTTCAGGCGAACGGCGATGACGACCACCACCGGCAGAAGCGCGGCGACCGCGCCATTGACACTGATCAGCGCTGTGAGGAGCGCGACCATACTCATGGTCAGCAGCAGCAGGCGAGTCCGGCTCTCTTCGCCCGCGCCCCGGATCAGAAGCTGCCCGGCCCAGGCGGTGACACCGGTCAGATCGAGACCCGCGCTGACGATGAAAAGAGAGGCTATGAAGATGACCGCCGGATCACCGAAGCCGCCAAGGGCTTGATCGATTGTCAGGACGCCGGTTGCCCACAGCGCCGTCGCGGTCGCCATGGCGACAACGACGACAGGCAGCCTGTTCCACACGAACAGGACGACGATGACCGCGATGATGCTGGCAGTATACGCAATGGGGCTCAATCGCTTCGCACCTTACCGGCCCTTCCGGGCGACGAAATTCTTTCTCCGCTACTTCCCGGACAACGCACGCGCGTCAAACGGAGCAGCATGCTGCTATTCTTCCAGTATCGCCATGAGTATGCCCAGGCGACAGCCCTTTTCGTATTCCGCGAGATTCACATATTCCTTGGTTGTGTGAATCTCAGCTTGGCCTGCACCTATGGTGATTGTGGGGATGCCATGTTTGTCGAGCCAATTTGCGTCCAGCCCACCATTGGAAAAGAGACAGTTGGCCTCGATGCCCAGAATCTCCAGCGCCTTGGTGGCCCGTTTCACCACCGGGCTGTTCTCGGCGAGCTTGAAAGGCGGGTAGGCGGTCTGGTGACTGAACGCCACTTCCGCCGTGTGGCCTTCGTGATCCTTCACCTCGCTTTGCGCCTTCGCGAACGCGGTGCGGTAGCCGCTGGCAATCTTGGCCGCGAAGGCCGACTCGGGACTCCGCGCTTCGCCCTTGATGAAAACGTAGTCGGTGACGACGTTGGTCGCATCGCCCGCCGGCTTGTCGCCCTTGCCGCCGAATATTCCGACATTGCTGGTTCCCCTGCCGTCAGGCTTCACGACTTTGCCGAACCAGCCCGCCTGCCGCGCCTCCACCAGGGCGATGGCTCCAACCAGGGTTGCCGAGATGCCCCTCTCAGGCGCTACCCCGGCGTGGGATGCGCGTCCCTTTATTTCCGCCTCCCAGTTCTCCTGTCCAACGGCGCCTATGATCAGATCGGAAGCAAGCTGCCCATCGACGTTGATGCACATCACCGGGCCACCGAGTTCGGCGGGGTTCAGTTCGCGCGCTCCGTGAAGCCCGCTCTCCTCGCGTACCGTGAAGAGCAGGGTGATCGGCGGATGCGGTAGCTTGTGCTTGATCAGCGTCTCGGCAAGCACTACCAGGAGCGCAACGCCGGTGCGGGCGTCGCCGCCAAGCGCCGTCGTGCCGTCGGAGACGATGCGATCGCCTTCCCTGCGAGGCTTCGCTCCCGCGCATAGCGGCACCGTGTCCAGGTGCGTCGAGAACAGCAACCTGGGGCCGCTATGCGTTCCGGGCAGGTCCACGATGAGATTGCCCGTCTCGGTGGGCAGCGGAATACGCGTATTGGCGTCGTCGAAGCGGATTGCCGAAGCCGGCACGCCGGCCGCCTTCAGCGCATCGCTGACAGCCGCCGCGATATTGGCCTCGTATCCGGTCACCCCTTCGACCGAAAGGAACCGCATCAGATGCTCTTCGGCGGCGGCGACATCGAGGGGAATCGAAACCTTGCTCATCTTAATCACCCACGGTTTGAGTGCTGCTTCGCGCAATGGCGCATCAGCCGCTAAAGGCCCCAGGGGAGACCCAGCGCCTGCCAAAGTGCGAAGAGCGCGGTCCACAGGACGAACATCCAAACGACATAGGGAAGCATCAGCGACACGATCGTGCCAACGCCTGCGGACTTGTCGTATTTTTGCGCAAATCCAACCACGAGAGCAAAGTAGGCATTGAGCGGAGTGATCGCGTTCATTGGCGAGTCGCCGACACGATAGGCAGCCAAGACAGCTTCCGGCTCGACCCCCAGCTTCATCAGAAGCGGCACGAAGACCGGAGCGAAAATGGCCCATTTCGCGATCGCTCCAGTCAGCAGCAGATCGATGATCGCGACCACGACGATAAAGCCGAGCAGAAGGGGCAATGTGCCTATGTTCGCCGCTTGCAGCGCGCCGGACAGGCTCAACGCCATGACCGTGCCCATATTGGTGTAGGTAAAGTAGGCGACGAACTGGCTGAGGACGAAGAACAAGAAAATCGTCCCTCCGAGATTCTTGATCGACTTTTCAATCGCCCCGATGACTTCCGTGAGCGTTCGCAGCGTGCCTGCCCCGATGCCGTATGCCCAGCCGGTCACCAGGAAGATCAACATAATCAGCGCGATAAGGCCGTTCATGAAAGGCGAGTTGCCGATAAGCTCATCGGTCGTGGGATTGCGCAGCGGCGCGCCCGAGGGCAGGGTCAACAGGCAGAAGACGACAATCAATCCAATCAAGCCGAACAAGGCGAAACGCAGTCCGCGGGATTCTCGCTCGGACAGTTGCGCGTCTTGTTTGGAACCGGTGTTCTCCCCGGACTTCTCCGGCTTGTAGGCGCCCAGCCGCGGTTCGATCATGCGGTCCGAGATAAGCGCGATGATCACGGTCAGAAACAGCACTGACGCTATGGAAAACCAGACATTCGAGGCCAGGCCGATCGATATGTTGGGGTCGACGAGATGCGCCGCATCGTTGGTGAACTCGACCAGCACAGCATCGAGCGGCTTGATGAGCATGTTGACGGTAAAAGCCCCGGCCACTGCGGCAAAACCGAGAGCCAGGCCGGCAAGCGGGTGACGTCCGACGGCCAGATACGCGATGCCGGCCAAGGGGATCAGAACCAGATAACCGGCATCGGCGGCAACACTGGCGAGGATGCCGACGAAGGCCAGGATGTAAGTCAGGGCCCAAGGCGGCGACACGATGACGAGCTTGCGGATCAGCGCGGTGACCAGGCCGGATTCCTCCGCCACCCCGGCGCCGATCATCGCCGCGATCATCAGTCCGACTGCGGTAAAGCTCATGAAATTGGGAATGAGCGACGAATACAAGAAGCGAATGCCGTCGATATTCAGCAGACTGCGGATCTCGGTTGTCGCGGTTTCAATCTCATGTGTATCCGCGTTGATCCGTTCGAACGTCACCGCGGCGCCGAAAGCGCTGAGCAGAGCCGACAGCAGGATGACGATGGCGATCAGGATCAGGAAGATGACGACCGGATGGGGGACCATGTTCCCCACCCTTTCGACGCCATCGAGAAACCTCTGCATTGTAGTTTTGGGAGCGTCGTTAGAGGTGGACATCTCGGCCTTCCTTCCAGTTGGGTCGGCCGCACGGGTTTCGACGACAGGATGGCGCTGGGGCAAATGCTCGGATCAAAACGCTTCGAGCTTACCGTTCTGCGGCAGCGAGTCATGAGCGCAGAATCCAAAGCTTTGGCCGCCAGTCCCGAAATTGATCATGGGGTCAGCTAAGCGTCTCTGTGCGAGAGATGCCATCGGCGCATATTTTGGACTTTGAGGCAGCAAGGTTGGAATGGACGGAAGTCCACCGAATCGATGAGACCCGGCTGCAACCGCCTTGCCTCGACCGGTTTGTGCTGGCGTAAGCCCATCCGCGATCATTCCGGCCACGCCCGCGCCGCCGGAACTATTTGCAGTTCATCAGATCCGAGCTTTGAAAGCGCCCGCACGGAGGAGGCTTGTCCGACACGCTGCCGGGCTGGGGAAAGGACAATAATTTTAGCCGCTTAGTAGAACCTGCGGATCCTCGGGACAAGCCCGAGGATGAAGCGCTGGGCGAGAGCCTTGTCTGTAAGGCCCCTCTATAAGGTCTCGCGTCAGACCCGCTTCTGGATGAAGTTGTGGTAGATGTAGAGCACCAGCAGTGCCCCGACGATCGCAACGATCAGGCTCCAGATGTTGAAGCCGGTGATGCCGCCGGCCCCGAAAAACGAAAACACCACTCCGCCCACGACCGCGCCGACAATGCCCAGCACGATGTCGAGCACCAGGCCCTGACCTGTGCTGCCATACAGCTTGTTGCCGACGAACCCGGCAACAAGGCCGAGAAGAAGCCAACCGATAACGCTCATTCGTGTCTCTCCAGCGTGCCGCGCAGTCTCGCATGCGCGGAAATGTCCCTTGCTGGCGATGCTTTCATAGCGGGGTCCGGAACACAAGGCCGCTTCACATCGTTACACAGCGCTTGCAACCGGCTATCATAGCCGCGCGAAGCACGTACCCGCGCCATACGCGCGAACTTTTTTCAGGAGGCATTCATGGGACTTCTCGACGACGCCGTACCCGGCGGCAATATCGCTAAACCGCTGCTGGTCGCGCTGGGCGTCTTGCTTGCCGGGAAGATGTTTGCAGGCCGGTCCACGGCGGACGACACCGGCGATGCGCCTGCGCCCGAGCAGGTACCGGATCGCCGCTCGCCGCAATACGATACGCCGCCCGGCCGCGATACGGGTCCAGCCGAGAGGCAGACGCAAGCCGACGCGCAGCCTGCCGGCAGGGGCGGTGGCGGCATTCTCGACGGGCTGGGCGACCTTCTGGATAATCTGGCCAAGAGCGGCCAGAAGGATGCCGCCGACAGCTGGGTTAAGCCAGATGCGCAGAACCAGCCGATCGAGCCAACCGATCTGGGCAAGGCAATCGGCGCACGGACGCTGAGCGAAATCGCCCGCCAGTCCGGCATGAGCGAGGAAGATCTGCTGAAGCAGCTTTCCAAGGTGCTGCCCGGCGTGGTCGACAAGCTGACGCCGGCTGGCCGCGTGCCGTCGAATCGCGAAGTGGCGGAGAATTTTCCGTCCAGCCCGTGGTGACGAAGGCCGCCGGCACACAGGGCGGACTGCGAAGCTGAAATCGGAGGCTCCCGACAGACACCTGTCGGGAGCCTTTTGCTATCGATCGATCTGGCTGGCTGAAGGAGGAATCCGATGGCGACGACCGTGGACGTGTCGCAGGCGAAGGGCGAGCGATCCTACGCCGCCACATGCCATTGCAAGGCGATGCGCCTCGAAGTGGACGCGCTGCCCGAGCGCGTCACGCGCTGCACCTGCACGAATTGCGCGAAGCGCGGCGGCCTTTGGGCCTATTACAAGCGGGCGGACGTCAGGATCGTCTCCGACGCGCACAAAGGCACATATCAATGGGGCTGGAAGCGCGGCAAGTTCAATTTCTGCACCCTGTGCGGCAACTCGACCTACAATGAGACGCCGGATTTTTCGACAGGCGAACCCAATTTCGACAATCCGCTGATTGTCGTGAACGCCCGCCTGTTCGACGGCATCGACGCCGAGGCTCTGCCGATCGATGTGATCGACGGCAGGAACCTCTGGTAGGCCTGGCTTGACCCGTCCTCAGCCGGGATCGTTGAGGCTCGGATACCATTTCGGATCGCGGCCGGCCGGCGTGGTGTCGAGCACGTTCCACAGCGGCATCATTTCCGGTGCGCCGCGCGGGTCCTGGCCGGGATCGGCGGTGACGCCGCCCATTTCTCCGCCCCAGAAATGGCGGATCACGCCGTCCTTGCGGGTGAAGACGTTGTAGCCCGGATTGTCGCCGTCCTTCGTCCAGCTGCCGTAGTCGCGTCCGAATTCCTCCGTGACATCGCAGTAGAGCGGCAAATGCCGCCAGCCGCGTTCGCGCTTGAAGGCAACCAGCCGCTCGATCGGCGAGCGGGCGACGACGGCCAGGCCGACGCGCTGCAGGATGTCGGCGGCGTTGGCGTCGAGCGGACCGAGAAATGCCGTGCACATGGGGCAGGGGCGTTCGCGTTCCGGTCCGAACATATAGTTGTAGATCACCAGCGTGTCATGCTTGCCGAACAATTCGCTGAATTTGACGGGGCCGTTCTCGCCGACAACGGGATAGTCCTTCGGCAGTTCGCCGCCCGGCGGCAGCGCCCGGCGCAAATCGGCGACGCGCTCTATGTGGCGGCGCAACTCAATCTCTTCGGCGAGCAGCGCACGGCGCGCCTCGCGATAGTCGGCGCTTTCGTTCGGGATGCGTATGTCGTTCTTCGCCGCCAGTTCGGCCGCGGGTGCAAGCTTGGCGTCTGTCATGGGATGGCTCCTTCTTCTTCCGAAATGATGCTTCGCGGTTTTCGGTTCCGGCAAGCACAGGACGTTTTGCCAATGCGCGGGCCGACATTTCGCGTTTCGGCGAAATCGCTCTTCGATCACGACAGTCGTGATCGCCGTTAAGCATTTTGATTCAAACTTTATTGGCACTTTGCCAGCCATAGATCGGCTGTTGCTGGGGCGCCGTGTCCCCTCGGGTCTGTTTTGTTCTGTGTACGGGTTCCCATGCGGTCGTCCGCCATTTCCCTCGGTCTTGTTGCCGCGCTGGCCCTGAGCGGGTGCACCAGCGCCGGCGTGGAGGCGCTCGACC
>Ga0190271_10000292_pt1 | contig 24711 bp, 22 predicted proteins | sample Popmic356T_FD_133747 | JGI IMG/M metagenome (GOLD analysis project Ga0190271, IMG submission 133747) | Populus adjacent soil microbial communities from riparian zone of Weber River, Utah, USA - 356 T | ecosystem: Environmental > Terrestrial > Soil > Riparian zone | place: USA: Utah | collected...
AGATGGTAGACCGCAGAGAAGTTGTGGCAGCGACGTTGGTGGCTGCCATTTGCGTCGTCGCCGCAACGGTGAACGGGACACTGGTTCCCTGACCGGTCGTGCTTCTTCCTTGGGGACCACCGACGGCTTGTCCCATCGTGATGGATGAGCCATCGGGGGTGAGCACGGATCCGGTCGACCTCCAGTGGACCACCGCATCAACCGTGAACTGGGCATGCTTCTTGTTGACGATCTCCCTGATATAGGCATCGATCGTCGTGTTGGCCTCTCCAGTGTCGGCATCGACAGGAAGGACGGCGGTCTTGGTACTGAGCTCGTTGAGGATCCAGCCTTCGGTACTCGTGTTCGCCGGGTCGGTGTTACCGTCGACACTGATCGTGCCGGTCTGGGCATCGACGGTCAGGAGGAGCTGCTCGGTGGTCTCGACCGCCCCGTCAGCATCGCCCTCGATGTTGATCGTGCCGGTAGCACCCTGGGCGATGTCGGTGGCCACCTTGACTGCATCCTCGAACTTCACGGGGTTGCCGTCGATGACGATCATCCCGTTCTGATCCATGGTCCAGCCGAGGAATCCCATGACCTTGGCCACCGCTTCGTGGTCGTCCGCGTTGACCGGGATCGTGACCCCTCGTGCGGAGTTGAGCTTCTTCCAGTTCTCCAGAGTCCTCGTCGCTTCATTGAGCGATTCCGGATCGTTCCGGTCGAGGAGGTTCTGGATGTTGACTCTCACCTCTTGGGGAAGGGCGATGAACTCGTTGAGTTGCTTCTGGAGCTCCTCGACACTCGCCTGAGCGTTGAGCACATCAACAGCCACCTCGGCGTTGATCTGCGTGTCGTCCATGAGGTTCCACGTCGAGAGCAGGGCGTCAGCCTCTGCTTCGGTCTTGCCCTCGTCGATGGCGAGCTGGCGAATCTGGGCTCCCAATGACTTGAGAGTTTCCGTGGCTCGGAGGCCGTTGCGGTCCTGTTCAGCCTGGGCTTCGGCCGATCTCTTACCGGTCTCGACCAATCGGGCCAGCTCGTTCTCGGCCCGGGCGATCTCGCCCGCCGAGCCCTTCATGGCCTGCTTTCCGTCGTCCCAGGACTTGACCAGATCCTCGGAGGCGATGGTGTAGTTACGGGCGGCCTCATCCGCGCTGGCCTGGGCACCACGCAGCTCGTTGAGCTTGTTGATCAGGTCGCCGAATTCGGCGTTGACCTCCTCGGTCACCTTCTTGATGGTCTCCATCGGTACCCCAGCTGCTTCCATTAATGCTGGGTACTGGGCGATCAGTTGCTGGAGGGCATCCTGCTGACCGGAGAGACCGGCCGTGGCCGGCGACATGGCAGCAGCCATGAGAGCCTGCGCCTGACCACCGAGGTTGGCAGCCGCAGCCATGTCGTTCAGGTTGAAGGCGTAGTTCTTGATCTCGTTGGAGGCCGTGATGGCTGCTATGTCGAGATCACCCATGCCATCGACGAATTCCCGCTGGGCGTTGACGCTGAGCTTGCCTTCGTGTTGGAGCCGAGCCATCTCCAAGATGATGGGTTTGATGGCTTCAGGTATCTTCTCCCACCCCTTGGTGTTCTCGATCTCTCCGCGGAGCTCGCCCCACGAGTGGAGCATCTTGCCGCATCCCCGCTCCATGGCGAACATGGCCTCGGGAACCTTCAGGGCTCCCTTGAGCCAGCCGTTGATCGACTCGTCGTTGTCATCCCACGAGTCCTTGAACTTGTTCATCTCGCCGACGTTCTCGTTGACGATCTGCGTGACGTCGTTGATCGTGAAGCCGGTCGCCTTCAGGGACTCATCGAAGGACTCACGGGTCGTGAGGATGTTCTCGTAGGCCTTGTTCAAAGTGTCGATGGCATCGGCGCCATTGACAATATCTTTACTAAACTTCTCAGCCTCCTGCTCGATCCGCTTCACGTTGGTCTGCCACGCTGTGAAGGCCGCGATGCCGCCGAGGATGGCGAGGGTGATGCCACCCATGGCGATGTTCATCAGCTGTGGGCCGACGGAGGCGAAGGTGCTCAGCGCTGACGTCACGCCACCGACTCCGCCCTTTCCGGTGGCGAGGGCCCCGAGGGACTCCATCACCGGCTTGAAGGAGCCCTTCGCCACGAAGGAGCCGACCGCCCCCTGAAGTGTCCCGAGGACCCCGATGATCGGCTTGGCAAATAGGTTGACGGCCTTGAAGGCCCCGCCCATGGCCAACATCAAACCGATGAACTGTGATAGCCCGGGAATCTGGGTGATGGTCGACAACACCTGCAGAATCTGACCCAGCACCCCGAAGAAGGTCTTGAGCGTGCCGGCAGTGGCCGTCTGCTGAATGAAGCCGGCGAGCGCTGTCACGAACGACTCAAGGGATGCCGTCAGGGCTCCGGTGAGCTGACCGGAGATCTGCTGGATGGCAGGCAGCACGATCGTCCGCAGCATGTCGAAGAAGCGGATGATCCCCTCGTTCTTGCCCGACAGGGCCGGTGTCAGGATCCAGCCGATGATGTCGCGCAGCAGGGCGTTGATGGACTGCGCTACCGGAATGGCGTCCTCGAAGACCTCCTTGATCCGGGCTTGTCCGGCATCCGAGCGGGTGAAGTCCAGCCACCGCTGGGTGAAGTTCTCGAAGGTATCGAAGAACGGTTGGGCAGCATCTGCACCGATCTTGAAGACGTTCATGACGATCTTCAGCAGATTGACCATGGAACGACCGATCTGCTCGGCCCGGTCGTACCAGAGGGTAAGGGTCTCGGTCAGCTCACCGGAACGAGCCTTCACGGTGGTGGTCCATGCGAATCGGTCCCCTATGCCCTTGACGGTGTCGGCGAACCGGATGGCGAGTGGAGTTATTGCTGCAAATAGTTCAATGAATCCTCGGCCGAAGGAGACAGCGGCTTGGCCGAACCTGGCGAACACCTGGATCGAGGCATCCAGGATGGTGTGTAGTGGGCTCACCATCTCGGTCGAGGTGAGCATGTTCACGCCCATCTTGGCCGTCTCGCCCGCCACGAACCCGATGGCCTTGCCGAAGTCGCTGAACATCGGGATCAACTTGGTTGACCGCTCCATGACGTTTTCCAGCGCTGGCAACAGGAACTCCTGGGTGGCGGCCCCGACCTCCTTCCAGAGGTCGCCGAAGCCCTTGGCCTTGGCCTGGAAGAGATCCAGCGCCGGCGTCTGGGCCTTGAAGGCCAACAACAAAGGACCTGCTGCAAGTGCTGCCAGTCCGAAGGCTCCGCCGATGGCGGCCGTCGCACCGATGGCAGCCGTGGCGAGGGTTCCTATCTGTGCCGTCAGGGCGACGACGTATCCGCCGATGGCCTTGACCGCCCCGCCGATGGCGGGTGAGCCGAAGAGACCGAGGAGGGCGATCCTCGGTACCTTAAGCATGTTGTTGAACTTGTCCATCTTCTTGGACAAGCCCGTCAGGAAGGTGTCTCCCTTTCTGTCACTCTCCTGCTCTAGACCCAGGTAGAGCTTGGCGGCCCACCGACGACCGAAGGACATGCCTCCGCTGTCGTCGGCTCCGTCACCGATCTTCGAGATCTTGCTCTTGACGGCGGGACTCGACTCATCGACACCATCGCCGACTCCATCCCCGAAGCCGGATCCGTACCGACGACCCGTCTCCTCACCCATGCTTTCCACATCGATGTCGGAGGCACCGCGGTCGAGACCGCTCTGGATGTCCCGACCGAGGGTGTCAGTAAGAGCTTTGATTCTTACGTAGGCCGAGCCGACGATCTCAGGCATGGTGGTCCCCGTCGATCAGAGTGGAGGTTCGACGAGGTCGTCGAACGATCCCATCGGGTTGGCTGCGCCGTTGGCGGGATACATCTCGTCGGCCGGGCCGATCCCCCACTCGTCGAGTTCGGGTGGGAGTCCGGTCTCGTTCTGCTGGGTGAACCGATCGATCAACTTGGTGACCTGCTCGCGGTTGATCTTCGCCTCGTTCGGCAGGTCGGCCAGTCGGTACAAGTCCGCCAGCGCCATGTTGAACAATTGATCCGCGTCGAGATCCTCGAGTCGGCCCCCCGTGTGCATGGTGTAGCGGCCGCTGATCTCCTCCCAGTTCTCTAGGAGGGAGTAGTAGATGGCGACGACGGTGGCGTAGGGCGGGCTGCCTCACCCCCGCCGGCCAGGCTCTCGACGAGGAAGCCGGCCACCTCAGCCAGGATGTCGAGGGTGACGTTGTTGTTGGGGTCGTTGATGAACTTCTCCCAGCGTTCCCGGTCACCGGGCTCGATGGCGACCTTGAGGAACTGCTGGAGCGACTGGGCCATCTTGTCGCCCCGGGTCTCATCTGCGCCGGCCAGGAAGCTGAGCATGACAGGGCCGGGGATTCGTTGGTTGACGTTGAAGACCTCGCCGTTGACTTCGATCTCGATCGTCTCGAGGGGGGCGTCGGGCGAGCCGAATGACCTGCGCTTGACCATGCTGTCTCCTGAACCTGTTCGGGGTCGGTGGTCTGGGACGAGACCGTACCAAGCAGTGGGTTCAGGATTGGCCGAAAACGCACGCGCATGCTGGGTCCCGTGGGATGGAGGGATGGCACACGACGGTCCTGTCGCATGCCATCTGTTTCGATCCCGACGAAGGGGGGACCAGCTGACGTCTGGGTATCCCTACGGTACCCCTCGGTGCCGTCGTAGGTTGGTTTCATGCCGGCTGAGGACCAGCAGAAACACGGCCGTCGACTCGCCAGGTTCATCAAGAGATACCGGCTCGCCTGGGGGGTGCTCACCCTTGCGATCTACATCATCGCCGTGCCGGTCTCGATCCTGGTGTTCCCCTCCAACTCGTTGTGGCTGGCTCTGCTGGTCCTGTTCAGCGGAGCGACAGCGACGTTGATGTCACTCGGTGACATGTTGGTCTCGGCCGAGACGAGTGACCAGGCGGACGATGACATCAACACCGAGAGCGAGCCGTCCGAGGGCTAGATCTGACCGAAGACCTTCTGCAGGGCGTCAGCCAGGAACGGGTTGGCGGCGATGCCGGGGTGGAACACCTGGCGGGGAAACACGGTGGCTCCGACCTTGGGCCAGAAGAACTTCAGGGTCCCTCGGGGATTGTGGGGCCGGATCACGTGGGGCGGGGTCCCTTCATGGACCCAGAGTCCCTGGCGGGTGCCCACTCCGACGGCCGACTCCAGCTCTCCGCCCGAGTAGCCGAGACGGAACCGGATCGACGCCTTGGTGGCGCCGGTCTTGACCGGTGCTTTCTGCATCGCCCGCAGCTGGACCTGGACGGTCTTCTTGGAGAGGTACTGGCCCAACGTGCCGTTCCAGGAATGGAACGCGTGGTTCCAGCCGGCTGGGTTCTCGACGAACAGGACGGCCATCAGCAGGGAATGGGTAGGTCGAGCGTCAGGCTGGTGACACCGATCCCACCCGTGATCAGGAAGTCGACCCCCCACTGGGCCTCCATGTAGAACTGGCCGACCTCAGCCAGGACGATGCCGTCGAGTCCCATGAGCTCGGAGAACTCGACCACCCGCTCGGGGATGTCGACCCCCTCCTCGGTGGCGATGCCGGCACAGTCCCGGCTGATGGTCGCGATCACGTTGGCGGTCAGGCCGCACCCACACGAGTTCGGGTCGGTGTCCTTGCCCATGCGGGTCATGTACACCTGGATCGCCTCGCACGTGACTACCGGATTGGCGACGCCGGTGTAGGCGAGGTCCGGCACGGTGATGCGGGGGTCGGCTTCGCCGGCCTTGATCAGGCCGGTTATGACGTCAGCCAGGATCTGCTCGAGGAACTGTTGCGGCAACATGGCTCACTCCACTTCCTTGGGCTTGCCCGAGGGATGGGCGTCCTCGAGAGTGATCCAATCAGCTGGGATCACGACCCAGACGACCTGGTCCAGCTGACGGACGTCGGGCACCATCACGGCGTAGTCACCGATCTCGGCCGGCGTGAAGTCGGGCCGCAGCAGCACCGGACCCTCGGCCCCCACGATCTCGTACATGGCGTCGAAGTTCTGGGAGGTGAGCTGGACGGCGTAGCGGGGAGGCATGGGCGGGCTGTACGTGACCGTGACGAGGTCGGGTTCTGGGTCGTAGCTCATGTGATCCTCGGTGTCTTGGGCGTGGCCTGGACCATGAGGGTAGCCACGTCGGCTGCCACCGCAGCGAGGGAGATGGACAGCTCCGTGAACCCCGACATGAGGGCATCCCGTTCGGACTTGAGGGAGGCGAGAGCCTGCTCGAGTTCGTCGACACGGCTGATCAAGGGGGCGATGAGGTCTTCCATTGGTGAGCCCTCGGCTCATACCGGGAACTCGATCATGGGGCCGGAGAACATGGTCTCGATCTGAACATCGCGGTCGATGAGCGCGGGGTCCACGGTTGGACTGATGAGCGTGGCCCTGACGAACCAGAACGACAAGAACGGGTAGTTGTTGGGACCGAGATCCGGCACCGGGTACTGCCCCGCCAGGAACGTGGTCTGCCGAAGTTGCCACGCACCCGAGGCCGGTACCAGGACGCTGCCCGAAGCGGTCGACTGGATGTCGCTGTCGGAGTACCGGCACATGAGTTCCAGCTGCACAAACAGGGACAGGTCCGGATCGAATGGAGCGTCGGTCATGCACACGTTGGCCCAGCACCCGACGCTCATCGTCTGGGTCTGGGCGTTGATCACGGCTACGAACATCGAAGGCAGGCAGTCGATGGATGCTCCCTGTGACACCTTCCAACCTTGAACAGGTTGTGGTTGGATGCACTGGTAGTAGGGAGCGCTGACGGTCACGTTGGCGCCGTCGATATCGCCCTCACCCCGTACCCCCATGGGAGGGGCGAAGGTCAGGGTCTTGCCCCGCAGCGTCACCATCGGACCGCTCACGCCGGTGAATCCCTGGTTGTGACTGCCGTGGTAGATCCTGGGCACGGGGATGCGGCGGACCGACTCATCCACGATGCGGTTCAGGTCGATGGCGTAGTCGTCGTTCAGTACCTCCATGCCCTGGTCATAGGCCTGGCCCGTCCGACCGTAGGCGTAGATGTCGTTGAACGTGACCGTCAGATTGGAGTTCCAGTCCTCGAACAGGAGCTCGAGGGACGGGTCGTCGTAGGGCAGCCAGGTCCGGATGGGGGCGTTGGGCTGGTAGCTCACCTGAACCGTGTAGGTGATGGGTGTGCCCGGATCGCCCGAGGTCTGGTATTCGATGTGGAACCCGTTGTCGGGGAGCGTGGTCAGGATGGCGTCGTCATTGGGGGAGACGTCGGCCATCACGACGCCGTTCAGCGTGTCCTGGTTGGCACCTGCCAAGTAACCGGTCAATGTGCCCTGTTGATCCGCCGTGAAGCTGAAGGAGAACGTCATCGACTCGGCGGAGGTGATGTAGTCACCCTGCTGTCGGGCATTGCCCGGCCAGCTGACCTGGATCGACTGTCCGAAGTGGTGACGATCCCGGACACCGGGAGCGGGAGGGACGGCGGTCGAGCCCGGCGACGTGGTCATGCCGTAGTCCGACAGCCAGTACAGCGAGGGCAGGCTGCCGAAGTTCTTGAAGGCCGTGAAGGGCAAGGAATCGGCGAGCTGGAAGGTGTAGGACGAATCCTGGCCCTCGAAGATGTAGCCCGACCCCGACCCGATCTGGCGGTGCTCTATCCACTCGGCGTCGTAGTTGGAGTTGGTCTTCTTGGCGAGGACCTCACCGGGCGCTCCGCCGACGGGCAGGCCGATGCCGGCTGGGCCGACGGTCCCGGTGTCGCCCTTGGTGCCGTTGATCCCCGGCTGGCCGGGCGGGCCCTGCGCTCCGCCGGGGCCCTGCAACAGCCCGTAGTCGACCCACGCACCGGAAACGAACACCCACATGTGGGAGTTCAGGGCGGGGGTGGCGTTGCCCTGCACCACGACGGCGTCACCCTGGGCGGCCGCTCCGCCGGCTCCCGAGGACCCGGGCGGCAGGATGATGCCGGTGGGCGGGGCCGTGGTCGTTCCCTTGGCCTGCACGCCGGTGCCGGCCTGTCCTTGGGGCCCTCGGACGTTGGGTCCCTGCTGCCAGTTGGTGCCGTCGGGGGTGTACCAGATGTAGCCGGTGGTGGAGTCGAGTCCCCAGTCACCCGGCACCACACCGACCGGCTTGTTGGCCGGGATGGTGGGCGTGCCCGGCAGGTGGTGGAAGTGGGCCGCAGGACCCTTGAGGTTGGCAACGGGCGTCGTGTTCCAGGGCATGGGAGGAGCCTCAGCCGAACTCGTAGACGTTGCCGGTGGTCTCGTCGAGGTAGAGGTCGCCCGACATCAGCGCCGAGCCGTCCTGGGCGGCCAGGAAGGGGGAGGGTGGGCCGGCTCCCGTGAGCCAGGTCGCTCCCCGCGGACCCTCGGCACCCGAGAGGTCGAACGGACCCTGGGTTTCCCCGTTGGTCAGCTCGAAGTACATGAGGTAGTTCTCGGAATCGAACGTGATGCTGTCGATCCCGGTGCCCGTCACGTCACCGACCGGGATCCAGTCCGACATCTCCGGAGACGTCGGTGGGGTGGGCTCGGCGATCGTGTAGTACAGGATTCCTTCTGCACCGTGCAGGTCGTTGCCGATGACGAACTTGAGCCGATTCTCGATGGCAACGAAGTCGTCGACCTGCTCGGTGAGGTCGGCGATCGCCTGGTTCTGGGTCTCGACCGCCCCTTCCATCTGGTCGACCGCGGCGGTGTTGGACAGCACCACGTCGCCCACCCGGGTGAGCTCGTTGTTGGCGGTGGCGATGGCTGCCGATATCTCGTAGGCGAAGTTCCGCAGGATGCGGGGCACGATCTCCTGCGCCACGTTGTCGGCGAACGGGAACCCGCCCTGGGTGGCGTCGCCGTGGTCGACCGGGCTTCCGTCCTTGGTGGAGTCCTTCCACCAGATGTCACGAAGGACGATCAGTTGTGGTTCGGCCGGTGCGGACATCAGGGCTCCTCGATCTCGAGCTCGTCTTCCGGAGCGTCGGGGACATCGAACGCCTTCGAGAAGGCAGATCCCAGGAACGGTCCTCCGGCGGCGAAGTTCTCCAGTGGACGGCTCCTCACCACGATCCCCTTGAACGGGTCCACGATCCGGATGTCGGGACCGCAATAGGTCTTGGCAACCGACAACCAATGGTCGATGGTGCCCATGCCGGTCAGGCCCTCCTTCAGGAAGGTCTGGGGATCCATGATCGTCCACGAGACACCTTGGCGGGTCACGTTGTTGATGCGCTCGGGCAGCTTGCACGGCTGGCCGGAACGGGCCTTCACGTATTCGGATGCCAGTTCCTTGACTACCCGGTCGGAACCGGGCGGTAGGCAAGGAGCCTGTTCGTACTGGACCACGATGTTCCAGTCGTCGCAGCCGCAGGAGTAGAGGCCGGCGCAGGGAGTGGAGCAGCAGACCCGCAGTGCTCTGTCGTCGATGATGCACACGTCATCCATGCGCTCCTGGTCCACCCCGCAGTTGTGGGTGCGGTAGCAGCTCACGATCGACACCACCGGCCCATGGGACAGCCACACATCACACGTACCGGGATAGATCCGGATCCGGTCCTCCCAGTAGCCGCCGCCGTGGACGGTCTGGTCGGTCAGCTCCTTCAGCAGCCAGGTCGCCTCACTCAGCACCGACAGTGCCTCGTCGGTGGTGATGCCCTGTTCGATCCCGAACTGGCCGGGATCAGCCCACACCTCATGGTGGAGCTTGGGAAGGACGACCTTGGTCATGTGGGCGCAGTCCGATCAGAGCGCCAGGAATCCGATGCAGAAGCAGCACACCGCAGCTGAGAGCAGGACCGCTCCCCAGGCATAGGACCGAACCCCGACGCCATCAGCGACAGCGCGGGGAGAGGGCGGGATGAAGTAGGCGAGGGCACTGAGCCCAGCCAGGATGGCGGCGATCAGTAGGAAGACGTCGCTGGCCTGGCCAGCTCCTTGCCAGATGGCTGCAAGCATGTCGAGCTCCTTTGATAAGGGTGTAGCTCTGGATTCATGGTAGTGGTCAGGGTGCGTCGGACCCTGCCAAGTCACACTGCTGCTCCAAGCTGTCGACGGCGTTCTTCACCGCTGCCCGGGATGCCGCAGGCAGTTCCTGGGTGGGGATGTCGGCCAGGAACGCGGTGGCCAGGCTCACGTTGATCACCGCGAACTCACACTGCTGCTCCTCCATGTCGTCGATCTGGTTGTCGAAGTGGAACGTCATCCAGAACGTGATCGCTATGAGGATGGCGAAGCAGGTCAGCAACAGGAATCTGTCAAACCTTCGGCCCATTGAACGTCTCCTTTGTGGCACTGCTCGTCATCGAGCTGGTGATCCCGACCATGCCGGGTGACCCCACCAGGCCGGCTCCGATGATGAGGAGTCCCGGCTGGTTCTGAATCAACGACCAAGCGATCAGGATGACCCCCAGGATGGGCAACACGATCTGGCGGGTCCGGGAGAGCACGGTCTCGACGTTGGGCTTGTGGAACTCGGCCGAGACGGGCGGAGTCGGGGCCGGCTGTGAGATTGGATCCAAGGTGGGGGGTGGGAGCGAGATCGGGGGCGGCTCTGGGACGTCATGGGGTGGAGGAACCACAGGTTGGTTGGGGTCGGGGGTTGGATTACTCTCCTGGGTCATGAGTGCATCTCAGATGGCAGCTGTCGGTGGTATCGGGGTGGCCGCCCTCGTGGGTGGTTTCGGACTGGGACTTTGGCTGGGGGACAGACTCTCTCGGGCGTTGTCAGGTAGCCGTTGAGAGCGGTTCGTCAGGGAGCAACCTCCCACGAATCTCCGTCCCAGCGGGCGCGGGACCCATCGCCCAGCAGCACGTAGTTGCCACCCGTCCAGGCGCCGGTCTGGCCGATGGCACCCAGTGCCCGCAGCTCGGTGAGCGAGTTCGGCACCTTGCCCGAGCCGGGCGTGAACGAGCCGGGTGTGCCCTGGGTGGCTCCGGTGGGGGCGGCGGCGTAGAAGCCCGCTCCCTCCTTGAAGGTTTCCTTGCTCTTGAATGCTCCATCAACCATTTGTGGTTCCTTTGGTCAGGTCAGATTCCGGGGGATGAGGACGAGAGTTCGCCGGTGGACGTGGGCACAGACACTGGCATCTCGACCAGCTCGATCCCGGGTTCGAGCGGCGTCTGGGCCGGGGGCAGCTCGAGTTCTGGAGCCGGCGCTGTCTCCTCGCCAGCCAGGATCTGGGCCACGTTGCCCACCACGGGGAAGAAGCCGTTGTTCGGCCTGGCTTGGCGGGCCCGGCGACGCTCGGTCATCGAGATCATCCTCGATGCCGGCTGGATGATCTCCTCGATCGGCCGACCGTCGACCTGCTCGACCCCGTAACCCCGGACCGTCTCGAGCACGCCGGGGTACAGCTCATCGGGCACCGTGATGACCTCGACGAGCGAGGCGTCGAGCCCGTACTTGATGGTCGCCTCGTTGTGGTCGGTGGTGATGCCGGGCTTGCTGGTCCAGGACTGGAGCGGGAAGCCTCCCTGGGCCGACGTGCGTCGGCCGTGGTTGTCCTCGGTGGCCATGCCGTTGCCCAGGAAGCGCTGGAACGTCACCCCGTCGTACAGGATGTCGAAGCCCCCGCCGTCCCGGACCTCGGGCGGATCGGCATCATGGGTCCAGCCGTAGAAGCGGTTGCCGGTCCCGTTGTGCATGTCGGTGTCCGAGCTCTGCCCACCCGTCCAGTTGCCGATCGCAGCTCGGCTGGCCGGCCCGATGTTGTCCCCGACCTTGCCGGCTCCGAGCGTCCTGGCCACCTCGGCCCCGACCGCCCGGGCTCCGTCCTCGGCGTACAGCGGGCTCCAGGTCAGGTCGGTCTCGTGGCGCACCGAGAGGTACCCCGAGTGCTCGGCCAGCTCGTTGGCGAGCTGGTTCGAGGTCACCACCATCAGCCGGCCGTCGGGGTCCACCGCGAACTCGAAGTCGGCCAGGGTCACCTCTCGTCCGACCTTGGGGCTGACCTCCTCGGCCAGGAGCTGGTCGATGTCGTCCCTGGTCCACGACCGTCCCGGCTGGAGCGGGCCCACCCTGGGCAGCCGCTGGGTGCTCATCTGCCGCTGGAACTCGGGGTTGGCCCCGAAGGACTGGCCGATGGTGTTGAGGGCCCAGGTCTCCATCGACTCGCGGGTGGGCGGGGACTGCATCTCGGGCGTGATGCCCACCGCCTCCATCGCCCCCGAGACCGCTCGGGCCATGGCCTCGGGGTCCTCGGCCTGGCTGCGGGGAACCTGGATGTAGACCTGACGGCCGAAGTTGTTCTGCTCCTCGTCGACCTGGGGGCGTGGGCGGGACAGGGAGGTCCAGATCTTGGTGCCGTTGATGGTCCGCTGGAAGGTCGCCCCCGAGCCCATGCCCTGTCGTTCGGCATAGTCGTCGGCGAAGTGGGCGGCGTTGGTGTCGATGACCTTCACGCCGTCCGGGTCCAGGCTGTTCGTGTTGTGCTTGACCTGGCTGCCCAGGTGGGTGACGGTCAGCTTCCAGCCGGCGTCCCGGGCGCTCGGGGCCAACTGGGTCGGCCGGCGTCCACCCGGGCCCATGATGGGCCGGAAGCCCCCCTCGTCCGCCACCATCCACTCGACCGGCTGGTACCAGTGCATGGCGTTGTCCTGGATCACCGTGGCGGTGGTTCCGTTGGGCAGCATCACATCGAACTCGTGCAGGGCCCGGCCCTGGTCGTCGTTGCCGATCTGGCGGGCGTCGCTGATGACCTGGCCGGTGGCGAACTCACCCTCGTGCCCCCAGCCGACGAGCCGGCCATGCGGACCTCGGCGCAGCGCCACCATCTGCCCCATCGCCAGGTTTTCGGGAGCGATGTCGTCGGCGTCGTCGGGGAACCGCCACTCGCCCAGCGTCTCGTCCGGAGCCGGTGCAACCAAGCTGTTGTACAGCTCGGCCGCATGGCCCTCGAGCGGACGGAAGAAGAGCTCGGTGTACTCCTCCCCCGTCAACGAGTCCCGGACCGGCATGACCTGGACCACGAAGTCCTCGACCGCTCCGTGGTCGAACTGGACCTGGTGGACCGTCTTGACGCCGGGCTCGAAGTTGGCGCCGGCCCAGGCGGAGGCCACCGCTTCAGCCAGGCTCTTCTCGTTCTCGGCCATTGGGAAGGTCTTGACGTCCCAGGTCTCGGTCATCACCGAGCTGTCCCCGGTGATCCGGGGAATGGGGGGAGCCTCGCCGACCGGACCCATCGCCGTGTCCGGAGCTGGGAACCACTCCATGTCCGTCTCGTCCACCGTGAGCACGGGGGTGTACGTGCCGGTGGGCTCAGCTCCCTGGACCAGGTCGACGATGTCCGTGCCCTCACCGACCGGGTCCTGGGTGACCCCGACCCCCGACTCGGTGAACTTCACCACCTTGGCCGACTTGTTGGATCCGGAGATGCCGAGCCCGGCGTTCTTGAGGGTGTCGGACCGGCTGGCGATCACCGTGCCCTCGACGTCGCCTGAGATCAGCACGGCGTTGTCCCCGCCCAGCACCACCCCGACCCGGTAGGCATCACCGCCGTCGAACATCCGCTGCATCAGCTCGCCGTGCTCGGTGGTGTTGATGACCAGTCCCTCGTGCCCGTCGTCGAGCGAGAAGAGTCGACCCTCGCCCGTCGCGGTCAGGACCCGGAACTCGCCGGTGCTGGGCGACACGAAGAGCACGTCACCCAGTGCCGGGTCGTAGTCGAGATCTCGGCCGTTGTAGGCCCGGACCTTGAGCTGGCCGATGGCACCGAGCTCCCCGCCGTAGTGGGCCCGATCGACCCGGAACTGGCTGGCCGGAGCGGTCTGGACCTCGGCGCCCGAGATCAGCGCCAGGTCGTCCGGCCCGGCCCGCATCACCCGCCAGGACTGGCCGGCTCCGTCGACGACCTGGCTACCGGGCAGCGGCACCTCGCCGTCAGCCAGGAACTGTCCGCCCACCGCCTCCCACTCCGCCCGGGCCTCGGGCGTCGCGAGGGCGCCTTCTAGGAATTGGCCCTGGTAGCTGGCGATGGGACCGTACGGAGCCGGCTGGTCGATCACCGGCGGCAGCTCCTGGAGCCCGAAGACCTCCTCGTAGCCCTCGCTCACCGAGTAGGCCACCACCTCGTTCCCCAGAACCTGCTGAACATAGTACGTTTCACCGTCTATGGTGAAGAGACCACCGGACTTCAGGGCATCCTCGGGCTCGTCACCATGAGCCGTGAGTTCGGAGGCGTCCTCCATCGTGATGGTGCCTGAGGCGTGCTCCCGGTAGTAGACGAGGTCGGGCCGATTGGGATGGACCCCGCCGACGACCACACCCTGGCTGTCCGAACTCGACCAGTCCCGGCGCTTGTTGACCGCCTGGCCGGGCGCCCAGGCCACTCCGCCCCGCAGCCGGCCGGGAGCCGGCGCTTCCTTCAGGCCCTTCTCGAGCGTGGCCGACCCCACGCCCTTGGGAATCGAGTCGGCCTCGACGTCCTTGTAGTTGTCGGCGAACCAGACCTCGGAGCGGACCTGCTTGCGGACGGCCCGGGCACGGGAGCGGAAGCCGATGACCGCCTTGCCGTGGGCGGTGTGCTGGGGCTCGACCATGTAGCCATAGGTGTGGCGATGGGACACGTTACGGTCGGTGTGCCACCACGAGCCGATGACCTCCTTGCCGATGCGGATGTCACCGTTGTGGCCCAGCACAATCTCGGAGTCGAGAGCCGGGATGTTGCGGCCCTCCTTGGGGGGCTCGACGATGTGGAGCCGGCTCTGGCCCGGACCCCGCAGGAGCGCCGATGACCCATCCGGCAGGGTCACGTTGATGCCGAGGATGCCGTCGTCGTCCCGCAGCACCTCCTCGACCAGCACGGGTTGTCTGGTGAATCGGTAGCCCTGGAGGTAGTGCATGACCCACTGGCCGATGAGATCGTCGCTGGCCGCCTCGTAGTCGATGCTCGAGATGATGGGCACCGAGATGGGCAACCCGGGATGGACCTCGGGCGGATTCTCGAGATCGAAGATGTCCGGACCCGACGTGTCGATGAAGGTCCCCAGCTCCAGCTCGGCGGCGTAGTCCCAGTCATCTGCGATGGCCGGCCCCGCTAGCCGGCCGGTGGGCACCGGCTTCGAGCCCCGCACATCCACTGCCACATCGGGGGCATTGAGGTCGGGGTCGGGCTTGACCCAGTCTTCCTGGGGGAAGCCGGCCGTGACCTCGGCGGCCTCGGCCAGGCCGGCACGTTGGGTGAGGATTCCCATCGAGAGCTTGGCCTGGATGATCTGCTGTCCCGTCATGTCGGGCAGGACCAGGTCCATGACCCGGTCGTCGGGACCGGTGACCTCCATCCTGGTGAAGAAGGCGTTGGGTACCTCGGGGTCCTCGAGGGCTTGGACCTCGGCGGCCCGGACGAAGAAGATCGACTCGCCCGTCACGGCATCGAGGAGCTGGAGTCCGCCGTCTCCCGCCTGGGCGCTGGTGACCGGGCGGTTCCCGTCCAGGATGAACAGGTCGACCGGGTCGTCACCCAGGTTCTCGAGACGCAGCCAGCCCAGCGGTTGGCCGGCTGCCAACTCCTCATACGACGTCCGGCTGGCCTCGAGGCTGACCTGGGCATCAGCCGCCTTCGTGGCCAGGCCGTCGATCCAGTCGAGTTCCTCCTCGAAATCCTCCTCGACCGAAGTCAGATCGACGGCCCGGACACGAGCTCTGGTGTCAGCCCACTCGAGAGCGGGGGTGACGGTCTGGCCGGAGATCCGGGAGACCAGCACGGCGTTGCCATCGGCGTCGGTTCCCCAGGAGACGAACATGTCGGTGCGCCCGCCCGGCACCGCCAGCGAATCGGTCATCAGGACGATGGCCTTGGAGTTTTCCAAGGCTCCGGAGCCCACCAACTCCGATGCCGGCATGACCGCCGAGACCACACCGTCCGCCTCGATCTGGTCGATGTAACCGTTGAGTTCCTCGACCCGGTCGAGCCACCGTCCCTCTAGGTCATCGACGGTCGGTGGGCCCTGGGCTTCTGGGTCCGTCACCCACTGCTGGGTCTCACCCGACCACGTCCAGGCGTCGTTCCAGGTGATCGACGGAATGATCTCGGGCTTGTCGGACTCGGCCTCTTCGCCGATCGGGGCCCGGCCCGGCACCGGTGGTGCGCCCTCGTCGGGCTCGGTGGGGACGGCGGGGCTGAAGACCGGGTTCTCGTACACCTCGGCGTCCGGTAGCCGGCCCTCCCGTAGGTCCAGCTCGGCCAGGTTGGCCTTGGGCACCTCGGGAACGATGTCCTCCTCGGGCACCACCTCGAGCCCGATCTCGGGGTTCACCATCTCCCGCCCCGCGAAGGGATCGTCACCCTCGAGGAGCTGGTCGATGAGGTAGGTGCGCCGGGCGATCAGCATGTCGACGGTGTTCTGCTCGACGCCGGTCTCGAGTCCCAGGTCACGGATCTGTTGGGGCGAGATGCCGGCTATCCGCTGGGCGCCGTCGACCATCTCCTCATGGGTGAGGCCCTCGAACATCCGTGGTGCGTTGCTCGAGGAGCCGAACTCCGAGTCCGGGCCCAGCGTCTCTAGCTCGCCCACGATGGGGCCGAACATGTTGCCCTTGCGGTCGCCCGCTCCGCCGTAGGCCAGCGCCCCGCCCGCGTCGATCCGGTACGGGATCCCGTCCTCGTCGATGACGATGTTGTCGAACTCGTTGCCCGCCACGTCCCAGTTGGCCAGCCAGGAATCGACCGTGAAGCCCGACCGGACCCGGGCCATGACCTCGGGATCGTCCAGGTGCTCGCGGACGTCGGTCAGCTCACCGCCGATGATCCGGGACCCGATCTTCGAGGCGTCGTTGCCCTGGTACACGTCGGGCACCGGCACGCCCGCCATCTCGTACAGCCGCACCGCCATGATCTCGTTGGCGACCCAGTCAGGTCCCGTCCGGTTGAAGGACAGGTCCTTGATGTAGAACTTGTCGCCCGGCCGCACCGCAGGTTCGACCACGGCGTTGATCAAGGCCCTGAGCCGGTCACCGTTGCCCAGCACGTCCTCGTCCATCTCGAAGGGGAACAGCCGGGCATGGGGGTCGGCCTGGATGATGTCCTCCAGCGAGACCAGGGCCCCGGTGGCGGCGTTGCGGATCTCCGAGGCGGTCTGGACCCCTTGGCTGGCTGACTGGGCGATGCCCTCGGCCGTCTCCTTGCCCAGGCTCGGCAGCCGTGGCACGCCGATATCGGGGGTGCCGACGCCCATCCCGGTGTCGGGACCGATGCCGTAGATCACCCGCCGCCACGACGGGTGCAGCTTCCGCTCGGGGTTCTGGGGCAGGAGCTTGGCCTTGATGCGGCGGAACACCCAGTTCTGCAGGGCGAAGTCCGCCCGCCACGTGCCCTCGGGAGTCGGTCGCTGTTCGTGCTCGTGGTCCCGGTTGACCACCGCGATCTGCGGGCCTTCTCCATCGGGGTCGTCCCAGATGATCACGCCGCCGGCTGATCTCCGCCCGCCCTCGATCTCCTCCCAGACGCCGGCTCCGCCTTCGCCGTCACCGCCGGTGACCGGGTAGGTCTGCTCGAACTTCTCCTTGAGTCGGTCCGAGTAGTCCTCGTCGTCGAACTGCTCCTTGTCGTCCACGAAGCCCACGACCTCGACCGAGGGCCGCCCCGCCAGCAGGAACTCCAGCTCTTCATCAGTCCACTTGTGGTGCTGGACGCCGTCGTTGTGGTCGAGCTCGTAGGTGCCGCCGGGGTTGAAGCCACCCTGCTCGCCGATCTGACGCCAGCCGCTGTTGTCACCGGGCTCGATGACCTCGGGGAAGTCCAGTGACGCCTTCGGCTTGGGCGAGGAGTAGAGCTGCTTCGAGGCCTGATCGTTGCTGAAGTGGTACACCCCGACATTATCTTTATCAAGACGACGGTGTACGGTGATCTCACCCGTTCCCTTGTCGACGTCCATGACCTTGCCACGGACCCAGTGCCGCCGGTCGAAGTCGAACCAGCGGACCCAGGAGAACTTCTCGATGAATCGGCCGTCCGGTCCCCGGGGATGCTCGAACTCACGGAACACGTAGGCCGCCAGGAGCGGTGCCGGGTAACCGGTCGCACGGGCCAGGTTCTGTGTCCGGCGGTTGGCCAGGTCCCAGGTCTTGCGGGACTCGAACTGCGGTCTGATCGCATCGAGGGCGGCCAGGATCGTCCAGAGACCCTCGACCGTGTCAGGGTCGTACCCGACCAGCTCCTCGTCGATCGACATCAGAGACCGGTCACCCACTCCGGCGGCCGAACCTTGGTGACCGTCACCCGGCCTTCGTCGATGCCGGCGTACGCAAGCTGGCCGTAGCCACACGCACAGGGCGCCTTGTTGAAGTTCCAGCGTCCTTGGTCGGTATCGAAGGCGGCCCGGCCCCCGCTGTCGAAGTTGGCTGCGCTGACCCGGTGGTGCTGGCGCTCGACCGCACCGCCGGCTCCCAGCACGGCCAGCACGAGGGTGCCGTCGTCCTTGAGCCAGAACTTGGATTTGTCGTAGGCCCCGGACGGTCCCATGATCCGGCCAACCCCCTCGGCCACGACGGTGTACTCGGTGCGGGAAGGAGCGGAGAGGTAGCCCATCGTCACATCCTAAGGTCGGGCTGGATTTGGTCAGCGCCCATCACAGGAACAGTTCTTCGCCGTCCTCGGACTCGATGCCGAGGTAGTAGTCGGCCAGGTTCGTCAGGTACTCCTTCGACATCAGGTCGGCCGCCTCCTGGTTGCCGTTCGAGTGGGCGAGGGCGATGAAGGACATGAGCTCCAGGTAGCTGTCCGGGTTCTGGGTCGGCTCGAAGGCCGCGTCGCCACCGTTCTCCTCGATGTACTCGTAGACCTTGTCGTAGTCCTCCAACGATTTCTCCCTTGGCATCTGTTCGCATCTGTTCTGCTATCTACAAATGATCTGCTGTGTAGTCGTCATTCCTCGGGCGGTGCAAGACGAGCCTCGATATCGGCGATGATCTTGTCGGCGTTCTGGGGGACCTGCGGGATCACCTCGGCCGCGGGCACATAGGCCGGTGTGATGTGGGGACCGCCGGGGTGGGGCGTGGGGTTGTTGGGGTCGTACGCCGGGTTCAGGTAGTAGCCGGGTGACTGCTGGGGGCGGGGGGTCTCGGTGCCCGGTGCGGCCGGTGGAGCGGTCCCCTCCTTCCAGATGCGGGAGTTGTAGTAGGCGATGCTGGGGGGTGGGCCGGGCAGGGAGACGTACTGGCCCTTCTGGAACTCCCCGTCCAGCCGGCGGTCACCGACGTAGGGGTGGGTCTTCAGGATCTCGAGGGTGGCCGGGATCTTCAGCGGCCCGAAGATCTTGAAGGTGATGTCGAGGCGGTCGGGCATGGGGGCCTCGGGGGCGTACTCCCACGCCATCATGAACTTCTGGGCGACATCGTCCCACCGGATCGGCCCCTCGTCGACGTCGACCCAGGCGAAGGCGGGCCACGGCCCCGAGGGGTTCTTGAAGTTCGGGTCGTCGAGCAGGGCGTTGGCCTCCTCGAGGGTCCGTGGTTGGACCGCCCGGCCCTTGATGGAGACGCCCGGCTCGTAGGGGTAGATCAGGTTCCCCTCGGCGTCGTAGGTGGGCTCGGAGTAGGTGGCGGTCGGGGTGGAGGTGGGGATGTCGGAGGTGGGCGGAAGTCCGTCCGTGAACCCGTCGCCATCGTCACTCACGACAGCACCTCCTCGGCGAGCAGGGTGAGCAGGGTGGGTGGGGTGCGGAGTGGTCCCTCGGAGAGGGGCGGCGGGGTCGAGAGCAGGCACGCCAGTCGAGCCTCCAGGGGAATCACCTCGGCGATCTGGGCTCTCGAGGTGTGGGTCGACTGGTGGTGGCCGAAGTTGGGTGGGGGGTTCACGTAGCCGCCGGGGTCCGTGAGCCAGCACTCGTTGACGGCCGCGGCGTGGCAGGGCCGGATGTCCTGGGGGGTCCCGATGGTCCACTCGTAGGTGTTGCCGGTGATCCGCTGGGGTTGGACGGCGGCGAGGCCGCCACAGGAGGGCCCGACCCCCCAGCAGTGCAGCACGCCGTAGACCGGCACGGGGAGCACCGTCACCAGCACCTTGATGCCCCAGTTGACCGGCGGGTCGGTCGGGTCGGGGGCATGCTCACCAGCGGGGTTCAGGCCCTCTTCATCGAGTGAGAAGAGGGCAGGTTGGGGGAGGGTGGGGTTGGGGAGCGGAGGCGGCCACGGGGGCACGATGCTCCGCCCGGTTTCCCGATCGGTGAGGGTGAGGAGGGAGGCCATGGGTGGGTGCTCCCATCCTCCCTCAGGACGGGGTCGGGAGTGGGGACGGGGAGGGGAGGATCAGGCGCTGCCGCTGGCGTCGCCAGAGATGAAGAGGCTGGTGGTGTTGTTCCAGGAGAGGTGGGCGACCCCGTCCTTGGCCAGGACGTACGCCCCGGCGGGCCACATCGTGGAGGGCTTGGTGAAGCCGTTGGCGGGAGCGCCCGCCACGAGCCTCGTGTTGGCCTCGGTGTGGGTGGCCGGTCCCTCGGATCCGAGCGGGAGCCAATCGGCCTCGAGGTCACCGGCCGTGGGAGTGGTGACACCCGAGAGGACATCGGGGGGTTCGGCGGGTGAACCGGTGGCGGAGGACTTCCAGGTTCCGGTGCCGGGCTGCTGGGTGCCGGACTGGCCCGAGTCGTAGTACACCTTCCCGGTGTTGGCCCCGCTGTTGAGCTGGCAGAACTTGCCGGTGGTGAACTTCTTGGCATCACCGGCCGAGAGCCTGCCGTTGCCGTAGTCGATGTCGGCGGCCAGCTGGGTGATCGACTCGGGCATGGTGCCACGGTTTCCGAGGATGTCCTCGGTGATGTCGTTGGTGACCGCCGGCTTCTTGCCCAGCGCGAACGCGGTGCCGTTCCAGAAGACGTCGGTCAGGGGCTGACCAGAGATCCCACCACCGACGACCACCCAGGCTCCTGCGGGCCATGCGTTGGTGGGGTCGGTGAAGGGGGCGAGTGCGTTGGCCTCGGCGAGTGTTCCCGGTACTTGGGCGACCATTCGAGTCTCCTGTAGGTCGAGGGTGCGTGGGCGGGTGCGTGGGCGGGTGAATGGAAGGGGCGGGGGTTACTCGTCCCCGACCCATTCGCCGGGGAAGCCGGCTGCGACACCGGTGGCCGGCGTGGGGGCCGCCACGGTGGGACGTCCCGCCTCGTCCATGGTCTCGTTGGGGCTGATGACCTGGGCGGCGGGCCACGGGCTGACGCCGGGGCTGGACGGGGTGAAGAAGTGGAAGCCCCGCACGACGTAGTCGCCACCGAACTCGTCGGTCAGGTTGTCGCACGAGCGGACGTAGCTGAACGGGTTCATGAGGGCGGCCCGGTAGGTCACCCAATCCTCGGACTGGGCCTTGGGGAAGGCGCCCGAGGAGGCCTGGGTGTCCTTGGAGTACAGGCCGGTGTTGGCGAGGGCGGGGTTGCCGAGGCCCTGACCCTCGAACTCGTTCGAGAGGGCGCTGTTGCCGAACTCGCGGTCGCCGGTGTAGCGGACCTTCACGTACGGGAAGACCCAGTGGAACCACGGCTGGCCCGAGGCCGGCCGACCGCCGACGTTGGCGGTCGACCAGATCTCGACCGCGACGGGGTTCTCGCCCGCGTCGCCCACCGGAGGGCTCGAGTAGCCGATGACCTGGCCCTCGTTGGAATCGCAGATGCCGTCCCCGCCCTCGATCAGAAGGCCACCAGCCAGCACCGCAGCCGACTCAGGATCGGGGGAGCAGAGGGACAGGTTGAAGTTGAGGCGCTTGAACGAGTCCGGCGCCTTGTACGAGATGCAGACGCTGCCGTCCGCCGCCTTCTCGGTGATCTCATCGCCGTCCTCGAACTCGGGTGAGAAGCTGGCCGTGATGAAGCCGTTGGAGATCCACACGGGCTTGGCTTCGTCGACTCCGCCATCGACGAGCAGCGGCGTGACTCGGATGAGCCGCCCCTGGACGCTCGACGCACCGTCTCTATAAGCCATGGTTTGTCCTTTCGGCTTCTACTGCCACTGCTGGTACTGCTCTGCTGACGGGCGGTGGGTCGGTGTCGGTGGGGAGAGAGGTGAGAAGCTGTCCGGCACCCCCGGAAGGTGAGCGGGGGTACCGGACAACGCCACGGCGAGTGTGGCGGGGGGACGAGGGTTACTCGGCGAGGCTGCCACCGGTTCCCATGGAGGCGACGGCCGGAGCGAATCCGCCCCGGATCTCGATGGTGGTCTGGCCCCGCACGACCCAGGCGCCTGCCGAGGTCTTGGGCTGCGGGCCCATGTACGCCACGCCCTCGAAGGTCTCCGAGAACTCGCAGTACTTGTTCCGCTGGATGTCCTCCTTGGAGCGGACCACGCCGAGGTCGAGCGAGCCGCCGTCGAGCCGGACGAAGGTGCCCGTCGGGTACAGCAGCCACGGGGCGGTCGCCGGGAAGCCGAGGTAGGAGTCGAAGTTGGCGGTGGCCGCCACGGCGGTCGCTCCGCCAGCACCGGTCGGCACGTCGTCGATGTACCAGATCGGCTGCACGTGGATGTCGGAGAGGAAGCCCTCGATCTCGCTGAAGGAGGTCGTGAGCGTGTCGTCACCGGGCATCTGGACCGTGAGGTCGTCGGCGATGGCGTCCCGCAGCCATGAGGGGGCCAGCAGCTGCAGGGGAGCGGTGGGGGCGATGCGGTTGCGCCAGCGGAACTGGCTCGTGACCAGCCGCATGGTCGTCAGGAAGTCGCGGGCGGCACCCAGCACGGTGTCGGGGGTGCCGATGACCGAGCCGGCGGCACCGGTGGTCAGGGCCGACCACATCTCGTACATCAGCCACTGCTCGGCCCAACGGGCCTGGGCGACCATCGTGAGCTCCGTGTTGGCACGGATCCACTCGGGGAAGGCACGGGCCATCAGGTTGTCGAAGCAGAGGCAGATGGTCAGGGCGTCGAGCGCCGCCGACTGCTCCGTCCCGCACGGCACGTCGAAGCAGGGCTTCAGGCCGGTGGGGCTGGTGGCGGTGGCGGTGGAGTTGCCGATCGGGTTGGCCCGGGTGGCGGCGTTGGTGCCCGGCGTCCCACGGTCATCCCAGACCGAGATCGCGGCGTTGGTGAAGGAATCCTGGCTGAACTCGTTCGGCAGGGACGGGGGACCCATCCAGCCGATGGAGCCGCGGTCGGCGGTGAAGGAAGGAAGAGCCGCCTTCACGGGGCGGTCGGTGGTGCCGATGGTCGGCACGTCGTAGATGGGCGCCCGGGGGGCGCACCATGCGGCCGCCACGAGGGCCTCGGGGGTGAGGCGCTCGGGATCGGAGATGAGGGCTCGGATCTTCCGGCTGTTGCCGTCGGGATCGCCCTGGCGGAGGAAGTGATCCTCGTCCTGGGTGCCTTCGTGCCGGAGTGAGGCCACGAGGATGTGCTCGCCGTCTCCGCCGATGCCGCGCAGGTTGTTCACCTTGGCGGTCATGGCGTCGATGGCAGCATCGAAGTCGGCCAGCTCGGCGCCTGCGGTGTAGCCCGGCACGTCGCCACCGACACGGATGGTCGGGACGAGAGCTTGGGGGCTGGCCGCGAGTGCCTCATCGGGCTGGTTCTCGGATGGGATGTCGTTTGAGATCTCGGCGGCCACCTCGGCCTCCTCTTCTGTGGGCGGGTCTTGGGTTGGGTCTGGCGTGCCTTCGGCGACGGGCGGGGCGTCGTCGGGGGCGGGGGCTGTTGAGGTGGCGTCCGTGGTTTGGGCGGCGGCCGTCGGTGTCTCGGTGGTCGGGGTGGTCGGAGTGGTCTCGGTGGTCTGGGTTGGTGAGTCCGTGGCGGCGGGGGTCACGGCATCGTTGGGATCAGCTGGGGGAGGTGTGGTTGTGGTGGTCGTCGTCGTGGTGTCGGGGGTGGTGGTCTCGGTCTCAGTCGTGGTTGGTGCGGGGGGCTGGGACTCGGGCTGGGGGTCGTCGGACGAGGCCGCCGGAGCCGGAGCCGGAGCAGCGGCAGCGGCAGGATCGGCGGCAGGCGGGGGTGCCGCCGCTTCTGGCTGGCTCGGGGGCGTTGCGGGGTCGGTCGCCACGGGGGTCTCTCCAGTGGCCGGGGCCGGGGTGGCCGGTGCGGGGTCGGGAGGAGCCGTGTTGACGGCGTTGGCGGGCTGGGTTGCCACGGGGGCTGGGGCTGGGGCCGGTGCGGGTGCCGGTGCCGGTGCCGGTGCGGGGGCTGCGGGGGCTGCGGCCGGTGGGTCCAGCGTGGCAGCGGGTGCTCCGTCGGCGGTGGTTGCGGCTGCGGCCGGCACTGCGGCGGGGGGAGCCGCTTGGGGCGGGGCACCTTCGGCCGGGGGCGCTCCGCCCTCGGGGTTCTGTCGCTTGGACAGTTCCTCACGGACCTGATCGATCGCATCGGCCAGATCCTGCATGGTGTCCACGTCGCCGCCCTGGTCAGCAGCCTGGAAGGCGGCGACCAGCTCCTGCTCGAGAGCGGCCAGGTCATCGTCTGACAGGTTGGCCAGATCAGCCAGCCGTTCTGCGAACTCATCCACGGGAGCACTCCTCAATCACGGTGGTTTGTGATGTCCGTAGCTGAGGTCCCGGGGGCGCTCTGGTTAAAGGGTAGGGGAAATTGTGTGGAATGTGTGGGATTTCGTGTTTATCGAGGGGGAGGGGGCTTACGCGAGGCAGAAATCTGCGGGCAGGGTGTGCGCGTCCGGGCCCCCGGCCGGCCAAGAACTCACCCCTCGACCGCTCCGAGCCGGCCGCCGCCGCCCACGGAACGGAACGGACCCGGGGGGACACCTCGATTCCCGGGCAGGGGTGCCCACCCCCACCCCCCACCCCCACCCCCCACCCCTGCCCCAGAGCACATGCATCACGCTGAGCTCCCACCCCCCACCCCCCACCCCCACCCCACCTCAGCACACA
>Ga0190271_10000293_pt1 | contig 24700 bp, 25 predicted proteins | sample Popmic356T_FD_133747 | JGI IMG/M metagenome (GOLD analysis project Ga0190271, IMG submission 133747) | Populus adjacent soil microbial communities from riparian zone of Weber River, Utah, USA - 356 T | ecosystem: Environmental > Terrestrial > Soil > Riparian zone | place: USA: Utah | collected...
AGCGCCGTGATGCGGTTGTCCTTGAAGTCCTCAAGCGCACGCACGCGCGCGTTCTGGCTCTTGTTGCCATGGATGGCCACGGCGGTGATGCCGGCACGCTCCAGCTGTTCGGTCAGCCGGTTGGCGCCGTGCTTGGTGCGCGTGAACACCAGCACCTGATGCCAATTGCCTTCCTTGATCAGGTGCGCCAGCAGGTGTCGCTTGTGCTCCTTCGGCACGCGATAGGCGCTCTGCTCCACCTTGTCGGCGGTTGCATTGCGCGGAGTGACCTGGATGGCCACCGGGTTCTTCACGAAGCGGCTGGCCAGATCCCGGATCTCGTCCGAGTAGGTGGCCGAGAACATCAGGTTCTGGCGCTGCTGCGGCAGCAGCCTCAGCACGCGCTTGATGGCGTGGATGAAGCCCATGTCCAGCATGCGATCGGCCTCGTCGAGCACGAAGGTGTTGATCTCGGCAAGCGACACGACGCGCTGCTCGGCCAGATCCAGCAGACGGCCCGGCGTCGCCACCAGGATGTCGCAACCGGCCTGCAGATTGGCGATCTGCGGACGCTCGGAGACACCGCCGAAAATCACCTGGGTACGCAGGTCGCCATACTTGCCGTAGTCGGCGACGCTCTGCGCCACCTGGGCGGCAAGCTCGCGGGTGGGCGTGAGTACCAGCGCGCGCGGATTCCTGCCCTGGCGCGCACCCAGCTTCTGCAGCAAAGGCAGCGTGAAGCCCGCGGTCTTGCCGGTGCCGGTCTGTGCGCCGGCGAGCACGTCGTGGCCTGCGAGCACGGCCGGAATGGCCTGGGCCTGAATGGGGGTGGGCTGCGTGTAGCCCTTGTCGGACACGGCACGCAGCAACTCGGACTTGAGCCCGAGGGACTCGAATGACATTGAACAGCCTTGATGAAAAAAGCAGACAGACTCGCCTTGCGTGAATCATTTACGATTCCGCAGCGGTCATTAGCGAGGAACATGGTGCGAATCAGTGCGCCATTCCGGCGCCTCAACTTGCATGCTCTAGGGGGCGATGACCGCGCGACCCTGAAAAGCGGGGCGGACTATACATGACCATCGGTCGGCTGTCTGCTGGCGTCTGTGAGCTATCTCCGCGACGGGTGCTATGCTCGATTCGATGAGAGTAAGAAACCCCCCGGTAATGGGGATACTGCTTGGGCTCTGCGTCTTCATGCCTGCGCCTGCGGCGCAAGACCCGTCGATCCAGGGGCGAACCTGGACGGCAGATCTTGCCGCGATCCGCCAGCTCGCCACCCTGGTCCCCGGGCCATATCCGCTGCGAGTCAACGTGGTGAAGTTCGCCGAAAGCCGCAGGACAAGGAATTTTTCCGTCAAGGGTGCGCCCAGAGAGCCGAGCGTACAGGCGAGAACTGCCTTCCAGGTGGTGTACCCGAACAGCCGCGCCGTGATGATCGATTCAGGCATGGACCTGCAGACCCACAGGTTCTTTGGCCGCGGCGTCGAAGAGCCGTATTTCCCCGACGTAGCGCGGGCAGTGGAACGCGCCGTGAGCGCCGCCAGCGCAGTCATCATGACGCACGAACATGGCGATCATGTCGCCGGCGTCATCCGGACGCCGGCGTTCGCGCAACTGGCGCCGAAAACCGTGCTGACGCGGGCGCAGGTCAATACGCTGCTGACCAACCCGCAGATGCCTGAAATCAGACTCACGCCGGAGCTGGCGGCGCGTTTTGTCGTGGTGGACTACGACTCGTACTATCCCTTCGCGCCGGGAATGGTGCTGATCAAGGCGCCCGGGCACACGGCTGGCTCGCAGATGATCTACGTCGTGCTTGCGTCAGGGAAGGAATTTGTATTTGCCGGCGATGTTGCCTGGCACATGGACGGGGTGCGAACGATCACGGGCAAGGACGCGCCGTGGATTGTGGAAGAAACTGCGCCAGTCATGGCAGAACTCACCTGGCTCAAATTGCTGGTCGGTACCGAGAAGAATGTGACCGTCGTTCTCAGTCATGATGATGAACAGCGACAGGCGCTGGTCGCACAGAAAATTCTCGGCGACAGGCTGGAATAGTCTGCGGCCGTCGGATCAGCACGGACAACCCGAAATCCCGTACCCTATTGGCTTGGACGCGACCATCGAAAAAGGCTCATCAGCGCTCGCCCCGGTCGCCCGCACAGTGACAGGAATCCTGGTCGCGGGTGTTACCTACTACCTCGCGACGCGCGCGGCCTGGCTGCTGACCTTCCCCGCCAGCAAGGTCTCGCTGTTCTTCTTTCCGCACGCAATCCTGGTCTCCATCCTGCTGCTGGTACCCACGCGCCACTGGTGGGCCTATGTGTTGGCCGCCGTCAGCAGTCACTTCATCGCCACGCAACAGATGCAATGGCCGATGATCTATGCACTGCAGTGCGAGGCCTTCGATGCCCTGAAGATCGTCCTGACTGCCGCCTGCATTCGCGCGTTCATCAGGTCCCCGCTCCACCTGATCAGCCTGCGCGAGGCCATCCTTTTCGTGCTGATTGCAGTGGCCATGATTCCCGTTGTCACGGCGTTCTGGGGGGCCGCGTTCACCGTCGCCTACGGCTTTGGTGCCGACTATTGGGTCGAATGGCGCAATCTCAGCACCTCGAACGCGGTGACAACCATTGTGCTGGTGCCGGCGATCCTGATCGGCTTCCATTCCCTGAGAACCGGCTTCGCGGCCACTCCCGGTCGAATCGCTGAATTCTGTCTCCTCACCGCCGGCATAGCCGCTGTCGGGTGGCTCACCTTCGATCGTCTTCCTGCGGGACCGGACACTTCTCCCGCGCTGCTCTATGCGCCCATTCCGCTGCTCGTCTGGGCGGCCCTGCGCTTTGGTCTGGGAGGCATGAGCGCCTCCCTATTGTTGATAACCATTCTGGCAATCTGGGGAACCATGCAGGGACACGGTCCTTTCCTGACGCAGTCAGCTGCAGGAAACGCCTTTGCGTTGCAGCTGTTCATTCTGATGGCGGCCACTCCGCTGCTGCTGCTGGCCGTCGCCATCGACGATGAAAGACATTCGAAGGAAGCCTTGCGCGTCAGCGAGCAGCGCATGAGCCTGGCGGCTGAGAGCGCGCAATTGGCACTGTGGGAGTGGGACCCTGCAAGGGACGTGATATGGGTGCAGGATCAGGGACTCTTCGGCTTCCCGCCGAACAAACCCATCGATCACGCCACCCTGGCTGGAAGTGTGCATCCCGACGATCGCGCCCTGCGTGAGGCGGCAATTCAACGCGCACTGTCCAATGGCGGCAACTACGAGTCCGAGTTTCGCGTCATCCTGGCCGATGGCTCGGTGCGATGGATCTCTGCACGCGGCCGCAGCCCGACGCCCGTCGCCAAAGGCACGCCAGCACGAATTCTCGGCATCGCAATCGATGCAACGCTGCAGAAGCGCGCTGCCGCAGAGGCGCAATTGCAGCGGGAGGAGCTCGCCCACCTTTCGCGCGTGGCCACGATGAGTGCGCTGTCGGGGTCACTGGCGCACGAGCTGAACCAGCCGCTCACCAGCATTCTCGGCAATACGCATGCGGGTCAGAAAATCGCTTCTCAGGACACGCCGGACCTCGTCGAGCTCCGCGCCATTTTTGCGGACATCGACAGCGCCGCCTGCCGTTCCGGTGAAATCATCGAGCGCATGCGCACCCTGTTGCGCCGTGGACAGGTCGCGCTGCAGCCGGTTGACGTGAAGGAAAGCCTCGAAGAACTGCTGCTGCTCACCCGTACGGATCTCATTGCGCGGGGTGTCTCCATCACCAATCTCTCCGCCGGCGATCTGCCTCCGGCCATGACGGATCGCGTGCAGTTCCAGCAGATTTTCCTGAACCTGATCAAGAACGCATGCGAAGCGGTGCAGGCGAATCCACCGGACGATCGCAAGCTCACACTCACGACCGCCATCGAGCAGAACGAACTGCACATCGGACTACTGGACTCTGGCGTCGGATTGCCGGACAACATCGAGTCGATGTTCCAACCGTTCCATTCGACCAAGGAAGGCGGCCTGGGGATGGGCCTTTCCATCTGCCGCACCCTGGTGAGCGCGCACGGCGGCAGGCTGTGGGCGGAGCGGGGAGCCGGGCGCGGCGCGGCATTCTACGTCGCGTTGCCGCTGGCCATGAAGACATGAAGGCGAAAGGTCAGCCTGCGCGCGGACCGGGCTCAGGCCGAACCCTGCTCACCGCTCTGCAGGCGGCCGATCAGCGAGCGCAGGAACACCCGGTTGAAACGCAGCTGGCACGAGGCTGACACCTGCTCCAGCAGCGTCGAGCTTACCTTCAGCACCGTCACCGCATCGGCGGCGCGAATGGTCGCGGTACGCCTGGCGCCGGGGACATAGCCGATCTCGCCGAAGCACTCACCGCTCGACGGCAGTCCGATCGAGCTGCCGTGGCGCTTCACACGAGTCAATCCACAATCATTCGGCTGATCCCCGCGTCTCAGTCGCTAATTGCCGCCCTTCACCGGCAGGAACCGCCCGATAACGATGATCACCAGCCACAGGGTCAGGGAAAGCAAGCCCACGAACCTCGCCGACACCACCGGGGAGCCACCATCCGCCAGATCGGCGACCAGGCGCTTCTCCCGCATCTCGAACCAGACAATGTTCAGGAAGGCCAGCAGAACCAGCGCCATCTTGATCCGGAACAGCGGATTGCCCCAATAGGCAGCGGGTTCACTTGAAAAAAGACCAATGCCGCTGAGGATTATCAGCAGCAGGCCGATCACCGCAAGATGCGTGAACTTCAGGGTGGCTCGCCCGCTGCCGTGCTTGATGACACCCATCAGCCGCAGATCCACCAGAGCCATGGCGCCGACGAGCAGCGTCAGACCCAGGAAGTGCGCCGACTCGAGCGCTCCGAAAAGCCACCGGCTGTCCCGGGTCGCCTGACTGAGTGCGGACTGATGCAGCCAGTTGAGGAATGATTGGTCCATATCCGTCCTGCCGAGCTTGGGCCGCTAGAACTCAGGCGTGTAGGCGATCCATCGACCAGCGATGATCGCAAGCGTCCACAACATCATGGTTAGGATGGCGATGACGCGCGTGCGTGCGCCGCTGGCGGCGTGGCTGTCCGGTTCGGTCTTCATCGAACGCCCCAAAGCCCGGACCGCGACTCCACCCATAACGATGAAACCGATCTTCAGCAGAAACGCAGGATTGCGGATCAGATGCTCTCCGTTGGCGCCCAGAAGCGCGAGTCCGGTACCGAGGTTCAGCAAAAAGCCCAGCCACGCGACAATGAACAACTTGTCGAAGGCGGCCAGGGGCTCGTCCTTGGAGAGGCCGAGGAGGCGGAAGCCCAGGACGAAAATGATGCCCACCACAAGAGCCATGCCGATCGCGTGACCGGTCAGCAGAATATAGAAGCCGTAATCGGACTCTCTCGCCCAACGGCTGACGGGCGTGGCACTCAACCATTGGAGCATGGTGTTCACGGGTCGAGCAGGACTTCGCCGAGTCTGGAACGGGTCGTCACTGCCGCTTCAGCTTCATCAACGTAAGGTCATAGCCGCTGATGAATTCCGATGGCCTGGCATCATGACCGGTAGTGGTGTTGATTTCGAGAGTGTCGCCCGTGATCCGGAAAATTCCTTCCCAGTGATCCCCGCGAACCGGCGGCAGCATGGCGTTGCCTTCGTGCAGGAAATCGACTCGGCCCTTCGCCGCATCGACCTTGAGCGTCCCCTCCCAGGTGGATCTCTCCGGACGCGTGATCCTGAACTTGTCACCCTGGAACGTGACGGTGGCCCCAATCAGATCCGGATAGCGCTCCAGCTGACGCTCGGCCTCCACAACAGTCCACTCACCCTGCAGAGATGCAGGCGCTGGCTGCGCCTGCGCAGCAGCCCACGCGAGGCCGACAACCAGGGCCGTGCATGCGCCCCAGCGAACTTTGATCATTGTGCTGGACATCGTTGTTCTGAGCCTCCGCGTTAGTTGCCGTTCGGCTCGCCCGACCAGACCTTGAAGATGCGGCCGTCGGCGAACTGGATCTCTTGAAGGAAGCCGTTGGGCTTGCCGTTCCGCGCCTTGAAACCGCGGATCCGATAGGTCTCGCCTGCCTTCAGGATGTCCTTGTTCAATCCCTTGCTGCGAAGCCCGGCGATTCCATGCGATTCAATGGACCACTCGGTCTGCTTGCCCCCTTCAGTGACCGCAAAGTGAAGGTACGAGTGCGGATTGATCCACTCCACCTTCGTCAGCGTCGCCGAGAAATCGAACGGTCGGTCGTAGTCGAACTGCGCGGAAACCGAGTGGTGGGCGACCGCAGAGGCCGTCGCGAGGGTAAGCCCAGCACTCAGGATGGCAGCAACAAGATTCATACTCATTATCCTTAGCTCCCGGTAAATGCAATCTGCGCCTAGAACACGACGTAGGGGTTGACGCACCAGCATGTCTTGATCTGGACATCCAGGCTTGCCTTGCCGTTGACCCTCTGAACGATCCGCTGAGGGAAGAAGAGGTCGCTCAGCGGCTCGTCACTCAACTGTGGATCGATCGGTTCATAGTCCTTGTAGTTCGAGTACTCGGCACTGAGAGGCCCGAGCTCTACCTTTGCCGGCCTGCGGTTGCGGTCGAGCGTGATCTTCATTGTCTCCCCGTCGTGGGGGAAGCTCAGCTCGAAGGTTCCATGCTCGAGGGGTCGAACCCGCGCTTTCGCCAGATTGGCATGCGCCGCCTTGATGGCACCGATGGGCGTCACGGCCAACTGCCGGCGCCGCATGCGCACCTCGCTGTCCTTGGCCGTCTGCGCAACGCCGACGGGCGGCCCGTCGGGCCGCAGGTCGAGTTCGTCCCAGGCTCGAGTTCCTGACACCACTTCGACGCGACGTCCGGCAGAAGTCGTCGTATCAACCCGCATGGCGTTCCGCGCGTAGCTGATCTCCACGTAGTAGTTGCCGAGCGGCACCATGCGGCCGCCGGCGTCGGCGCCGGTGCCGCTGCCCTGATATCGGATCCGGACAATTTCATCTTCTTCGGCGATCCCGCGCAGCATCCCAAGGGCACGGGCCGAGGTATAGACCAGCCGCGCTGGCGTGGGTTCGAAGCTGCGCACTGCCCATGAGCTCTTTGGTGCTTGCAGGGGTTGTGGCGGCGCAGGCTGGGCTCCCGTCGGGGTCCCGGCGGTGGCCGTCAACAGGATGATCGTGGTGTAGCCGCCGAACATTTTTCGTCGCAATCCCATTTGCTGATCTCTCTGAATTGGAGGCTGCGCCTCACAAGCCGCTGGAATCCAATGAACAGCGGGGATCACCCCGGCAGATGCTCCGCGTCCCGCTCCACACACGGCAGCGGCGACTGGAGCAGCGCTGCAGGGTTATTGTTGCGGGTCAGGGTAATCGGGTCCAGCTGCCACGGAACCTGGAACGCCGGATCGTCGATTGTGCGCTCCAGGCGCAGGCTGTTCCCCGTCAAGGTAAAACGCTCCGTGATCCGGGCGTTGGGGCTGCCAAACCAGCCACGGGTGCTGTACCAGACGAAATCTGCCGGGAAATCGGAAGACTCGATGACGAGAGTGTTGCCGTCCCAACGGCCCACGGAAGTGCCCGTGATGCGCAGACCCTCAAAGTCTGCTTCGTCGGGAAGCTTTCGTCCATCGGTCGGAATCTCTCGGACCCAGAGGTGCTCGCCGCCATAGAGCAGGATGACCTTGTTCGGCAGCTGCACAATTTCCGCGGGCGCGCCGAGGCGCACGATCCCGGGGTTCTTGCAGCCGAATGCCGGATCCGCCGGGCGTTCGTAGCCGAACTCCTCGAAGTAACGGACCTGCTCCCAATGTTCAGGCTTGTAGATCGGGAAATCGTCCCTGCGCTTGATCTGGAATTCCTGGTCAATCTCCAGGTAGTTCATGTTGCCGTCACGTACGTTGAGTTTCGTATCGGAGCCAATGCCCGGCTGCTCCTGGCGCACGATGACCACGTTGGGGTTGGCATTGCCGCCCCCACCACCGCGACCACGGCCCCACATGCCGGTGAGATCCGACTGGGCTGCGGGCCCTGGGCCCTGCGCCATCGCAACGGGGCTCGCCGCAAATGCTGAGCCTCCCAGCACAGCGGTCATCGCCAATGCACGGACAGAACAACGTCGCATGTTCACCCCCCACTCACTGGTACCGCGTTACCAAACATCTTTCGCGGGCAAGTATATGCAGGGCGCGACTGGGGGACAAACAAGACTGCAGCTGGCATCACCCGCAGCCGCTGAATTCCATGATCTGCGCGGTCAGGCCGAACGCTGCTCACCGCTCTGCAGGCGGCCGATCAGCGAGCGCAGGAACACCCGGTTGAAACGCAGCTGGCAGGAGGCTGACACCTGCTCCAGCAGCGTCGAGCTTACCTTCAGCACCGTCACCGCATCGGCGGCGCGAATGGTCGCGGTACGCTTGGCGCCGGGGACATAGCCGGTCTCGCCGAAGCACTCACCGCTCGACAGCAGTCCGATCGAGCCACCGTGGCGCTCCACATTGCAGTTGCCGCTGACGATGATGTAGAAGCGATCATCCATCTCGCCTTCCTTGACGATCTCTTCGCCGCTGCGATAGTCCTGCCAGTGACTGGCGCGCAGCACTTCCTGGATTTCCGCGTGCGAGAACTCGTGAAAGAACTTCAGCCGGCGCAGCAGGCTGAACTGTTCCTGCTGATCCATGCGTGAATACTGCTGGCGCAGCTTCTGGTGCACGCGGGTCAGCTCGCCGGCCAGTTCCAGACCGCTGCGATGCCGGCGTTCCGGTTCCTTCTGCATGGCCATCGCCACGACGTTTTCCAGTTCCTCCGGAATATCGGCGCGATGGGTGTGGATGGGCGGCGGTGTGGCGTAAACGATCTGGTGCAGCAGTTTGGCAAGATTCCCGGCGCGGAACGGCCGCGTACCGGTCAGCAATTCGTAAGCGACGGCACCCAGCGAATACAGGTCGGAATGGCTGGTCAGCTCCAGGCTCTGCACCTGCTCCGGCGACATGTAGCTGGGCGAGCCGGCAATGCCCTCAATGCGTGAGATTTCCGAATCGGCCACCAATGCAATGCCGAAGTCGATGATGCGCACATCGCTGTCCTGCGTCAGCATGATGTTGGATGGCTTGATGTCGCGATGGATGACGCCGCGCGAATGCGCGTAGTGCAGCGCCTTGGCGCACTTGAACATGATCTCCACCATGTCATCGATGCGCAGCAGATTGTCGGGCCGGCAGTATGCCGCCAGTGTGCGCGCGCCATGCACATGTTCGGTGACGATGTAGCAGTGGCCGTTTTCCTCGCCGGCATCGTAGATGGGCAGGATGTTCGGATGCTGCAGCATGCCGACCATGTGCGCTTCGGACAGGAACATCTTGCGCGCGATGCGCGCCCGCTCATCGTCCCCGCCGGCATCGATGCTGTAGACCTTGATGGCTACGTCGCGACCGTAGTACGGATCGTGCGACAAATAGACCGTACCGGTGCTGCCGCGGCCCACTTCATTGACGATGACGTACTTGCCGATACGTTCGGGAATCTGGCGGGCGCTGACGTTGAGCTTTGCCGGGGTGGCCATCGCGGGATCCCGTGAGTGATGACCCGCAGGATAAAGCGGCGACCCGGGTCGATCTGTGACATGGATCGCGGATCGTTTTTTGCTGCGGCATTCAGTTGGCGAAGTGGTCAAACCCCGAATGCGAGAACTGCATCACGCCATCCGGACCCTGCAGGCGCAGCCCGGGTTCCGCCTGCAATTCACCGATGACGGTCAGGGGACATTGCGCCACCGCGGTCAGCGCAGACAGCTGCTCCTGTGCCTGCGGCGGCAGCGCAAACAGCAATTCGTAGTCTTCGCCACCGCCCAATGCATAGCGCCAGGCGTCGGCGCCGGCCGCTGCCGCCAGCGCGGCGGAGATCGGCAGCCGCTGCAGCTCCAGTCTGGCGCCCAGGCCACTGGCAGCGGCCAGACGAGCGGCATCGGCCCACAGCCCGTCCGAGACGTCGATGCAGGCCGAGGCGATGGAGCGCAGCGCGCGACCCAGCGCCACGCGGGGCGTCGGCGTTTCGAAACGCGCAATCAAGGGCGCGGCCTGTGACGCCGTCAGGCGCTGCTGCAACAGTGCCAGTCCGGCCGCGGCGTCACCCACGGCACCGCTGACGCACAGCAGGTCACCGGCGCGAGCCGTACCGCGATGCAGAGCCGTGCCGGGCTCCACCAGACCGGCGGCCAGCACCGTGATGCTGAGTGGACCGCCGCTGAGATTGCCGCCGACCAACGCCATACCGTGCTGGCGCGCCAGCCCATCGAAGCCCGCGGTGAATTGCGCCAGCCAGTGCGGATCGGCTTGAGGCAGGTTCAGCGACAACAGCGCCCAGGCCGGCGTCGCGCCCATGGCTGCAAGATCGCTGAGATTGACCACCAGTGCCCGATGACCCAATGCACGGGGATCGGCGCCCGACAGGAAATGCACGCCTTCGACCAACGCATCGGTGGTCAGCACCAGTTGCTGTCCGGGGGGTACCTGCAACAGCGCGGCATCATCACCCACGCCCAGCACCACGTCGGCCCGCACCGCACCGAGGCTGCTGAAGAAACGCCCGATCAGGCCGGCCTCGGCGTTCACAACGTCGTGCTCAGCGTTCTTCGCTGCGCCAGGCGCGCGCCGCGCGATCCAGGACGCCATTGATGAACTTGTGCGCATCGGTGGCGCCAAATCGTTTGCCCAGCGACACGGCTTCGTTGATGACCACGCGAAACGGCACATCGCGGCGTTGTTGCAGTTCGAATGCCGCCACCCACAGCACGGCATGCTCGACCGGATCAAGGTGCACGGGCTTGCGATCCAGCAGCGGTTCGAGCGCGGCATCCAGCGTCGTGTGCTCCGCGGTGATCTGCTGCAGCAGCAGTGCGAAGTACTCATCGTCGGCGCGCGGCATGTCCTTGTCGCCGGCAAACTCCGCCTGCAAGTCCTGCCAGGAGCCGGGATTCAGCTGCCAGCGATACAAGGCCTGTACCGCCAGACGTCGCGCCAGGGCGCGGGCCGCATGCTGTGGATTGATGCCGCCCATGACTCAGATACGCCGCAGCAGCTGCGCCATCGCAATCGCAGTATCAATTGCCTCGCCGCCCTTGTTGAATTCCCCCGGCGCGGCGCGTTGCTGCGCCTGCGCCAGGTTTTCGGTGGTCAGCACGCCGAAAGCCACTGGAATGCCCGTTTCCAGCATCACGGCCTGCAGCCCGCGCGCGCATTCGCCCGCCACATAGTCGAAATGCGCCGTGTCACCGCGGATCACGCAGCCCAGCGCCACCACCGCGTCGACGCCGCGCAGCGCAAACTGACGCGCTGCGAGTGGCAGCTCGAAGGCGCCAGGCACGCGCTCGACGCGCAGCAGCGCCGCATCGCCGCCGCGCCGTTGCCAGCCCAGGCGCGCTCCCTCGATCAACTGACCAACGATATCTTCGTTGTAGCGTGCCGCGACAATCGCCACGCGCAATCCGTCGGCATCCAGATCCAGCTGTTCTGTCGCTGCATTACCCATGCGGACAGTATATCGGAGGATCAGCTGGCCCCATCGAGGTAATCAACCACCTCAAGCCCGAAGGCAGCGATGCCATGCAGCTGCTTGGGCGCCGACAGCACCCGCATGCGGCGCACGCCGAGATCACGCAGTATCTGCGCGCCGATGCCGAAGGTGCGCAACACCGCGCCACTGGGCTGCGCCGATTCGCGTCGCGAACCGGGGCGCCGCGGATTGCGCACGGCCTCGGCCAGCGCGACAGCGGTTTCCTGCTGGCGCAGTATCACCACCACACCGCTGGGAGCCTGCGCCACCCGCTGCAGCGCTGCGCGCAACGTCCAGGAACGCGATTCGCCATGCGTGCCTACCAGATCGCGCAGCGTGTCGGTCAGGTGCACGCGCACCACGGTGGGCTCGCCGGCTTCGACGATGCCGTGCACCAGCGCCAGGTGCACATCGCCGCTGACATGATCCTGGTAGCAGCACAGCCGGAACTCGCCGAACTCGGTGCGCACCACCCGCTCCGCCACGCGTTCCACCGAATGTTCGGTCTGCAGCCGATAGCGGATCAGATCTGCGATGGTGCCGATCTTCAGCCCATGCTGGCGTGCGAACTCCTCCAGCTGCGGACGACGCGACATGGTGCCGTCCTCGTTCATGATCTCGACGATCACCGCAGCCGGCTCGCTGCCCGCCAGCCGCGCCAGATCGCAGCCGGCCTCGGTGTGACCCGCGCGCGTCAGCACGCCGCCGGGCTGCGCCATCACCGGAAACACATGACCCGGCTGGCGCAGATCGTCGGGACGCGCTTCGGCGCGCACCGCCGCGCGCACCGTGTGGGCGCGATCGTAGGCCGAGATGCCGGTGGTGATGCCCTCGGCCGCCTCGATTGAAAGCGTGAAGTTGGTGCGCTTGTCGCGATCCGTATCGCTGACCATCAGCGGCAGGCGCAATTGGGCGCAGCGCTCGCGCGTCAACGTCAGACAGATCAGGCCACGGCCATAACGGGCCATGAAATTGATGTCCTCGGGGCGCACCATCGAGGCCACCATCAGCAGATCGCCTTCGTTCTCGCGATCCTCGTCATCCATGATGATGACCATGCGGCCGGCGCCCAGGTCTTCGATGATTTCCCTTGTGGTATTCAGTTGCATCGGAACTCCGGCTACCGGCCTGCGGGCAGCGTCAACAGTCGTTCGGCGTAGCGGGCCATCGGGTCGATTTCCAGATTCACCAGCGTACCCGGATGCCATGCGTCCAGTGTGGTCACCGCCAGCGTGTGCGGCACCAGGTTGATCTCGATCCAGTCCTCACCCACTTCGTTGACGGTGAGGCTGACCCCATCCAGTGCCACCGAGCCCTTGCGAGCAAGATAGCGCGCCAGCGCCGGTGGCACGCCCAGGCGGACTTTCTCCGACCGCGCCTCGGCCCCGCGCGCGCGCACATCAGCCACGCCGTCGACATGACCGGAGACCAGATGCCCACCCAGGGCATCGCCCGCACGCAGCGCCGGCTCCAGGTTCACGCGCGTGCCCACCCGCCACTGCGGCAGCGTGGTCAGGCGCAGCGTCTCGCGCGATACATCGGCGCTGAATCCCTGCGTGTCCACGGCGACGACGGTGAGGCAGACGCCAGCCACCGCAATGCTGTCGCCGATGCGCTGCCGCCCCGGATCAAGGCCGTGCACGCCAACAGTGAGGCGCAGGTCGCCGCCGCGCGGCTCAACACTGCGCACTTCACCCACGTCCTGGACAATGCCGGTAAACATTCAGGGCCTGCTCACGCTGGCGGCGGCAAGGGCCGCGCGATGATGCGCAGATCATCGCCGATCGGCGTGCACTCGGTGTAGCGCAACGCCAGGCGCTGCTCCAGTGACTGCAGCAGCGGCAATTGCGCCAGCGCGCGCGCATCCGGTCCCAGCAGGCAGGGCGCCACGTACAGCACCAGCTCATCGACCAGACCCTGCTGCAGCAACGCGCCGACCAGCGTTGCGCCCGCCTCCACCCATACCTCGTTGGTCTGGCGCTCGGCGAGCATGCGCAGCACGGCGCTCAACGACGGCCGTCCGGCGGCGTCCGCCGGCATCATCTCGATCTGCACACCCAGCGACTGCAGCGCGGCACGCCGTTCGGCGTGTTCGATGCTTGCGATCAGCAGCGACGGACCGGGGCGGTGAAACAGCCGCGAGCGCGGCGCAGAGCGCATGGCGCTGTCGAGCACTACGCGCAGCGGCTGGCGCGTGGCGCCTTCGATGCGCACATTCAGCGCCGGATTGTCGGCGAGCACCGTGCCCACGCCACTCAGTACCACCGAACTGCGGGCACGGAAGCGCTGGGCATCCTTGCGCGCCGCATCGCCGGTGATCCAGCGGCTCTCGCCATTGGCCAGCGCCGTGCGTCCATCCAGACTGGCGCCCAGTTTCACGCGCACCCAGGGCATGCCCTGTTCGTGGCGCTTGAAGAAGCCAGGGTTCAATTCACGAGCTGCATCGCGCAGCAGTCCACCCGCGACCTCGATGCCCGCATCCCGCAACTGCTGTGCGCCGCCGTGCATGCGCGGATTCGGGTCTTCGGCGGCGTACACGACGCGCGCCACGCGCGCCGCGATCAGCGCCTGGGTGCAGGGTGGCGTGCGACCCTGCGCGCCGCAGGGCTCCAGCGTCACATAGGCGGTGGCGCCGGCAGCGTCGCGGTCCGCCGCTTCCAGCGCGCGCACTTCGGCATGCGCTTCACCGGCACGCTCGTGCCAGCCCTCACCGATGATGTGACCGTCGCGCGCCAGCACGCATCCCACCCGCGGATTCGGATCCGTGGTGTTGAGTCCCAGCGCCGCCAGGCCCAGCGCGTGCTGCATGTGCCGCCGATCAATGTCACTCCATGCGTTCACGAACCCTTCTTTGTGCCCGGCGGCACGCCCGGCAGCAGTGGCAGCTGGTCGCGGCTGGCACCGCGGCGGCGCGGGTGACGGCGCAGATGCTCGATGGCTTCGCGGAAGGCTTCGACGTCCTGGAAGCTGCGGTACACCGAAGCGAAGCGCACATAGGCTACTTCATCCAGATGACGCAGTTCCTCCATCACCAGTTCGCCCACGCTGCGAGCCGGCACTTCGCGTTCACCCATGACCTGCAATTTGTGGCACACCCGGCCCACGGCCTGCTCGATGGCCTCGCTGCTGACGGGACGCTTCTCCAGCGCCTTGATCATGCCGGCGCTGAGCTTGGCTTCATCGAAGGGCTCGCGGCTGCCATCACTCTTGATGATGCGCGGCATCAGCAGCTCGGCGGTCTCGAAGGTGGTGAAGCGCTCGTTGCAGCGCAGACACTCGCGCCGACGACGGATCTGCCGCCCATCGGCGGCCAGCCGCGAATCGGTCACCTTGGTCTCCTCGTGGCCGCAGAACGGACAGTACATCGGCCCTCTCGGTGCCTTGGATCAGGCTCCGTACACCGGAAAGCGCGCGCATAGTTCCAGCACTCTGGCACGCACCTGCGACACCACCGCATCGCTGCCATTGGCATCGATGATGTCGGCAATCCAGTGCGCCACCTGCGTCACCTCGGCTTCGCGGAAGCCACGCGTGGTCGCCGCCGGCGTACCGATGCGCAAACCGCTGGTCACCATCGGCGGGCGCGGATCATTGGGCACGGCATTCTTGTTGACGGTGATGAAGGCGCGGCCGAGCGCGGCATCGGCATCCTTGCCCGTCATCTCGCGTTTGCCCAGATTCACCAGGAACAGATGGTTGTCGGTGCCGCCCGAGACTATGTCGAAGCCACGCGCCATCAGGGTGGCGGCCATGGCCCGTGCATTCTTCACCACCTGCTGCTGGTAAACCTTGAACTGCGGATCCAGTGCTTCGCGGAACGCCACGGCCTTGGCCGCGATCACATGCATCAGCGGGCCGCCCTGCGTGCCCGGAAACACCAGCGAGTTCAGCTTCTTCGTGATCGCCTCATTGGTGCGCGCCAGAATCAACCCACCGCGCGGGCCGCGCAGCGTCTTGTGCGTGGTGGTGGTCACGACGTCCGCGATGGGCACCGGATTCGGATACAGGCCGGCGGCCACCAATCCCGCCACATGCGCCATGTCGACGAACAGCAGCGCACCGACCTGATCGGCGATGGCGCGCAGCCGCGCCCAGTCCACCACCCGTGAATAGGCTGAGAAGCCGCCGACGATCAGCTTCGGTTTGTGCGTGGTCGCCAGCTGCCCGATCTGTTCGTAGTCAATGAGGCCGCTGTCGGGTTTGACGCCGTACTGCACCGAGTTGAACAGCTTGCCGGAGAAATTCACCTTGGCGCCATGCGTCAGGTGGCCGCCATGATCCAGGCTCATGCCGAGAATTGTGTCGCCCGGCGCCAGCAGCGCCAGATACACCGCGGCATTGGCCTGCGAACCCGAGTGCGGCTGCACATTGGCGTAGTCGGCGCCGAACAGTTCCTTCGCCCGGTCAAGGGCCAGCTGCTCCGCCACATCCACGAATTCGCAGCCGCCGTAGTAGCGCTTGCCCGGATACCCTTCGGCGTACTTGTTGGTGAGCACCGAGCCCTGCGCCGCCAGCACATTGGGACTGGCGTAATTCTCCGAGGCAATCAGTTCGATGTGCTCTTCCTGGCGACGGCGTTCACCCTCCATCGCCTTGTGCAACTGCGGGTCGAAAGCGGCCAGATCTGCCTTGGTGGAATACATGCCTGCCCCTCAAAAAAGGAGCGGAATTGTACCCGAGAGCCGCCCCTTCTACGGCTGGTTCACGCCAGGTTCGGCGCCGTCCAGCAGGCCCTGCACCACACCACACCAGGCCGCCGCGAGGTTGCCGCGGTCGTAGCCGCCCCCGCCCAATGCCAGTACCCGCCCATGGCCGAGCCGCCGGGCCAGCTGCATCAGCTCGCGCGCCGCCAACGCATGGCAGTCAGGCGACAGATTCAGATGTGTCAACGGGTCACCGGCCACGCTGTCGGCGCCACACTGCAGCAGGATGAACCCGGGCTCGAAGCGTTCCAGATGCGCCAGCATGCGGGGCCATGAGGCCATGAAGGCGGCGTCGCCGGCCCCGGCCGGCAACGGGATATTCAGCTTGGTGCCCGCGGCGGCACCGCGTCCGGTTTCCTCCGCGGCGCCGGTGCCCGGATACAGGCTGTCGCCGCTTTCGTGCAGGTCGGCGATGATCAGGTCGGGATCGTCCTCGTAGGCGTAGAACACGCCGTCGCCATGGTGCGCATCGATGTCCACATAGGCGACGCGGCGCAGGTCGTGGCGCCGTCGCAGCTCCTCGATCACCACGCCACAGTCGTTGAACACGCAGAAGCCGGCCGCCCGATCACGCGCGGCATGATGCAGTCCTGCGATGGGCACGAAGGCGCCGCGCTGTGCTCCGTCCATGATCCACTGCATGGCTTCGAGGCTTGAACCCACCACGCAGGCAGCGGCCTCGTAGACGCCGCGATAGGCCGGCGTGTCGCCGCGATCCAGCGCGCCACTGCCCTGTTCGGAACGCTGCTGCACGAAGCACAGATACTCGGGCGTATGAAAGCGCAGCAGGTCTTCGTGGCTGGCCTGCACCGGCTCAAGCAGCTGCACCCGGCTGCGCAGGCCGCGCTGCTCGAATTCGCGCATGAATGCGCCATGGCGATCGGGACCGAATGGATGCCCGTCTGGAAAGCCATAGCGGGCCAGCCGCTCGCCAGCGACGACGGCCACTTGTGGCTGCTGCGAGTTCAAGATCCCAGCCTAGCACAGGCCCTGCTGCGGGCATCGCCAGCGCCGCCGGCTTCACGGATAATGCGCGCCCCTCCGTTTTCAGGTGTTTGATCGAAACCCATGGCGCAATACATCTACACGATGAACCGCGTATCCAAGGTGGTGCCGCCCAAACGCACCATCCTGCGCGATATCAATCTGTCATTTTTTCCCGGTGCCAAGATCGGCGTGCTTGGCCTGAACGGCTCCGGCAAATCGACACTGTTGCGCATCATGGCCGGACTCGATACCAGCATCGACGGTGAGGCGCGGCCACAGCCGGGCATCAAGGTGGGCTTCCTGACGCAGGAGCCACAGCTGGACGAGAGCAAGGATGTGCGCGGCAATGTCATGGAAGGCGTCGGCGAAACCTTCCGGCTGGTGCAGCGCTTCAACGAGATCAGCGACCTCTTTGCCGAGCCGATGGATGACGAGCAGATGAACAAGCTGCTCGAGGAGCAGGCGAAACTGCAGGACGCCATCGACGCCAAGGGCGGCTGGGAACTGGAACGCAAGCTGGAAATCGCCGCCGATGCGCTGCGCCTGCCCCCCTGGGAGGCGAAGATTTCGCAGCTCTCTGGCGGCGAGAAGCGTCGCGTCGCACTGTGCCGCCTGCTGCTGTCGCAGCCCGACATGCTGCTGCTGGATGAGCCCACCAACCACCTGGACGCCGAATCGGTAGCCTGGCTGGAGCGCTATCTCGAGGAGTATCCCAGCACCGTGATCGCGGTGACCCACGATCGCTACTTCCTCGACAATGTGGCTGAATGGATCCTGGAGCTGGATCGCGGCCACGGCATTCCGTGGCAGGGCAATTACTCCTCCTGGCTGGAGCAGAAGGAAAAGCGGCTGGCGCTGGAAGAGCGCGAGCAGGACGCGCTGCGCAAGACGCTGGCGCGCGAGCTGGAATGGGTGCGTACCAATCCCAAGGCCCGCCAGGCCAAGAGCAAGGCACGACTGGCGCGCTACGACGAACTGGCGTCGAAGGAGTTCCAGCAACGCAACGAGACCAGCGAGATCTACATCCCGCCAGGCCCGCGATTGGGCGATCTGGTCATCGAGGTCAAGGATCTGCGCAAGGGCTTCGGCGACAAGCTGCTGATCGATGGGCTCAACTTCAAGCTCCCGCCGGGCGGCATCGTCGGCATCATCGGCCCCAACGGCGCCGGCAAGACCACGTTGTTCCGCATGCTCACCGGTGCCGAGAAGGCGGACAGCGGTGAACTGCGCATCGGCCCCAGCGTCAAGCTGTCGTACGTGGATCAGTCCCGCCAGGCGCTGAATGACAGGAAGACCGTGTGGGAAGAGATCTCGGGCGGCCTCGACATCATCAAGGTCGACAACTACGAAACCCCTTCGCGTGGCTATGTGGGGCGCTTCAACTTCAAGGGTACGCAGCAGCAGCAGCTGATCGGCGAACTGTCCGGCGGAGAACGCAACCGCGTGCACCTGGCCAAGGTGCTGAAGAGTGGTGGCAATGTGCTGCTGCTGGACGAGCCCACCAACGACCTCGACATCGAAACACTGCGCGCACTCGAGGACGCGCTGCTGAACTTCCCGGGCTGCGCGGTGGTGATCTCGCACGATCGCTGGTTCCTCGATCGCATCGCCACCCACATCCTGGCCTTCGAAGGCAATTCGGAAGTGGTGTGGTTCGAGGGCAATTACCAGGACTATGTCGTGGACCTGAAGCGCCGCCGTGGCGAGGACGCCGCGCAACCGCACCGGGTCAGGTACAAGCGCCTTTCCGGTTGAGACAGCGATTCAACAGGATTATGTAAGCCCAAGTGTCTGTTGGTAAATTTGGTGGCTGGCGCCCTGTCGCAGTTCGGCTACACTGCCGCGCATGTCCAGCCATATCGATGCCAACGGCCGCATTTTCCACGAGCAGGAAGCCACGCTCGCGCTGACCTGCCCACACTGTCAGGTGATGTCGCACATCACGCCCATCGCGGTACCCGGTTTCGCCGAGCTGAACAGCCATCGACCCAAGGCCGTGGGCGTGGTGTATCGCTGTGATGCCTGCAACGCGCCGATCTTCCTGCGCTTCCCGGTGAAGATCTACGGCACCCACCGTATCGAACTGAACTCGACCTTCATCGAAGTTGAGCGGCCGAAGGAAAAGTTCAGCTACACCTACCTGCCGGAAGAAGTGGAGGCCATGTTCCGCGAAGCGCTGGCCTGCTATTCGGGCAACAACTTCAACGCCTTTGCTGGCATGTGCCGACGCGCCATGCAGGCCGCCTTTGTCGAATTGGGCGAGTCCGGCAAGCTGAAGGTTTTCGATCAGCTCAACGATGTGCGGCTGATGGCTGATCTGGACTCCGACACCTTCCTCAGCATCAAGCGCGTCATCTTCGGCAATGATGCCGATCAGCATCCCAGCCTGCCGTTGATCGACGATCGCCAGGCGGGCGTCCTGCTCGAGGTGGTCAAGGACCTGCTCTATCAGGCGTACGTGCGCAAGGGCCGGCTGCAGCAGGCCATGATGGTGCGACGTTTCTTCTCCGAGGAATCGCTGCGCGGCCTGCGCGCACCGAAGAGCACACAGTCAGGCTGATCTCAGCCGCTCACGGCCCCGTCGCTGCCCAGCGCGCGGATGATGTCGATACAGGCTTGCGCGAGTTGCCTGCGGTCCTCGTCCGTCGTCATCACCGTGTGCCGGAAATAAAGCGCCGGGTCGCCTTCGCGACGGCTGCCGCCAAGGGCGCTGTCCTGCAGGTCCAACACCGCGGCGTCGAGTAATCCCTGGTAACAACGCACGGCATCGAGCGCGGATGAACCCATCTGCAACTCGCGCATCATTTTCGCCGCCGGCCCCTTGATGGCCTTGCCGTCGACGATGGGTGAAACAGCTATCACCGGCACAGACGTATCCCGCAGCAAGGCGCGGAACCGACTGATCGCCAGCATCGGACCGATGCTCACCAACGGGTTCGAGGGACAGAGGATCACGCCGCCAAGAGCGGTATCGGTGAAAGCCTGCAGGAGCTCCCGTGGCAATTCCGCGTGCTCAGCTCCGGCGAACTGCAGGCCCGTCACACGCGGCACGCAGCGTCGCGCGACAAAATAGGTCTGGAAGGGCAGATTTCCCTCCTCGGTGCAGACGATGGTACGCACGGGAGTGTCCGCCATCGGCAGGATCGGGTGACTCACACCCAGCCGCTGGGCCAGTACACGCACGACGGCTGAAGGGCTCAGTCCCTGCGACAGCAACTCGCGGCGCAGCAGGTGCAAGGCGATGTCCTTGTCCCCGAGCTGAAACCAGTGCGCGCCACTGAGGCGTTCCAGTTCGCCCATCACCCCCCAGGTCTCCTCAGCGCGTCCCCAGCCCCGTTTGCGGTCATTCAACCCTGCCAGCGTGTACAGGACTGTGTCGATATCCGGCCAGACAGGCAGGTCGACGTACTCCATGTCGTCGCCGGTGTTGACGACGATGGTCAGTTCGTCAGGACTGAGCACCTGTGCGAGCCCCCATGCCAACTTGGCACCGCCCACACCGCCGCACAGCGCGAGGATCCTGCCCATCAGCGGAACAGGTCCGTTGCAGCCGGCCGGACCAGTTCTGCAGCGGGACATGGCGCAGCGAACGCCGCCGCTGGTACGCCGCGAACAATGGCGACGGGGCGGCCTTCGGCGGCCTCCCCGATCACCAGCGCCGCGGCGGCCGCAACCGCGTCGCCGATGGCGACCTGCGTGACGAGCAGTGGTCGGCCATGGCGGTCCAGCTCGCCGCGCCGGTCCCATAGCGCACCGATCCCGGCGCAGCCCAGTGCCACACCGGTCACGCCCTGGCGCCAGGGTCGGCCGAAAGAATCACTGATGATGACAGCGGGCGCAGCCCCGAACGCTTCGGTGAAGCGGCCGCGCAGTACTTCGGCGCTGGCGTCGGGATGTTCCGGCAACAGCAGGACTTGTCCTGCATGGCCGATATTCGACTGGTCGATGCCGGCATTGGCAACGACAAAGCCCAGGCGGTGACGCACGATCAGCACATCCTTCGCGCATCGCACGACTTCGCTCGCCTCGCCCAACACCAGTTCGACAAAGCGTGGATCTTTGCCGCATACGGCCGCCAGTTCCAACGCCCGGGCCGAAGGTACCGCGTTCGACAGCTCCGCAAACCGCCCTTCGGCTTTCGACACGATCTTCTGGGCGACGACGACGATGTCCGTGGCGGCCAGCCGGACTCCGGCTGCCCTGACCACGCCAATCAGGATCACCGCCAGATCGTCGCCCGCCCTGATTTCCGGGACGCCCGCAAGCGCGGTAACCGACAGGGTCACTGGGCCGGCGTGGTCATCAGGATTCGTCATCACATCCCCCAGTGTCTCGCCGAGGCCAGACACTTGCAGCCGCTTCAAAACCGGATTTCGTATTCTATTCCAGTTGACGCTGTCCGCACTGCCGCCGACACTCGCCCGCTCGCAGTGAACGATAACCTGCAGGCCGAAAGGGAGGATACGCATGCGAATTTCGATCATCGCCGGTCCCCGGCAGAACCCTGAAATGAATCAATCAGCCGCTGAAGCGTGGTGGAGCTATGTCGACGACGTCGTGCGGGCCGAAGAGCTGGGTTTTGATGCGGCTTACATCGGCGAGCATCACTTCTGCTTCGCTTCCGGCAATTCCTCGCCGCTCGTCATGTGCTCGCACATGGCCGCCCGCACTGAACGCATCCGCATCGGCACGTCCATTATCTGCGCCCCGTTCCACAACCCCCTGCGGCTCGCCGAAGACATCGCGGCGGTGGACATTGTTTCGAAGGGCCGGTTCGATCTCGGCATTGGCGTCGGTTCTCAATGGGAGGAATTCCAGGCATTCGATATTCCCCCGGCGGAGCGCTTCGGCCGCACGTGGGAGATCATCGACATCATCGAAAAGTGTCTGCACAGCGGCGAGCAATTTGTGTCGCATGAAGGCAAGTACTACCAGTTCCCGCGAATTGAATGGATCATCCCACCGATCCAGAAGCGCATCCCGATCCTCTGGGGTGGCTTCGGACCACAAGGCGCGCGGCGCGCGGGCGAGCGCGGCTACCACCTGATTGCACAGGACGTGTCGGGCGAGTATTCCAAGGCGATGATCGCCCAGGGCAGACGTCCGGAGGACTACCTCGTCGGTTTCGTCAATTCGCTCACCATCGCGCCCACGCGCGAAGAAGCATTTGCGGCCTATGCGCCGGCTGCGCTGTTCGTCAGCAACCAGTATGCAAAGCGGGCGGACCTGCAGGGAAACTGGCCGCCGGCTTCCGCGCTGCTGACGATGGCCGATATGCGACGCGGCTGGGAAACGGGCGAACGGGTCGGTTTCAATACGCCTGCCGGCGGCACGGTCGAAGACACGCTCAAATACCTGCTTCCCATCGTACGCGGCGAACGCGGGCTGATTACCCATCTGGGGCTCGAATTCCGCCCGCCGGGCGTCAAAACGCCCGACGTCGTGCGCAGCATGACGTTGTTCGCCCGAGAGGTGATGCCGGTGCTTCGGGAGGAAGCCGCGGCAGTGGCGGCACGGCGCGAGTCGAATGCGTGACGGAGCGGCCGGCATTGCGCAGCGTGCGCGCTTCCGGGAAGGCGTCAGTGCGCGCGTCGGCGCGCACCAGGCGCGCCGTGCGCGAGCCGCAGCAACAGCGCAGCCGCGAGTCTCGTACGCGCATGCTGGATGCCGCACTCGCTCTGCTCCAGGAGCGCAGCCTTGACGACTTTACGCTGCAGGACATCGCGACACGCGGACGGGTTTCGATCGGTTCGATCTACCACCGCTTTGCCAGCAAGTCGGAACTGATCCGCGCGGCGCACCTGCGCACGATGGAGCGGATGCGTACCGAAGAACTGCTGCTGATGAAGCGGCTGGCCAGACACAGGTCACTGCCGGAACTCATTCCGGTCCTGATCGAGGAGATCGCAGAACTCGTCCGTCGCCATGCCCGGGCGCTGGCACCGCAGATGATCGTGGCGCGCGACGATACGGTGATGCGCGCCGCAGGCCTGAACGGATACCAGCGTTTCGCGGCGGAAGTACACGGGGTCCTGCTGCTGCATCTCAAGGAGATCCGTCCAGCCGATCCCCGCCGGGCGGTGGAGGCTGTGTTCCGTGTGGTCTGGGCGGCGCTGTCACGCCATCTGGGATTGAATGTGCCCAGGCGTCCCTTCGACCCGGGCGCGTGGCAGATCGAGAAGCAGGATCTTGCGGACATGTGCCTGGCCTATCTGACCAGCAGGAGCACACAGCGACGATGACGGACAATCGGCTGTCCCCGATGCTTGTACAGGCAACGTGGTTGGCTATACTGGAATCGCTGCTCTAATTAAAGAACGCAACGGCAGCGTCGGAAAATCCGGGGGATGGCGATGGCAACTGAGGCGATCTTGACAACCGACAGGGGAGAATTCTCCCTTCCGGCGTGCGGCATCATTGCTGCCGCAGCGGTGACGCTGGTCCTCTCCAGCGGCGCGCTGACCGCCGGGGCGACCGCGTTCCTGGTACCGCTCACCACCGAGTTTGGCTGGAGCCACGGCCAGTATTCGGTCCTGTACATGGTCTGCACCTACATGTGCGCGGCGGCAGGATTTTTCATGGCGCGCATGGCCGATTCCATCGGGTCGCGGCGCGTGATCCTGCCCGTGGCCCTGACGTTCCCGTTTGCGCTGATGGGGCTATCCCTGATGAACGGCAGTCTGCTGCAGGGCGCTTTCCTGTTCGGACTGGCCGGCATCGGCGCGGCCACCGCGGTGGTCTACTTTCGGCTGACGGCGCTCTGGTTCCACCGCCGGCTCGGCATGGCTTTCGCGATCACCGCGCTGACCCAGGGCGTCCTCACGGCGGCCTACGGACCCACCGTACAGGCAATCTTCCAGCAGATCGGCTGGCGCAGTACGTTTCTCGTGCTGGGCGCACTCTACCTGGTGGTAGCTGTGCCGCTGCAGTGGGCGCTCGTGCGTGAGCCAGCGGGTCACCTCCCCGGCAAGAACGATTCAAGACCGGCGCAGGCGACGCTGACCGGTGCCAGCCTGAAGGAGGCGTTGCGCACACCCGCGCTCTGGATCATCTTCATCATTGACCTGATTGCCATGATGATCGGCAGCGGGGTACGCCTGCACATTGTGCCGATCCTCGGCGCGCATGCGATCGACCAGACCACGGCAATCGCGATCTCCTATGGCGCCATGTTGTGTGCGCTCGCAGTGCGCCCGGTGTTCGGCTGGGCGCTCGACGCCTTCAACACGCCGCGCGCCGTCGTTCCTTTTGCGCTGCTCACCATACTGGGGATGCTTGCTCTGATGCTGGGCACATCGGCGCTGCTGTTCGCGCCTGCCCTGTTCCTGATGAACGCGGGCACGGCCTCCGAGGCCAGCAGCGGCAACTATTTCCTCGCCCGCTATTTCGGCCGCCTCCATTACGGACAGATCGTTGCCGTGATCTACCTGGCGACGCCGCTCGGCATCGGCCTCGGTCCGCTTCTCCTCGGTTACCTGCGCGATCATACGGGTGGACAC
>Ga0190271_10000294_pt1 | contig 24673 bp, 17 predicted proteins | sample Popmic356T_FD_133747 | JGI IMG/M metagenome (GOLD analysis project Ga0190271, IMG submission 133747) | Populus adjacent soil microbial communities from riparian zone of Weber River, Utah, USA - 356 T | ecosystem: Environmental > Terrestrial > Soil > Riparian zone | place: USA: Utah | collected...
TAAGAAGTAAAAAAGGGAGGATAATCCTATCACGTCGACATCTTTAATTTTCGTGTCTAGCAGGACCTCAACTTGCCTCCCTTTTCTGATTGTTATATTATAAAGATAAAGATATGAGCAGGGAGCAAATAGCGAGGGGCCTATCGCAGGGTGCGATAATTTGTTTTTTAGTCCTTTCCCTTTCAGGGTAAAGGTGCCGATAGGCGGATAGGGGTTTAAGGCGCTCGCTATAATACGGTCGTTATTCTACTACAACAATAAATCCATGATCCGATAGCGATCGGATGCGATGAGGCTTTTTAGCTGAGGAAGCAATCTTAAACTATGGGTTATCTGCGATTGAATACGGCAGTCACTCCGTCATTTTGCTTCTAACAATTTTCTGTCATCCTGAGGCTTAATTAATTTTTTAAAATCAATATGAGTGACGTACAATTGATTTCTTTGCCATACACCACTGTCTTGCCTCGGCTCGCCGCCGCCGAAGGGCTCTTTCTTTTTGGCATCAAAAAGAAACAAAAAATGCCGGCTGAAAATTTTTCTTTTGAAGCCAGTTGTGAGGCCAGAACATTGCAGCCCGAAAAATTTGTTATGCCGGATTTAAGTAGAACGGGGATACAGTACTTTGGCCTAGCTGGATGGAAACACTAAAGCAATTAAAATGCTGATTAATAATGATTTATATAATAATGTTAATGGTAGGCACAAAGGATCTCTTGCCCAAGGATTCTTCACTGCGTTCAGAATGACAATTGTAGGTTTCCTCTTGCTCGGGCTTGCCTCGGTTAGCCACCGAAGGGCTTTTACCTTTTCCTTGATTAAAAAGGAACAAACCTGAGTGCAGCGAAAGCATGCCTGCCTTAAAAAACAACAACTAAGAAGGCATAAACCAAGACTTGCATCGTTTTTTATCTGATAAAGTTATTTTATAGGTATAAAAGATTGCTACGCAATTCTTGTAAAAACCTGTGGAAATCTTAATTGCGGCAGCATCAAGGCTCTTACCCTGCCTTATCCCACCGCTCCCGCTTGATCCTGCCTTAGGTTGTGGGTAATGAGGGGGAACTGCAAAGATTCCCGTGCTTTTTCCTGCGAAAATCTGCCAGGCCGGATCGCAGGGTGCAGATCGCAGCGCTTATCATAAAGGTTTGAGCCTGGTGGTTACAGACTTTGTTATTAAGCCTGATTGGAACGGAAAGCCCGCAATCCGATCCTTTATCGGATGAGGACTTGAAGTGTAAAGCAGGGCAGGAGGCTGCCACAGCGAACCAGAACCTTCACTTCCAAAAAAATAATGCTAATGTATGCCTGATAAACAGGTTATCTAGTTTTATAATGCAGAAGATTTACAAATACTCTTCAATATTTCCTTTACCCTCACGGATCACTTCAAACTCACCTGTAGTACAATCAATTACAGTAGAGGCTTCGTTATCTCCATAACCACCATCAATTACCAGATCGACCAAATCTTCGTATTTTTCGTGAATCAATTCCGGGTCGGTAGAGTATTCAATTACATCATCATCATCTTTTATAGAAGTTGAGAGGATCGGATTGCCGAGTTCTTTCACAATACAACGGGCAATGTTATTATCGGGTACACGGATACCGACCGTTTTTTTGTTTGAACTCAACAACTTGGGTACATTGTTATTGGCATTAAAAATAAAGGTAAATGGTCCTGGTAAAGCCTTTTTTAACACCCTGAAAGTGGTGTTGTCAATTGGCTTGATATAATCAGAAATGTGCTTTAAATCATGACAGATAAAAGAGAAATTAGCTTTCTCTGGTTTAATGCCCCTAATGCGGCAAATTTTTTCGATCGCTTTCGGATTGGTAATATCGCAGCCCAAACCATAAATGGTATCGGTAGGGTAGATGATTAAACCGCCTTTTTTCAGCACTTCAACAACTTGTTCAATGGCCCTTTCGTTGGGATTCTCTGGATAAATCTTAATAAGCATAGCGTAAAAATAACAAATTAATGGTGTCAGTTGTTTAATAATCCTAATCTTTGTACCAACAAAACATACGCTAATCTATTATTATGAGAAAAGCTTTCGTCGCGATTGCCGCATTTTTAATTGCCCTAACCATTATGCTGGGCTTATATCATCCCTTTTTATGGTGGACATTCATTTTTACAGGTCCTTTTGTAATTCTTGGTATTTACGATTTATACCAGCCCAAACATAGTATTGTAAGGAACTACCCGGTTTTTGGCCGTTTAAGGTACTTTATGGAAGAATTGAGACCGAAAGTGTACCAGTACTTTGTAGAAAGTGATACCAACGGTACGCCTTATAACAGGTTAAACCGTTCTTTAATTTACCAGCGCGCTAAAAAAGATAACGATACGATCCCTTTTGGAACGCAGTTAAATGTTTACGATAATGGCTACGAATGGTTAAGTCATAGTATTGCCGCTATTTCTCACCATGAATTAAATTTAGATCCACGTGTTACCGTTGGCGGACCAGATTGTAAAAAACCTTACTCAGCCAGTATTTATAATATTTCGGCCATGAGTTTTGGCTCCTTAAGTCAGAACGCCATTTTAGCTTTAAACGGTGGCGCTAAAATGGGCAACTTTGCACATAATACCGGCGAAGGCGGAATCAGTGATTACCACCGTAAGCCAGGAGGCGATTTAATCTGGCAGATTGGTACAGGGTATTTTGGCTGCCGTAATGCCGATGGTACCTTCAATTATGATGCTTACGCAGAGCGGGCACAAACTGATCAGGTAAAAATGATCGAAATTAAACTTTCACAAGGTGCCAAACCTGGGCATGGTGGGATGTTGCCAGCTAAAAAAGTGACTTCGGAAGTCGCCAGGATTCGTTTGGTGCCCGAAGGTAAAGATGTATTGTCGCCACCGGCGCACTCCGCTTTTAATACACCTATCGGTTTACTGGAGTTTGTTAAAAAACTTCGCGATTTATCAGGGGGTAAACCAGTAGGGTTTAAATTGTGTATTGGTCGTAAAAGCGAGTTTTATGCCATTTGTAAAGCTATGATAGAAACCGGAATTTACCCCGATTTTATTACTGTTGATGGTGGTGAGGGTGGTACAGGTGCCGCACCACAGGAATTTTCGAATTCGGTAGGTATGCCTTTGCGCGAAGGTGTGGCTTTTGTATATGATGTTCTAAATGGTTTTGATCTGAAAAAGCACATTAAAATTATCGCCTCGGGTAAAGTGGCAACAGGTTTCGATCTGGTTAAGAATATCGCCCTTGGTGCTGATATGTGTAATGCTGCCCGCGGAATGATGTTCGCTTTGGGCTGTATTCAGGCTTTAGAATGTAATAGCAATACCTGCCCAACAGGTGTAGCCACACAGGATCAGAGTTTAATGAAGGGCCTTGTGGTAGAAGATAAAACCGTTCGTGTTAAAAATTTCCATAATTTAACCGTAGCCAGTGCGGTAGAATTATTAGGTGCTGCGGGTTTAAGAGAAACGCATCAGTTAAGCAGGGCGTACATCAACAGGCGTGTAAGCCCAAGTGTAATGCAGAGTTATCTGGAGACTTTTCCATATATCCCGGCAGGTAGTCTGTTGCAGACACCTTATCCAACCCGTTACGAACTAGGCATGGCGCTGAGTACTTCAGCCAGTTTTGCGCCAACAGATTATAAGGTTTCGGCGGTAGATTATGCACATGCCAATCCGTACGGAGATACCATGCATGATGATGGCAGATAAATGTAGGATGACTTCCGAAGTTTAGAGGGGCTGAGTATAGGCAGAACTTCGTAAGCCTTTCCATGGCACTAAAAGAAGTCAGGCTTTAAAAGCTTGACTTCTTTGGTTTTGGACTATTTTTTTTAGAAAGGCAGGCTAGTAGTGCTTTGGTTTGTTCAGTCCTGCTTTTTGCTACAAGTCCTCGCTATGCTGTGGGCTTTCCGCGTCAATCAGGTTTAGGTGGCCAGTAACGAAGAGGTATTAATGGTTTAATCACCAAACGTTCCTACGGAACGAAAACGCCGGATTGTACAATCGGCTACCCATCAGGCGTCCCGCTGGGACGATTCTTCAAAATCCTTGAATGATGTAGGTTTATATTGATCCGGTCGGTCACCCTGAGCTCAGAGTCTTTGTGCCGAAAAAAGTTGCCATTCACATAATCCAATAGAAAAATCGTCATTGCTGAGAAACGAAGATAGCCGAACGAAGCGAGATCATGAATGCCTTTAAAACATATGCAAAAATGAATAATCTTAATGCACACACGCTAATAGCGATCGTTGTAAGATTGCTTCGTCGGCTGAAAAAGCCTTCTCGCAATGACGATCTCTTATATTGGAATCTTTCAATGGTAGTTTATCTCAGGGCCTTACAACGCAAAAGAAGTCAAGTTTTAAAAACTTGACTTCTTTGATAACGGGCTATTTGTTTTCCCTAAACCCTAAACCCTAAACCCTAAACCCTAAACCCTCCTAAAACTCTGCGTTTTTCGGGAATCTTGGGAAAGCGATTACATCACGGATATTGGTCATTCCCGTTACGAACAATACCAGTCGCTCGAAACCTAAACCAAAACCCGAGTGTGGTGCTGATCCAAAACGGCGGGTATCTAAATACCACCAAAGTTCGTCTTGAGGGATATTTAAATCTTCCATGCGTTTCGTTAAGCGGTCTAAACGTTCTTCACGTTGCGATCCGCCAATCATTTCGCCAATACCCGGAAATAAGATATCCATGGCTGCAACGGTTTGTCTGCCTTCAGCATCCGGCTCATTCTGGCGCATGTAGAACGATTTAATATCAGCAGGATAATCGGTTAAGATTACCGGTTTTTTAAAGTGTTTTTCTACCAGGTAACGTTCGTGCTCACTTTGTAAATCAGCACCCCATTCATCAATCAGGTATTTAAACTGTTTCTTCTGGTTTGGTTTAGAAGATTTTAAAATCCTGATTGCCTCTGTATACGTTAAACGTTCAAAATCGTTGGCTAAACAGAAATCCAGTTTCTCTAACAAGCTAAACTCGCTGCGCTCGTTCTGTGGTTTTTGTTTATCCTCTTCAGCCAAACGTGTATTTAAAAATTCTAATTCATCTTTGCAGTTGTCTAAAGCATATTTAATAACATACTTCATCATGTCTTCTGCAAGCTGCATGTTGTCTTCTAAATCTGCAAAAGCAACTTCAGGTTCAATCATCCAGAATTCGGCCAGGTGACGTGTAGTATTCGAGTTTTCTGCCCTGAACGTCGGGCCGAAAGTATAAATCTGTCCGAAAGCCATTGCTGCCAATTCACCTTCCAGTTGTCCGGATACCGTTAAGTTGGTTGCACGGGCAAAGAAATCTTGTGAGAAATCTACTTTACCGTCTTCCGTGCGTGGTGTATTGTCGAAATCTAAAGTGGTTACTTTAAACATCTCACCAGCACCTTCTGCATCACTTGCAGTAATTACAGGGGTGTGCATGTACACAAAACCACGTTCGTTGTAGAATTGGTGAATTGCAAAAGCCAAGGCATGGCGTACTTTAAAAACGGCATTAAAAGTATTGGTACGGAAACGCAGGTGAGCAATTTCACGTAAAAACTCTAAACTGTGTTTCTTTGGTTGTAATGGAAACTTTTCAGGATCGCTATCGCCCAAAATTTCTACCGTTGTTGCCTTAATTTCAACAGACTGACCTTTACCTAAAGACTCGATCAATTTACCTGTTGCAGAAATGGCCGCGCCAGTTGTTATTCTTTTTAACAGCTCATCAGGTAAATTATTAAAATCGATCACAACCTGGATATTGCCCATGCAAGACCCGTCATTTAAGGCAATAAACTGATTATTACGGAAAGTTCTAACCCATCCCATAACCGTTACTTCTGTGTCAAATGCTGTCGACTTTAATAAATCTTTAATTTGCTGTCTCTTAATCATATTGTTATTTGTAAAAGGCGCAAATTTAGAAAAAAAAGTTTATCAGTTGGCAGTTTCAGTATACAGTTTTCAGTTTTTTAAGATGAATCATTTGCCAGCTGAAGATTGCCGACTGTTATTTGGAAACTGAAAATTGTCAACTCTCATCGTAAATTCTTATCTTGAAAAGATTTATAGATAAAACAATTTTAGCATATCCATCCTACAGCGCCTCATGAATAAGTTTGATATAGATAAACAAACCCTAACTGATTTAAACATATTTGAGGTTCATGGCTTAAATAAAAGTATTTTTTCGCTGTTCAACTTTACTTTCACCATTAAAGGCAATGATAAATTATCTGAAATTTTCAGAATGCCTTCCACAGATATTCAGATCATTACAGAAAGACAAGGTTTAATAAGATATTTATCCAATTATAGCGACGATTTAAATTTTGACCATACGAACATAGACTTTATTGAAAGTTATCTGGTGCAAAATGGCAAAATCAAATTCTATTCAAAGATTTCCGCATTAGCTAAGTCTATCAATTATTTCTTTTATCCAAATCAGGCATATTATGTAAAAGAAAAAGGCATAAAAGAAATTATTTCTTTGCTTAAAAAGCTTAGAAAAGTTTTTGCGGCCTTAGATCAGGATGTTAAACCTGTGCTGGTTAAAGAATTTAATGAGATTGTTGGAATTTTATTTAAACAGAAACTAATTAAAGCTATTGTTGAGCGGGATGAGAAAAAGATTAACCTATTCGAATTAGAAGCGCTTGATTTTATGTTTAGGGGAACTGAGCTCAGGATAATCAAACATTTTTTAGATTTAGTCTATCAGATTGATGCTTATTATGCTGTTGTTAAGGCAGCCAGGAAATACAATTTGACCTTGCCAAAGGTAAATGCAAAAGAGTGCCATCTGCGTATTAATGGTGTCTTTCATCCTTTTTTAAATCATCCGGTTGCTAATGATATTGAATTTGAAATTGGTAAGAATGTCTGTTTCCTAACGGGAAGTAATATGGCTGGGAAGTCTACTTTTTTAAAGTCTGTTGGGGTTTCTGTCTATTTGGCTCATTTAGGTCTTCCGGTTCCTGCAGCATATATGGAAACAGGAATTTGGCAAGGATTGGCGTCGACCATAAACTTGCCTGATAATTTAAACGAAGGGTTTAGTCATTTTTACAACGAAGTTTTAAGGGTAAAACATGTTGCAGAGAAGATCAAAGTTTCCAAAAATATTTTTGTAATTTTTGATGAGCTGTTTAGAGGTACAAATGTTAAAGATGCATTTGATGGATCTTTATCTGTGATTAAATCATTTTCTGCAATAAAAGACTGCTATTTCATGATTTCAACTCATATTATTGAGGTTGCCGAAATATTAAAGGAGAATGAAAGTATCATGTTTAAATATCTATCGACCAAAATGGAGCATAACAAACCTACATTTACCTATAATCTTATGAATGGAATTACCGATGAACGGATAGGTATGTGGATTATTGAAAATGAGAAAATCGATGAAATTTTAAGCAGCAGGGCTATTGGGTAAGGCCCTGCCACTTTATTTTTTAGTCGATTGAACTGTAACCGCCAATTGAAAACTACCTACTGCTGTTGCTGTTGTTGTTGCATGGCTTCCATGTACTGCTGATAGCTGTTTTTGGTTCTCTCGGTAGTTATTGTTCCTGTGGGCTTGCTGTAATTCACTTCTTTCGGCTGGAAATACGTTTCCTGATCGTTAAAGTCTTCATCGTTATAACCTACTGATACATTTACTTCCATAATGTGTTCGAAACCGCCTTTATAAACACCTTTTACGGGTGAGCAATCGGTAAAATTCCGGCCTACCGCCAGGCGCACATGGTTTTCGTTTACAATGCAATTATTGGTCGGGTCTAAGCCCAGCCAGCCATATTCGGGCAGGTAAGCCTCGGCCCAGGCATGGGTTGCGCCTTCACCCCGCATGCCATCTCTATTGGGGCAGATGTAACCACTCACATATCTGGCAGGAATCCCGGTTAAGCGCAACATGGCTGTTAATACATGGGCAAAATCCTGGCAAACCCCGGCTTTTAGTTTTAAAATTTCATCAATAGTAGTGTCAACTGCTGTTACTCCTTTAATGTAGTCGAAATTGTTGAACACATGAGCACAATATTTTATAGCGGTTTGGTAAGGTGTATCTTCAGTGTGCTTAATGTTTAAGGCTGTCTCCTTTAACTGAGCGATACCCTCAAAACTTTCCTGCCTTACATAATCGATATAGGGCACTTCGAATTTCAGGATGTTTAAACTGTTCCATTGTTCGCTGCTAAACATATCATCCTGTGGCAATGGCTTAGGGAAGGTTTCTACGCTTACTTTGGAGAAAATTTTCAACTGTGTATGCGGCTCGTTTTGGGTAAAAGTGCCCACTTCGTTGCCGTAGTAATCGATAAAGATCTCAATTTCCGGACTTCCGGAGATATTCAGGTCGTGTTTAACTACCTTTTGGAAATCATCTTTAATGGGGAACAGAATAATCTGATTCGCGCTATCCCGAACCGGTAATTCGTATTTATAATTGGTGATATGTTTGATTTTGAAAATTGGCATATAGGCTATTGTTATGTTTGCGCACAGTATTAAAGATCAGTTAAAGAATAATATCTGTGTTAATCTGTGTCCATCTGTGGTTAAAAATTATGAGTTTGCGAAATAATATTCATTTAACAGGTTTCCGATGCCGAAAAGCTCTGCCCTGATTTCTGTAAGATAATGATGCAACTGCTCTTCGTTCATGGTGTTAACAGAGCTGTAAGTAATCATACTTTTTAAACGGCCGATTTTAAAAGACAGGTTATTGTAGTGTTCGATATTACTTTCACTCTTTAGTCGGTTAAAATACCGTTCAATGTTGTTCATGGCATATAATGCTGAACGTGGAAAATCGTTATTGAGCATCACCAGTTCGATAATGTTTTTCGCATCAAATCCTTGCCGATAAGTTTTTAGGTATAATTCATAGCCCCCCAATGATAATAACAAGTGTTTCCAGTAGGCGATATCGGTCAACAGATCAGGATTGCTGCTGATCGAGCTGAATTTAATGTCCAGGATATCGATAGATTGGATACTTCTTTCTAAATGTTTACCGATTTTCATGAAACTTCTGCTTTCCCCGCGTTCCATTACACTGTCGGCTGTGCCATGGTACAGCATTACCTGTTTAATCAAAACATCCAGGGCCGTAACCGGATCATCTTTTTGGACGTACCACAATAATTTTTCGTCTTTTACCGCATGGTAATATTCGTTTAAACATTGCCATAAGTCTTTTGGGATATGTTCCTGTACGCTCCTTGCATTCTCACGTGCAAGGGTAACGATGTTTAAGATCGAATTTGGGTTTTCACGGTTTAACAAGAGGTATTCGATCACTGCGCGACTATCGTGCTGGATATTCAATAGTTCATTTTCGTCATCCGATGAAAAAATCCTGATCACAGGTTTCCAGGTGAATTCCTGTATGGTATCCTGAGAGGAAGCGTAATTTATTTTTAACATGCGCAGCATGCCGTCGCTGCGCTCAACGTACCTGCTTAGCCAATATAGGCTTGATGCCACTCTACTTAACATATGCTGTATTCTAAGAAGTTAAAACCCATGTATCTTTACTGCCACCGCCCTGCGAACTGTTTACCACTAGTGAGCCTTCTTTTAACGCTACCCGGGTTAAGCCACCCGGAACAATCGAGATGCCGTCTGGCCCATTTAAGGCGAATGGACGGAGATCGATTCTGCGCGGTGCCAGTTTCCCATTAATAAAACACGGAGCAGAAGACAAGCTGATGGTGGGTTGGGCAATAAAGTTGCGCGGATCTTTCAGTACTTCAATTTTGTATTCCTCTGTTTCCTGCTCAGTTGCCGCATGTCCCATTAACATACCGTAACCACCACTTCCGTTAGTTTTTTTGATCACCATGGTATTGATGTTGGCAAAAACATAATCAAGTTCATCCTGATTGCTAAGTTGATAGGTGGGTACATTCTTTAATATGGGTTCTTCGTTCAGGTAATACCTGATCATATCCGGTACATAGGTGTAAACAGCTTTGTCGTCGGCTACGCCATTCCCTACTGCGTTAATAATTGCTACATTACCTTTACGGTAAGCACCCATCAGTCCTGCTACGCCCAATACGCTGTTTGGATTAAAAACCAGCGGATCGAGATAGTCGTCGTCTACCCGGCGATAAATCACATCTACCTGCTGCAGGCCTGTAGTGGTTTTCATAAATACCTTTTGGTTTTTAACCACCAGATCACGCCCTTCTACTAATTCTACTCCCATTAAGCGGGCCAGGGTAGTGTGTTCGTAATATGCAGAATTATACATGCCCGGACTTAACAGTACAATTGTTGGATTCGAAACCGCTCTGGGAGAGAGACTCATTAAGTTTTTATATAATATGGCAGGGTATTCGGTTACGCTCCTTACGCCGCACTGTGGAATCAGGTCGGGGAATAGCCTTTTGGTAATTTCCCTGTTTTCGAGCATGTAACTTACGCCTGAAGGGGTACGAAGATTATCTTCTAGTACGTAGAATGTGCCATCATGATCTCTGATCAGATCTATCCCAGCAATATGGATGTAAATATCGTGTAATACATTTACATTGTGCATCTCCCTTAGAAAATGCGGACAAGAATAAATTACATTTATGGGTACAATCTGGTCTTTTAAAATAAATTGATTGCTATAAATGTCTTTTAAGAAAAGATTTAATGCTTTTAGTCTTTGTTTTATTCCTTTTTCTATGAAAGACCACTCTGTGGAAGTAATAATTCTCGGAATGATGTCAAAGGGGAAGATTTTTTCGATGCCTTCACCGCTATCATATACGGTAAAGGTTATTCCCTGACTCATAAATAACTTTTTAGCGAGTTCTTCCTTTTTGTTTAGGTTTTCGAGCGACTCTTTAGAGAAATTGCTGATGAAGTTTGCATAGTGATTTCTGTAATTATCACCATTTAGAAACATCTCATCGTAAGTTTTGGGATGATTAAAGTAATTTTTTATAAAATCTTCTATCATTTTTCTTGAATATTCCCTTAAATTATAATTTTTTGAGTTAAAAACTAACTTTTATGTATTAATATTTGTTTTTGTTGTTGATTATATGTGTTTATTTAAGTTATTTATGTCTTAATATTAGTGTTTTAGCTTTTTTTGTGAGAAATTTTGATTTTTTTAATCAAATTGTTTGCTAATGTGAATAAAATTTGTACTTTTGTAATGCTCGTTAATTATTATTATATATTTGGTTTAAAAAAAGCGCTGGCAACGGCGCTTTTTTTATAAAAATTTCAAGACTTATTCATAATCAACATAAACCAAACAACCTAAACCAAGAAGCTCCAGCAAAACTGGGGCTTTTCTTTTTTTGTATAGCATCTCAATAACTATCGGATAAAGCGTGGCGGAAAGGGTAGTAGTTTCGTCATCCCTTGCACATGCGTGGATCTTAATGTTTTAGACTTAGTAAAATCTTTTTAGATCAGCGGTGCTTTTCTGCGCGATTAGCGGGAAACAAATGATTAGCCGATTAAGGTTTTTCCCGCAGATTTAAAGGGATAAGAAACGCAGATTAAACAGATTTTGAGTTGAGGATTAAGAAATATCGTCATCCTCGTACATGCGTGGATCTTAATGCTTTAGGAATTAATAAAATCCTTTTAGATCAGCGGTGCTTTTCTGCGCGATTAGCGGGAAACAAATGAATTAGCAGATTAAGGTTTTTCCCGCAGATTTAAAAGGATAAGAAACGCAGATTTAACAGGTGTTGAGTTAAGGATTAGAAATGTCGTCATCCTCGCGCATGCGGGGATCTTAATGCTCTAGCGCTGATACTTCGTCAAATTTTTTATAAGAAAAAAGCTACCCTTTTTAGGATAGCTTTTCAATATATGTTTTGTTGTTGTTATGCTTCTGAATAAGTGATTTTATTCACATGTTTATCGATTTCCCATCTTCCGGTACCTTCTTCGCCAATCACCTCAAATAATTCTAATGCCCTGCGTGCTTTATATTCTTCTTCGCGTTGCTCTTTCAGGAACCAGTTTAAGAATTCCATGGTTACAAAATCCTGCTCTTTATGGCATTTTGCCGCAAGATTTTTGAAACTCTGGGTAATCGCAATCTCTGCTTCCAAAGCATCTTCGAAAACTTCTCTAAATCCGGCGAAGTCGGTTTTAATACCCGAAACTTCCGGAGATATCGCGTTTCCACCCATATCCAAAACATATTTGAATAATTTCAATTGGTGTACTCTTTCTTCTTCAGATTGCTTTAAAAAATAATCTGCTGAAAAATCGAATCCATTTTGGTCACACCAGGATGACATTGATAAATATAGTGATGAAGAGTGAGCTTCTTTTTTGATCTGCTGATTTAATAACGTTTCAATATCCTGTGATATTAAACATTTAATGCGCATTAAGTCTTTCATAATTTTCTTTGCTTAACTAATGATACAAAGATAACAGCAAATTAACCAGATTGTGTGATTTATTTGCTATATGAAATTAGTCTAAATTGCTGATAATTAGTTATTTGTAATCAGTTTAAATAAGAGGGAGGGATAGGATGGATGATGTAAAATGGATGACGGAAAATGGAAGGATAACGCAGAACGGATAATGGTTGATACTCAGTAGATAATGGTCGGTTTTCAATTGGGAATTTTCAGTTAACAGTTTTCAATTGATTAAGTTCATGGGAATAACTGAAGATTAGAGAATGGCGTAGGATATTGAATCCAACTCGCGGTCGTCATCCTGATTTATCTCAGGATCTTCCCAACGTGATAGATACTGAAACAAGTTCAGTATGACGCACGAATAAAATTTATTGAAAAGTGGATGTAATTAATACAAAACAGTTTTCGATTGGCAGTTTTAAGTTGGCAGTTTTGAATTTGCGGTTATCAATTCGACGTTCTGATTTCAATTAACCAGCTCAAAGTAACAATGAAAAAAAGATTTGAATAATCGTTGAAAAAATATACTTTACTTAATGAGTATGTACATCTTCCATTTCACATCAAACATCTTCCATTATTAATAAACCAATCTATACAGGCAGTCGCTGATGATGTGGTTGAGTTTGAACATGGTGAAAGTACCATGCAACAAATCTTTTAAAGCGATAATTTCTAAAGCACTTAACAAATAGATGTGTTCGCAACCATTAAAGGTAACCAGTTCGAAATCGGCTTTGTGGGTATTTAAAAGGAGCGCTTCAATATCAATCTGTTCTACAACAGTTTTTAATTTTTGAAGAGACAGGCAGTTGTAACGCGCAAACTTGCCACCAAAATCTACATAAAAGCAGTTTAATTTGTCTGATTGATAAACGGAACCCTGGGTATTTGAGAATACGTTAACCAGTTCGTTGATATCGATACATGCTTTTTCCATCGGTTACAAAAATTGGTATTATTTAGATTAAATACAAATAAAAATGGAAATAAATTTGGGGAGCGGTTGGGGTTGGGCGTTTGGCGGTGCAGAGTTGATGCCAGAGGCTAATTATTTGATTTTAAAAACCATGTGATGGTATAATCCTCCCATAAATTGTTTTTCGTTCTGGATAACGAAATTCATTTTTTCGTAAAGCCTTAATGCATTTGGATTGTTTTGTTCTACCAATAGCCCAATTTTATGGTGACCAAGTTTTTCAGCCCGGTCTATACCTGCTTTAATCAGCAGTTTTCCAATTCCTTTTCCCTGGGCAGAAGGATTGACGCTGATGCTGTCGAGGTAAAACTCCCCGGCTTCGGTTTCAGTGCCTTGATTAATGCCGCTTGAATGGTGGTGTTCGGCTACATAATGAAGAAATGGTTTGCGGAGTTCGGACAGTTTTGCTCCATCATAAGCGTTCAGTGATCCCAGAACTTTACCTTCTTCTTCAAAAACCAGCGTATTTTCATAACTGTATTGATTGCCCCGCTGCATAAAGAAGTGTTTTAAAATTTGATTGATCACATTTTCATCTTCAACATTGGTTAGTTTCTGTGCCAGTTTGCCCATCGCCTGGATAACCAATGGCACAACTGCTGTAGCATCTGAAGGGCTTGCTGGTCTGATCATTATATTTCACCTAATTTAAAGGTTTCTGCCACGCGGATTCCCTTTTCGGTGCGTTGCAGGGTACAACATTCGTTAATGGGATCGTGCTCTAAATATAATATATAGTTGTTGTTAACCGCTTCTTCTAAAAAGGCTTGTTTTTCTGTCAATGTTTTCAAAGGGAACATGTCATAAGCCATAACGTATGGCAGGGGCAAGTGACCAACTGAAGGCAGAAGATCAGCCATGTACACAATGGTTCTGCCTTTGTAATTGATTTTAGGCAACATCATGGCATCAGTATGGCCGTAAGCAAAGCTGATATTGATATCCTTTTGCCATTCGATGTTTTCTTCTTCGGGTACAAATTTGAGTTGTCCGCTTTCCTGGATCGGTAAAATATTTTCTTTTAAAAATGAGGCTTTTTCCCTTGCATTGGGTTCTACCGCCCATTGCCAATGTTTTTCATTGCTCCAATAGTGTGCATTTTTAAAGGCTGGGATCAGTTTGTCATTTTCTCTCACTATTGCTCCGCCTACATGATCGAAGTGCAGGTGTGTAAGAAAAACATCAGTAATATCGGCTGTATTAAAGCCCAAATGTGCCAGCGATTTTTCCATCGAATCATCCCCATGCAGATAATAATGACTGAAAAACTTTTCGTCCTGTTTATTTCCTATCCCGGTATCCACTAAAATCAACTGATTGCCTTTTTCTATTAACAAACAACGCATGGCCCAGGTACAAAGATTGTTCGCATCAGCTGGATTGGTTTTTTGCCAGATGGCCTTGGGTACAACGCCAAACATGGCGCCGCCATCTAATTTAAATAAGCCTGTGTTTATGGTGTGGAGTTTCATTTTTGTAGTATCAGGTAATTAGTATCAAGAAGCTAGTATTAAGTATTGAGATTGGAATTGGGCTAAAATAAGAAAACCCTTTAGGATTAACTAAAGGGTTTTTGTAAATGATATTGGTTTTACTTATCGATGTGGCACCTTATGCCTTCCACCTTTAACCTTCTACCTTATAAGTGGATCACTTCGCCGTAAGCATCAGCGGCAGCTTCCATAATGGCTTCGCTCATGGTAGGGTGAGGGTGAACAGATTTAATCATTTCGTGACCAGTAGTTTCTAATTTACGGGCAACTACGATTTCGGCAATCATTTCAGTAACATTGGCACCGATCATGTGTGCGCCTAGTAATTCGCCGTATTTAGCATCGAAAATTAATTTTACGAAACCATCTTTAGCACCCGCAGCACTTGCTTTACCTGATGCAGAAAATGGGAATTTACCGATTTTCAATTCGTAACCTGCTGCTTTTGCTGCTTTTTCAGTATAACCTACTGAAGCAATTTCTGGTGTGCAATAGGTACATCCCGGAATGTTATTGTAATCTAATGCTTCAACATGCTGACCAGCGATTTTTTCTACACAGATAATGCCTTCTGCTGAAGCAACGTGTGCTAATGCTTGTCCGCCTACTACGTCACCAATGGCATAATACCCTTTAACTGAAGTATTGTAGAATTCGTCGGTAACAATTTTGCCTTTTTCCGTTTTGATACCTGTTTCTTCTAATCCGATGTTTTCGATGTTGGCTACAATACCGGCTGCTGAAAGTACGATGTCGGCCTCGATAGTTTGCATACCAGAAGCTGTTTTAACAGAAACCTTGCAACCTGCACCGCTGGTATCAACAGATTCAACACTTGCCGAAGTCATTACGTCGATACCTACTTTTTTAAGGCTGCGCAATAATTGTTTAGAAACGTCTTCATCTTCAACCGGAACAACGTTATCCATAAATTCTACTATGGTTACTTTGGTGCCCATAGTCGCGTAGAAATAAGCAAACTCTACACCAATTGCACCAGAACCTACTACTACCATGCTTTTTGGTAATTCAGGTAGTACCATTGCCTGACGGTAGCCGATAATTTTTTTGCCATCCTGTTTCAGGTTAGGCAATTCTCTTGAACGGGCACCTGTAGCAATGATGATATTTTTAGCACTTAGTTCCTGTTGAGAACCATCAGCACCTTTAACTTCTAATTTGTTTCCTGGTTTTACTTTACCAGTACCCATAATGACGTCAATTTTATTTTTTTTCATTAAAAATTGAACGCCTTTGCTCATGCCATCTGCGACACCACGGCTGCGTTTTACCACAGCAGCAAAATCTGCAGTTGCACCAGCAGTAGTAATTCCGTAATCAGCAGCATGATTAATATATTCGAAAACCTGAGCGCTTTTTAAAAGTGCTTTAGTAGGGATACAGCCCCAGTTTAAACAAATACCACCTAATGATTCACGCTCAACAATTGCAACTTTTAGTCCCAACTGAGAAGCTCTGATTGCAGCTACGTAACCACCTGGGCCGCTGCCTAAAACAATAACGTCGTAATTCATCTGTTTTTAATCTATTTTAAAGAGATTTGTTTTTAATTGTTTTATACCTGTAATCTGCTTCATTATCCCTTAATATGGGTGCCTACAACCTGATTACAAAAGTTAAAAGATTTTCATCCCGCAACAATCGCTCAAAACTAAAAAAAAAATGTCAATTGAATAGGGCAATGTTGAGATAGCTTTTAAAAATTACAATGGATGAATATTGCTTTGAATATTTTATGCTAAAACAATAGTTATAATCAAGTTGATTTACAGAATAATATATTGGTGAGGTAACAAAAAGTTAAATAACCGGGATGTTATGGTTAAAAAAATGGCGTTAATATATATTATTCGAAAAATACCAATATTAACATAAGTTTTATGCTTAAATTATAATCAACTGATTGTTTCTTTATTAAAAATTTAGCTTTATTATCAAAGTGTTGATAAACTGAAAGTTATAATCTGCGCAATATGTGTTAAATGTTGAAAAGTTTTGCCTGACTTAATAATTATTTAACATTAGATGTTAAAATGTGTTAAATTTAATTAGGACATTTGCAGCATAATATCATTAATTAGATTATCAACAACAAAAAACATTTAAAAAACAAAGTATGAAGAAATCTTTACTTTTAAGATTAGTACTGGTTATTGTTGCATTTGTAGGTATTACTGTTGGTGCGAAAGCACAGGTAACCACATCGTCAATGACAGGAACCATTAAAGACGCCAAAGGCGCCTTACCTGGTGCAAGTGTTAAAGCAACACATACGCCAACGGGTACAGTATATTCTGTGTCTACCAATAGCGATGGTCGTTTTACCATTGGTGGTATGCGCGTTGGTGGGCCTTATACCATTGAAGTTAGTTTTGTTGGTTACAGACCTGAAAAATTAACTGAAGTTTACTTAAAAATAGGTGAGCCTTATTTGGTAAACTTAACTTTAACTGACAATAGTTCAACATTATCTGAGGTTAAAGTTGTTGGTCAAAGCGCTAATAGTATTTTGAATTCAAACAAAAATGGAACTTCTACAGTAATTTCAAGGCAGCAAATTCAATCGTTACCTACGATTACACGTAGCGTTAACGACTTAACCCGTTTAACGCCACAATCTTCGGGCACTCAGGGTGCTATTGGTGGTGGTAACTATCGCTCTAACAATTTTACTGTAGATGGTGCTAACTTTAACAACCAATTTGGCATCGGTCAAAACATTCCTGCGGGTGGTTCTCCAATCTCAATTGATGCGTTAGAGCAAATCTCGATCAATGTAACACCTTACGATGTTCGTCAAACAGGTTTTACTGGTGGTTCAATTTCTGCTGTAACACGTTCAGGTACCAACACTTTCCAAGGTAGTGCTTTCTATACCATGCGTGGTGAAGAACAACAAGGTAAAAGAATTGGTGATACGTATCGTATTCCTGATGCTTCAATTCAAAAATTGGACGAGAAAAATTATGGATTTAGTTTAGGTGGGCCGATTGTAAAAGATAAATTGTTCTTTTTTGTTAATTATGAAAAAAAGCATACTATTCAACCAGGAACAACAAGAATAGCTTCTTCCCCTGGCTTGCCATACGGAGCTCCAGGTACCCCGAATACTGTTGTGCCGGCTAGTCAATTGCTTTTGAACGAAATTTCTTCGTATTTAGATGCTAAATATGGTTATCAAACAGGACCATATCAAGGATATTCAAATGTAAGTGATAACGAAAAAATGTTTGCCCGCTTAGACTGGAATATTACTAAAAATCATCGTTTTAGTGTAAGGTATAATCAGGTTGAAAGTCAAAGCCCTTCTCCAGCGAGTACATCTGTAACCAACTCAGGAGTTACTGGTGCGTTGAGTTATAACAATAATAGGTCGGGTACTGCAAATAATGCGGGATTACCTTTTTATAATTCTAATTATTACCAAGCGGCAAACCTATATTCTGCAGTTGCTGAGTTGACGTCGAACTTTGGTAGCAAACTAACAAATGTTGCACGTGCTACTTACTCGCACCAAAACGATCCAAGAAATTCGGATAGTTCTCCATTTCCTTTAGTTGATATCTTGGATGGAACCCAAAATGCTTCAAATGCAGGAAATGTTTTGACCACTTTTGGGTACGAACCATTCACTTACGGGAACTTAAGAGATGTTAAAGGATATACTTATTCTGATGACTTGAGCTTAGCTTTAGGAAAGCATAATATTACCTTAGGTTTGCAAGCGGAATTCAGTACTACTAAAAATGGATTTCAGCGTTTTGGTACTGGTTTCTATACCTTCAAATCATGGGATGACTTCAAAAATGGAGCTAAGCCACTACAATATTCTGTAACTTATCCATTAACTGCTGATGGTTCTCAAGCCTTCCCTAGCTTTAAGTTCGCTCAATATTCAGCGTATTTACAGGATGAATTTACCGTTTCTGATCGCTTAAAATTAACTGCTGGTTTACGTATTGAACAAGCAACTTATCCGGACGCTCCAGAAATTAAAACACATCCTTTAGTAGCTGCTCAAACTTTTCATGATGGAAGAAAAGTAGATACAGGTGTTTTACCTGAAAATAGATTATCATATTCGCCACGTTTTGGTTTTAACTGGGACGTTATGGGAGATCGTTCGTTACAAGTTCGTGGTGGAACAGGTATATTTACTGGCCGTGTTCCTTTTGTATGGATTGTATCACAATCTAGTGATGCAGGTTTACTACAATATTTACAAACTTATTCAAGCCTTAGTGGTGGAGTTGTTCCCTCATTTAATCCAAGTATTGCTCCGAACTTACTTACCGCGACTAAACCAGCAGCTGGAACAAGTATACCAGGAACGATTAGTGTTATGGCTCCTGATTTGAAATTCCCTCAGACCTGGAAATCAAGTTTAGCATTTGATGTTAAATTACCTTGGGGAATTGTAGGAACATTAGAAGGTATTTATGGTAAAGATTTAAATGTCGCTGTTGCTAAAAACATCAACTTGGTAAATCCAACTACAACTAATATCTCAGGTTATCCAGATAATAGACCATTATATCCTAGCTCTGTTGCTGGAAGACAAGAGGTAGACATCAACAGTGCTGGTATTCCAACTACTAACGGAACATCTGCATTAAACGTAACAGAGATGACCAATGCTAAAGGCGGTTATAACTGGATGATTACTGGTCAGTTAACTAAGCAATTTAATAGTGGAATATCAGCAATGCTTGCTTATACACGTTCTGATCAACGTAATTATGGAGATGGTGGTGGAGATCAGCTAGGTAACTTATGGTCTATCCCAGCAACATCTACCAATCCTAATATACCAACTTTAAGTTATTCTCAAAATTTAAATCCAGATCGCATTATCGCAAGTGTCTCTTATAGAAAAGAATATTTGAAGAACCTTGCTACTTCATTCTCATTATTTTATGAGGGGTCTCAACAAGGAAGATATTCGTATGTTTATGGAGCTGATTACAATAGAGATGGTGTTTCTGGAAATGACTTGATTTATATCCCTAAAGATGCATCTGAAATAAATTTTGTTGCTGTACCAGCCAACTTAGTAAGTACTTCTACTGTAACCAGAGCATATCCTAGATCATATACTGCAGCAGAACAAAGTGCTATTTTTGAAACTTATATAGCGCAAGATCCATATTTGAGCAAACATAGGGGCGAATATGCGCAACGTAATGCGGCAACCTCTCCATGGAGAAATCAATTCGATTTAAGAATCACTCAACAAATCTTCAAGAATTACGGTAAGTCAAAAAATACTTTTGAATTTACAGCTGATATTTTCAACGTTGGTAATTTGTTAAACCGTAAATGGGGTAACGTAAACTTTGTTAATAATGCATCTATTTTGGTTCCTCAAAATGCTGCATTAGTTAATGGAACTACAAAACCAACATTTATTCTAGGTGCGGCACAAGGTGATATCGTTAGAAATACCTTTGGCACATCTCAAACCATTTTATCTACATATTATATGCAGTTTGGTGTTCGTTATATTTTTAACTAATACCTGCTAAATTATATAAAAACAAAGCCCCGATCATCACGATCGGGGCTTTTGTTTTTTACCACCATTTTAAAACAAGCTGATTATCTATTCAGGGAAGTATTTCGTGTAATAAACTAACTACTTCATGTAAAAAATAATAGTTGCTTAATAGTAGATAAGTATTTTTATAACGGAAAACAAAATACTATTATGAAACGCACGCTCTCTACGAAAATATTCCTTTTCGCCAATTAGATTATAATGTTTTGCTTTTAAGCAGTTCATCCCTCCTAATCTGATTCAATTTAATACCTAAACTTTTGTGCTTTCTATAATAGATCATCCATTGTTTTACCTAACGATTAAATCTATATGAATTAAAACAGCTAAAAATGAAAAAAATCTATTACGCTATTGCTGCGCTCATTATTTTTTTGAGTGCTTGTAAAAAGGAAGCTTCAATTAAGGAAGAACAACAAGAAGCTCCGGGGAAAACGATTACCTATCATTTAAAAAATGGTGGAGAAGTCACCGTAGCGATTAACAAAAAAGGCGAATATGTAGTTGGTGGTGACGTTATTTTATCAAAAGACCAAATTGCCTATTTGGAATACAATAAGGTTGGTGATGGTAAAGAGACTACCCCCAGAAGTACCTTTATTTCAGATTTCCAAAAATTATGGCCAGGTGGGGTTGTTTACTATACAGTAAATGATCCAACCAATGTTAACATTATTGCAGCTGCAATAACTCATTGGGAAGCAAATACTCCGATACGATTTGTACAAAGGACTAATCAAGAAAATTATGTTGATTTTAGTGGCCAACCCGATCAAGGTGCAGGTTCATCTGCATTGGGAATGATAGTAGGTGGGCAACAAATTAAAATGGTAAATGGTGCCAGTTTAAGAACTGCAATACATGAAATTGGGCATGCAGTTGGTTTAATGCATGAGCAAACAAGAGCAGACAGAGACCAATATATAAATTTAAGCAATAATATTAATTCAGATTGGAAATCGCAATATAAGATTTTCGATACAGGGAAAGGATTTCAAATAGGGCCTTTTGATTTTAGTTCCGTAATGTTGTATCGCTCTTATGCTGCTGAAGCTAGTAAGTCAGGAGATACAACACCACAAATGACAAGAAAGGATGGTACAACTTGGGGAACTAGTAACTTTCTTTCATCAGGCGATGTTGAAGGCGTAAATTATTTATATAAAAAACTGTATATCAAAAAGGAGTTTGTGAATATAAGTAACGAACAGCAGCCTGATGGAGCGTATTCATCTCAGAATGCATGTTATTTTAAGTTTTATGCGGATGAGAATTTTACCGTACCTGTCGTACTAAGCTCTTATGTGAAAGTTGTTTATTGGATTCAGACTAAGCAGCTAGCTAGAGGTAATGTAGTAGATAACTATACAATGCAATATGAGAAATTATTAACACCTGGAAATAATAGCTATCACATAGCTACTTACGATACTAATCTTTCAGTAGATTACGGTTTGGAAAGTGGTTTTATAAATGAGATGATTAGTATTGGTACAAATAATCCGAATCATTTTATCTCATTTTAATGTGAGATAAAGTATTGAAAAAAAAGGGTTGAAATTTTATTTCAACCCTTTTTAGTTAAGTTCTACTATCTTAATTATAAACGAAAGTTCCTTTTTCGCTTTCGATGGTTACCTGTTTCTGATCGCCTTTTTCTACGCGACCGATGATCTGCGCATCGATATTAAAGCTTTTAGAAATTTCGATAATGTGATCTGCAATTTCCTGTGGTACATATAGCTCCATACGGTGGCCCATATTAAATACCTTGTACATTTCTTTCCAATCTGTTCCCGATTGTTCCTGAATCAGGTTAAACAGCGGCGGGATAGGGAATAGGTTATTCTTGATGACATGGATATCATCATTGATGAAATGTAATACCTTGGTTTGGGCGCCGCCACTGCAATGTACAATGCCATTGATCTGGCTACGATAACTTTCCAAAATCTTTTTAATTACAGGTGCATACGTGCGCGTTGGCGATAATACCAGTTTACCAGCGGTGGTTTTGCCAAAACCTTCAATCTCGATTTCTTCGGCCAATTGTTTCTTGCCAGAGAAAACCAGGTCGAAAGGTACTGCCGGATCGAAGCTTTCAGGGTAATTATTGGCAACAGCTTTTTCAAAAACATCATGACGGGCAGAGGTTAATCCGTTCGATCCCATGCCACCATTGTATTCGGTTTCGTAAGTCGCTTGTCCGGATGAGGCTAAGGCCACTATTACGTCGCCAGGTTTAATGTTATCGTTGCTGATGATGTCTTCGCGCTTTAAGCGACAAGTCACCGTAGAATCGACGATAATGGTTCTTACCAAATCGCCAACATCTGCCGTTTCGCCACCTGTTGAGTAGATGGAGATGCCCTGTTCGCGCAAGTCGGCTAAAATTTCTTCTGTTCCGTTAATTACAGCCGCAATTACTTCTCCGGGAATCAGGTTTTTATTCCGCCCAATGGTTGAGGATAACAAAATATTATCTGTAGCACCCACGCAGATTAAATCGTCGATATTCATGATAATAGCATCTTGTGCAATACCTTTCCATACCGAAATATCGCCGGTTTCTTTCCAGTAAACATAAGCTAAAGAAGATTTGGTACCGGCACCATCGGCGTGCATAATGTTGCAATATTCCTCGTCACCACCTAAAATATCGGGGATGATTTTGCAGAACGCTTTAGGGAAAATTCCTTTGTCGATATTTTTGATGGCATTGTGCACATCTTCTTTTGAGGCAGAAACGCCGCGTTGATTGTACCTGTTATCACTCATGTTGCCGCAAAGATAGTTTTTTAAGGTGGAAGGTAAAAGGGGAGAAGATAGAAAGGTTGGTAGAAAGTCCGAAGTCTGGAGTCCGAAGTAGATGGTGCAGATATTAATTTGCGTTGGGGTTTTACTTGCACGGGCTTTTCTTAACAATGTAATTGAAAAAGTTTTTGGAAGTGAAAGTTCATTTTTCATTGGAGCCTGCAGTCCCGCTTTCCTCCTGCTGTCTCTACTTTATATAGAGTGAAAGCAAATATTTAATTATTTTTTTGCTCCTATGCCGCAGGGCATCAAACTTTTGAGGCATCAAAAGTATGCAAAAATGCTTTGTCAATCCGGCAAGGTGGCTTCTCAATACCCACGCTCATCAAAAAAACAGCGGTACTTCGTTTAATCAGGTATTGTTGTGTTTTATTTGGTCTGATTGAGCCCTGCGGGGTTTGTGTTCAATTTATATTAAACTTTGATTCATTGCAAATGAACACAAAACCACTGCGTTTCAGGTTTGGTACTGCCGTTTGTGCTATTGAGCGCCTATTTTTTTGATTCTACTGCCACTTGGGATTGACAGCGTCCTTCGGTAAAGCCTGTGGTTTTTCAAAGCGGGTCAGCATGATGCCCAAAACTATTCGTAAAAAAGTTATCCATAAACGGTAGGACTTTATATAAGGACGGTAAAATCGGGCTTAGGTACTAAGGGTTGTTCGTTATGTTGGGTTTTTCACTTGCACAGCCCTATGTTAAATAAACCTGATTGCATGGATGCTGTAAACGATGCATTAAATTTGGAGGTAAACTTTACAGCAGGAAGGAAAGCAGGATTGTTTTAACCGATGAGCACAGCTATTGCTTTCCAGATAAAAAGCCTTTGCTAACGTAAACCACTTTCCGATTAGATCCTGAACCAAGTTCAGGAGGACGCTGCGGTGGGGATAACAGTAGCTAATTTAAGAGGTTTTGGAAGTGAAAGTTCATTTTTCATGGCGGCTTGCATTCCCGCTTTTGCTCTCCCGACTTTTTGTCGGGACCGTAAAATCGGGCTTAGGTATAAGAGGTAGGTTCTTTGTGGCGGATTTTTTTCTTCTACAGGCCAATGTTATTAAGTTAAGCGCAGCGGTTGTCAGTCTGAGCGTAGTCGAAGACTTCTTGAGATTGATAATAGCAAATAAATGCCCTTCGACTACGCTCAGGGTGACATCTCTTTGATTCATCCCTGAACTTAATGACATTGTGCACAGACCAATGTTAAATAAACCTGATTGCATGGATGCTGTAAACGATGAATTAAAAAGTCGAAGAAAACTTTACAGCAGAAAGGAAAGCAGGACTGTTTTAACCGATGAGAACAGGTATTGCTTTCCAAAAAAAAGCCTTTGCCAACGTAAAGCAATATCGATTAGATCCTGACCACGAAGTAGCTATTAGACCTTTGAAAATA
>Ga0190271_10000295_pt1 | contig 24667 bp, 20 predicted proteins | sample Popmic356T_FD_133747 | JGI IMG/M metagenome (GOLD analysis project Ga0190271, IMG submission 133747) | Populus adjacent soil microbial communities from riparian zone of Weber River, Utah, USA - 356 T | ecosystem: Environmental > Terrestrial > Soil > Riparian zone | place: USA: Utah | collected...
GTCCCGGCTGCTGGAGGTGGCGCGGGAGTCCTACGACGTCATCGTCGTCGACACCTCGCCGTTCTTCCACGGGCCGATGCTGGCGACGCTCGACCGCACCGACGAGCTCCTGCTCGTCTGCGGCCTCGACGTCCCCACGCTCAAGAACGTCAGGCTCGCGCTCCAGACGCTCGAGCTCCTCGCCTTCCCGCAGAACCGCATTCGGGTCGTCCTCAACCGGGCGAACTCGAAGGTCGGCATGAAGCGGAGCGAGGTCGAAGGCGCGCTCGAGGTGAAGGTGCGCTTCGAGGTCCCCAGCGACCGGGCCGTGCCCATCGCCGTCAACCGCGGGAACCCTGCAGTCCTCGCCGAGTCCGGCGCCGACTTCTCCAAGGCCATCCGCGAGATGGCGAAGGGTCTCCAGCCGGCCGAGGTCGCGAAGAACCAGAAGCGCGGGCTCTTCAGGCGGAGCTAGTCGATGGGTCTTCACGATCGCCTCACCAAGACCGGCACGAACGGTGACGCCGAAGCCACGATCACGCGGATCGAGACGGTCTCGCGCGATGCGAAGCCGGAGAGTCGCTCCGTCGACCCCTACGCGGAGCTCAAGACCCGCGTCCATCACGCGTGCATCGCGAAGCTCGGACCCGAGCTCTTCTCGAGCTCGTCCAACGAGGACCTGACCGACCGCGTCCTGCGCGTCGTCACCGAGCAGCTCGCGCTCGATCAGACGCCGCTCACGCGGGACGAGCGCCGACAGGTCGTCCGCGAGATCACGGACGACGTCCTCGGCTACGGCCCGCTCGAGCCGCTTCTCCGGGAGGACTCGATCAGCGAGGTCATGGTCAACGGGCCCGACCGGATCTACGTCGAGCGCGAGGGCAAGATCGAGCTCTCGAAGGCGACGTTCGTCGACGACGCGCACCTGCTGCGGATCATCGACAAGATCGTCTCCCAGATCGGCCGCCGGGTCGACGAGTCCTCGCCGATGGTGGACGCCCGCCTGCCCGACGGCAGCCGCGTCAACGCGATCATCCCGCCGCTCTCGCTGCGCGGGCCGGTCCTCACCATCCGGAAGTTCTCGCGCGACCCGTACACGATGGACGACCTGATCAACTTCGGCTCCGTCTCGTCGAGGGCGGCACATTTCCTTGCCGCCTGCGTGCAGGGGAAGCTGAACATCCTCATCTCCGGCGGTACCGGTACCGGTAAGACGACGACGCTGAACGCGCTCTCGGCCTTCGTGCCAGGGGACGAGCGGATCGTCACGATCGAGGACGCGGCCGAGCTTCAGCTCCAGCAGGACCACGTGATCCCGCTCGAGTCCCGGCCGGCGAACATCGAGGGCCAGGGCGAGGTCCGCATCCGCGAGCTCGTCAGGAACGCCCTGCGCATGCGTCCCGACCGAATCATCGTCGGAGAGGTCCGCGGCTCCGAGACCCTGGACATGCTCCAGGCGATGAACACCGGCCACGAGGGCTCGCTGACCACGATCCACGCCAACTCCCCGCGCGACGCGCTCGCCCGCCTCGAGACTCTCGTGCTCACGGCCGGCGTCGAGCTCCCGCACCGCGCGATCCGCGAGCAGATCTCGAGCGCGTTCGACCTGCTCGTCCAGATCACCCGCCTCGTGGACGGCTCGCGCCGACTCTCGCACATCACCGAGGTGCTGCGGATGGAGTCCGACGTCATCACGCTGCAGGACATCTTCGTCGCCAAGCCGCCCGACGAGGACTCGGTGGCCCCCGGCGGAACCCGGCTCCTGTCGCCCCTCAAGTGCACCGGCCTGAAGCCGCACTTCCTCGAGAAGATGGCGGCGAACGGGGTCACGCTTCCGCCGAGCTTCTTCCTGCAGGACTCGGACGAAGAGGTCAGGACGACGTTCCAGGCCGCAAGCTTCGGCGGGTTCCAGTGATTCGCCGGGCGGCGGTCGTCGCCTGGCTCGTCGCGTTCGCGACCCTCCTTCTTCCGGCCGTCGCGCTCGCGGCCACGGTGGAGGCGGACACGAGCGACTACCCGGTCGTCCGGGCGATCTTCGTCACGGATCGGCCGACGGTCAAGGCTCCCGAGCTGACGGAGAACGGCGAAGCGGTGACCAACCTCGTGGCCACCAACCTCGGCCGGGGCAAGAGCATCGTGCTCGCCGTCGACCGCTCGAAGTCCATGGACGGCCAGCCGCTCACGGACGCCGTCGAGGCGGCGCGCGCGTTCGTCGCTGCGAAGCCACCGGAAGACAGGATCTCGGTGCTGACCTTCGCGACCGAGCCCGTCCCCCTCACCGGCTTCCAGACCTCGACTACCGACGCCGACTCGGCCCTACGCTCCATCTCGACCAACCCGGTGCAGGGGACGACGCTGTACGACGCGCTCGTCGTCTCGTCTCACTCGCTCGCGTCCGAGGCATATCTCGGACGCGTGATCATCATCGTCACGGACGGGAACGAGACCCTGAGCGAGGCGACCGCCGACGACGCGATCGCGGCCGCGCAGGAGACGGGCGCCTCCGTCTACGTCGTCGGGATCGAGAGCAGCCGCTTCAATCCGGAACCCCTCCAGCGGATCGCCGAGAAGACGGGCGGAAACTACTACGGCGCCGCCGACTCGGCCGCGCTCGCCGAGGTCTACAACTCGATCGCCGAGGAGCTCTCCCGCACGTGGCGTCTCGAGTACGTCACGTCGGCGCTCCCGAGCGAGCCGATCGCCCTCACCGCCACCTCGGGGGCCGAATCCGCCTCCGTCGAGGTCGTGGCGCCGGGCGACCCCGTGACCACCCGCACGCCCCAGCTCGAAGGCCGGCTGCCGGAGCAGTTCTTCGGGACGTTCTGGGGCCAGGCTTCGTTCGCGATCGTCGTGGGGCTCATCGTGCTCCTCGCGGCCGCGTTCGCCTTCGCCTCGCCGAAGGGCGCGTGGCTGAAAGGCCGCCTCGAGCCGCACGTCGCCGCCAAGCGGCGCGTGAAGCAGTCGGGGCCGCGCGATCGGCTGAGGATCGCCGCCGGCCTCTTCCACGCGACCGAGAACGCCCTGGGCAAGCTCAAGCCGTGGCACAAGCTCCAGCGGGTGCTCGAGCGGGCCGACCTGCCCCTTCGCACCGTGGAGTTCGTCTATCTCATGCTCGGCGCCGGCCTGCTCGGCGGGCTCGTCGCCGCGGGGCTGACCCAGTCCGTGCCGCTGATCGTGCTCGGCCTCCTGGGCGGCGCGGCGCTGCCATACCTCTTCGCCTCCTTCAAGGCGAAGCAGCGCGTGAAGACCTTCGAGAACCAGCTGCCCGACCTCCTCGTGACGATGGCGGCCGGCCTGAAGGCCGGGCACAGCTTCCGCCAGGCGCTCCAGAGCGTCGTCGACGAGGATCAGCCGCCCGCCTCGAAGGAGCTCAACCGCGTGCTCACGGAGACGCGCCTCGGGCGCCCGATGGACGAGGCCCTCGCCGACATGGCCGCCCGGCTCGGCTCCAAGAACTTCGAGTTCGTCATGACCGCGGTGACCATCCAGCGCCAGGTCGGAGGCAGCCTCGCCGGGCTCTTCGACATGGTCGCCGACACCGTCCGCAACCGGCAGCAGTTCTCCAAGAAGATCAAGGGCCTCACGGCCATGGGCCGTGCGTCGTCCTACGTGCTGATCGGGCTCCCGTTCTTCGTCGCGCTCATGCTCACACTGCTGAACAGCGAATACATGCGGCCGCTCTGGCACACGAGCACCGGCCACAAGCTGATTCTGACCATGTTCGTGATGATCGGGATCGGCTCCCTCTTCCTCCGCAAAATCGTCAACTTCAGGTACTGACATGATCTGGGCACTCATCATCGCCGGCGGCATCGTCGCCCTCGCGTTCTTCCTCCTCATGGACGTCGCCACCATGCCCGCGCGCGAGCGCGCGGGGTCGATCCGGCGCGCCGCCGGATACGGCAAGACCAGGGCCGTCACCCGCTCGAGCGTGCTCGACGACGGAACCTTCCGGGACCGCGCGCTCGTCCCCATGAAGACCGGCCTCGCCCGCGCCGTCCTGCGGATCACCCCGCGGGCCAGCGTCGAGTCGGTCACGAACAAGCTGCATCGCGCCGGCCTGCACCGCAAGTTCTCTCCGACGGGCTTTTTGGCCTCGAAGGCGGTCCTCTGCTTCCTTGGCTTCGTCGGCGGCCAGGTCTTCGCCGGAGTCGCCGGAGTCGCCGGCTCGAAGGCGTTGCTGCTCGGGCTGGTGGGCGCCCTCGTCGGCTTCATGCTCCCGGACACGGTCGTCACGATGAAGACGCGCGGGCGCAAGGAAGACCTGCGCGCCGAGCTCCCCGACGCGCTCGACCTTCTCGCCGTCTCGGTCGAGGCCGGCCTCGGGTTCGACGCCGCCATCTCGAAGCTGACCGAGCACATGGACGGCCCCCTCGCCGACGAGTTCGCACTCGCGCTCGGCGAGATGCGCATCGGCGAGAGCCGTTCCAACGCCCTCGCGAAGATGATGAAGCGCGTCGACACGCCCGAGCTCTCGGCGTTCGTGCGGGCGATCATCCAGGCCGATCAGCTCGGCATCTCGCTGGGGCGGATCCTCAAGGTGCAGGCGAGTGACACGCGCAACCGGCGCCAGCTCGCGGCCGAGGAGCGGGCAATGAAGGCGCCGATCAAGATGTTGTTCCCGACGGTGATCTTCATCTTCCCGGCGATGTTCATCGTCATCCTGGGGCCCGCGTTCATGAACCTGTCGGAGCTGTTCTAGCTCCACCTCCTTGATGGCTGTCAACGAGGACGCAAAGGAGTCCCCGAGGATGGACGCCGAGACCGGCTTCGGCACCGGCCTGCGAGGGAAGCTGAAGAAGCGCCAGGAGCCCGAGGCGCCCGAGGCGAACGGCACCGTGCCGGTCGCGGAGGAGCACGTGCTCGAGGGCGATCCGATCGCCGCCGAGCCGTCGCCTCCTTCCCCACCTCCCGCGTCGCCGCTCGTCGCGGCCCCGTCCATCGCGGACACGGCCGAGCTCGACGCCCTCCGCGCCGAGCTCGCGGCCGCGCTCGACCGCGAGCGCGATCTCCGCATCGAGCTGGCAGCCTCCTTCACGGAGCGGAACGAGACGACCGCGCTCCAGGGCGACTACGCGGCCCGCTCAGCCGACCTCGATCTTCGCGCCGCCAAGATCGCCTCGGCCGAGCAGGAGGTCGAGCTCCGGGAGGCGCGGCTCACCGAGCAGCTCCAGAACTTCCGCGAGGAGCGAGAGCGCCTCTCCGAGCTGGAGACGCGCCTGACCGCCACCGAGGCGCTCACGGGCGAGCGCTCGGACCAGGTGGAGTACAAGCTCCGCGAGCTGCGCGATGCGGACCGCGAGCGCGAGAAGCTCGCGTCCGAGCTCGGCAAGCAGGCCCAGGCCATGAACTCGCGAGAGACGAAGCTCGTCCGACGCGAGCAGACGGTCGCGAGCCGCGAGACGGAGATGAAGGCACGGCAGGAGGCGCGCGACCGTGCCCTCGCCGAGCGGGAGAGCGCCGTGCGCGACCATGAGAAGGCTGCCTCCAAGCGCGAGCAGACGCTCGCCGCGCGCGAGCGCGAGCTGGCGAAGGAGCATTCCCGCATCCAGGCCAAGGAGGAGGCGCTAGAGGAGCGCGAGGCCGAGCTACGGGCCAAGCATGACCGCCTCCGGCTCGACGCCGAGCGGCTCGAGCGCGGCGCGTCCGGGCAGGACCGTGCCGTTCAAGAGTCGGCTGCCCGGCTTGCCGAGGTCGACCGCCGCGAGGCCGAGCTGGTCGCCCGCGAGGCCGAGCTGCACCAGCGGGAGACCCATCTGGCGCGGGTGGAGTCGGAAACCTCCAAGATCGTCGACATCGAGACGCTCCAGGAGCGCCTGAAGGACCGGGAGCGCGAGCTCGCCGAGCGCGAGGCCGAGTTCTCGAACACCGAGGACGTCATCGAGTCCCAGCGCAAGCGTCTCGAGCGGCGCGAGAAGCGGCTCGCCGAGACGGAGTCGTCCTTCCGCGACCGGCTGCACGAGATCGACTCGCGCGAGACCGAGCTCGACGCGCGCGAGGCCCGTACCGAGGCCGACATCGAGATCCGTGAGGACAAGCTGGAGCAGCGCGAGCAGCAGCTTGCCGAGCTCCAGGAGCGGCTCGGCCAGAAGGAGAACGAGCTCGCCGCCTACGTTACGCAGGTGCAGACGGAGTTGAAGCGCCGCGAGGACGACTGGTGGGAGAAGGTCACCGGCGGCGAAGCGTCGGCTAGCCCCAGGTAGCAGCCTGTTGCTCGGGAGGGGCTAGGCGGACGGCGCGGGCTTGGGGGCGCGCCAGCGCTCGAGCGCGTCCCAAGAGGCCACGGTGTCCGCCGCGACCTGGCCACCCAGCTCGGCGGGAGAGGCGGCCCAGAAGAGCTTCGCCACCTTGGTGGGGTTCGGCTCCGGCTCGGCTCCCTCGCGCAGCAGCGCGTGGTAGACGACGAGCGCCGAGCCGGTGTCGTCGCTGATCACGACCGCGACGGGCCGGAACCCCGGTAGGTCATCCTCGCCCAGGCCGAGCTCCTCTGCGGCGTCTGCGAGCACCGCGTCGCGCGGCTCCTCCGTGTGGGCGAGGCCGCCCGAGGCGGACGCGGTCCAGAGGAGCGGGTCGCGCCCGATCGACGGGCCCCGCTGCTGGAAGAGGATCAGACCCTCGGTCCGTTCCACGAAGAGCTGCACGCCGAGCGCGAAGCCCAGGCGATACGACTGACTCGGTTCTGTGAACACGACCATCGCCTCGGCGTAGCGCCCACGGCGCCTGAGGATGGCCCCGTCGCGGGAAACGCCGTGGCAGAAGGCGATGGGGCCGTCGAAACGGCCTTTCGTCCGCGAGAGGACGAGCGCGGCGTCGTCGACCGCCCGGCGCACCGGCCCTTCCAGCGGCGTGGCGAACGGGAACGGGCGAAAGCGGGGCTCTGCCTCGAGGGGGACGATCGCGCGCACGGCTGCAGTGTGGCGGATACGGCGGTCGAGCGAACGGGACGTGCTTGTCACTCGTGGAAGGCATCAGGTAGGGCGCCCTCGGGGGCGCCCTACCTCGAAAGCTCGGTGCCGGGCGCTACGGGTTATGGATCTCGACTGCGCTCGGCGTCGGGTCGAGCCCGACGTCGAAGAAGGCTGTGTCGATCCCGGCGCCTCCGCTGAGCGAGATGTCGACGACCCCGTCCACCGCCTGCAGGGTGTCGTTCCCGTTGCCGCCGACCAGCGAGTCGGCACCGCTGCCGCCGACCATCAGGTCGTTCCCGTCGTTGCCGTTCACCTGGTCGTTGCCGTCCTCGCCGTGCAGCGCGTCGTTGCCGCCGTAGCCCGTGATGGCGTCGTTACCCTCGCCGCCGACGATCAGGTCGTCGAGGTTCGAGCCGGTCAGCGTGTCCGCGCCGGCGCCGCCCCGCAGCACGATGCTCCCGAGGAAGACCAGTCCGGAGCCGAAGCCGCCGCGCGAGGTCAGGATGTCGTCGCCGTCGCCTCCGACCAGCTCGATCGCGTTCGGCACGGGAGTAATCGTGACGTCGACGTCGGTGTCGTTGTCGAAGGAGACACCCTTGAGGCCGATTGCGAGCGCGTCGGCGCCGGTCGTGCCCTGGAAGACGATCTGGTCGGTCGCGTCGCCGAGGTTGATCGCCATCTCGATCTCCGCGATGCCGTTGGTCTCGAGGCCGACGCCCGGCGCGAGTGCGCCGCCCGTCTGGTCGACGGTCAGCGACTCATCCGAGCCGGCCGCGCCGTTGACCGTGATCGAGTCGGTGTTCGTCGTCGTCGCCGCGCCGCAGGCGGTCGGTGTGGAGCCGAAGTGGATCGCGCCGTCGACCACCGCCAGCGTCGCCGTCCCGTTGGCGGGAAGCGCCGCCGTGACCGACTTCGTAGCCGCGTTGAACGTGCACGCCCCGCCGGGAGGCGGAGGCGGCGGAGGCGGCCCCGCGTCGATGATCTTGTTCTCGACCGCGATCGTGGCCGGGTCGAGGTTGGCATCGACGGTGGCCGTGTCGATGCCCGCCGCGCCGTGGATCTGCACGTCGGTCTCGCTGTCGTTCGCAAAGATCGTGTCGTCGCCGTAGCCCGCGATCAGATCGTCGGCCCCGGCACCGCCCGTGACCGTGTCGTTGCCGTCGCCGCCGCTCACGCGGTCGTTCCCGCCGCCGCCCATGAGCGTGTCCTGCGCGCCGTAGCCGTAGATGAAGTCGTTGCCGGGGCCGCCGGTGATCACGTCGTTCCCGTTGCCGCCGTTCAGCTCGTCGCCCGCGCCGCCGCCGGTGATTGTCGTGTTCCCCGGGTAGGCGAGGCCGGCGCCCCAGCCGCCGCGCGCGGTGAGGAAGTTCACGCCCGCGCCGCCGGCCATGGTCATCGTGGAGGGAAGGGGCGAGAAGACGACGTCGAGGTCGCCGTCCGAGTTGAACCCGAAGCCGGAGAACCCGGCGGCCATACGGTCGCCCGCGTTCGTACCGATGACCCCGAAGCTGTCGCTCGTGTCGCCGAGGTTCACCTGGAACTCGATCTCGGGCATATTCGACTCCGAGGAGAAGCCCGGGCCGATGAAGCCTTCGGACATGTCCACCGTGAGCTTCTCGACCGTCCCCGCGGCGCCGTTGACCACGATCAGGTCGGTGTTCGTCGTCGTTGCGCCGCCGCAGGCGGCCGGGGCCAGCCCGAACCACAGCTCACCCGAAGACGTCACCTTCAGGGTCGCCTGCGAGCCCGAGGTGATCTCAGCGGTGATCCGCTTTGTCCCCGGGTCGTACGAGCACGACTCGACTGCCGCGCCGGCTGAGCCGGTACCGAACACCACTGCGCCAAGAAGCGCGGTCGCCAGGACCGCGCGCAGAGTTCTGAGAACCAACGCCGCTTCCTTTCCCCGTCTAGATCTAGCCCTTCCTCCCACGAGAGTACGCTAGGAGTGTCGCTGTTTCAACAGCTGCGGAGCAGGACTAGCCGAGAGTCGAGGGAAGCGCCGAGCGCTCCTATGGCCGTGGGAGGAGTGTCTTCGACCGCGCTGGGAGCCGGATCGGCGAAACGGTCGACGTCTAGGTTGCGCTTTCTCGGGGCAGGATCGCAGCGTGGCGCGCCTGCGCAGAGCCGACAGCTCGGGGCCGGGCCTCGCCCGCCGGGGGCGCGGGCGCGGCTTCGAGTACCTGGACGAGTCCGGCGCTCACGTCGACGCGGCCACGGCCGAACGGATCCGGGAGCTCGCGATCCCGCCGGCCTGGGCGGACGTCTGGATCTGCCCGGAGCCCAACGGCCACATCCAGGCGGTTGGCACGGACGCGGCGGGACGGCGACAGTACCTCTATCACCCGGATTGGCGCCGGCGTCGCGACCGCCAGAAGTTCGCCGAGATGACCCGGTTCGCGCGGGTGCTGCCGGAGCTGCGCGAGGCGGCCGCCCGCGACCTGCGCCGGCGCGGGCTCGTCCGGGAGCGGGTGCTGGCCTGCGCCGTGCGCCTCCTCGACCGCGGGTTCTTCCGGATCGGGACGGAGGGCTACGCCGCCGAGAACGGCTCGTACGGGCTCGCGACCATGCAGCGGCGGCACGTGGCGCTCGAGCCGGGCGGGGTGGTCCGCTTCGACTACCGCTCCAAGGGCGGGAAGCGGCGTGTCCAATCCGTCGTCGACCCCCAGGTCCTCACGGTCGTCCAGGCGCTCAAGCGTCGGCGCACCGGGACCGAGTTGCTCGCGTACCGATCGGGTAGGGCCTGGGTCGACGTCACCTCGGACGACATCAACCAGTACATCAAGGAGGCCACGCGCGACACGTTCACGGCCAAGAACTTCCGCACCTGGAACGCGACCGTGCTCGCGGCCGTTGCGCTTGCGGTCTCGAGCGAGGCGCATGGCTCGAAGGCCGCGCGCACGCGGGCCATCTCCCGCGCGGTGCAGGAAGTGGCCTACTACCTCGGCAACACGCCGACCGTCTGCCGCGCCTCCTACATCGACCCGCGCGTCTTCGACCGCTTCCGCGACGGGCTCACGATCGGCGGTGCCCTCGCGGAGCTCGGGGAGGGCGACCGCGGCGAGCCGGCGACCCAGGGCGCGGTCGAGGAAGCGGTGCTCGACCTGCTCGAGCGGGACGTCGACTCCCCGGCGCTCGAGCGTGTCCGCTAGGCGCCGCGAGGTAACCTGCGCCGGGCCCGTCTCGGCCTTGATTGCGCAGAGCCTGGACAGAGACGTGATCGTCTCTAAACGGCCTGCTGGGCCGGGTCCGCGGTGGGTGCGGTCCCATCGGCGCGGTCGCGCTCCGCCTGACGGTCGCGGCTGGCGAAGTAGTCCCGCACCGCGATGCCGGTGAGGAGGACGAACATCGCCTTCACGTCGTCGGTGCGCGCCGCGACCGGGACGAACAGCACGGCGGCGGTGATCCCCACGAGCAGGATGGTCAGGAAAGCCCTGACGCTGCCATTGGGGAGACCGAGCGGATCCTGCGAGCTCTTGTTCATGCCCACGGGACGGGGCGGTGGCCGCAAATCTTCCCTCTCGGGAGGCCTAGCCGAGCCGGATCGACTCGGGCGGGAGCGGCAACGGCTGGGCGGCGGCCTCCGGAGGCAGCTCCGGCGGGGGCTGCACCACCCGCGAACCGGACTGGATCAGGTTCCGCACCTCGCGCAGCGCGACCGACAGCGTCTCGAGGCTCGAGAGCCCGCCCATGCGGATGTCCGAGACGACCTGCAGGGAGCGGTCGGCACCGGCGCGGTTCCGCGCGTACCACTCGTCCGCGCGGGCATCGGGCTCGAGCCCCGGCCCGCCGGTCTGGAGCGCCTCCTGCGTGAGGGCGCTGTGGAGGGCATACAGCTCGTCGCGCAGAGAGGCGCGCGCCAGGGTCTGCCAGCGGTTGTCTCGCGGGAGCGCGGTGATCTCGTCGCGGAGCCACTGGAGCTGGAGGCGGGCGCCGACCGCGTGGTAGACGGCGGCCACCTCCTCGAGCGGGGCGCCGGTAGTGCCGGCGACCTCGACGATGTCGAGCGCCGAGAACGTAGCGCCCAGGCCGGCCACGCGCGCAGCGAGCTCCTCGGGCACGCCCGCGTGGACGTACTCGGCGGTCGCGCTCTCGAGCGCCGCACGGTCGGCGCCGTGCAGGAGGCCGCGGAGCGTGTCGGCAAGGAGGGCGGCCCCCGCAGCGAAGCGCGCGGTCTCGGCCGCGATGTCGAGCGGCCGTGGACGGGTCCGCACGAGCCAGCGCGTTGCGCGCTCCACGAGCTTTCGCCCCTCGAGCAGCATCTCGAGCTGGACGCCGGCCGGGATGGCGGAGTCGAGCTCCTCGATCGACGTCCACAGCGCCCTCAGGTCGAAGACCTCGCGCGCGACCGTGTAGGCCCGGGCGATGTCGTCGGCGCCGGCACCTGTCTCCTCCGCGATCCGGAACGCGAAGGTGATGCCGGCGCGGTTGACCAGGCTGTTGGTCACGTAGGTGGCGATCAGCTCGCGCCGCAGCCGGTGCCCCTCCATCTGCCCGGCGAAGCGCTCCGTGAGGACGCGCGGGAAGTAGCGGGCGAGCTCCGCGGTCATGAACTCGTCGTCGGGGAGATCCGAGGCGACGAGCGCGTCGAAGAGCTCGATCTTCGAGAACGAGAGCAGGACGGCCAGCTCCGGCAGGACGAGGCCGCCCCCGACGGCGCCGCGCTCCGAGAGCACCTCGTCGCTCGGGAGCGACTCCAGCTCACGATTGAGCCGGTCGCTCTGCTCGAGGTGCCCGACCAGCCGGGCGTGGACACCGAGCATCGACGGAGCCTGCCGCGCTGCCAGGCTGAGAGCCTGGGTCTGGCGGTAGTTGTTGCGCAGGACGAGCCTGGCCACGTCGTCGGTCATCTCGGCCAGCAGCTCGTTCCGCTGCTTCGCCGTCATGTCGCCCGCGGCAACGACCGCGTCGAGGAGGATCTTGATGTTGACCTCGTGGTCGGAGCAGTCGACGCCCGCCGAGTTGTCGATGGCGTCGGTGTAGATCCGCCCGCCCGTGAGCGCGTACTCGATCCGACCCTTCTGGGTGAAGCCGAGGTTGCCGCCCTCGCCGACCACCCTTGCGCGCACGTCGCGGCCGTCTACGCGGAGGGCGTCGTTCGCCTTGTCGCCGACGGCCAGGTGCTGCTCCGTGGAGGCCTTGACGAAGGTGCCGATCCCTCCGTTCCAGAGCAGGTCGACCGGGGCAGCGAGAATGGCGCGGATCAGCTCGTTCGGCGTGAGCGCCTCGGCCTCGATCCCGAGCGCCCGCCGTGCCTCCGGTGAGAGCTCGATGGACTTGGCGGTGCGCGGGAAGACGCCGCCGCCGGCGGAGATCGCGGCGGTGTCGTAGTCGGCCCAGCTCGAGCGCGGGAGCGCGAAGAGGCGCTTGCGCTCGGCGTAGCTCGCCTCCGGGTCGGGATCCGGGTCGAGGAAGACGTGCTCGTGGTTGAAGGCGGCCACGAGCTTCAGGTGCCGGGAGAGGAGCATGCCGTTTCCGAAGACGTCGCCCGCCATGTCGCCGATCCCCACGGCCGTGAAGTCCGTGGCCTGAACATCGACGCCGAGCTCGCGGAAATGCCGCTTGACCGACTCCCACGCTCCCCGGGCCGTGATTCCCATCGCCTTGTGGTCGTAGCCGGCTGAGCCGCCCGAGGCGAAGGCGTCGCTGAGCCAGAACCCGTACTCGGCGGCGATCCCGTTGGCGATGTCCGAGAAGCTCGCGGTGCCCTTGTCGGCGGCGACGACCAGATAGGGGTCGTCGCCGTCGTAGCGGACGACGTCCGGCGGCGGCACCGCCTCGCCGGCGACGAGGTTGTCGGTGAGGTCGAGGAGCCCGCGTATGAGCGTCCGGTAGGAGTCGACGACCTCCTCGCGCAGCGCCTCGCGCTCGGCCGGCGGCTGCTTGACCACGAACCCGCCTTTCGCCCCCACCGGCACGATCACCGCGTTCTTGACCATCTGCGCCTTCATCAGCCCGAGCACCTCGGTGCGGAAGTCCTCGCGGCGGTCGGACCAGCGAATCCCCCCGCGGGCGACCCTGCCGCCGCGGAGGTGGACACCCTCCATGCGCGGCGAGTAGACCCAGATCTCGTAGCGGGGCCGCGGGAGCGGCAGGTCGGGGACGAGGGCGGGGTCGAACTTGAAGGCGAGGTACGGCTTGACGCGTCCTTCGGCGTCGCGCTGGAAGTAGTTCGTGCGTAGCGTAGCCTGGACGAGCCGAAGGAAGCCGCGCAGAATGCGGTCCCGGTCGAGGCTCGGGACCGCGTCGATCTCCTCCTCGATCCGTGCGGCGAGGCTCCCGACCTCCTCGGCTCGATCGCGCTCACGGGCCGGGTCGAAGCGGATCCGGAAAAGCTCGACCAGCTTCCGCGCGATGCTCGCGTAGTCGCCGAGCGTGTCCTCCATGTAGGTCTGGCTGAACGTGCTGCCGGCCTGGCGCAGGTACTTCGCGAGCGCGCGCAGGACGGAGACCTCCCGCGAGGTCAGCCCCGCGCGCAGGACGAGCCTGTTGAAGCTGTCGACCTCGATCTCCCCGCGCCAGGCCTGCGCGAAGGCCTCCTTGAACGCCTCGCCGACGGCCTCGAGGTCGATGGCGCCCTCCTCGCTCGTGAGCCCGAAGTCGTAGATCCAGGCGTCGACGGGGCCGGCGCGGTCGATCTCGTACGGCCGCTCGTCGTAGACTTTCACGCCGAGGTCCTCGAGCAGTGGCAGCACGTCCGAGAGGAGGATGGGCCGGCCCGAGCGCAGCAGCTTGAGGACGAAGAAGTCGTCCGCGGCCTCGAGCGGCCGGTAGAGCGTCATCTTCAGGTCGCCCGCCGGGTCGAGGCGCTCCATCCGCAGAATGTCGAGGACGGCAGCAGCCGGGGTGAAGTCCTCCTTGTAGGCGGCCGGGAACGCGTCGCGGTACTGGCCGTAGAGCTCGGTGCCCTGCTCCTCCCCGAGCTGGTCGACGAGGGCGTCGAGGAGGTCGTCGGCCCACGAGCGGGTCGCCTCGACGAGGCGCTCCTCGACCTCGCGCGTGTCGAACTCCGGCATGCTGCCCGGCCGCGTGTAGACGACGTAGTGGAGGCGCGCGAGCACCGACTCCGAGAGCCGGATGTTCCAGTCGATGCTGACGCCGTCGAAGGTCTCCATGAGGATCTCGCCGATGGCCTCGCGGACCTGCGTGTTGAAGCGGTCGCGCGGCACGAAGACGAGGGAGGAGAAGAACCGTCCGAACCGGTCGCGGCGCGGGAAGAGCCGGACGCGCGGGCGCTCGCCGAGGTGGAGGATGCCCATAGCGATCTCGAAGAGGTCGTCGTCGGAGATCTGGAAGAGCTCGTCGCGTGGGTACGTGTCCAGGATCTCGACCAGGGCCTTGTCGTCATGGCTCCCGGGCGGCATCTCCGAGCGCTCGCGGACGCGCCGAACCTTGCGGCGCAGAAGCGGGATCTCGTCCGGCCGCGCGCTGTACGCGGACGAGGTGTAGAGGCCGAGGAACCGCCGCTCCCCGACGACCTCGCCGGTCTCGTCGAAGCGCTTCACGCCGACGTAGTCGAGGTAGGCCGGCCGGTGCACCGTCGCACGCGAGTTGGCCTTCGTGAGCACGAGCGGGTCCTTCCCGCGTGCGAGCGCGCGCGCCTCCGGCGGGAGCTTGACGACGCCGTGGTCGCCGCTCCCGTCTCGCAGGATGCCGAGCCCTGTCCCGGGGACGCGGCGGAGCGCGTCATCGCCGTTCTCGGCGATCAGGTCGTACTCGTGGTAGCCGAGGAACGTGAAGTGGTTGTCCACGATCCACTCGAGCAGCGCCCTTGTCTCCGCCAGCTCCTCGTGGTCGACCGGCGGCGGCTTCGCGTCGAGATCCGCGATCACCTCCCGGGCCTTCTCGACCATCGGCCGCCAGTCCTCGACCGCGGCGCGGACGTCGGCCAGAACGCCCTCCAGCCCCGCCTTCACAGTTGCGAGGTGCTCCGGGTCGGTCTCGCGGACGATCTCGGCGTGGATGAAAGACTCGAGCGCGCAGTCGGCCGCCTCGGCGTCATGGCGGAGCACCTCCACGAGACGCCTTTCCTCGTCGCGCCGGACACGCACGACTGGGTGGATGATCAGGTGGACGCCGCTCCCGAGCCTCGTCAGCTCCATGCTCACCGAGTCGACGAGGAACGGCATGTCGGGGTGGACGATCTCGACGACCGTGTGCGGCGACGTCCAGCCGTGCTCCTCCAGCTGCGGCGTGTAGACGCGCACCTTCGATTCCCCCCGCGCCCGCTTCGCCCCGAAGTTGACGTGGGCGAGCGCGGCGCCGTAGAGGTCGACGACGCTGCGCTCCAGCAGGTCGTCGGCCGCCACGGCGCCGTAGTAGATGCGGAGGAAGGCCTCGAGCCGCGCCGCCTGCTCCGGCGGGAGCTTGGCGCGGGCGTGCTCGACGGTTCTCTCGATCAGACCGGCCTTCGCCTCGTCGGGCTTCAAGCTCATGGTCTCTCACCCAACAGTCTGTCCGACCGAGAGCGGTCTGTCGAACGGCTACCCCTCGACCACCACCGTCCCCTTCATGCCCGGATGGAGCGCGCAGAGGTAGTGGTGCTCGCCGGGGCTGCGGAAGGTGGTCTCGAAGCTGGCACCCTGGGCGATCGCGCCTGAGTCGAAGGAGCCGCCCTCGGCCGTGACCGTGTGCTCGGCAGGGTCGTGGTTCTCCCAGGTGACGGGCTGTCCGATCTGCACGGTCACGGTCGCCGGCGAGAACGCGAAGGTCTCGATTGCAACCGCGGTGGTGCTGCCCGCCGACGGAGCCGTGGCCTCCTGGCTGAGCGGCGCGTCCGGCCTGACCTCGAGCGGCATCTCCATGCCCATGTCGTCGTGGCCCTCGACGTTGCACTCGAGCTTGTAGACGCCGGCCTCGAGGTCGAGCTCGACCTCGACGCTCTCACCGGGCTCGAGGAGACGGGTCTCGACCTTGCTCGCGTCGTCCTCGACGTCCTCGCGCTCGATCTCGAAGCCGTGCGGCACCGTGCCGCGGTTCACGATCACGAAGGTCGCATGCCCCGGCCGGATGGCCTCGGCCTCGGGCGTGACCGCCCACTCGCCCAGCGCGACATCGAAGCCACCGTCGCGCGGGTCGGTCGCGATCGCGGCGGGCTGCCCGGTTTCCGAGGCCGTTTCGTCGGTCGACGTGGGGGAGGAGGCCTGCGGCGCCGGAGCGGAGGCGGGGTCGGAGCCCCCGCCTCCGCAGGCGCTGAGGCCGGCTGCAGCCGCAACGAGCAGCGTCAGTGGGATCAGCCGCCTCACCGGTCGTCGTCCCGATCGTCGCCGCCGTGGCCGCTCGAGTCGTCGTCGCGGTCGCCGCCGCCGCCGTGGCCGCTGCGATCGTCGTCATCGTCGTTCCCGCTCCCCGGGCCCGAGTTGTCGTCGTCGCCGCTGTCCTCTGCGTTCCCGGGGCCGGAGTTTCCGTGCCGAGCGTCGTCTCCGGCGCCCGTGCAGCGCGGGTCGTTCGCGTGCTCGGCCTCGTCGCAGGGGCCGCGCAGGTCCTCGCCCGGCTCGCGGTCGTCATCACCCCGGTCGTCGACGACGTCGTCTCCGGCGCCCGTGCAGCGCGGGTCGTTCGCATGCTCGGCCTCGTCGCACGGGCCGCTGACGTCGACTCCGGTGGTGGTCGTCGTCGTGACATCGGTCGTGGTCGAATCCTCGATCGTCGAGCTCGTGGGGGCGACCTGGGCGAGCTGATCGCCGCCGCCCCCGCTCGCTGCCAGCGCGACGCCGACGCTGAAGGCGACGACGAGCGCCGGGACGAGCATGATCTTCATCAAGGTGGACATCGAGTCCCTCCTGTCTCGGTTGGGCAACTGCTCCTCCGAGGCTAGGAAGGGCCGGGAAAAGCGCGCCCCCGGGCGAAGTGAAGACTCGCCAAGGTCCGGTAAGGAAACGGTAGGCCGGCCGGGATCAGTCGTCGCCCGAGCCGTGGCCGCTCGAGTCGTCGTCCACGCCCCCGGAGCCCGGGCCGCGCGAGTCGCCGCCGCCCCCGCCGGAGCCCGGGCCGCTCGAGTCGTCGTCGGCCGATCGGGGGTCGCAGTCCGGGTCGAGTGCATTCTCGGGCTTCCTGCACTTTCCGGGGAGGTCGTCGTCGGAGCCGCCGGTGGTCGTCGGGCGCGTCGTCGTCTGAGCCGGCTCGGTCTGGGTCGTCGCCGCCGGGCTTGCGATCTTTGCGGGCGCCTGGACGACGGCGGGTACGGCCGCGAGTGAGCTCTCCGAGGCGATGTAGACGCCGAGCGCGAGGGCCACCGGTAGGGCGAGCCCGGCAAGGGCCAGCAGGAGAACGCGTGCTCGGCTCATGGTCTCGACGCTAGCAAGACGCTCCTTCAGGAATGGTCAGGCGACGGTGAGGACTCGGCAGGTTGGGCCGGGAAGCTGGCGCGTACGCGTGTCCCCGGCCCGTCGAGGAGCTCGACCCTACCGTTCCAGCGCTCGGCGAGCTCGGTCACGATTGCAAGCCCGAGCCCCGTGCCGGGCCCGGCGCTCTTCCCTTCCGTGCCGCGATAGAAGCGCTGGAAGACCTGCGTGCGCTCGGCCGCGGGGATGCCGGGGCCGGTGTCCGAGACCACGAACCCGGGACGGCCGTCGCTCCCCTCCAGCTCCACCTCGATTCGCGATCCGGGCGGCGAGTAGCGAACGGCGTTCTCGAGCAGGTTGTCGAGGATGTGGGCCACGTCCCCTGGGGCTGCCCAGATCCATCCTCCGAGTCGGTCCACGACCGCCAGCTCGTGTCCGGCGTCAGAGGCCGGCTGGGCCCACCGCCGCCCGGCGGAGCGCACGGCCTCGCGCAGGTCGACGCTCTCGCCTGGCGCCTGGTCGGCCGCCGCGCGCGCGAGCGCCAGCAGGTCGTCGACGAGCCCGCTCAGCCGGTCGAGCTCGGCTTCGGCCTTGGCCGCCTGCTGGGCCGCAGTCCCGCCTTCGGCCTGAATCGCCTCGAGGCGGAGCTTGATCCCGGTCAACGGCGTCCGCAGCTGGTGGGAGGCATTCGCGACGAAGTCCCGCTGGGCGGCCAGGTTCGACGAGAGCTCGCCGGCCATGCGGTTGAACGACCGGCCGAGCTCGTCGATCTCCCGGGGGCCCTCGGGCTCCACGCGGGCGTCGAGGTCGCCGCGTCCGAGCCGGCCGGCGGCAGCGCGCAGCTTCTCCACCGGCTTGGCGATCGTGCCGGCGAGGATCCAGGCGAGGACGAGCCCGGCGGCGACGACCGCCAGCCCGATCAGCCCGAGCGCGAGCCAGCTCGAGCGCACGCTCTCGTCGACCTCGCCCATCGGCGCGGAGACCCGGACCGCGCCGACGACCTCGCCCCGGTCGGTGACCGGCACCGTCACGAGGAGCAGCTCCTCGCCGAGCGTGTCGCTGTGGCGCTGGCGGACGTCCACGCTCCCGCCGAGCGCCGTCGCGAACTCGGGTCGCTCTGGGGTGGCAAAGGGCGTCCCAGGAGCGGCGCCGTCGGTGTCTGCGAGCACGGCGCCGCTCGGGCCGACGACGACGGTGCGGGCGCCGGCCCCGACCGTGGCCTGCTCTACGACTCCCGTGAGCTGGTTGGTAGCGCCGATCCGGACGAGATTGGCGACCCTCCCGGAGAGCACCGTCGTGTCCGCAACGACGTCCGACTCCAGCTCCGACGTGGCACGCCGGTCGACGTTCAGCGCCAGGGGTACCGCGAGGGCGATCACGACCGCGGCGAGGAGGTAGGCCGCGGCCAGCACGAGGCGGGCTCGGAAGGTCACGTCACGTCGAAGCGGAAGCCGACCCCGCGCACCGTGTGGATGTAGCGCGGCGCGCCGGGATCGTCGCCGAGCTTCTTCCGGAGAGCGCTGATGTGCACGTCCAGCGTCTTGGTCGAGCCGAACCAGGCAGGATCCCAGACCTCGTGCACGAGCTGATCGCGCTTGACGAGCTTCCCGGCGTGCTCCAGGAGGACGCGCAGGAGCTCGAACTCCTTCACGGTCAGGTCGAGACGCTCGCCCGCCCTGGTTGCCTCGTGGGTGTCGAGGTCCATGCGGACATCGCCGGCCTCGAGCACCGTCCCGGGCGCCTCGGTGGGCTCGCCGCCGCGGCGCAGCACGGCCCGGATGCGCGCGGCGAGCTCGGCGGCGCTGAACGGCTTCGTCACGTAGTCGTCGGCCCCGAGCTCGAGCCCCAGCACGCGGTCCATCTCCTCCCCGCGCGCGGTGAGCATGATCACCGGGGTGCGCGAGGTGTCGCGGATCCGGCGCAGGAGGTCGCGGCCGTCTCCATCGGGGAGCATGACGTCGAGGAGCACGAGATCCGGCGTCCGGCTCGCGAACAGCTCCAGCCCACGGGCCGCCGTCCCGGCCACGAGCGCCTCGAAGCCCTCTCGCCCGAGCGCGGCAGCGAGCGGCTCGGAGATCGCCTCCTCGTCTTCGATCAGCAGGATCGTCCGCTTCGTCATCCGCCCGCCGAAGGGTAGGGCTTCTAGCCGCAGTCGCCCGGCGGTGGCGGGACGACCTTCGTCTGCCGCCTGCCCTCCGCCTGGATCGCCTGCTGAATCGTGCGCGCCATCAGGGCGGCACCCTCCGGGTTCAGGTGGAACGCGTCGTACGTGAGACCGCGGCGGTCCGACACCCGGTCCCACGGCGCGAGGACCAGGTCGGCGCGGCGGTCGAGGCGGCGGAGCCGCTCGTTCACGTAGGGGAAGTACCAGGCGTAGCGGTCGTGCTGCGCCAGGGCGTCGGGCGGGATCACGGAACGCCGGGCGTCGCGCAGCGTCACCCAGACGAACTGGCGTGCACCCTTCCGTCGGAGCGTCGCGAGGAGCTCCCTCGCTTCCGTGTCGAACTTGCGCGCCCACGTCGAGTAGTTGCGGCGGCCCCGCTCCCAGAGCGAGTTGTAGCCGATGCCGATCACGACGAGCCGCGCCACGGAGCGGCTGCGCGCGGCGATCCGCTCCTCCACCGCCGAGAGCATGACCGTCGGCTCGCCGAGGATCTCGACCCGCCAGCGCCTGAACTGCTCGCGCATCGCCACCGTCCCCCCTAGGAGTACCGAGTCGACGAGCACGGTCTGCCGGCGCGCCGTCCACCAGCGCGGCTTGACCGTCGTGGAGGGCTCGGTCGGCTCGCACGCGGTGAATGTGCCCAGCGTGTCGGCCGCGTTCCCCGCGGTGCCGCCGAAGACGAAGCCGGCCAGGAGGGCGCCCACAGCGACCAGACCGGCCGCGACAACCACCAGCACCGTCGCCCGCCGGCGCCGGTAGCGGCGCCGGAGCTCTGCCTGCCGATGCGCCTGCTCCTCGGGTCTGGGCTCTCGCTCGGGCACTCGCCTCCTTCGCGGCGGTCACCTTAGCGCCGGAGCGGGGTCGGCGCGTGGCGCCTGGCAGACTCACGTCGGTGGACCTCTTCCCGTTCGTCCCTACGAGTTCGTCACCGTGCTGGAGATGATCGAGCGCAGCGGCCTCCAGCTGCCCTGATGCGGATCTTCGTCTGGCACGGCTACCTGCTCGCGGGCACGGGCTCGAACATCTACACGCGCCAGCTCGCGCGGGAGTGGATGCGGGAGGGCCACGAGGTCACCGTCTTCTCGCAGGAGCCTCATCCGGAGCGGTATGACCTCGGCGGGGCGGCGACAGTGCGTCCGGACGTGGGTGGGCTCCTCCCGGTCTTCGTCCTCGACGAGTACGAGGGCTACGAGGTGAAGCGGGTGCAGGACTGCACCCGCGCCGAGCTCGACCGCTGGGTCGAGGCGAACGCGGAGGCCATGCGGGAGCAGCTGCCCGCCGACCTCGTCTTCGTCAACCACGTCCTCCTCGGCGGGCCGGTGGGAGCGGCGACCGGCGCGCGCTACGTCGTCAAGGCGCACGGGTCGGAGCTCGAGTACTCCATGCGCGGGAACGCGGAGCTCTCGGAGTGGGGGCGCGAGGCCCTGGCGGCCGCGGCTGCGGCGATCGTCGGCTCTCAGCACATCCGCGAGGTGCTCGACGAGATCTGCGGCCACGTCGACCGCGTCCACGAGGTCCCGCCGGGCGTCGACGTCGAGCTCTGGGTCCCGGCTGCGCAGGACGACGCGCTCGCGGCCCTGCTCGCCGAGTCCCGCCAGGACCCGCCCAATCCGGGGAACGCGAACGAGCGTCTCCCGGACGAGGGAAACGCCGATCGGCTCGCCACCTTCCTCGCCGGCGACCGCCCGACGGTCGTCTACTTCGGGAAGCTGATCGAGAACAAGGGCGTGCAGGTGCTCTTCGAGGCGCTGCGTGGAGTGGACGCGCGCGCCGTGATCGTCGGCTTCGGCGACTACCGCTCCGAGCTCGAGCGCCTGGCTCAGGGGCTCGACGTTCTCTTCACCGGCCCGCTCGAGCACCGGCACCTTGTCCATCTGCTCGCACTAGCAGACGCCGCGGTGGTGCCCTCGATCTTCCCCGAGGCCTTCGGCATGGTCGCGGCCGAGTCCGCCTCGGCCGGGTGCCCGCCCATCGTGGCGAACCACTCGGGCCTTGCCGAGATCGCCCAGGGTCTCGTGCGCCACTACCCGCCCGAGCTGCGCGAGCTGCCGAGCTTCCCGAACGGCGACGCGGACGTCCTCCGCGCGCGGCTCCAGGCCCAGCTCGGCCTCCAGGGGGCCGAGCGCGCCGCGTTGCGCGAGGCCGCGCGCGCGGCGACGGTCGCGCTCTGGAGCTGGACGAGTGTCGCCCGCCGCATCCTCGCTGCCGGCTGAGACGGATGGGGCGACCGGCGGCCCGGCCGCCCCATCCGTCCGCTCACGGAGCGGTCGCGACGTTCGCGGCCCCTCGGGTCAGGGTTGTCGTGAAGACCCAGTCTGTGGCGGCATTGTTCGTGTCGGTCCCGTCGGGGATCCGGCTGAGGGAGCCGGCCTCGGTGTTCGAGTCGGCGACTGTCGCCGGCAGCAGCGTCCCCTCGACCAGGCTGTACGTCCTCGCCGTGATGACCGCCGCGGTGATGCCGCCCTCGTAGGAAAGCGCGTCGAGCAGCGCGCCGTCGTCGGTGTCGATCAGGGCGAGGCCGTCCGGCGCGCCGTTCTGGGCGTCCCCGGCGACGACGAGGAACGCGCCCGGAGCGAGGGTGCCCGTCAGGGCCTCGCGGCCGTACTCCTCCGAGTCGGCGCCGTCGACGTAGACGAGCGCGATCCCGGCGAGGTCGATCGCGGCCGCGCCGGTGTTCTTCAGCTCGACGAAGCCGTCGCCATCGGTTCCCGCCTGGTCGTAGTCCACCTCGTTGATGACGAGGCCGCCGGCGGGGGGCGGAGGAGGCGGCGGAGGCGTGCCGCCCGCGACGCACCGGAAGAGCACCGTGTCGTCGCCTGCGAAGTCGAGCTCGACGGTGCCGGCCGCGCCGCCGTCGGTCGTGCACGCGATCCCCGCGAGGTCGGCGAGCTTCGTCAGTCCGGCGCCGGGATCGCCCTTCGGCCCCTGCGGCCCCGCGGGGCCGGCCGGCCCGGGTGAGCCGGCGACGTTCCAGGACACCGCCTGCTCGCGCGTGCGGCAGGCGCTTGCGGACGAGACGATGCGCACCCAGCCGCCGTTCGGGTGCCGGCAGGCAACGATGACCTCGTCCGCGGCCGCCTCCGCCGCGAGCGTGGTGTTGGTCTCCACTGCGAGCGCCGCCCCGGCGGCGAGGGCGAGCGCTAGCACGGCCGCGATGGCGGCGAGCGCCCGCATGCGTGTGATCTTCATGGGTCTCCTTCCGGTCGACGTGACCTGACCGGAGATACCGCCGGCGGCCCGGTGCCCACCAGTGGCCGAAGCGGACCAGTCCGGCGGGAAGCCGCATGGACGCTTGGGCCTGTGGAGAGCCCGGCGCGGTCTTAGAGCGGTCCCGTCACGGGCAGGCCGGCATCGAGCTGCCGCCGCTGGTCGACGGTGAACGGCCCGCCCTGGAGCGCGGCGTCGAGCTGGCGCGACCGGAAGAGGTCGGCGATGTAGCGCATGCGGTCGGCGAGCTCCGTCCAGTTGACCGCGCCGCCCAGCGGCACCGGCTGGTCGGCGTCCTGCCGGCGCAGGAAGTCGAGCGTCTCGGGGTCGTCGATCGGGTCGAGCAGCGCCGGGTAGAGCGGCTGCCCCTTCGGGGCGGGGAGCTGCCGGCCGAGGAGGAGCGTCTCGCCGGGGAGCTGGAGGGTCATGAGCTCGCGGGTGCACAGCTCTTCCCAGTGGCGCTCGGCCGCCTTCGACGCGTCGCGGAGGGCGAGCCTCAGGGCGCCGCGGCAGAGCGTCCGCAGCCCACGCGGGAGGCTGCGGGTGGCCTCGTCCGCCGGGTCGAGCAGGGCAAGGCGGATAGGCGCGTCGATCGACCCGGCGATGAAGGGTTGGAGCCGGATCTGCTCGTGCCGGCCGATGCGCGCGTTCGCCAGGAGCATCAGCTCCGCCTGCCGATGCGGGTCGGGCTCGGAGCGCGCGCGTGCGTAGACGTTGAGGGCCAGGCGCAGTCGCGTCTGCCCGCCGCGCTCGCTGGGGCCCTCGGTCAGGGTCCCGCCGACCTGCCGCAGCGCGGCGCCGTCCTCGTCCTCGTCGAGCGCAGCGATCGCGCGCGCGAAGACGGGTCCCAGCTCGTTGAAGACGGCGACGTTCCCGGCCGTGACCAGCTCGCCGACCTCGTGGACGACCCGGCGCGCGATGTCGAGGACGACGTCCTTGGGGATCGTCGCGTCCGCGTTCACCCGGGCGAGCGTCCGGTTCGCCCGCTCGATCCCGCGGTCGAGGTGCGTCGAGCCGGCGAGGACCTCGCGGAACGCCTCGGGCACCTCCTCGTCGCGGATGAAGCGCCCTGCCGTGCGCGAGGCCCAGGTGGCGAACGTGCACCAGTTGGCGTGCTGCGCGCCGAGGCGCTTCCCGAGGCCCACCGAGAGGTCGTGGTAGCACTGCGTGATCAGCAGGTTGCGCCGGACCGGATCGCTCTCGAGCGCGACGATCCACGCCACGCGCTCCAGCGAGGTCGGCTCGCCTGGGGGCCGCTCGGCTATGTCTTCGCCTTCGGCGGCAGGGAGCGCGCGAAGCCGGCGGCCCGCTCGACCCAGCGGCGAATCCCGGCATCGTCGAGGCTGGCGCGCTCCACGTAGACCATGCCCGTCATCGGGCGGCCGGTGAAGTCCATCGTCCTGACGTGTGCCTCGTCGAGCGCGGCATCGGCGCCCTCGGCGCCGAGTCGCAGCATCAGCTCGTCCTTGACGATCCCGCACGCCATGTTGCCCCCGATCATGAAGGCGAGGCCGCCGAACATCTTGCGCTCCGTCAGGTTCGGCTCGTCGGCCAGCACGACCCTGACGCGGTCGGCGAGCTCTTCGTCGTAGGTCATCAGCCCTCCAGTCGGCTCGGGAGCCCGAAGCGCTCGAAGTTCGACGGGTCCGCGAAGCCGACGATGCCGGCGACGGTCTCGCCCTCGAGCGCGAAGACCATGATGCCGTACGGGTCGAGGCCGTTCCGCCCGGCGGGCACATACGCCGCCAGTGCCGGCTGGCGGTTCGCCGCGGTCGGGACGAGCCGGATCTCGTCGAGGCGACCCCCGAGCGGCACCGTGGCGAAGAAAGCCCCGACCTCGGGCGCCCCGCGCACGTAGAACGGGTCCGGCGGCATCGCCATCATCGCGTCGCGCGCCGGCAGGCTGACGATGGCGTCGATGTCGACCGCGTCCCAGGCTGCCATGAACCGGCCGAGGAGCGTCTGCTCGTCGGTCCCGCGCTCCGGGACGTGTGCCGGCGCCCCGGGGCCGCGGGCGCGCGCGAGCCCGGCCCCCGCGCGCTGGAGCGCGCTGTTCACGGCGGCGACCGAGTCGCCCAGGGCCTAGGCCGTCTCCCTCGCCGACCAGTCGAGCACGTCGCGGAGGATCA
>Ga0190271_10000296_pt1 | contig 24638 bp, 21 predicted proteins | sample Popmic356T_FD_133747 | JGI IMG/M metagenome (GOLD analysis project Ga0190271, IMG submission 133747) | Populus adjacent soil microbial communities from riparian zone of Weber River, Utah, USA - 356 T | ecosystem: Environmental > Terrestrial > Soil > Riparian zone | place: USA: Utah | collected...
CAGAACAACTTCAAGCAGGTCGCCTTCGAGCAGGGGATCCGCGGCCAGGTCAAGCAGCTCAAGGACTCCTACGGCTACCTGCTGGAAAACCGCAACCGCCTCAACCTCAAGCAGGTCTACTGGTTCTCCTGGAAGGACCTGCCGGACTCCTGCACCTTCTGCGACTCGGTCGGCTTCTTCCATGCCGGCCCCGGGTTCCACCCGAAGCCGTCCTGGCGAGCCTTCATCGGGCTCACCGGCGGCCGCGCCCGCCCGTAGGTGAGGACGCGGCGCAGGTAGCGCCGCGCTGGCTGCTCGACGGTCATGTGGACGCCGACCGCGAAGGCGAGGATGGCGCCCAGCACGAAGGCTTCGTAGAGGACGATCGAGGGCGTCACCGAGTTCGCCCACTGGCCGGCGTCGAAGAAGAAGATCGCCGGCCAGTGGATCAGGTAGAAGGCGTATGAGGCCTCGCCGAGCAGGACGACGGCGGGGATCGAGAGCGCCCGGGCCGGCAGGGTCAGCGGCGCCGCGGCGAGGGCGAAGATCAGCAGCGCCGCCGGGATCGCGATCGCCACGTCCCAGCTCCAGGCGCTGAGGACCATCGCCGGCCAGGCCATCGCCGCCACGATCATGCCGATCGAGAGCCAGGTGAGGGGGCGGGCGACCCGGGCGGCGATCGCGTGGCCGCCGACCTGGACGAAGAGGCGGGCGGCGAGGATGCCGAGGGCGAAGTCCCCGAGCCGGGTCAGCGGCGTCCGGTACAGCCAGCGGTGGGCGGAGCTCGGGTCCGTGAAGGGCAGGTCCGCTTTGCCGCTCAGCTCGAACCAGGCCGCCAGGGCGAGCATCGCCAGGGAGATCCCGGCCGCCGTGACCAGGATCGAGCGGACGCTGCGCAGGCGGGCGAGCGGCAGGATCAGCAGCGGGAAGCAGGCGTAGAGGAAGAACTCGACGCCGACCGACCAGGCCGGCGCGTCGAAGCTGAAGGCCTTCATCACGTCCGGGTTCCAGCCCTGGATCGCGAGCGCGTGCTGCCACCAGCCGTCGATGGTGATGCCGAAGGCGTGCTGCTTGAGGACGAAGTAGAGGAGGACCAGCGCGTAGAGCGGGTAGACGCGGGCGAAGCGGGCGACGAAGTAGTTGTAGAGGCCGGCCGGGGTCGGCTTGCGCAGGCTCTCGAAGTAGTTGAACGAGAGCACGAAGCCGGAGAGGACGAAGAAGATCGTCACGCCGCTGTAGCCGGAGGTCATGAAGGAGTCCAGCAGCGCCGGCGAGCCGGCCGGGGCGCCGACGTGGTTCATGTAGACGGCCAGGGCGGCGACGATGCGGAGCCCGGTCAGGCCCGGCAGGCGACGGTCGGAGTGGATCGCGGCTTCGGGCTTCGGTTCGGCTTCGGGCTGCAAGGCGGGCATCCTTAAGTGCGAGTCGGTCGGCTTAGACGAGCCGCAGGTTGTCGGTCGCGTCGCTGACGATGGCGCCGACGATCGCGAAGTAGACGAGGCCGGCGAGCGCGGCCAGGGCGAGGGTCCGGTAGCGGCGCAGCCCCTGCTCGGCCGGCCCGACCGGGAGCGGCCAGCCCGGCGCGATGACGAGCAGCGAGGCGAGCACGAAGACCGGCAGCAGGAAGCGGGTCTCGATCGCCGAGGGCAGCGAGGTCGCGCAGACGGCGAGCAGCGCCGCCGGGAAGCGCCAGCGGGCCGGCCCGAGGCTGCGCCGCCCGCGCGGCCAGAGGAGCCGGAAGAGCGCCAGGAAGACCAGCAGGAAGCCGGCGAAGCGGAGGATCTTGTTCGAGCCCGATTCGAGCCGCTCGACGTAGGGGGTCGGGTAGCGCGCGTCGAGGCCGTTGACGACGTGGCGGAGGAAGACCCCGGCGATCGTCAGCGGGTGTGACAGGGCGGTTTCGGCGTACTGGGGGGTGTCGGCGACGACCCCGCCCTCGAGCCCGGCGAGGACGCCCTCGGTGTGGGGGTCGAGGTATTCCATGCGGGCCCCGGCCTCGCCGACGAAGGTCTCGTAGCGCTGCAGGCGCAGCCCTTCGGTGTACTGCAGCCCGGCCAGGTCGTTGCCGCCCGGGACCGGGCTGTAGCCGTCGAAGTTGCGGTGGTCGAGCAGCGACTGCGGCAGCGAGACCACGACCAGCCCGGCGACGAAGAGGCCGACGCAGAGCAGGCGCCGCGCCACCGCGGCCTCGCCCTGCCGATGCTGCCACCAGTCCCAGAGCACCAGCAGCAGGAGCAGCGGCACCAGCAGCAGGTAGGAGGGCCGCGCGTTCGTCGCGTAGGCGGCGGCGAGGCCGCCGACCGCCATCCAGGCCGGCGAGGTCGGCGAGGCGACCGCGACCAGGGCCAGCAGCGCCGTCGCCAGGGCCGGGAAGTCGCTGAGCGGATAGCTCAGGTAGCCGCGCCAGAAGACGAGGATGAGGGCGCCGAGGGCGAGCCGCCGGGCGATGCCCCAGCGCTGCTCGGGCCAGGCGATCTGGGCCAGCCGGGGGCCCAGGAGCGCCCCGATCGCGGCGACCAGGGCGGCGTTGAAGACGATCGCCTCGAGCGCGTCGCCGAGGCTGAGGACGTCGCCGATCTCGCGCAGGAGGAAGTAGGTGAGCGGCAGGGCGTAGCCGCGGATGCCCGTGTATTCGAAGTTGAGCAGCGAGAAGCCGTCGCCGCCGCTGAACGATTCCGAGAGCAGCCAGTAGCTGCCGGAGTCGAAGTAGAAGGGCTTCTCGCCCTGCAGCAGGGCGACGACGAGGGCGACGACGAAGAGGCAGGCGAACGAGGTAGCGGCCGGATGCGCGCGGACCGCGCTCAACTCGTCTTGCATCCGGCCCATCGAGCTGGCTCAGGGAGCGGCGTAGAGCGGCGCCAGGGGGAAGGCGTCGACGGCGCGCCGGCACTGCTTGCGGTTTTCGACTGCGATCGTCTCGCCGCTGCTGGTTTCGACGAAGTAGGTGAGGCCGTAGGGCGAGGAGTAGATCGGGTCGGGCTGGCCGGTGGGCGCGTAGCGGGGGCCGCCGGCCTGGACGCCGTGGGGCGTGCAGGCGAAGGTCGTTTCCGGGTAGGCGACGTAGCTGATCAGCGACCCGTCGTCGTAGTTGAGCTGCACGCTCGAGGTCATGTCCCAGGTGTTGCCGAAGACCGGCACCCCGGGGACGACCTCGACCGGCTGCCCGAAGGTCCAGATCGTGCTGCCCTCACGCGGCTTCGGCAGCCCCTGCTTCATCGTCGCGAGGACGCGGACGTCTTCGGCGTAGGCGCGGGTGAAGTAGTCGGAGTAGGTGGAGATCGGCTTCAGCCAGCCGATCGCGATCAGCAGGCAGGCGACCGAGGCGACCCCGGCCGCCCAGCGGCGCGCGTTGGGGAGCTCGCGCAGGGCCAGCGTCGCGATCAGCATGAAGCCGGCGTAGAGCATCAGCACCCAGCCGAAGCTGGGGACGAAGTTGACCCGGTTCATGATCCCCGGCCCCATCGGCTGGTAGTAGTCGGTGCCGGGCGCGTAGACCACGTAGCCAAGGACGACGATCGCCAGCCCCGCCGCCATCGCGATCAGCCAGCGGCGCAGCTCCGGCCGGGTCGGGCTCGCGGCCGGCAGCAGCCGGTAGCCGAGCACCCCCAGCGCCGGCACCAGGGCGACCAGCAGCAGCATGTACCAGCTGCCCGAGTTGAGCGGCAGCACCACCGTCATCAGCAGGGTGCGGGCCTGTTCGGCGATCACCTTGCCGTGCTCGAAGACCCCGACTTCGGTGCCGACGTGGCCGGCGTCGGAGCCGGTCGTCACGGTCAGGGCGAGGATCCCCAGCACCGCGCAGTCGACCACCCAGCGCTTCGCCGCCGCCGTCCACGGCACCCGCAGCCGGTAGACCAGGACCGAGGAGAGCATCAGCAGCAGGGCGATCTCGTAGAGCAGCAGGCTGGCGACGAAGAGGGCCAGCGAGGCGGCGTGGAGGAGCAGCTGGTTGCGCTGGCGCTTGGCGTCGAAAGCCGAGAAGGCGAGCAGGTAGCCGAGGAAGACCAGGGTCAGCGAGGCCGGCGCCCAGATCGTCGCCAGCCAGAAGCGGGTCGAGCTGGCGGCCGGGAAGAGCAGGACCAGCAGCGCGATCGTGCCGGCTTCGACGGGCCCCAGCGAGAGGCGCCGCAGCAGCAGGTACAGGGTCACGCACATCAGCACGGTGGTGACGACCTGCCAGCTCAGCCAGAAGCCGACGTGGGAGCCGAACACCGAGTTGAGGGCGACGAGGTAGAAGGCCTGCAGCGGCCGCACGGCGATGTGCGGCATCGAGAGGAAGTCGGAGAGCTTGCCGAAGAAGCCGCTGCCGTCGGAGAAGACGAAGATCGCCCGGTTGCTCCAGGCGTCGCCGAGGAAACCGCCGTCGAGCGCCTGCGGCCCGTAGACCAGGGCGGCGACGATCGCGAGCATGAAACCGACCGCGGCCAGCTCGAGCAGACCGCGGTGACGCTGCCAAAGGTCGCCGCTCACCCGCGACAGGCTAACGAGAGATGTCCCAGAACCGCGATGGATAGGGTGACGCCGTGGTCGAGCCCCCGGTGATGGACATTGCCGCGAACGATTTCGCGCGCCAGTGGCGCGACGTGCGCGAGGACGCGCTCGCCGCGGTCGACCGGGTCGGCGAGAGCGGCTGGCTGGTCCTCGGCGAGGAGGTCGCCTCCTTCGAGCGAGAGCTCGCCGAGTGGTGGGGACTGCCGCACGCGGTCGGCGTCGCCAGCGGCCTCGACGCCCTGGAGATCGGCCTGCGCTGCGCCGGCGTCGCCCCGGGCGACCGGGTCCTGACCACGCCGATGACCGCCTTCGCGACGACCCTGGCGATCCTCCGCGCCGGCGCCGTGCCGGTCTGGTGCGACGTCGACGCCAGCGGCGGCCTCGACCTCGACCGCGCCGAGGCGGCGCTGGCCGCCGACCGCTCGATCCGCGCCCTGCTGCCGGTTCACCTCTACGGCCACCCGCTCGACCCCGCGGCGCTGGGCCGGCTGGCGGCCGAGCACGGGGTCGTCGTCATCGAGGACTGCGCCCAGTCGGCCGGGGCCGAGCGCGACGGCGCTCCCACCGGCGCCGCCGGGCTCGCCGCCGCGACCAGCCTCTACCCGACCAAGAATCTCGGTGCGATGGGCGACGGCGGCGTCCTCCTGACCGCCGACGCGGGGGCGGCCGAGCGCGCCCGCAGCCTCCGCGACTACGGCCAGCGGAGCCGCTACGAGCACGCCGAGCCCGGCCTCAACAGCCGCCTCGACGAGCTGCAGGCGGCGATCCTGCGCAGCGCCCTGCTGCCCCGTCTCGACGGCTTCCTGGCCCGCCGCCGCGAGGTCGCCGAGCGCTACGCGGCGGCGCTGGCGCCGACCTCGCTGCGCCCGGTCGAGGCGGCCGCGGGGCGCTCCGCCCACCACCTCTTCCCGGTCGAGGTCGCCGAGGGCGACCCGATCGCGGTCGCCGAGAAGCTGCGCGAGGCCGGGGTGGGGGTGGGCCGCCATTACCCGTTCGTCTGCCCCGACCAGGCCGCCGTCGCCGGCGTCGGCGAGAGCCTCGACCCGCTCGCCAACGCCCGCCGCCTCGCCGCGCGCGAGCTCTCGCTGCCGATCCACCCCTACCTCGAGGACGCCGAGGTCGAGGCCGTCGTCGCCGCCTGCCTGGAGGTCGCCGGGTGAGCGCCGCCAACTCGCTCGTCATCCCGGTCTATGGCAACAGCGGCACGATCGAGCGGCTGGTCGAGACGGTCGCCGGCATCGAGGCCCAGGTCGAGGGCGGCCTGGAGACGATCTTCGTCGTCGACGGCAGCCCCGACGACTCGCGGGCGAAGCTGCTGGCGACCCTGCCCGGCACCGGCCTCGAGGCCCGCGTCGTCGAGCACTCGCGCAACTTCGGCTCCTTCGCCGCGATCAGGACCGGGATGAGCGTCGCCCGCGGCAGCCGCATCGCGGTGATGGCGGCCGACCTGCAGGAGCCGCCCGAGCTGGTCGTCCAGTTCCTGCGCCGGCTCGCCAGCGGTGAGGTCGACGTGGTGGCGGGCCAGCGGGCCAGCCGCGACGACCGCGGCGACACCGCCTCGAAGACCTACTGGAACCTCTACCGGCGCTTCGTGATGCCCGACATCCCGGCCGGCGGCGTCGACATGTTCGCCTGCACCGACGACGTCCGCGACGTCGTCTGCTCGCTGGAGTCGGTCCACACCTCGCTGGTCGCGCAGCTCTTCTGGGTCGGCTTCCGGCGCGAGCTGGTCCCCTACGACCGCCTGCCCAGCCCCGGCCCCAGCGGCTGGACCTTCCGGCGCAAGCTGCGCTACCTCTCCGACAGCGTCTTCGCCTTCACCGACCTGCCGGTGCGGGCCCTCTGGCTGATCGGCCTGGCCGGCCTGGCGCTGGGCTTCGTGGTCGCCGCCGCGGTGCTGATCGCGCGCGTCTCCGGGGCGATCGACGTGCCCGGCTACAGCGCCACGGTCCTCGTCATCGTCCTCTTCGGCAGCCTCAACATGGTCGGGCTGGGAATAATCGGCTCCTACGTGTGGCGCGCCTACGAAACCGTGAAGGGCCGCCCGGGCGCGATCGTCCGGGACGTCGTCGAGTTCCCGCGGGGCCCCCGTGGCTGAGGTCTTCGTCCACGAGCAGGGGCTCTGCGAGAGCGCCGAGGTCGGCCCGGGGACGCGAATCTGGGCCTTCGCCCACGTGCTCGAGGGCGCCCGGGTCGGCGCCGAGTGCAACATCTGCGACGGCGTCTTCATCGAGGGCGGCGCCGTCGTCGGCGACCGCGTCACCGTCAAGTGCGGGGTGCAGCTCTGGGACGGGGTCGAGCTCGAGGACGACGTCTTCGTCGGGCCCAACGCGACCTTCACCAACGACCCGATGCCGCGCAGCCGCCAGTGGCTCGAGGAGTACCCGCGCACCGTGGTCCGGGCTGGCGCCTCGATCGGCGCCAACGCGACGATCCTGCCCGGGCTCGAGATCGGCCTCGGGGCGATGGTCGGGGCCGGCGCCGTGGTCACCCGCTCGGTGCCGCCGCACGCGATCGTGGTCGGCAACCCGGCCCGGATCGCCGGCTACACGCAGAGCTCGCCCGAGGCCCCGGCGACGCCGCGGGCGGCCGCGCCCGAGGCCGGCGCCGCCACGGTCGGGGTCGAGGGCGTCCACGTCCAGCGCTTCTCCGAGTTCGAAGACCTGCGCGGCGCCCTGACGGCCGGCGAGCTGCCCAGCGAGGGCGTCCCCTTCACCCCGCAGCGCTGGTTCCTCGTCTACGACGTCCCCGGCCGCGAGATCCGCGGCGAGCACGCCCACCGGGTCTGCCACCAGTTCTTGATCTGCGTCTCCGGCCGGGTCAGCGTCGCCGTCGACGACGGCGCCAACCGCGCCGAGGTCCTGCTCGACCGGCCCTCGGTCGGCGTCTACGTGCCGCCGTTGGTCTGGGCCAGCGAGTACCGCTACGAAGACGACGCCGTCCTGCTCGTGCTCGCCTCGCACGCCTACGACCCCGACGACTACATCCGCGAGTACGACGCCTTCCTCGCCGAGGTCCGATAGCTTCGCGCACTTGACCCGCGTCCTTGTCACCGGCGGGGCCGGCTTCGTCGGCTCCAACCTGGCCGTCTCGCTGGCCGAGCGCCACCCCGACTGGGACGTGATCGCGCTCGACAACCTCTACCGGCGCGGCTCGGAACTGAACCTGCCGCGGCTCGAGGCGGCCGGGGTCGAGTTCGTCAAGGGCGACGTGCGCGAGCCCGCCGACCTGCAGGCGCTGCCGGAGCTGACCGCGATCCTCGAGTGCTCGGCCGAGCCCTCGGTGATGAGCGGCGTCGACGGCGACACCTCCTACCTCCTCCACACCAACCTCACCGGCGCCTACAACTGCCTGGAGCTGGCCCGCCGCGACGGCGCCTTCTTCGTCTTCCTCTCGACCAGCCGCGTCTACCCGGTGGCGCCGCAGGTGGAGCTGGCGCTCGACGAGGCCGAGACGCGCTTCGAGATCGCCGCCGAGCAGGCCGTTCGGGGGGTCTCCGCGGCCGGGATCGCCGAGGACTTCCCGCTCGAGGGCGCCCGCACCCTCTACGGCGCCACCAAGCTGGCCGCGGAGCTGCTGATCGAGGAGTTCCGGGCCGGCCTCGGCGTCCCGGCGGTGATCGACCGCTGCGGCGTGATCGCCGGTCCCTGGCAGATGGGCAAGGTCGACCAGGGCGTCTTCACCCACTGGATGCTGGCCCACCACTTCCGCAACCCGCTCAAGTACATCGGCTTCGGCGGCGAGGGCAAGCAGGTCCGCGACCTGCTCCACGTCGAGGACCTGGTCGACCTGGTCGAGCGCCAGCTGCTGGCTCCGCAGGAGTGGGACGGGCGCACCGTCAACGTCGGCGGCGGCCGCGAGTGCAGCCTCTCGCTGCGCGAGACGACGGCGATCTGCCAGCGCCTGACCGGCAACGAGGTGCCGATCGACCCGGTCCTGGAGACCCGGCAGGGGGACGTGCCCGTATACCTTTCCGATTGCGCCAAGCTGTTCGGCTTGGACGAGTGGCGACCGCGCCGCAGCGCCGAGCAGGTGCTGGCCGACATCCACGAGTGGATCGCGGCGGACGAGGAGCGGATCGCCCAGGCGCTCAACATCGAGACCCCCGCGGGGGGGAAGGAGTAGACGAATGCCGGTAGCGATCATCACGGGCTCCGGGGGCCTGATCGGCTCCGAGGCCGTCGAGCACTTCATCGCCGAGGGCTTCGACGTGATCGGCATCGAGAACGACATGCGGGCCCGCTTCTTCGGCCCCGAGTCCTCGACCTCGCACGTCACCGAGCGCCTCGTCGCCGAGCACCCCCAGTTCCGGGTCGAGAACGTCGACATCCGCGACGCCGAGGGCGTCGAGCGGATCTTCCGCGAGCAGGCCGGCAAGATCGAGCTGGTCATCCACACCGCCGCGCAGCCCTCGCACGACTGGGCCGCCAGCGAGCCGCAGACCGACTTCGGCGTCAATGCCAACGGCACCCTCAACCTGCTCGAGGCGGCCCGCGCCCACGCGATCGACGCCCCCTTCGTCTTCTGCTCGACCAACAAGGTCTACGGCGACACCCCGAACCGGCTGCCGCTGATCCCGCAGGAGAAGCGGCTGGAGCTGCCGGAGGACCACCCCTACTACAAGGGGATCGACACGAGCATGTCGATCGACTCCTCGACCCACTCGCTGTTCGGGGTCTCCAAGGCGGCCGCCGACCTGCTGGTCCAGGAGTACGGGCGCTACTTCGACATGCCCACCGTCACCTTCCGCGGCGGCTGCCTGACCGGCCCCCAGCACGCCGGCGCGAAGCTGCACGGCTTCCTCGCCTACCTGATGAAGTGCACCGTCACCGGCACCGCGTACACCGTCTTCGGCTACGAGGGGAAACAGGTCCGCGACAACATCCACAGCGCCGACCTGATCGCCGCCTTCGACGCCTACCGCAAGGCCCCGCGGGCGGCGGCCGTCTACAACATCGGCGGCGGCCGCTTCTCCAACTGCTCGATGCTCGAGGCGATCGACGTCTGCGAGCGCGTCTCCGGCAAGGAGCTGAGCTGGGAGATGGGCGAGGAGCCGCGGATCGGCGACCACCGCTGGTGGATCTCCGACCTGGCCCCGTTCGAAGCCGACTACCCGGACTTCGCGCTGCGCTACGGGGTCGAGGACATCCTGCAGGAGATGTACGAGCAGAACCTCGAGCGCTGGACGGCCGCTCCCGCATGAAGCTCTCGGTGGTGATGCCGGCCCAGAACGAGGAGGGGTCGGTCGCGAAGACGGTCGAAGGCGTGACCGCGGTGCTGGAGCGCGAGGGGGTCGACTACGAGGTCGTCGTCGTCAACGACGACTCGGAGGACTCGACCGAAGCGGTCGTGGAAGCGATCGGCGCCACCAACCCGCGGGTGCGCTGCCACCGCTCCCATTACGAACGCGGCTTCGGGATGGCGATCCGGGCCGGCCTCGACGTCTTCCAGGGCGACGCGGTGGCGATCGTGATGGCCGACGCCTCCGACAACCCCGAGGACCTGGTCCGCTACCACCGCCTGCTCGAGGAAGGCTGGGACTGCGCCTTCGGCTCGCGCTTCATGCCCGGCGCCACGGTCTACGACTACCCGCGCCTGAAGCTGACCATCAACCGGCTCGCCAACTGGTTCATCCGGGTCCTCTTCCGGCACCGCTACAACGACACCACCAACGCCTTCAAGGCCTACAAGCGCGAGGTCGTCGAGACGATCCAGCCGCTGCTCTCCAAGCACTTCAACCTGACCGTGGAGATGCCCCTGAAGGCGATCGTCCGCGGCCACACCTACGCGGTGATCCCGACCGACTGGACCAACCGGGCGGCCGGGGTGGCGAAGCTGAAGATGAAAGAGATGGGCAGTCGCTACCTCTTCATCGTGCTGTACGTCTGGCTGGAGAGCACTCTGAGCCGGGGCGACTACCAGGTGCAACGCTGACGCGATCCGCGTCGAGGAAGGGAGTGGCAGTGGCTCTGGACAAGGATGACGCGCTGGTCGATTTCAAGCTGAAGATGCTGGACCGCTGCATGCCGGCGCAGAGCGCGGTGGTCTTCGGCGACATCTGGCGGGTCGACGGCGGCTACACGGTCGCCTGCGCCGAGCGCGGCTGCGAGGAAGTGCTGCTGGTCGACAGCCTCGAGACGCCGGGCTGGCAGGAAGCCCGGCTCGCGAACCCGCAGATCGACTTCCGCAAGGGCGACTTCTCCGACCCGCTGTTCATGGTCAGCATCCGCCGCACCTACGAGCTCTGCGTGCTCTTCGACATCATGCTCCACCAGCCGGCGATGCTGGGCACCCTGGCGACGATGCTGGCGAAGACCAGCAAGCGCCTCTGCATCGTCCAGCCGATGCTCGAGGAGCAGGACAACCCCGGCTCGCTCGTCTACCTGCCGGGCAACCCCAACGTCGACGAGCTCTACCCCCTGGAGAAGCCCTCCAGCGACTTCCAGGTCTTCGACCCCGAGCAGGTCAACCACTCGCACTGGATCTGGGCGATAACCCGCTCCTTCTTCACCGCGGCGATGAAGGGCGAGGGCTACGAGCTGGTCCACGAGGACAACCTCGGCCCGCTCCCCAACCCGCGTTGGAGCTGGTGGGGCGCCGTCTTCGAGCGCAAAGGCGAGCGCCCGGCCGGCCACTGGCACGCCCACGGCGGCGTCCCCGGGCTCTACACCGGCGACTGGTAAGCGCCAGGGAGTGCGGTTGTCTTTTGTCCTGGATAGCAAGACAAAAGACAACCGCACTCCAGCGGGGCGCCTTTTTTTGGGAAGTTATATACCTATATTGATATAATCTGAGGATGCCAGACATCGCTGAGACCCTGCGCGAAGCACGCCTCGGGGCCGATCTCTCCCAGGTGGAGCTGGCCTCCCGCGCCGGCACCTCGCAGCCCGCCCTCGCCCGGTACGAGACCGGGGCTTCGCTTCCCACCATTCCCACGCTGGAGCGGCTACTCGCGGCATGTGGCAGGCGACTGGAGCTCCGGGCTCCGCCAGCACAGGCCACGGCTCCGATCGCCTCGATGCGAAGCCGAACCGGGCCCCAGGCGGACCAGGTTCGGCGCGGTCGGCGCCGCCTGCTCGATGCGGCCAAACGTCACGGCATCGGCAGAGTTCGTGCCTTCGGCTCGCTCGCTCGCGGAGAGGCCAAGGCCGGAAGTGACCTCGATCTTCTCGTCGACCTCAAGCCCGGCCGCACGCTCCTCGACCTAGTCGCTTTTCGTCGCGAGGCCGAGAAGATCCTCGACCTTCCCGTCGACGTCACGACCGCCGACATGCTCAAGGACCACATCCGCGACGAGGTGCTCGGCGAGGCCGTGCCGCTATGAGTCGCGACGAGCGGGAGCGGCTCCGCGACATTAGAGACGCGATCGCCGCGATCCGCCAGCACTTGAGTCAAGCGGGCGAGAGTGACGCAGCGAAGGAAAGTCGCTTGCTGCATGACGCCCTTCTCTTTCAGTTCGTGGTGATCGGGGAGGCCGTCAAGCACCTGGCGCCGGAGACCCGGGACTCAGCCCCCGAGATTCCCTGGACCGATATCGCTGGCCTCCGCGACCTGATCGCCCACGAGTATTTCCGCATCGACATCCAGCGGATCCTCCAGATAGTCGAGAGGGACCTGCCACCGCTGGAGCAGACCGTCGACCGTTTGTTGCCGGCGTCCTAGCGGACGGGCTGTCGCCGCAGGGGCGGCAGGCTTCGTTTCATCCAGGCGAAGGGCGAGCTGAGGCGGGGCATGCCGTGGCGCAGCTGCGGGTTGGTCGCCGGGTCGAAGATCGTCACCGGTAGCCAGCGGGCGATCAGCTCTTCCTTCTCCCAGTCGTCGACCTCGGTCGAGCGGCTCGAGGACTCGAAGTGGTGGAGGACGGTGTCAGGGTCGTAGACGGTGCGCAGGCCCGTCGTGCGCAGCTTCAGGCAGTAGTCCATGTCGTTGTAGTTGAGCGGGAAGACCTGGCTGAAGCCGCCGACCTCTTCGAAGGCGTCGCGGGGCGTCATCAGGCAGGCGCCGGTGACGGCGAGGTAGTTCTGGGCGACGAGGACGTTGTTCGAGTAGCCGTTGAAGTCGCCGGCGAAGCCGTGGTAGATGTGGCCGGCGTAGCCGCCGTTCTCGAAGAGGATGCCGGCGTGCTGGATGCGCCCGTCCTCGAGCAGCAGGCGGCCGCCGACGGCGCCGATCTCGGGCATCTGCGAGTACATCGTCATCCGCTCGATCCAGTCCGGCGTCACCACCTCCATGTCGTCGTTGAGCAGGAGCAGGTGCTCGCCCTCGGAGCGGACGGCGCCGCGGTTGATCTTGGTCGAGAAGTTGAACGGCTCGTCGTAGTCGACCAGGCGCAGGCGCTCGCCGGCGAGCTCGCGCAGCTCGGCCGCGACCGCCGGGTCCATCGAGGTGTCGGCGACGACGACGATCTCGTAGTTCTCGTAGGTCGAGGTCTCGACGATGCTGCGCACGCAGTGGCTGACGAGGACGACCTGCTCGTAGCGGACCTCGCGCGACTGGCCGGCGGTGGGGATGACGATGCTGACCGACGGCTGCCGGCGCAGGCGCGGCTGCAGGTGGTAGACGCCCGGCCACTGCTCGTCGCGCTCGACCTCCGCCTCGAGGCCGATTCGCTCGCAGTGCGCCTGGACCGCCCGGGTGCCGGCTTCGAAGGCCCACGGCTTCGCCTCTTCGCCGCCCCCGGCCGCCGAGGTCTCGAGGGTGCGCCAGTGGTAGAGGACGCGGGGGACGTGGACGACCTGACGGGCCCGCTCGGTCACCTTGAGGACCAGGTCCCAGTCCTGGGAGCCCTCGAACTCGGCGTCGAAGCCGCCGACCGCCTCGACCAGCTCGCGGCGCATGACGCTGAGGTGGCAGGTGTACATCTGGGTCCGCATCCGCTCCGGCGACCAGTCGGGCTTGAAGAAGGGGGCCTCGTGGTGGCCGGCGCGGTCGATCTTGTCTTCGTCGGTGTAGACGTAGTCGGCCTCGGGGTTGGCGTCGAGGGCCGCCGCGACCTGGGCGAGGGCGTCGGGGTGGAGGGCGTCGTCGTGGTCGAGCAGGACCACGAACTCGCCCGTGGCCATCGCCAGGGCGTCGTTGGAGGCGGCGACGATGCCGCCGTTGGCCTCGCGGAAGCCGACCCGCACGCGGGGGTCTTCCGCTTCGGCTCGCTGCAGCCGCTCGCGCACGTGCGGCTCCGGCGAGCAGTCGTCGACCAGGCACAGCTCCCAGTCGCCGAGGCGCTGGCCGCGCACCGACTTCAGCATCGCCTCCAGGACGTCCGCCGGAGTGTCGAAGACCGGCGTGAGGATCGAGAAGCGGGGGGCCGCCACGCCCTAGCCCCGCCCGCCGAGGCGCCGCAGCAGGCCGCTGGCGGCCCTCCAGACGAAGCCGGGCATGAGCGAGCGGATCCGGTGGACGAGGCCCAGCAGGCGGGCGACGCCGCTTTCGAGCTGGGCCACCTGGCCCTTCAGCGAGCCCAGTTCGGCGTCCTTGGCGATCAGCAGGTCGCGCAGCCGCAGGACCTCCTCGCGGCTGCGGGCGAGCTCCTCGCGCAGGGCGGGGTCGTCGGCGCCGTGGCGCTCGCTGTCGCGGGGGTCGGTGGAAGTAGCCTGCTCGGCCATGGCGGTCGAGTCTATCCCCACTCGGCGCGGGGGCTGAGGCTTGCCCGACGCGGCAATTCTGCTTGGCCTGCTGGTCCTGCACCTGGTGCTGACGGCGCTGCCTGGCGTCGCCGCGGTGCTGCTCGGCGCCCACCTCGGGCTGCGCAGCGTGCCGCTGCTGCTGGCCCTCGGCCTGTTCGCCACCGCCGCCCTGGCGATGCTCGACTTCTGGGCCTTCTACGCCGAACCGATGGTCGGCAAAAGCCTCGCCTTCCTGATCGTCTTCGGCTCGGTGCTGGCGATCGGCTGGCTGCTCTGGGAGCGCCGGATCGAGCGAGCGCTGCTGCGGCAGCTGTCGATCCCGCTTGCCCTCTGGGCGCTGGGGACGGGCTTCCTCGCCTTCCTCGGCTTCGTCCACGGCGACGTCAACGACCCGATCGTCACCTCGATGACGCGGTTCAGCGGCGTCATGCCGACCGACAACATCGTCCCGCTCTACTTCTCGGACTGGTTCTTCCACCACGGCCGCCACGGCACGCCGCCGCCCTTCGCCGGCGACTGGCTCTCCAGCGACCGGCCGCCGTTGCAGATCGGCTTCACGCTGCTGCAGCGGACCTTCTTCTGGGACAACCGCGGCATGAACTACCAGGCGATGGGGATCGGCCTGCAGCAGCTCTGGATCGTCGGCCTCTGGGCGCTGCTGCTGGCCGGCCGGGCCGGCCGCGTCACCCGCGCCGTGGCGCTGGGGACGGTCCTGCTCAGCGACATCGCGATCGTCAACGGCTTCTTCGTCTGGCCGAAGATGCTGCCGGCGGCGCTGCTGCTGGCCGCCGCGGCCCTGGTCCTGACCCCGCTCTGGGACGAGGTCAAGGGCAGCCTCTGGGGGGCGGCGCTGTTCGCCGGCCTGCTGGCGCTGGCGCTGCTCGGCCACGGCGCCAACGTCTTCGGGGCGCTGCCGCTGGCCCTGGTCGCACTCTTCCGCAGCGGCCTGCCGAGCTGGCGCTGGCTCGGCGTCGCCGCCCTCGTCGGGCTGGTCCTGATGACCCCCTGGTCGGCCTACCAGCGCTGGGGCGACCCGCCCGGCAACCGGCTCACCAAGTGGTACCTGGGCGGGGCGGTCGACATCGACCAGCGCGGGATCGGCGAGACGATCGTCGACGGCTACCGCGAGGCCGGCCTCGGCGGCACGATCGACAACAAGTCCGAAAACTTCGCGGCGATCGTCGGCGCCGACCCCGACCTCTTCGCCAACAACGTCGAGACGGCGAGAAACGCCCTCGACGCTGGCGACTGGGAAAACGTGGTGCGGCCGATTCGCTCGATCTTCTTCTTCAGCCTGCTTCCCTCGCTGGGGCTGCTGCTGCTCGGGCCGCTGGCGATGCTGGTCGGCTACCGGCGCCGCGCCCGGGCTCCGAACGAGTGGCGCCTGGCGGTCGCCTGCCTGGGGACCTTCGCGCTGGGGACGCTGCTCTGGGCGCTGATCCTGTTCGGCGGCTTCGACGCCCAGGCCGTCATCCACCAGGGCAGCTACCTGCTGCCGGTGCTGGGGATCGTCGCCGGGGTGCTGGGCCTGCGGGCGGTCTACCCGCGCTTCGCGCTCTGGTGGCTCGGCCTCAACGCCGTGCTGATGCTGGCGATCTACATCCCCGCCTACGAACCGCCCGAAGGGACGTCGTTCTCGTTGGCGATGGCGCTGCTGGCGGCGGCCTCGCTGGCCGGCTTCGCCGCCGTCACCCTCGACCGCGGCGCCGAATAGACTCCGCCACCGCGCCCGGACCAGCTCCGCCGCGCGCAGCGACGTGGAGACGCAGCAGCAGACAAGCGGTGGAGCGGCCGAGAGCGGGGGTCGCGACTGGGCCCCGGCACTCGCCTGGCTGCGTCGGCACGGGCCGGTAGCGCTGCTCTGCCTCTCGCTGCTCGGCGCCGCGGTCGTCTACACCCTGGCCGGCTGGAGCCTGACCTTCTTCCAGGACACCTGGGCCTTCCTGCTCGACCGCCAGGCGACCGACGTCGACGCCTTCCTGCTGCCCCACAACGAGCACATCGTCGTCGTCCCGGTGGCGATCACGAGGCTGCTGCTCGAGGTCTTCGGGATGAGCTCCAACACGCCCGAACAGGTGGCGATGGCGCTGACCGTGTTCGCCTGCGCGATCCTCCTCTTCGTCTACGTGCGGCGCCGGGTCGACCCCTGGCTGGCGGCGATGGCGGCGGCCCTGCTGCTCTTCCTCGGCTCCTCCTGGCCGATCATCCTCTGGCCCTTCGAGAACGAGTTCACGATCCCGATCGCGGCCGGGATCGGGATGCTGCTGCTGCTCGACCGCGAAGACTCCCGCGGCGACGCCTGGGCCTGCGCGGCGCTGCTGCTGGCGGTGCTCTCCGGCAGCCTCGGCATCGCCTTCGGGATCGCCGCCGGGGTCGACTTCCTCCTCAAATACCGCAGCCGCGGCTGGAAGCGGGCCTACGTCTTCCTGGTCCCGGGCCTGGTCTACATCGCCTGGTACCTCGGCTGGGGACACAACGCCGAAACCCACTTGGCCCTGCGCAACATCCTCGACGCGCCGCACTACGTGATGGACGGCTTCGCCTCGGCGCTCGGCTCGCTGGCCGGGCTCGGCACCACCCCGGTCAACAGCCCCGGCCAGCCGGACTGGGGGAGGCCGCTGCTGATCGGGGCGATCGGCCTGTTCGCCTTCGGGCAGTGGCGCCGTCCCGGCATCCCCCGCACCTTCTGGCCGATCCTCGCCGCCGCCCTCACCTACTGGCTGCTGGCCGCCTTCAACTACATCCCCGGTCGCGAAGCGGCCTCGACCCGCTACGTCTTCGCGGCCGCCGTCTTCATCCTGCTGATGGCGGCGGAGCTGCTGCGCGGCGTCAACTTCAGCCGGCGCGGCCTGCTCGTGGCCGGGATCGTCACCGTCTGCGCGATCGGTCCCAACCTGGCGCAGATGAAGGACGGCCGCGACTGGCTGAAGGAACAGACGATCTACACCCGCGGCGACCTGGCGGCGCTGGAGATCGCCCGCGACACCATCCAGCCCTACTTCAACCTCGCCTCCTACGAGATCGCCGGCACCGCCTCGCTGGCGATGATCGAAGCCGCCAAGTACTTCGAAGCGGCGGACCGCTGGGGCTCGCCCGCCTACTCGCCGCAGGAGCTCTCCGAAGCGCCCGCGCGCCCGCGTCGCCACGCCGACCTGATCCTCTCGCAGGCGCTGCCGCTCTCGACCGAAACCACCCTCGGCGAGTACGACTTCGGCGGCGCCGCCGAGAACTGCCTGACCGTCAACCCCGGCCCCGACCCGTCCGAGGTGCTGCTCTTCCCCGGGGAAACCAGGATCGAAGTCGCCCCCGGTGGCCCGGCCGACTTCAAGCTGCGCCGCTTCGCCACCGGCGTCTACCCGGTCGACACCGAAGGCGCCCCGGGCGAATCGACGACGCTGCTGACGATCCCCCGCGACCGCGCTCTCAAGTGGCCCTGGTACCTGCAGGTGACGGCGGCCCAGCCGGTCCGCGTCTGCCGCTGAGGTATTTTCTGCCGGTGCCGAGCGGCCACCCCCGCATATGCCTCGTCTCGGCCAGCGGCGAGAACGTCTTCTTCGGCGAGATCCTCGAGGCCTTCGGCGCGGCCCTGAAAGAGCACGGCTTCGCGATCGAGCGCTCGGTCGACTGCTTCCCGGCGCCGGCCGACGATCTCGTCTGCCTGTTCATCCCGCACGAGTTCATGGCCCTGGTCGACCCGCTCGCCCACCCGACGCCGATGCAGATGAGCCGCACCATCGCCGTCTGCACCGAGCAGCCGGGGACGACTTGGTTCGACCTCACCGCCGAAGTCGCCGAACGGGCCGGGGCCGTGGTCGACATCAACCCGCTGGCCGCCGCGGAGATGCGCCGTCTCGGCATCGCCGCCGAGCACATCCAGATCGGCTACGTGCCGGCCTGGGACGTCTGGCACGGCGGCGAGGGCGAGGGCGACGAGCGCGAGATCGACCTCGCCTTCCTGGGCCGCTTCACCGAGGAGCGGGCTCGCACGATCGCCCGCTGCGTGCGGACCATGGAACGGCGCCGGGCGGCGATCTACCTGACCGAGACGGTGCGGCCCCACGTCGCCGGCAGCGCCTACTACCTCTCGGGCGAGCGGCGCGCGCAGCTGCTCGCCAACTCCAAGGTCCTGCTCAACGTCCACCAGCAGAAGCTGCCTTACCTGGAGTGGCACCGGATCCTCAGCGCCGTCCTCAACGGCTGCGTGGTCCTCACCGAGCACTCGCTGATGACCGAACCCTTCGAGGCCGGCGAGCACTTCGTCTCCGCCCGGCCCGGCGATTTGCCGCTGGTCCTCGAGGGGCTGCTGAACGAGCCGGAGCGGATGCGGGAGATCCGCCACCGCGCCTACGACCTGGTCCGCGAGCAGATGCCGATGTCGGCGGCGGTCGACGTCTTGCTGAAGGCGATCGAACGCGCCGCCGCCAACCCGGTCGACAACGGCAGCCTCGGCCCGGCGCCGCCGCTGCCGATGCCGAAGCCGCTGCCGGAGCCGAAGCCGGGCTGGGAAGCCTACGTCGACGAGATCGGCGAGCAGCTGCCGACGCGGCGGGCGCTGATGGATCTGGTCCTCCGCACCCGCTCGCTGGAGCGGCGCATCGAGGAGATGGCCAACGGCAGCGCCGAGCCGAACCAGATCGTCGTCGAGGAGCTCGGCGCCGAGATCGAGCGGCCGCGGGTCAGCGTCGTGCTGACCGTCTACAACCACGCCGAGCTGGTCCCGAGCGCCCTGCGCAGCGTCGCCTTCGGAGACTTCCGCGACCTCGAGGTGATCGCCGTCGACGACGCCTCGATCGACGGCTCCGCCGAGGCGATCCGCGAGGCCTGCGCCGACCTGCCCTGGCTGAGCGTGAAGCTGGTCAGCCGCAGCGTCAACAGCGGCCTGCCGGCCGCCGCCCGCAACCTCGCCCTCGAGCACGCCCGCGCCGACCTCGCCTTCATCCTCGACGCCGACAACCTGCTGCTGCCCCAGGGCCTGACCAAGCTGGTCGCGGCGCTCGACGAGGACCCCGAGGCCGGCTTCGCCTACGGGATCATCGAAAAATTCGACTCCGGCGGCTCAGTCGGCCTGGAGAGCTTCCTCGACTGGGACCCGGAGCGGCTGCGGCACGGCAACTACGTCGACGCGATGGCGCTGATCCGCCGCTCCGCCCTCGACGCGGTCGGCCGCTACCCGGACCAGCGCACGCTCGCCGGCTGGGAGGACTTCGCGCTCTGGCTGGCGATGGCCGAGGCCGAGATCCGCGGCATTCGCCTCCCCGACTTCGTCGGCCGCTACCGGATCAGCCAGCACTCGATGCTCTCGATCACCGGCATCGACCACTCGACGGCGTGGACGACGCTGATGCGCAAGTACACGACCGCAATGCGAACCGGCCACTAGGCCGGGGAGGCGGGCTCAGCCGCGGCCGCCGCGGCGCAGCGGCGCGGTGATCTTCCAGCTGGTCGAGCCGAGCAGGGCGTGGTACTCGGCCGAGAGCTTCGCGTGCTGCTCCTCGATCGCCGCCAGCCGGTGGCGCAGCAGCGGGATCTGGGCCAGCTCCTGGTTGGCATCCAGCAGCGCTGCCGCGGTCTCCTCGAGGCGGCCCTGGGCGATCGCCTCGCGCTCGCCGGCCTGGGCCGCCTCGCCGCGCGCCTGGGCCAGCTGTTTGGCCCACCAGCGGACGTCGAAGGTGTCGCCGCGGGCGAGGATGTCGTCGAGCTCCGGCAGCGCCTCGTCGCTGGCGACGACGATCGAGTAGTCGGGCTCCTCCTCCTCGCCGCTGCCGGTGCTGAGCAGCTCCGGCGTCGCCGTGGACGGCTCGCCCTCGAGCGGTTCGATCGCCGAGCCGAGCCAGGCGTCCTGGCGGTAGGTGGTGACGTTGGCGAAGAGCTCGTCGACGGCCGCGGTCAGCTCCTCGGGCCGGAATTCGTGGACGTGGAACTCGTTGCCGGGCAGGTAGGCGTCGGGGTTCGGCGAGGAGACGATCAGCAGGCCACCGGGTCGCAGGACCCGGCGCATCTCGGCCAGCGCCCGCTCGCCCTCCTCCATGTGCTCGATCGTCTCGAAGCTGGTGACGACGTCGAAGCTGTCGTCCTCGAAGGGCAGCTCGCGCAGGTCGCCCTCGACCAGGGCGGCGGCGTGCTCGCCGAAGCGCTCCTTGGCGGTGGCGACGGCCTCGGGGTCGAGGTCGATGCCGGACACGGACTTGGCGCCGGCGGCGGCGAGGATCTCGACCCCGTAGCCGACCCCGCAGGCCGCGTCGAGGACGTCCTTGCCGGCGACGGTGCGGGAGGCCCAGTGGTAGCGGGCCCGGTGCTCGCTGTCGATCAGCCGCCCGGCACCCTCCTGGGGGTCGAAGCGCTCTGGGTTCAGCATCGGGCGAACAGTATCTAGAGGTTCTCGGCGATGCGCGGTGCCTCGCGCCGGAAGACCCACACTCCCAGCACGCAGACGGCGACGAAGATCGCCGCCGCGGGAAGCAGTCCCAGCCAGCCGCCAGCGGCTTCCACGGCGGTCGGCGCATCCGGTTCGGTCAGCACCCAGACCCGCACCTGCTCGAGGATCACCGCCAGCGGGTTGATCATCAGCAGCTGTTCGAAGGTCTCGCTTTCTTTGAAGTCGACGGGATAGAGGATCGGGGTCCCGTAGAAGAGCACCTGGGCGACCACCATCCAGATGATCTGGACGTCGCGAAAGCGGACGTAGAGGGCCGAGATCGCCATGCTGACCGCGGCCGTGAGGACGAACAGGAAGAGCAGCGCGACCGGGAAGAGCAGCCAGGTCCAGGCCGGCTCGACCCCGAAGGCGAGCACGAAGGCGAAGACGATGACGAGGTTGACGACCAGGTTGAGCAGCCCGGTGACCACGGTCGAGAGCGGGATCACCAGGCGCGGGAACTGGGTCTTGCGGACGACGCCCTCCTGGGCGACGACCGAGGTGACCGCGTTGGTGGTCGATTCCTGGAAGAAGGTGAAGAGGACGATCCCCATCAGCAGCAGCACCGGGTAGTAGGCGACGTCCTCGGTGCCGACCCGGAAGATCTGGGTGAAGACGAAGAGCAGCACCCCGAACAGCATCAGCGGCCGGATCAGCGACCACAGGTAGCCGAGCACGGTGCCGAAGTAGACGCGTTTGAACTCGGTCACCGAGGTCAGCCAGAGCAGGTCGAAGAAGCGCCGCGAGCCGCCGCCGAGGGCGGAGGGGCCGTGGACGTCGCGCAGCGGCAGTGCCGCGGCGGGCTCGCTCGCCGGGTTGGCGCTCACGCGCTCCCACCTCCCTCGATCTCGGCCGTGGTCGTGTTCTCGAGGGCGACGAGGCCGCGGCCGGGCGAGGCGCCGTAGACGATGAACTCGATGGCGTTGTGGACGTAGAGGGCGATGCCGCCTTCGAAGGCCCGGTTGACGCCGCAGTGGACGAAGTAGTGGCCGAGGCCGAGCGGGTTCTCGAACTTGGAGCGGACGACGATCCGCTGCCCTGCCGCGACCGGGCGGTCGTAGCCGTCGCCGCCGACCGCCGCGGTCAGCGTCGCCACCCCGACCCCGTCGGCGTTGGCGAGCAGGAAGCCGACGTCGAGGCCCTTGAAGTCCTCGCGGGCTTCGAGCTCGACGGCGAGGTGGACCTCCTCGCCGTGCTCGACCGTGCCGACCCGGCCCTCGCTGCCGCTGGCGCCCTCGAGGCGGGCGTCGATCATCCGCACCGGCAGGTCCTCGCCGCCGTCGCCGGCGTGCTGGGTGGCGGCGTCGCCGCCGCGCTCGAAGTTGAGCTGCAGGTAGTGGCGGCCGACCTCGCCCGGATCGCCGATCTGCTGGATCTCCCCATCGTTGATCAGCATTGCGCGGTGGCAATACTCTTCGACCGAGGTCATCTCGTGGGTGACCAGGACGATCGTCTTGCCGGCCGCTTTCATCTCCCGGAAGGCGTCGGCGCACTTCTGCTGGAAGGCGGCGTCGCCGACCGCCAGGACCTCGTCGATGAGGAGGATGTCGGCGTCGACCTCGAGCATCAGCGAGAAGGCGAGCCGGACCAGCATCCCCGAGGAGTAGTTCTTCAGCTTCAGGTCGATGAACTCCTCGAGTTCGGCGAACTCGATCACGGCGTCGAGGCGGCGGCGGCTCTCGGCCGGGGTCAGCCCCATCATCACCCCGTTGAGGACTGCGTTCTCACGCGCGGTCAGCTCGACGTTGAAGCCGACCCCGAGCTCGATGAAGGGCGCCAGCCGGCCGGCCATCCGGATCGTGCCGCGGTCGGCGCGGTAGATGCTGGCCAGCAGCTTCAGCAGGGTGCTCTTGCCGGAGCCGTTGCGGCCGACGATCCCGAAGAACTCGCCCTGGCGGATCTCGAAGCTGACCCCGTCGAGGGCGCGCAGCTCCTTGTAGTCGCGGGCCGCGAAGGGCCTGACCATCCGCTCTTTCAGCGAGTCGACCCGGTGGGTGGGGATCCGGAACGCCTTGTGCAGGTCCTCGACCTGGATCGCCAGCGGGTCGCCCTCCTGGGGGGCCGGCCTCTGGCGATCCGCCGCGGGGAAGGTGGAGGTGACGTTGTCGACGGACATTTTCAGTTGTGAAACCCGCAGCCAGACTATCGGCGCGGATCGTCGGCGAACGGCGCCAGCTGCGGGCAGGGGATGCTGAGCCCCCAGCCGGGCGGCGAGGTCGGCACGCCCGTTTCGCCGCCGCCTTCGGCCGCGCAGACCCGCGCTCCCTCCTCGAGCGCCGCCTGCCAGGGCGGGGCACCGCGGGTGGCGACGTTCTCGACGTCGAAGGAGAAGGCGACCGAGACGGCGATCAGCGCCACCGCCGCGTAGCCGGGCCAGCGCGACCGCTTGCCGTCCCGGGCCGAGCGGCGGTCGACGAGGACCGCCGCGACCGAGACGAGCAGCAGCGCCGGCACGATCGCGTAGCGGCCGGCCGCTTCCAGGTAGCGATCGGCGGGCCAGAGCATTTCCACGCCGACGGCGCGCTGGTAGACCGAGACGACGAACATCGCCACCGAGGTCGGCACCGCGATCAGCGCGAAGAGGCGAGCCGCGAAGCTGGCCCGCCAGAGGCCGTAGGCGAGGCCGGCCAGGCCGGCGACGAGGAGCGCGATCAGCAGCGGCCAGCCGAGCTGGGCCCAGGCTTCGCCGCCGAGCCGCAGCCCCAGGGCGGCGCCGTCGACGACGCGCTGCAGGTAGGCGGTCCAGATGTCCTGGGTCCAGAGCGGCGTCACCGCGGTTTCGTCGTTGAAGGCCAGCACCGGCACCTGGACGATCGCCCCCGCCCAGTAGCCGGCGAGGACGAGCGCGTCGCGCCGGTCGCGCAGGGCCAGCGTCCGCAGCAGCGCCAGCGGCAGGAAGAACCAGACGCCCGGCGTGCTCAGTCCCGTCGCCAGGGCGAAGAGGCCGACGCCGAGGGCGCCGGCCAGCGTCGCCGGCCGCCAGAGCAGGATCCAGAAGGTCGCGAAGAGCATGTACCAGGGGACGTAGGCGGCCGAGTCGGTCGACTCGAGGCCGCCGACCGGGACCAGCACCGTCGCCACCGCCAGGGCCACCCGCAGGTAGGGGCTCTCGATCAGGCTGGCGGTCGCCTGCCAGACCAGCAGGCCGCTGAGGGCGACGACCGCGGCGGAGAGGACCGACATCGCCGCCGGCGCGTTCTCGAGCGGGAAGAGGTCGGCGAGTTCGGCGATCAGCCGCGGCACGAAGACCAGATAGGTGGCGTAGGTGTCGAAGAGGCTGCCGCCGAAGCCGTTGTGGACGGCGCCGGAGAGGTAGACGACGCCGTCCTCGGCCCAGAGCGAGTGCAGTGAGACCGACCAGCCGACCCGCAGCATCTGCAGCAGCACCGCCAGCGCGAAGAGGCCGCCGAGGATCAGCAGCTTCGGTGCCCCGCCCGCACCCGCCGACTGCGGCGGCGGGTCGCGGAAGAGGGTCTCGTCGAGCCGGCTGCGGATCGACGCGACGGTCATCGGTCCAAGCTCCGCATCGCCGCGGCACGATAACCGTGTGTCAGGCTGCCCGGCGTGAGCCCCGTGCCCGAGGTGGCGGTCGTGATCCCGAGCTGGAACTCGGCGGCGCTGCTGCCCGCCTGCCTCGACTCGGTGGCGGCGCAGGGGGATGGAATCGAGCTGCTGGTCGTCGACAACGGCTCCAGCGACGGCAGCCTCGAGCTGCTCCGCGAGCGCGGCGTCCCGCACCTCTCGCTGCCGGCCAACGCCGGCTTCGCGGTGGCGCTGAACCGCGGCGCGGCGCGGGTCGAGGCGCCGGCGGTCCTCGCCCTCAACGCCGACGCGGTCCTCGCCCCCGGCGCCGTCGCGGCACTGGCGGCGGCGCTGGCGGCCGAGCCCGACCTGGGCGGCGTGCAGCCGCGGATCCTCCAGCTCGAGGGCGAGCCGGGCGATCCCGAGGCGGCCCGCCTCTACAGCGCCGGCCAGGCGCTCAGCGCCGACGGCCGGGCGGTCGAGACCGGTGCCGGCGAGGCCCAGTCCGACGCCTACCGGCGCCGTCGCGAGGTCTTCGGCGTCTGCGGCGCCGCCTGCCTGCTGCGGCGCCAGCTGTTCGACGAGCTCGGCGGCTACGACGAGAGCTA
>Ga0190271_10000297_pt1 | contig 24578 bp, 27 predicted proteins | sample Popmic356T_FD_133747 | JGI IMG/M metagenome (GOLD analysis project Ga0190271, IMG submission 133747) | Populus adjacent soil microbial communities from riparian zone of Weber River, Utah, USA - 356 T | ecosystem: Environmental > Terrestrial > Soil > Riparian zone | place: USA: Utah | collected...
AGCGAGGCCGAGCCCCTTCTACGTGCTCGACGAGGTCGAAGCCGCTCTCGACGATGCCAATCTCCGGCGCTTCCTCCGCATCGTCGATGAGTTCCGTCAGAGGGCGCAATTGTTGATCGTTACCCATCAACAGCAGACGATGGAGGCGGCCGATGTGCTCTACGGGGTCACCATGGAGCCGGGTGGGTCCTCCCAGGTCGTCCGAAAGGACATGACCTCGGTAGGTATCGATCTCGCCGTCTAATTAGCTTGGCATAGCAATGGGTACGAGCGAATGGGCCCTGATCCTCGTCATCGTCGCGGTCATCGTTGTGATCACGGTCCTGATCGTGGTTCGCCGCCGCCGCAGCGTCGATGGTGAGTCCTCGTCAGTCGAGACGAAAGGGCCATCCCGGATCGGGCGAAGCGCTACCGCCCTGGGGGCTTCTCTGCGTCGGGCATGGGGTACCGGTCTGGACGACCACACGTGGGACGAGCTCGAGGAGGCGCTGCTCGGGGCCGACGTCGGTCTCGAGGCAACGACCTCTGTGGTCGCCGGGGTCAGGTCTGCCGCTCCCGAGACGCCCGAGCAGGCACGTGAGGCGCTCGCCACGCAGTTGAGGGCGGAACTCGGAGACAAGGACCGAGGGCTGCATCTCGACGGCAATCCGGCCGTGATCCTCGTTGTGGGTGTCAATGGGACCGGAAAGACAACCACCATCGCCAAGCTTGCTGCACGGCTCCAGAAAAACGGCAGTGGAGTGGTGCTCGCCGCCGGCGACACGTTCCGGGCAGCAGCCGGTGCCCAGCTCGAGACGTGGGGGGATCGGCTCGGGGTGAAGGTTGTCTCGGGGCAAGAAGGCGGAGATCCCGCGTCGGTCGCGTTCGATGCCATCGGGTCGGCCCGTGCCCGGGGCGACGACGTCGTGATCGTCGACACAGCTGGCCGGCTTCACGCCAAGAAGAACCTCATGGCCGAACTGGGGAAAATCCATCGAGTGGCCTCTGGTGAGCGTGATGGGGTCGATGAGGTGCTGTTGGTCCTCGACGCAACCGGCGGGCAGAACGGTGTGACCCAGGTGCGGGAGTTCTCTGCCGCCGTCCCTCTCAGCGGCATCGTGCTGACCAAGCTCGACGGGACCGCCAAAGGGGGCATCGTCATCGCTGTCGAGCGACAGCTCGGTGTCCCGATTAAGTTCGTCGGCCTGGGTGAGGGGATAGACGATCTCGTGCCTTTTGACCCAGACTCTTTCGTCGCCGATCTCCTGGAGCAGTCGTGAATCGAGAAGAACTGGTGGCTGCCGCCCGTGCTGCCGCCGAGAACGCGTACTCGCCTTACTCACATTTTCGCGTCGGAGCGGTAGTCGTGGCTGCGGATGGGCAGACCTTCTCCGGCGCAAACATCGAGAATGCCGCCTACCCGACTTCCAATTGCGCCGAGGCCACCGCCATCCACACCGCGGTCGCCTCCGGCGTGCGCAAGATCGACACGCTGGCGGTCACCTGCATCGACGCCACCGATGTCCTGGGGGCCTATCCGTGCGGGCGTTGCCGGCAGATCATGTCCGAGTTCGGCGTGGAGAGGGTCATCGTGGCGGCCGGTGAGGGGTCCGAGATCCGGGAGCACACTCTCGACGAGCTCTTGCCCTTTCGGTTCACCCTCTGAGGTCAGGCCACCGGCCAGTTTTCGCGATTCTCCTTGCGGACTACGAACCGGAGGCCGGACCAGGTCTCGTCGACTGCCATCACCTTGTTGTCCACCATTCCCGTCGGGAGGAACAGATCTCGCAACGCTTGTTCGGTCAGATCGGTGTCCACACCTGAGCTCTTCTTGGGCCAGAACACCCAGATCGCACCATCCGGCGGCAGCGACGTGATCGCGACCTGGAAACCGCGCTCGGCCTCGTCGGAGCGTTCGGCGAAGACGATGTAGATGTCAGCCGGGAACTCACCCCGGTGAATCTGTACGTCGGGGGGCAGGTCGCCCAGGTCGAGGTCGTAGTAGTTGGGCATGTTGAGGATGCCCACCGTCACTCCCTCCCTGATGCCCAGCTTCTGGACGAGCGGTGTGCCGCTGTAGCCGGCCATCAACCGGTCGGGATCATGTCCCGATGCTCCACTCTTCCATCGGCATGGATGGCGAACCGCCCCTCGGTTCGGGGATGCACAGGATCCCGGCGTGACCAGGGCCAGCCGCCGAACTGGGTGCGGTGGTAATCATCGACCGCTTGTCGCAGCTCTTCGGCCGAGTTCATCACGAAGGGGCCCAGCTGGAAAACCGGGGCGCCGATCGGTTGTCCCTGAAGAAGGAGAAAGGCGGCCGGGTCGCCGTGGTTCTCGATGGTTGTCGCGATGTCGGGTTGAAGCCTGACCCCGACCTTCTCGCCGAAGCGTGTGGAGCCGATCCGCACGTCGTTGCCCTGCACACAGTGCAGCATTCGATTCACCCCGGATGGCGCGAGTGGCATTTGCCAGCGTGCGCCCGGTTCGAGCGCGATGTGCCAGATGGCGAGATGTGAGTCAGCCCTCGATCCCCACGAGTCGGGTGGGGGAGAGGGTGGTCGATTGGACTCGATGGCGCCGGCCATCACCTCTACCTGGACACCCGGGGAGGGGGAGATCCTCGGAATGTCCTCGCCCCAGAGCATCCCGAAATATGCCGGGACCATCTTCGATTCGGGCGGGAGGTTCAGCCAGATCTGGAACAACTCCATGGGATTGGGCCCGTCCGGGTCGAGAAGGGGGAACATCTCGGCGTGCATGATCCCGCTGCCGGTGGTCAGCCATTGCACGTCACCCTGGCCGTAGCGCGCGGTAGCGCCGAGGGAATCTGAGTGATCGACATAGCCACGGCGCACGACGGTCACCGTCTCGAATCCGCGGTGCGGGTGCTGGGGGAAGCCCGGCACCACGTCGCCGTGGTACATGCTCCACCCGTCCAGATAGGAGAAGTCGACTCCGATGTCACGTCCGCCCAATGAGGCGGCCGGGCCGAGATCGTCGTTCCCTTCCGGATAGGCATCGAAATGGTGGACGGTGAAGATGAACGGATCGAGACCAGGCCAAGGAAAGCCCAATTCGATCAGGTCGATGATGGGTTGCGTCGTGATGGGCTCCTTGCCGGTCGAGGGATGCCCAGCAACATTATCGGGGTGGGCGGGTCATCAACCAGTAGGTCGGCCCGCCGGACATCAATTCGACACCTTGTCGATCGATACGAAAGCCGGCCCGGAGATAGATGGGGACCGCCTTCTCGTTCGACGTCTCCAGGTAGCACGGGACCCGATCCCGGTCGGCGAGGTCGAACGCCGGCTCGAGGAGTGCTGATCCGACGCCGACACCCTGCGCCTCCGGGCTGACTCCGATCACCTGGAGATACCAGAGCGGTGTGTCCGGAAAATGCGAATCGATGGTCGAGCCGAACTTCACGAGATCGCGGAACGACCACGGCGCATGACGCAACACGGTCATGATCGCGGGCAGCGCCCGGAGGTTTCGACGCATTGACCAGGGGTATCGACCTGGTCTCTGCCATGCGGCGACGCCAAGCATCATGGTCCCATCGGTCGCCATCCAACAGTTGCCCTCCGCCTGGCTGTCTCGAACCGGTGCCCGCATGAACCCGCGCAGAGCGTCTCTGCGTGTGTGGGGGTCGGGGAACATGTGGGTGTAGTCGGGCGTGGTCTCGAAGCTCCGGGCGAGAAGGTCGGCAGCCTGATCTATCCTATGTGGCGAGAGCTTCTCGATTCGGACCGTGTCTCGTTGCATCCCCCTGGTGCTACCCGCCGAGGGACTCGGTCAAACCACCGGGTCGGGCGGGGCGGGGCGGTGCTGGCCGTCAGCCACTTCCGGCACCTCCTGGAGCAGCCAGGTGTTGCCGTCAGGGTCGGCGATATCGGCGAAGGAGTTGTATTGGGCGTGGTTGGGATCGCGCCCGGGCTCCCAACCGTTCGGGCCCATGTGCCGAATTTCGCCGACCTCGACCCCTCGGCGGGTCAGCTCGTCGCGCGCCGCTTCGATGTCGGTGACGACCAGATGCAGCCCGCGCACCGAACCGGGGGTCGAATCGACTATGCCCTTTCCAAACGTGATCGAACACGCTGAGCCCGGCGGCGTGAATTGCACCACGCGAAACTCATCGTTCGGCTGGTGATCGACGTCCAGTACGAACCCCATCTTCTCTTGATAGAACTGCTTGGAGCGGTCCACATCAGTGACTGGAAGCAGGATCAGCTCGAGCTTGAAGTCCACGTCAGCGCCCGTCAGCCGATGAGAGCGGCGAGCATCCCCGGTTCTTCATCGGCTCTCCAGCGCCTCGATGAGCTTGGGGAGGACCTTGTGCACATCGCCGACGACGCCGAGGTCGGCGATCGAGAAGATCGGGGCATCGGCATCCTTGTTGATGGCGATGATGGTCTTCGAGTCCTTCATTCCCACCAGATGCTGCATCGCGCCTGAGATTCCGCAGGCGATGTAGACGTCGGGTTTGACGGTCTTCCCGGTCTGGCCCACCTGTTTGGCGTACGGAACCCATCCGGCGTCGACGATGGCGCGGGTTGCTCCCGTCGCCGCCTTTAACTGCTTGCCCAGCTTCTCCACGAGCTCATAGGCCTCCGGCGATCCGAGACCCCGTCCACCGGAGACGATGATCGATGCATCTCCAAGTTGGGGGCCTTCCCTCTCCTCGACGTGGGACTCGACGATCTTCGCGTCCGCGGCACTCGCCTCGGGCAACTCCAGCTTCTCCACTCGGGGTACCCCGCCACCCACGGCCTCGGCGACAAACGACTTCGGGCGGGCCAGGACGATGTAGGGGCCCTGGGAGGCGCTCGCCGTGGCGGTCTGGGCACCGCCGAGGATCTCGTGGTCTGTCTCGACCCCGCCACCGTTGAGTCGGATGTCGCTGGCGTTGGAGAGGATGCCCACCCCGAGTTTGGCGGCGAGACGCCCGGCGATATCCCGGTCGTTGTAGGCCTGACCAAGGAGGATCAGGTCCGGGGAGTCGGCCTTCACTCGTTCCGCCAAAGCGGTTGCCACCGGAGCCGAAGGCAGTCGATCGTCGCTGTCAAGGTGCAAGACCGTCTTCGCTCCGTGCTCACCGAGGGTCGAGAAGATTGCGTCTGAACCGGGGCCGAGGAAGATCGCAGTGACCTCTCCGAGCTCCCGACCTTTCGCGAGCAACTCCAGTCCCAGCGCGGATGGCTTCTCGCCTTCCTGCTCTACGAAGACCCAAACCGCGGCCACTCAGATCACCTTCCTGTCGGTGAGAAGGGAGATGATCGCCTGATGCGCTTCGCCATCGTCCTCGATCTTTCTCCCCCCGGTCCGCTCAGGGGCGTCGACGATGGAAAGGACCAGCTGCTCCGGGGCACGCTTCGCTCCCAGGTCTCCCATGGAGAGAGTCTCGACTGGCTTCTTCTTGGCGTCCATGATCCCCTTGAAGGTGGGGTAGCGGGGCTCGACCACGCCGGCCGTGACCGTTACCACCGCGGGGAGGTCCGCGGTCACGATGTCGTATCCGGCCACCGTCTGGCGGTGAATCGTGACGGAGCCGTCGGCGGTCTCCACGTTGGTGGCGTAGGTGAGGGCCGGCACTCCGAGGATCTCGGCGAGCATCTGGGGTACGACACCGGAGTAGCCATCGGTCGACTCGGTCCCCGCGATCACCAGGTCGAAGTCATTCCTGCCGATCGCTGCTGCCAACACCCGGGCCGTGGTCAGGGCGTCCGAGCCTCTCAGGGAGCCGTCCTCGATGAGGATCGCCTCGTCCGCTCCCATCGCCAGAGCCTGCCGGATCCCTTGACCGGTGCCAGACGGGCCCATGCTCACGACCGTGACGGTTCCATTGGTGGCCTGGGCGATCTGAAGACCCATCTCCACCCCGTAGCGGTCGGTATCGTCGAGGATCTGCTCCTCGGGGCGAATCAACCAGTTGCTGCCCTCTTCGAGACGATATGGGGTGGCGGGGTCGGGGATCTGCTTGACGCAGATAATGACATTCATTCGCGTACCTTCATTTCCAGTCACTCCGTGCGGTCAGGCGCCGGGCGATGGTAACGAGCACTCACCTTTCGGCTAATTGGGATCGACCGGGCCGGATGTGACACCCGCTCGTCCCAATTACGAGGCTTCGATCCGCTCTATGACCAGATTCCGTGGCTCGGGTGGGGTTTCCGAGATCGTCCATGCCGCCGTGAGAGCTTTCTCCTGGGCCTGCCACCGGGCGACGTCGTTGTAGGCGACCCGAGCCAGTGGTTGACCGGCTTCGACACGGTCGCCGACCTTGGCCTCGAGCGTGATGCCGACTCCGGGGTCGATTGCGTCCTCCTGGTGCTCCCTTCCCGCACCGAGCCTGGTGGCTACCACCCCGATCGTCAGGGCGTCACATCGGGTGACGAAGCCCGCCGCCGGCGCGGTAACGAGGGCTTCTTCCGAGCATTGCGGGAGCTTGCCAGGGTCCTCGATGAACGATGTGTCACCACCCTGGGCCGCGGTCACGTCGATCAGCTTCTGCAAGGCCTTTCCCGAATCGATGGCGTCCTCGAGGGCGGCCCGCCCCCCGTCGATGCCGGCCAGTTCCATCATGACTTCGCCCAGAGCCATGGTCAGCTCGATGACGTCCGCAGGGCCACGCCCGCGGAGCACCTCGATCGATTCGGCCATCTCGTTGGCGTTACCCACCTCCCGCCCGAGGGGCTGGTCCATCGCGGTGATCAGCGCGATCGTCCTCACCCCGTGTCTGGAGCCGATGTCCACCATGGTGCGGGCCAACAGGCGCGATCCCTCGAGGTCCTTCATGAAGGCGCCGGTGCCGGTCTTGACATCGAGGACCAGTCCGTCCAGTCCTTCGGCGAGTTTCTTCGACATGATCGACGAGGAGATCAGAGGCAGTGACGGGACCGTGGCGGTGGCGTCGCGCAGGGCATACAGCTTCCGGTCGGCCGGGACCAGGGTCTCGGTCTGCCCGGCAAACACCATGCCGTGAGCCGACAGCACCTTGCGAAAGCGGTCGGGCTCGAGCCCTGTGGTGAACCCGGGGATCGTCTCCAACTTGTCGAGCGTCCCCCCGGTATGACCCAGCCCTCGTCCTGACATCATCGGCACGACGACTCCTACCGAGGCGACCAGGGGAGCGAGGGGGATGGAGATCTTGTCGCCGACACCGCCGGTCGAGTGTTTGTCGACTTTCGCCGCGCCGACGTCGGTCAAGTCGAAGACCTCTCCGGAGTGGAGCATCGCGCTCGTCCAAGAAGCCAGTTCGGCCGCGGTCATACCGTTGTGATAGATGGCCATCGCCATTGCCGCCATCTGATAGTCCGGAACGACGCCATCGGTGTACATCTCGATCAACCACTCGATGGCATCCGGGCTGAGCTCGCGGCCGTCCCTCTTGGACTCGATCAACTCGACTGCGGTGAACGCCATGGTCGGACGTTATCCGGAACGACTCAGGCAGCGGCAGGACCGCTCGGAGCCAGGCCGCGGAGCGTGGTCAGGATCGCCTGGCGGAAGATGTCCTCTCCTGTGTCCGGGGACTCGAACAGCCACCCAGAGAGTGGGCGCTGTGTTGCATGGGTGAGCTCGAGGCTCACGGCGCCATGCGCTGCCGTCCAAAGTGTGTACGCGGCGACCAGGGGGCTCTCGGCCTCGATCCTCCCTTCCTCTCTGGCCTGTCGCACGGCATCGAACACCAAGGAGAAGGTCGACTCCAGGACTTCGGACCGGAGTTGCGGCGGAGGATCGAAGCCGACCACGCGTTCGAACATCAGCGAATAGAGGGCGGGGTTTGCCACCGCGAACCGGCGATAGGCGAGCCCGAGCTCCGTGATCCGGCGCAGCGGGTCGCGGCGGTGCTCGACTGTGGTCAAGGCCAGGGCCAGGCGCTCGAATCCGGCGGTGTAGACCGCGTTGATCAACCCCACCTTGTCCCCGAAACGCGAATAGACGCACATCGTGGACACGTGTGCTGCCGAGGCGACACGACGCAGGACCAGGGCCCCGGTGCCCTGGTCGGCGAGGAGACGGATCGCCGCTTCGATCAGCTCGGTCCGGACTGTGTCGCGCTCACGGGTGGGGGTTGCCATTTCCAATAACGCGCAGTATAACGATCGTTATAGGCAGCCACAACCGAGGAGGGTCGTGGGTCGCAGGACGAATCTGGCGCTGGCAGTGCTGCTGGTCGCTGCAGTGATCTCGGGTCTGGCAAGCCAGGCGATCGGCGTGGACTGGCCACTCGACACCGCGGTCATTCACGGTGCGATCGCCCTGGCCATCTTGCTCCTGTCACCATGGAAGACCTCCATCGTGCAGCGGGGGCTGAAGAAGAAGCGGCCGGGGCGGGTCTTCTCATTGATCCTTCTCACGGTCGTTCTGATCACACTCGCCTCGGGATTGCTGCATGCCCATGGGGAGATCTCACGCGTAGGGCCATTGACGGTGATGCAGATCCATGTCGGAGGCGCCGTCCTCGCACTCGGTCTCGCCATCGACCATTTTCGGCGTCATCCGGTGACGCCACGACATTTCGATGTCGACCGGCGAGCGTTCCTTCGAACCTCGGCACTGTCGGCGGCCGCAGCAGGCATCTGGCTCGCCTGGGAGGGGACCCTTCAGGCGTTGGAGGCACCGGGGAGTGAGCGTCGGTTCACCGGCATGCACGAGAGAGGGTCACATGATCCTGCGGGTCTGCCCACCACCTCCTGGCTAGATGACAGCGTGCCCACGATCGACGCCGATGAGTGGACGGCGCTTGTCGCGGGACGGAACCTGACGCTTGCCGACCTGGAGGCAATGCCTCAGGACACGTTCCCTGCCATCCTCGACTGCACTGGTGGGTGGTATTCGGAGCAGGAATGGACCGGAGTCAGACTCGATCGATTGATCGATCCGGTGGGCAACCGCAGCTTCGTCGCCTGGTCGGCGACCGGGTATGCCCGAAGGTTCCCGATCGCCGACCTGGAGAGCACATGGATCGTGACACGTCTCGGCGGCGAGCCGTTGAGCCCGGGACACGGTTTCCCGGCCCGGATCGTGGCCCCGGCGAGACGTGGGTTCTGGTGGGTGAAATGGGTGACCCGGATCGAGCCCTCAGCGGTGCCGTGGTGGCTTCAGTCGCCGTTCCCACTCACCTGAGAGACGTCAGCCCCGCTCGACCGGGACATTGACCAATGATCCGTACTCCGTCCACGAGCCGTCGTAGTTCTTCACGTCCTCGTGGCCGAGGAGCTCGGTCAGGACGAACCAGGTGTGTGAGGACCGCTCGCCGATTCGGCAGTAGGCGATGATCTCGCCACCGGTGACTCCGGCGCCCTCGTAGAGCTCCTTCAGCTCCTCCGCCGACTTGAAAGTGCCGTCCTCATTTGCAGCCTTGCCCCAGGGGATGTTCTTCGCCCCCGGCACATGACCCGCCACGTACGGCTGCTCCTGAGGGAGGTGGTCCGGGGCGATCTTCTCGCCGCTGAACTCCTCGGGTGAGCGGACATCGACCAGCGTGGCCTGTCCCTGTACTTCGAGCACATGATCCCGGAAGGAACGGACCTCGGGTCGCTCCGGCCCGGTGATGGAGAACTCGGTCGGTGTGATCTCAGGAGACTCTGACTCGAGGGGCAATGAGTCGATCTGCCACTTCTTGCGGCCCCCGTCGAGCAGCTTGACGTTCTCGAAGCCGCGGTACTTGAGCAGCCAATAGGCATACGCGGCAAACCAATTGTTGTTGCCGCCGTAGAGGACCACCGTCGTGTCGGGACCGACCCCGGCCGCCGACAACAGCTTGCTGAAGCCGGCCTGGTCGAGGTAGTCACGCCGTGTTGGATGGTGAAGGTCATCGGACCAGCTCCAGGCGATGGCGCCAGGGATGTGATCCTTGTCGTAGACAGTGGCGTCCTCATCAACCTCGATGACCCTGATGTTCGGGTCACTCAGATTGGCTTTGAGCCAGTCGGTGGTGACGAGGGCGTCGGGATTCGCGTAAGTCATTGGTCATTGCTCCTTTGAGAATCGAAGAACGGTGAGACGCCGGTGAGGTCTTGGCTCTCGGGCGGTGGCGTCTTTAGGAGCGCTGACGATGTGTCAGGTCGGCGCACGGGTATGCCACCCGAGAGCTGTCACAGAGACACATGGACATCGCCATACGAGACACACCGGGACGTTATGCACAGGTGATGGTGAAGTCAATGTCGAGCACGTCGCCGGGGTCACGTTGTCACCACGCCGGGTCGATCGGGTGACGTCAAGGCCTGCGAGCTCAACCGATCAGCCCCTCGAATTCTCCAAGCCCCAACGCCAGATTGACGTTCTGGATCGCCTGCACCGCCGCGCCTTTGAGCAGGTTGTCCTCGGCGGCGATGACCACTGCGTTCTGCCCGTCGGCACTGGTCTCGAAACCACCAACGATGACGCCCGGGAAGCCCGCCCCGTCTCTCAATTCCGGGATGGCGTCCCGGATCTCGAGCAAGGGCTCCTCGCCGTACTGCTCCTCGTAGCGGGCCGCGATTTCGCCTGAGGTCATGGCCCGACCCAAAGGTATGTGGGCCGTGACGAGGAGACCCCGGAACGCGGGGTGGACGTGGGGGATGAACCGCACCGGGATTCCGAGATGATGGACTGTCTCCCGCTCATGGTTGTGCCCCACGAGCTTGTAGGGCATCAGATTGTCCCGAAGACGGTCGGGGTCGTTACGCGGGCCGGGGGTCGTACCCGCTCCCGAGTACCCGGATACCCCGAAGACGGCCGGAACGCCCGAGATGGCCTCGAGCATGGGAGCGAGCGCAATCTGGGTGGCAGTTGCGTAGCACCCGGGGTTGGCGATGCGCCGCGCCCCCTTGAGCTTCTCCCGGAACAGCTCGGGCAGGCCGTATGCCCAGGTGTCATCGAACCGGTGGTCGGCGGAGACGTCGACGACCACGGTCCCTTCGTTGATCACATCCACATAAGGGTCGCCGGCGTCATCGGGTAGGGCCAGGATCACGACATCCAGGTCGCGACCTGCCAGCTCCTGAGACCCGATCGACTCGTACAGGACGTCAGTCAGCCCGGGCACCGGTTCACCGGCGAGCTCCCGGGACCCGGCAAAGAGGAGCTGAAGTGAGGGGTGATCTCTGATCAGTCTCACCAACTCGGCCCCGGTGTGGCCGCGGGCTCCCACCACGCCGACGGTGTGGCGCTCACTCATCGTCGTCGCCCACGAATGATGCGGGGAGTGCCGCGATCGACTCGACCCGAAGCGCGATGCGATCGAAGTCGGTCTCGCCCTTCCAGAACACAGTCCACGGAGCGCGCTTCACCGAGCCGTCGGCCTCATCGGCATAGAAGGTATTGAATCGATTCTCGGTCCGGGATCGCCAGTAGAGAACCGGATGATCGGCAATCAGCTGCGCCCAAACGGTCTTGGCCAGGCCCTCACCGCGGGCATCCTCGAGGATGGCGAACTTGTCCAGATATGAGATGTCGCCGACGCGGCTGACGATCGCACCCGCTCGGAAGCTCTCTGAGAGATAGGCGCTGTCGAGGTCGAGGCCCTGCCACCACCCCTCCTTCAGAGGTCGCCCGAATGCCTCCTCGACCAGCTTGACCACCTGACTCCCGTCGATGGAGCCCGGATCTTTGACCCGTTCAATTAGCTCGCCCTTCCGCACCAGGGTGCCCGACCCGCCATGGGTGAACAGCTCCTTGACCAGGCCCGATGGGGTGGTGATCGAGACGGAGGTGGAGAGAGGTGTGTCGTCCAGCAGCCGTTTGATCTCGACCAGTTTGAGCCGCATACCGGAATGGACCCAGTCCTGGGCCATGAGGTGGTCGTAGTCGGAGGCGAGGTTGATCGATTCGATCGGTCGCCCGTCGTCGCCGAGGAGGCCGCCGACATCGACCAGGAAGATGATCTTCAGGGGCTGCACCGCACGGACGAGGGCTCGGGTCGCGGCGTCGGCGTTCATGTTGACTATCTGTCCGCCTGGTGCGACACCGAGACAGGTCAGGATGGGAATTGCACCGGAGTCGACGATGGAGCGGATGAGGGCGATGTGGACCTCGGTCGGCTCGCCGACCAGCCCGTACTTCTCCCGGTCGACGTAGTCGGCTTCGAAGGCGCCGGCCGTGAGACCGTGGGCGGCAACGCCCTGCTCCCTTATCGCCTCGACGAGGAGGATGTTCTGCTCGATGAAGGTGTCACGCGCCGCATCGAGCACGTCAGGCTCCGTGACTCTGAGCCCGTCGATCTTCCGGCTCTCGATCCCGCGCTCGTCGAGGGCACGGTCCAGCTGGGTGCCACCGCCATGGATCACGATCGGCGTGAGCCCGACGGTGTGGAGGAAGGCCAGGGCAGCTGCCGTTTCTCCCAGGTGCTCGGCGAGGATGGCGCCGCCGATCTTGATCACTGCGAAACGGGACCGGTCCACCTCGGAGAATCGCTGCAGGTAGGAGCGGATCTCTCTCCCGTCACTCATATTGGAGAGAAGATGGACGATGGTCTGGCGCACGTCCCGGTTCTGCGGAGCCGGGACCCGGGCCTCGCTCATTGTCCGATCAGGTTGGTCATGATCGACTTTTGCACGTGGAGACGATTCTCGGCCTCGTCGTAGGCGATGCAGCTAGGGCTGTCGAACACCTCGTCGGTCATGATGACATTGCGTCTCATCGGTAGGCAATGGCTGACGACGGCGTCGCTGGTCATCGCCATCTTGCGGGAGTCGACGATGAAGTCCTGGTACTTGTCCCGGATCGCCTTCTCCTCGTCCCATCGCCCGAAGAAGGGGATCGCTCCCCAGCTCTTTGCGTAGACGACATCGGCTCCCTCATATCCGGTCTCGAGGTCATGGGTGACGGTGACGCTTCCCCCGTTGGCGCCGGCGTCGCGGGTGGCGATGTTCATGTACCGGTCATCGAGCAAGAAGTCCTCGGTCGGGCAGAGAAGGGTGACGTTCATGCCGAATTTGGCTGCGATCACGAGCGCCGAATTGGCGACCGCCGTGTTCAGCGGCCTGGGGTGATAGCTCCAGGTCAGCAGGTAGCGCTTGCCGTCCAGCGATCCAAGACGTTCTTGAAGGGCCATGATGTGAGCGAGCTCCTGACAGGGGTGGGTGATGGTCTCCATGTTGATGACAGGGACGTCGGCGTGGGTGGCGAAGGCGTGGAGGATGGTGTCCTTGCGGTCCTCCTCCCAGTTCTCGAACTTGGGAAACGCCCTGATCCCGATGAGGTCGCAGTACCGGGAGAGGACCTTGGCTGCTTCCTTCACGTGTTCCTCGGCATCGTCGAGCATCACCGCCCCGTCCTCGAACTCGAGTGGCCACATCCCGCCTGAGGGGGAGAGCACGACCGCGTGACCGCCCAGCTGGTTGGCACCGACATCGAACGAAGTGCGGGTGCGCAGGGAGTTGTTCAAGAACAGCAGGGCAACGGTCTTCCCCTCTAGTGCATTGCCATAGGGAGACTCTTTGAGACGGCGCCCCTCGTCCACCATGGATTGGAGCTCGGGTCGGGTCCAATCGAAGGTGTTCAGGAAATGGCGCATCGTCGCAGTTTGATTGGGGAAACCGCGAAATCCAAAGAAGAGGGTTAGCCGGTTTCCGTCTCGTATCCCTGCTCGACCCAGGCATTGGTGCCTCCGGTGATGCTGTGGGCATCTCGATAGCCGAGTGAGTTGATGTAGAGGACACCCGGCAATGAGATGTTGCCCCGGGCGCAGACGGTCAACACCGGGGTGTCGAGGTCGGTGGGCAGCTGGTCCTGGTTGTCCGGCAGCTCCATGAGGGGGATGTTGATCGCTCCGGGGATGTGCCCCTGAGCGAACTCCTCGGCCGAGCGGACATCGACCACGAAAGGCCTCTCTGCTTCCCATCGGTCGTGTGCCGCCTCGGCATCGACAGTGAGGTGGGGGTTGTGCCGGGTGTGCTCGATGATGGCGTCGAAGAGCTCCTCCCGGCGGCTCTTGGCCCGAGGCAACGCGCTTGGAGCCAGCCCGGGGATGTGCTTGGCCATCGACGAGGCGTATTTGAAGGCATTGTCCGGGAACATCACGACGACTCTCGTCCCCGGCTCATCAGGGACCATCGCCAGGGCACCAGCGAGCGCCATTCCCGAGCTGGGGCCGGCGGGGATGCTCTCCTCGCGATTGAGCCGAAGCGTGATTGCGTAGGCGTCCTCGTTGCCGATCTCGATCATCCCGTCGTATTCGTCGGGGAGGAAGAACTCGGTCTGTTTGAGCTGGCGGATGCTGCGCACTCCCGGGATGTCATGGCCTTCGCCAGGGTGCACCCCGACGACCTGTACGCCGGAGCTCTGCTTCTTGAGGAATCTTCCCGTCCCGGTGATGGTGCCGCAGGTCCCCATCCCGGCCACGAAATGGGTGATCGTCCCTTCTGTCTGGCGCCATATCTCCGGGCCGGTGGTTCGATAGTGGGCGTCGGGGTTCGACGGGTTCCCGTATTGGTTGAGCATGTGGAAGTCGGGCTTCTCGGCGATCTCCGCCGCCCGGGCGATGGCGCCTTCGGGTGCCCAGGGAGCGGGGCAGAGATCGTCCTCCAGCTCCTCGACGGTGGCGCCGAAGAACCGAAGCATCGTCCGCTTCTCTACAGGGATGGCGCTGGAGAGGGGAGTGGTCAGGTCAAAGCCGAGGAGGTTGCCCATCATGATGAGGCCGAGACCGGTATTGCCCGACGTTGGCTCGACCAGGTCCTCGTCGGTGAGCTCGCCCTGTTCCCGCGCCTGCTGGACCATGTTGGACGCGATGCGGTCCTTGACCGAGCCGAACGGGTTGTACCACTCGAGCTTGGCGAATACCTCGGTGTGCACGAACGGGACGACGTGGTTGAGCCTGACCATCGGTGTCGGGTTCTCGGCGTTCGAGAGCAGCCCGAGCATCGAGTCGTAGATGCGGCGTGAGTGGTCGTTCAATTGCGCTCGCCTGTTGCCACTCTCAAGGTTAGGAGAACCGGGGGTATTCCATTTCTCCCCCCAGGAGCGAAGCGACCGTTTCCTCCCCCAGGAGGAGAGCGACGTTGGGGGAGGTGGCCCGAAGGGTCGGAGGGGGTCTTGGGGGGAGTCCGGCGGAGCCGGGAGGGGGGTGCCGCCGTTCACTCCCGGAAGCCGAAATCGACCTGGAGCGTCACCGTAACAGTCGATGTGCCTGGCTCGATGGGGGTCGACGCCTTCTCCGCCATCGCCATGTCGGCCGCCATCATCCTCGGCATCGGCACGACAGGGCCCTGGGTGTTCTCGGTGATGGAGGTGGCCTTACCGAGTGTGTGTCCGGACAGAACCGCCAGTTGCTCTGCTTTGTCTCGGGCGTCGTTCCAAGCAGCTTCCCGGGCGCTGGCCAGGAGTGATGTCTCGTCGGCGATGCCGAAGCTGAGGCCGTTGACCCTGGTCTCGTCGCCACCGGCGGAGGCGATCGAGTCGAGCAGTGGGCCGGTCGATGCGATGTCGCGGAGCTTGGCACGGACTGTGTTGCTGACCCGGTAGCCCAGCAATCGCTGTTGGCTGCTCGAGTAGTCGTACTCGGGGCGAATCGAGTACTCGGTGGTTGCCATGTCCTCCGGAAGCACACCACCTGCGGTGAGGGTCGACGACACCGCCTCCGCCCTTTGTGCCGCGATTCGCGTGGCGTCCTCCACCGTGTCGGCGAGCACGGCCACCCCGACATCGATCTCAACCATGTCCGGATCGGCGTTCGCCTCCCCGGCGCCTGACACGGTGATGCCCATGATGACCTCCAGATCCTCCGGTCGTGGAGCCTATTCCTAGCTGGCGAGGCCGAATTGCACCTGAAGCGTGATGGTCACGGCCGACGTCCCTGGCTCGATAGGGGTCTCGACGGCCCGGTCGGCAGCCGCTTCGGCGGCGTAGGGGATCGGGACCGGGGGCATGCTCACGGTCTCGGTGATGGTCATTGCTTCGCCCAGGGTCTGACCGGACAGCTCGGCGAGCTGGTTGGCCTTGGTCATCGCGTCGTTCCACGCCGCCTCCCTGGCGGCAGCGACCAATTCGTCGTTGTCCTCGATGCTGAAGGAGAGCCCATTGACGACGACATCGTCGCCACCGGCCACGGTCGCCGCGTCCAGCACCGCGCCGGTGCTCTCGAGATCCCTGATCTTGGCTCGAACCGTATTGGTCACCCGATAACCGATGAGCCGCTCCTCGTTGCTCGAATAGTCGTACTCCGGATAGATCGAATAGTCGGTGGTGGTGATGTCCTCTTCGGCGACGCCATTCGAAGTCAACGAATCGATGAGCGCCTGGGCCTTCTCGGCCGCGGTCGTGGCCGCCTCGTCGACCGTTTCACCGAGAACCGAGACACCGAGGCCAACTTCCACGGTGTCGGGCGTGCCGGTCACCTCGCCCATCCCCGATACCGAGATGCCCGAGGTTGCCTCTTCCGATGTGTTCACCGTGATCTCCTGCGGTGTCGACCCGGCTGCGGAGCCGCAGGCGGCGAGAAGGACGGCCAGGCCGCCAATTAGTGCGATGTTGCGACGACGTGTTGTCCATATCATGCCGGTTGGACGAGCGTGCGGTCTCAACGGTTCCCGGTGTCGACAACCTTCCCGTCCATGACGAGGATGCCCTCCGATCTGAGGAGGTCTGCCTGTCTCTCCTTGCCGGGAGTGCGGATCAATCCGCCGGCGCCCACCACACGCCACCACGGGATCTCTCCGTCGCAGTTTCGGAGAACCGTTCCCACCGCTCGCGCCGCTCCCGGGAACCCGGCTTGGTCAGCCACTTCGCCGTAGGTGACGATTTCGCCTCGCTCCAATGAGGTGATCACCTCGAGCACGGCGTTTTCGAAGTCGGTCACAAGGTCCCGAAGAGTCGGTCCCCCATATCCCCGAGACCGGGTGCAATGTAGAAACTGGGATTCAGCTCACGATCGAGAGCGGCGGCCACGATGCGGACGTCGGGGTGCTTTTCCTCGATGGCCGCCAGGCCCTCAGGGGCGGTGACGACACAGACGGCGGTGATGTCCTTTGCACCGTTCTCCTTCACCTTGTCGATGGCCCAGGAGAGAGAACCGCCTGTCGCCAACATCGGCTCGAGGATGAGCACCCGCGCCGAGGAGAGCTGAGGGAACTTCGTGTAGTACTCCATCGGCTCGGCCGTCTCCTCGTTGCGCTGGACGCCCGCAAAGCCGATGGCGGCATCGGGCACCAATGTCAGCACCGACTCGAGGAGTCCCAGGCCGGCGCGGAGGACGGCTACGGCGACAACTGGCCGCCGAAGTTGTCGACCGCTCGTCTTCTCCAACGGGGTCTCGATCTCGATGTCCACCGTGGTCATGTCTGCCAGCGCTTCCGCCACCAGGAGATAGCCCAGTCGCTCGGCGATCTGGCGAAACTCCGGTGGTTCCGTCTCCTTGCTGCGCAGGATGGCGAGGAGGTCGGCGGCAAGTGGGTGGTCGAGGATGGTGACGGCCATGGGGAAGGAGATTATCTACCCGGTGTTTCGCATTCCCGCTGCGATCCCGTTCACGGTGAGGAGCAGGGCGCGGTCGAGATCGCCGCCCACCTCGCCGTCCCGGCTGCGGGCGAGGAGGGACACCTGGAGATAGCTGATGGGGTCGAGATACACGTCGCGTACCCCAAGAGTTCGCTTGAGGAGCGGCAAATCACCGAGCAGGTCTGGTTGCCGGCGCAGGGTGAGGATCTCTTCGGTGGCCAGCTCGCACTCGGCCCGGATCAAATCGAGGAGCCCACGATGCTCCTCCGCCACGAGACCGGACACGTAACGACCGGCGATCTCGAGATCGGTCTTCGCCAGGGTCATCTCGACATTGGAGAGGAAGGTCTGGAAGAAGCCCCATTCCTGGGCCATCTCCTCGAGCACAGCGCCGAATCCGGCCTTTCTCGCCGCCCGGATCCCGGTCCCAACCCCAAACCATCCCGGGACGATCTGACGGGTCTGAGTCCAGCCGAAGACCCAGGGGATGGCCCGAAGATCCTCTATCCCCCCAACTCCGCCAGGACGGCGGGAGGGCCGGCTCCCCAGGTTGAGGCGGCCCAGCTCCTCCACGGGAGTGGAACTGAGAAAGTAGGGGACCAGGCTCGGGTGCTGGACGAACTCCCGGTAGGACGAGTACGCCTCGGCAGAGAAGAAGTCCATTGCCTCGGTCCAACGGTCGAGGGTCTCTTTGGGCTTGCGTGAGCGGCGATGCAGCAGCGACGACTCCAGGACCGCGGAGAGCGCCAACTCCAGGTTGCGAGCCGCGATGGCCGGGTGTCCATACTTCTCCGAGATCACCTCGCCTTGCTCGGTGACCTTCAAGTCGCCGTCCACGGTGCCGAAAGGCTGGGCGAGGATGGCCGCGTGAGTGGGCCCGCCTCCACGGCCGATCGTCCCGCCCCGGCCGTGGAACAGCCGAAGATGGACTCCGTGTCGCTCGGCTGCATTCCGCATCGACCGCTGGGCCTTGTAGATCTCCCACTGCGATGTGGTGATCCCGCCCTCCTTGTTGGAATCGGAGTAGCCGAGCACGACCTCCTGGCTGTTGCCCCGGAGCTCGAGGATCTGTCGGTAGGGGGGATCGTTGAACAGGGCCTCCAAGAGCTCGCCGGCGTTGCGAAGGTCGTCGATCGTCTCGACCAGAGGCACCAGGCCGATGCGGGCGATGCCTCGGCGAAGGTCGATCAGACCGGCTTCCCGGGCGAGAACTGCCGTCTCGAGGACATCGGCCGGGCTCTCGGTCATCGAGATGATGTACGACTCGATGACCTGATCTCCATAGAGGTCCTGGGCCTCCCGGATGGAACGGAACGCGCCGACGGTGAGGCCTGCCTCTTGGCTGAGAGCCGTGGTCAGGCCGCTCAGCGGGCGGGTGCCCTCGAGCTCGGCCGACAGCACTTCTGAGCGCTGATCGTGGGACATCGCCCGGTATTCGACACCGACCAGGCTGAACAACTCGGCGACTGCCTCGTGATGTCTGCTCGCGTGCTCGCGCACGTCGAGGGTGGCCATCTGAAAGCCAAAGGTCTCAGCCGCCCTGCGCATTCGGGCCACGGCGCCCTGGGCGATCAGCTCGCCACGAGCGCGGGAGAGGGACGAGGCCATGAGATCGAGGTCGGCGACGAGATCGTCGGGATGGGCGTATTCCTTGCCTTCGACATGCGCGAGGCCCTGCTGCAGCCGACGGTTCGTGTTGACCAGGCGGGCCCGTATGTAAGAGCACTTGAGACGATATGGCTCGGCAGCCGTGCGTCGGCCCTCGCGCTGCCAGACCTCGGGCAGCATCTCGCGGTCCGATGCCAGCGACGCTTCCAGCTCGTCGCTCATCGGCGCCAGACGCTCGGACACAGAGAGCTCATCGGCGAGATCTTCGATCAGCCCGATGAGATGGCGGATGCCGCGATCGTGTTGGAGGAGAAGGGTCTCCAACGTGGTGTCCGGTTTCACGCCGGGGTTCCCATCTCGGTCGCCGCCGACCCAGGATCCGAAACGTATCGGGCTCCTGTGGGGAACGACCCCGAGCCGGGCGATCTCCAGCGCCACCCTCTCGCTCAGGGTGGGCATGACCTCGGATGCGATCTGCACCAGGTAGTAGAGGGCGGAGCGCGCCTCCTCCACCGGGTTCGGCTTCTCGAGCCGTAACTCGTCGGTCTGCCATATCTGGTCGATCAGTTCCGCAGTCCGGCGATCGATGAGGGCGAGATCGGCGTCCCCGGCGGTCAGCCGTTGCCCGATGAGCTCGGCGAGACGGGCGGTCTTGGTGAGAATCGAACGTCGAGCTGCTTCGGTGGGATGTGCCGTGAACACCGGCCTCATCTCGAGTCGTTGCATGACCTCAGCCAGGACATCGGGCTCCACACCCGCCTCGAGTACGCGGTCGACGGTCGCGGCCAAACCAAGCTCGGCGATGGCCAGTTGGTCGATCCGATGGACCTGCTCGGCGACGTTGGCCAGGTAGAAGTATGTGGTGAACGCCCTGACCAGGGGGATCACCTCGTCGATTTCCAGATCTGCGAGGCGGTTGTCGAGCTGGCCCGCCGCCTCGGTCCTACCACCCCGACGGGATGACTTGCCGAGAGCCCTCACCTCTTCGACCAGATCGAGGAGCTCGGGGCCATGTTGGCGGACCAGAGCGTCGCCGAGCTGGTTGCCGAGGCGTCTGATGTCCGCCCGGAGAGCCTCGTCGGAGGTCGCTGTCACCGGCACAGGGTATTCAGCGAAAGGAAGGCTCCAGTCGGCCTAATCGTCCTCGGGCCGCTGTTTGTGGACTCTTCCCTCGATCCCATGCAGCGAGAGACCGGTGCCGTGTCCGTAGCGAACCATGGTCATCTCGGCCAGGATGGAGACCGCCACCTCCTGCGGGCTCTCGGCGCCGATATCGAGACCCACAGGGCCTCGTACCCGGGCGATGTCGTCGTCGGAGAATCCCATATCCCGCAACCTCCCCACTCTGAGATCCTGGGTTCGCCGGCTGCCCATGCAGCCGATGTATCGCACCGGGCTCTTGAGGGCGACTTCCAGCACCGGGTCTTCGTGGGGTGGGGCATGGGACAGGATGACCACCCATGTGCGGCGGTCGAGATCCACCTCGCCGATGACGCTCTCGGGCCATCCGACCAGGATCCGCGCCGTGGGGAAGCGCTCGGGCGTGGCGAAGGCGCCCCGGGAGTCGATCACCGTGACCCGGTATCCCATCTGGCTGGCGAAGCTGGCCAGCGCCTGACCGATGTGGACCGCACCGACGATCAACATCTCCTGGGGCGGGGCCAACGACTCGATGAACACCTCGTGGGGCGGATACTCCATCGCACGGTGCTGCTCGTGGTCCATGAGCACGAGGGCGTCGGCCGTCACGTGCCCCGCCACGTCGGTCGGCAGGGAGCCGACCACAGCCTGGCCGGCAGAGTCGAGCACGACCTTGGCACCGAGATCGGGGCCGTTGACGAAGGTGACCACCGACCCGTACTCCTCGCGATCGAGGATGCCCTGGACCGCCTCGAGCGGGCTCACCACGGTTCGATGAAGACGTCGATGGTCCCGCCACACGCCATACCGACCTCGAAGGCGTCGTCGTCTGCGATCCCGTAGGTGACTGTCTTTGGTTTTCCCGTCTCGATCACTTCCTGGGCATGGAGGAACACGTCGTTCTCGACGCACCCTCCGCTGACCGATCCCTCCATGTCTCCGGCGTCGGAGACGAGGAACTTGGATCCCTCGGGTCTGGGGGCGCTGCCATGGACGCGGATGACCGTGGCGACGGCAACTTTCTTCCCCTCCGATGCCCATCGGTTGCGAACTTCGATCTGGTTTCTCATCGCCTGGCTCCAGCCACGGAATCGAGCACTCGCACCACCCCGCGGAAGTCGTTGACGCTAGCGGCCGGCAACAGCTGATCGACGTTCGGCATGACCGCCTGCATGCCGCGAGTCAACGGCTGATACGAGGCTCGGGCAGCCAGCGGGTTGAGCCAGATCACCTGATGCACCGACCGCGCCAGACGGGCCATCTCCGCCGAGAGAACATCAGGGTCGCCACAGTCCCATCCGTCGGAGAGGATCATCACGACCGGTCCCCCCCTCGCCAGCCGCCGGCTCCACCGTCGATTCCACTCGGCGAGGGCATCCCCGATCTGTGTGCCTCCTGACCAATCCGTCACGCGATCGGCGACTCGGGCCAGCGCGGACTTGGTGTCCCGGCGCCGCATGTCCTCGGTGATGCGACTGAGATGAGTGGAGAAAGTGAAGATCTCGACCTCGCGCAGGCGTCGTTGGGCGGCATGGGCGAAGACGAGAAAGATGTCTGCGTATTTCTCCATCGAGCCGGAGATATCGGCGATGATGATGAGAGGACGCTCCTTTCGCCGGCGCCGCTTCCAGCTCATCGCCATCATGTCCCCGGTCGGCCCGACTGCTTCTCGCAATGTCCGGCGCAGGTCGGGCCTGCTCCCATCTCCGGGCGCCCACCGCCGGGTCTTGTAGTCGGTGGGGTGCCACATCATCGTCATCATCAAACGCCGCGCCTCCTGGAGGTCGTCGTCGTCGAGATCGGCGAAGTCGCGACTGGAGATCCTCTCCACCGCCGAGGCGCCCCCCTGCCCTGTGGCATCACCCACTGTTGAACCAGCTATGCCCTGGATCGCATGGCTGGCGTTGTCCGCCTCAGGCCCGTCGGGGCCCCGATCGGCCCATTCCGGAGGAGTGAAACGGCCGAAGAAGATCTCGAACTCTCGGTCGAACAGCGGGATCTGATCGGGGTCGGTGACCGTCAAGGAGCGCAACGCCGCCTCCGCCTGGGACCGACGACTGAGATCGACCATGGAGAGGGCGCGGGCCATGTCTGTGGTCTGGTCTGCGGTGACCGTGAGGCCCCGGTTTCGCAAGGCAGCCGAGAAAAGGCTCAGCTGGTCGATCAGTCCGGGCCTGCTCATCCCACCAGGCTGTCGACTCCGGCGGATCGGACCATATCGATGTCGTCCTTGTACTTGAGCACTACGCCGAGGGTGCGGTCGATCGTGGCCGGTGACAGCTCGCCTGCCTGCAACAAACGCAGCGACTCCGCCCAGTCGAGCGTCTCCGCAACTCCTGGCGGCTTGAACAGCTCCATCTCCCGGAGCCTTCTCATCGCCTCGGCCAGGGATGCCGCCAAATGCCCTTCGAGCTCGGGCACCTTGCGCATGATGATCTCAGCCTCTTTGGCAGGGGTCGGATAGTCGATCCAGTGGTAGACACATCGGCGTTTGAGTGCATCGTGGATCTCCCTTGTCCGGTTCGAGGTGAGGACGACGATCGGCCTGCTCAACGCCTTGATGGTCCCGATTTCGGGGATCGTTATCTGAAAATCGGAGAGCAACTCGAGGAGGAAGGCCTCGAACTCCTCGTCCGCCCGATCCAGTTCATCGATCAGCAGCACCGGCCGGTGCCCATCGCTGCTGGCCTCGATGGCCTGGAGGAGCGGCCGGGCGATGAGATAGTCCCGACTCATGATGTCGTCGGGTGTGGCACTGGCTCCCTCGCCCCTCGCCTCCAGCAGGCGTATCGCCATCATCTGGCGGGCATAGTCCCACTCATACAGTGCCTGCCCGACGTCGAGCCCCTCGTAGCACTGAAGTCGGATGAGCTCGGCCTCTCCCATGGCCGCCAGCACCTTGGCCACCTCGGTCTTGCCGACGCCTGCCTCCCCCTCGAGGAAGAGGGGCCGCCCCAGTTGGACGGCGAGGTGGATGGCGACGACGAGACTCTCATCGGCGAAGTAGTTCTGGTCGTCGAGACCCTTCTCGAGCTCGCCGATGGTGGCCGGGATCACAGAAGGAAGCCTAAACGGCGTCGTACAATCGGTTTCGTGTACGGGGTGGCGCTCACAGTTCTTGCTTGTTTGCGCTCGGGAACGCGCGCCGATGTGGCGTGGCTCGTCGAGGCCGACGGATTGCCTGTCGCGGACTGGTCTGACGCGGTCGTGTTCACCCCCGGCGGCGGCCGGATCGGGTCCATGGCGGGCGGCGCCCTCGACGGGCAGCTGGCCGATCAGGCGGGTCTTCGGGACGTCGGTCGGTTGATCGACATCGAGGTCAGCGAGATCGATGCCTTGATTGCTGGCCTGCCCTCGACAGGCTCGGCGCGATGCATTCTCGTCCCTGCCGACACACTTCCCGAAGGGCTCTGGGATCTGGCGACCGCCAGGGAGCCGGTATGTCTCGTGTGCACGCTGGATGGCGACGACGTGGCGACCATCGACCTCTACACGACGAGCACAGTGGCCGATGCAGGGGAAGTCGTGGAGAGTCTGTTCATCGCTGGTGAAAGCGGGTCGGTAGTCACTGGAGATCAGGTGGCCTCTGTGTTCCGGGCCGTGCCACAGCTGGTGGTGGTCGGAGATACCGACGTGGCCGGCGCTCTGGTCGAGCTCGCGTCGCGCATCGGTTGGAACGCCCGAGTCGCCGCCGATGCCGGCTCGGCGACCGGGATGATCGCCACGCTGTCCGGACAGGACAAGGTTGTTGTCGCCGCGCACGACTTGGAGCTGGCGGGGACCGCCCTCATGGCTGCGCTGGAGAGCGATGTGGGCTACATCGGGGCACTCGGGGCGCGTCGGATGCAGGAGAACAGAGCCGACTGGCTCGCCTATAGGGGAGTGACCGATCTGACCCGAATCCATGGCCCGGCGGGCCTCGACATCGGCGCCGACACACCGGCCGAGATAGCCGTCTCGATCCTGGCTGAGGCGATCGCAGAAAACGCCGGTGACCATGCCGTTTCCGGCGGTTAGCCCTCGGCTACCCGAAGGACCTCCACTACACTCGGGGGTTCACGATCACAGGCGAGAACTTCCCGGGAGAACTCGATGACCGCCCAGCACGAGACCACTGCAGACGCCTTGAAGTCGATCTGGATCAGCAGTCACGACCATGACCCGCTCGACGAGGACTGCAGCCCGACCAAGGCCTGTCGCAACATGAAAGATGTGACCTTCGACGGCTACGCCGAGCCTGGCACGGACCTGGGGGCCGCCTGGCGGGCCAAGTTGGCCCGGGAAGGAAAGCTGTCGACGTCCGGGTCGAGTGTCCGGGACTTGATCCTCGGTCAGGGCGAATAGCCCTGGGCGAATCGACGACCACCCACGCACACGGGGTCACATCGTGAGCAACGGCCCGACACCTCCCGGCAGCGTCGACG
>Ga0190271_10000298_pt1 | contig 24545 bp, 23 predicted proteins | sample Popmic356T_FD_133747 | JGI IMG/M metagenome (GOLD analysis project Ga0190271, IMG submission 133747) | Populus adjacent soil microbial communities from riparian zone of Weber River, Utah, USA - 356 T | ecosystem: Environmental > Terrestrial > Soil > Riparian zone | place: USA: Utah | collected...
CGACGAGCAAGGCGCAACGCCTGCTCCGTCGAGGCTGCAGGCGAAGCTCGCGCCGGGATCGGCCGAGGTGAAGGTGAAACTCGGGTTGCGGTCGTTGATGGCGCCGCTCGGGCCACCGCTGATCGCGGTGTCAGGCGTCGCGGTGTCGACCGTGAAGCTGCTCGTGGCCGGGTCGGGGTCGAGATTGGCGGCGAGGTCGATGGCCCTGACGGCAAACGCGTGGGGCCCGTCGGAGAGGCCGTTGAAGTCCTTCGGTGACGAACACGAGTTGAACCCTGCGCCGTCGAGGCTGCACTCGAACGTTCCCGCCTCGGTCGAGATGAAGGTGAAGCTCGCACTCCTGTCGTTGGTGAATCTGCTGGGACCGCCGGTGATCGTGGTGTCGGGCCGACAGACGTCCGGGCCGCTGTACTGGATAAAGCGGTTGACACCCGAGCCGATGTTCCAGTTGCTCGAGAGATACTCGTCGGCCTCAGGGCACGCGTCGAAGTAACTGTCCCAGCCGCAATCGAAGTGCACCGTCCCGGGCGAGGTGTCGCATGCCTGCGGATAGTCCTGGCGCAGGTCGCCACCGTCGAGGTAACACATGACATCGTCCAATTCGTCGCAATGCCGGCCGGACCCCGTCGAATCCGGAGCGTTGTACTGGACCGCGCCCTGGTTGTGAGCGTTCTCGTGCATCGGCGTACGGGTGAACCAACAGCCGCTGTAGACCGCGGCATAGCCCCCCTGGACCGTTCCCGGGTTGTTGCTCAGGTTTTCCGCCCCCGGTGACTCGTCGCCCCAGATGGTTCCCGTGCCGCAGACACCTGAGGGCCCGAGGCCGTCGTAGAAGATCGAGTAGTCGACGTTTCGGTCCGTGGTCCCGTCTCCAAAGCCGGCTGCTTTCGCCTCGCTGACGATCCGGCTGAAGCTCGCTCTGCCTCCCGCCAGATCGGGCGTGACGGGGAAGGCGGTGACCCTGATCGAATCGTCGGGATCGCAGCGCACCTTGAAGTCGGCTGCCGGCCCGCCGCTCGCCAGTGACTCCTCGTTCAGCACCGCGTTGTTGACCTTCATCATCGCCTGGATGTCGGCCTTCTTGCTCGCGAGCTGGTCGCTCCCGGTGCTCGGGTACCCGTACAGGACCTCCTGGTAGTAGTCGGTCGCGCAAGCGATGTCACGTTGGGGGTCGCCGAGGTCGATGCTCCCGCCGTGGCTGTCCGCCCACAGGAGGTCCGAGCCGAAGTCCGGTCCGTGTGTCGTGTAGGCGAAGCCCTCGCCGCTGTGGACTCGGTAGAGGCCGTTGTCCATTGCCGTCACCCGCCCCCCGAGGGCTCGCTCGACAGTCGCCGGGACGCCGTCGGCGCCGCCGCCGAGGCTGATGGCGCCGATGTCGTGAGCCGCGGCGGTTCCCGGAATCACCAGCGCAGCCAGGACGACCGCCAAGGCCGCTGTCAACGCGCTACCGATCACCCTTACCCTCCCTCGGGTTCCCTGTTGGAATTCCCCTTTTCCGGTCCTACCACGCTATCGACCCGGGTCGACAAAGCCCTGAACCGCACGCGGGTGACCGAGAGCGCGGGAAGAATCCGACACGACCCAAACCGCCTCGGGCCAAGCATCCCCAGGCCCGAGAACGCGAGCGCCGCATCGACCTCACCCGGCGAGGGTTCTGAGCTTCGTGACCTCGAATCACCTCAGACGCATGGCGCGGACGCTCGCCGGGGTGGTGCTCGTGGCCGTCGGGCTTGCGGCGGGAGCGTCCCAGGCGACGATGCGGGCCGAACCGGCGTTTCCGGGCAGCGCGGTCTCCTCTGAGCAGGGTGGCGTCCGGATCGTCGGTGGCGACGCCGACAGCGCGATTGAGACCGATGTCCAATCCGACGGCACGATCGTGATCACGGATCTGGCGGGCGTGAGCGCCGCGAACGATCCGTTTCCCGAGGACGGCTTCGGCTGCATGGCGTTCGATTCGACCCGGGCTCGATGCGACTTCCCGAGCGATGGAGGGTTGGATGCCTTCCTCGGCGCCGGCGACGATGTGTTGGCCACGGATCGGGCCCAGCCCGGGCAGCTCGTCGGGACAGGAGGCAGCGGCAGCGATTCCGTCGTCCTCCCGATGGGCTCCGAAGTCCACCTTCGATTCCGGGGTAACAAGGGTGCCGACGTGATCGCCGGCGCATCCGCGAACGACCTGCTTCGAGGAGGTCCCGGGGCGGATCTGCTCCGGGGACGAGCAGGGGGCGACGTGATCAACGGCAAGAAGGGCGGCGATCGACTGTTCGGTGGGTCTGGCGACGACTCACTGCACGCAAGGCATGGCGATCGCGACAAACGGATCGACTGCGCTCGGGGAGCCGATCGCGCCGCCGTCGACCGCCATATTGATCCGCGGCCGGTCGGCTGCGAGGACGTCCGGCGGCGGTCGTAGTCGCGACGCAAGCGCTCCTGCGTCCCGCGAAAACCATGAGCCCTCCGTTCCCCTGCGGCAACTTCTTCGGGGATACTCGAAGGCGATGTCGCAGGGGAAGATCGAGTTGCTGCGGCCGACTCTCGTCGGGTGGGCAGACGCGAGGGACGCGGCCCTCGAAGCCGCCGGGTTGTCGGAGTAGCCGATGTCGCAGGAGAACGTCGAGAGCGTTCGCCGCGTGGCGGACGCCTACAACCGCCGCGACGTGGGAGCGATGCTGGACGAACTCCACCCCGAGATCGAGTGGCACCCCTGGTTGCAGGTTCAGCTCGGCGGGAGAGCCACCGTGTACCGGGGGCACCGAGGCGTCCGCGAGGGAATCCGAGACGGGGAAGACGCTTTCTCTGAAATCCAGGCAGAGCCATCAGAGGTCCGGGACCTTGGCGAGCGAGTCGTCGCCATCGGTCATCTCCGGGCACGCGGGAAGGAGAGCGGCGCTATCACCGAATCGGCAATCGCTTGGATCGTGGAGTTCAAGGGTGGCAAGGTGATTCGGGTCCGCGAGTACCTCGACCCTGAGGAGGCCCTGGAAGCCGCCGGGCTGTCGGAGTAGCGCTTTGGACGAGAAGCGATAGTCCCGCTTTGCATGGAAAGCGAAGCACCCAGTCGCCAGCGGAACCACCGCTGAGGCGCAGGCGGGTCGCCGATAGCCTCTGAGCAAGCGATCGAAGGAGAGAGCATCACCACGAACCCCGATCTGGATGCGAGACAGCGGACACCCGCTCCCGATCGATCGGAGGGTGCGATCACGAGGGCGACCGCCGGTCAGGGCGTCGCACCGTTGGAGACGCCTCCCGAGCCCACCGCCGCCGAGCGTCAGGTCGCTGATCTGCTACCGATCGAGGCCGATCCCGACGCAGCCAGAGCCTTGCTGGATCGCGTCCCGCTCTGGTTTCACACGTTCTCGCTCGACAGATCCAGAGGGCTCTATACCCATGGCGTTGCCCGGGACCACCGCTACCGCATCCCCGCCCTGCCCGAGGACTTTGGCGGCATGAGTGTGCTCGACGTCGGCACCTTCGACGGCTTCTACGCGTTCCTCGCCGAGGCGCGAGGGGCGGCGCGGGTCGTTGCGGTCGACAACGAGCAGTACAGAGAGTGGGTCAGCTCGCGTTGGGGCGTCGACCTCGCGGGAGGGGAGGGGTTCGCCGCGATCCGGGAGCTACTCGACTCGGACGTCGATTACCACCGTCTCGACGCACTCGATCTCGACGCACTCGGTGAGACGTTCGACTTCATCCTCTGCTTTGGGATCTTGCACCGTGTCGAGAACCCACTCGGGCTGATGAAGGTCCTACGCCGGCGCCTCGCGACCGGCGGGCGGGTGTTGCTCGAGACCTACGGGTCGTCGGATCGGGCTCTTGAGTCATCAGCGGCGATCCAGATCCCAGCCGCGGGGGCGGTCTATGCCGGGGACGACTTCGTGTACTGGGGCTTCACCGCGAAAGGCTTGGACGCGATGGCCCGTAATGCGGGCTTCGGGGGTTTCGAGCTCATCGACGCACCGGTGATCGACGGCCATCCGCGTGTGATCGGGGCGCTTCGGTCCGCCCCTCTCAGCTGACCTCGCGACTCACACGTGGCATCGGTTCGTTCACGCGAGCAAAACATCTGCTTTCCAGGGCTTTAACAGCTCTGAGGGTGATTCGTGATCGGATTTGAGTGGCTCGGAGATCGCGACGATGCTGCCCCCGCTCTATGCACACCGACTCGGTCGCCACTACGGCCCGGACTCCTCTGCGGCCGCGCTTCGACACACCCTGAGCGGCCCGGTCGAGGGCATTGAGACCGACATCTGCCTGACGGCTGATGATCGACTTGTCCTCCTGCACGATCCACTACTCACGCTCGGGACCACGCTTGATGGCTGGGCGCACCAGAGGACCGCTGAAGAAATCCAATCGGCGCTCATCCGTGACTCCGCGGGAGAGCCGACGGCCGAGCATCCGCTCCTGCTCGAGGATCTCACCGCCCTCGTGCCTGAGGCGATCCGCGTTCAACTCGAGGTCAAGGCGCACGCTGATCCCGCCCTTGCCCGCCGCACGGCCGAAGTCCTCTGCGAGCGGCTTCGCGGGGAGCCGATCCGCGAGCGGGTCGAGGTGATCAGCTTCCATGGCGAGGCATGTGCTGTCGCCGCTGCAGACGGCATCTCCTCACGCCTCGTGATCTGGGCCGACTACGCACCCGAGGCGCTCGCCTCCTGGGCTCTCCTGACCGGGGTGGACGGGATCTCGGTCGAACACTTCCTGCTCACCGAGCGACTCGTCCAGGTCCTCCGGGACGCCGGACTGAGCCTCAACACCGGCACGGTGAACCACCCGGAGCTCCTGAACCGGGTGCTCGAATTCTCCCCCGACGCGATCGGCACCGATCGACCCCACGAGCTTCGCACGGCCTTCGAGGCGGTCTCGGCGCCGGCGCTGAGCGGCAACTGAAGCCGAGCCGCAGCGCCCAAAGGTCGGATAGCCTCAGCGAATGGAGGCGATCAACGGGTGCTTCGTCTTTGCCGCGCCGCAGACGCCCGAGCCGATCGAGGTCGGCCCTGGTGAGACGGGTGGTGCTTATCGCGTTTTGATGGGGATGTTTCCGCCCGGAGAGCCCGGCCCGCCACCCCACACGCATCCGCACACCGACGAGGGCTTCTATCTGACCGATGGAGAGGCCACGTTCCTCCTCGGAGATCGAGAGTTGACCGTGGAGCCCGGCTCGCTGGTGGTCGTACCCCGGGGCATGCCCCACACGGTGTGGAACTCCGGCGATGACGCGGTACGCGGGCTGATCATCATCTCGCCGGGAGACGCGGACCACTTGTTCGTCCCCGTTGACGCCGGCTAGATACCGCTTTGGACGAGAAGCGGCCACCTTGCGGTGGGCAGCGAGGGCTTTCATCGTCGTTTCATCCTCAATGTCCTACGGTCTGCTCGGAAGACGACCCGGCGACGGCAGGAGGCACGATGTCCACCAAGCCCAGGGGAAAGCTCTTCGCGTTGGCCGCGATCGGCGTACTCGCGGCATCGGGCGGCGCGATCGCCGCGACGGGCGGCGGCGCAAGCGACCCTGCGAAGCCAAAGCCGATCCCCTACGAGATCAACGATCTCTTTATCGAGACGAACGCGACCGATGGAGACATCGGACTGCAACTGCTTGCCGACGTCGACGAGTGGGACAAGTTCACCCTCCGCGATCCGAAGGGGCGAAAGGTGATGATGCAGGCGCGGACCAAGGGGCGACTTGCCGGTTGGGGACTTACGGAGCTCTTCTGGGAGACGGCAGAGCCCGAGTTCTCGGAGGTGCCGTTAAGCAAGTTCGAGAAGCGGTTCCCGGCGGGCAAGTACGTGTTCAGAGGGCGGGCCGTCGACGGCCGCAAAATCGTCGGCTCCGATCGGCTGACCCATGTGATTCCCGACGGGCCAGTAGTCACCAGCCCGACGAACGGCGAGGCTGTGAACGCGAATGCTCTTACGGTGAGCTGGGAGCCGGTGACGACACCGGACGGCGTCGATATCGTCAGCTACCAGGTGATCGTGCTCCAGGAGCCGGTTGAGCGTGTCACCCTCAATCTCAATGCCGACGTCACGAGCGTCGACATTCCGGCCGAGGCACTGACTCCCGGTGCACCCGAGACCAAGGTCGAGGTGCTGGCGCGCGAGAAGAGTGGCAACCAGACGATTACCGAGGTGCCGTTCTCGGTCAAGTGAACGCGCGCGGAGTGCGCAGAAGCGATTTCGTCCGGGCTACTCCGCCAACCCAGCGGCTTCGAGGGCCGACTCCCAGCTGAAGTGCACGTCCACCCGCGCCAGCTGGCCGTCCAGCACCTCGACGATCCACCCGGTGGCCAGTTCGATCGGATTTCCCCCGGCCTTGATTCGTCCGCGCTGAACCAGAAGCGCCAGAGCCCGATTGCCGCCGAGATCGACGACGCGCTCCAGGTCCAGGCGGTAATCGTCGAAGTTCTGCCCCCAGGACTCGGCGAGCTGGCGCAACCCCTCGGGCCCCCGATAGACCGGCTTCTCCAACCACTCGGGCGGCGCATGCCAGGCGAGCTCGGGGTGAACGTAGGCGAGCGCCGCATCCAAGCCGCGCGTGTTGAACGCCTCGACGACGCCGTTCAGCGTCTCTACGTTCTCCTGCGACATCGACCACGGAGTATCTCGCGGAAAGTCCTGCGTTCCATGGCAAGCGGTACTAGCGCTTCTCGTCCAGAGCGCTACTTCGAGAGCCCGAGAACGGAGGGGGAGGGATTCGAACCCTCGATGGACGAGAAAACGCCCATAACGGTTTTCGAGACCGTGACTGACTCCGCGAATCGCAAGCTAACAGCCGCATTTCGAGGCCGTGGGTACAGCCCTGGGTACGGTCCAGACGCGCTTCTCGACGGAGTTCACGGAACGCGCAACCGCCCACGACGGGGCCCCGAGCGAGCCACTGCGTGATAGCTATGCGGTGCTACCCAATCAGAGCGAGGCGCACTGGTCCTCCTTATTGCCCTGTACGACGTTGCCGCCCCCGGTCGGCGCCGGCTCGTTCTCCTTGCACTGCAGGTTCCCATCGACCCTGTTCGTGGCGATCTCCACCCCGCCGGTGTTCTTGAACGCCTGAACGTTGCCGCCGACCCTGTTCGAGATGGCGCGTACGCGTCCGGAGTTCTCGTCGTAGAGGATGTCGGCGTTGATGCGGCTCTTCTTCACCTTGGCGAACGTGCCCTGGACCACCTGGACGCTGCCGCCGACTCGCGAGCCCCTGACAACGTTGACGCGCTTCGCGTTCTCGCCCTGGACGTTTCCGATCACTCGCACGTCCTTCGCTCGCAGCGTCGCGCCGCTCTCGACCTTCACGGTGCCCTGGACGTAGGTGCCCTTGAGCGTGCACGCCGCCCCGTCTGGGACACGCAGGTTGTCAACCGTCTGGCCGCCGATCGTGCCCTGACACGTCGTCTCCTCGGCTTGCGCCGTCGCCGGGACCAGCGCGAGCCCACTCACGGCGGCACAGATCACCGCGAGCCTCGCCCCGGTGATCCCGCTGCTTCCGCGTGTGCTTCGCATGACTCATTCCTTTCGTCGAAACCGAGGACTAGCACAGCGCCGGGGCTTGAGAGCACGCTGAGAGCGTGATGAGAAGTTGCTAATTGATCGCCGCGACCAGGGGGCCCGCGAAGACCCGCTTTGGACGAGAAGCACTACTCCGGCGCCGAATGACATGGAGCCGGAGTGCTCGGGGCGATCAGCTCTGAGATCGTCAGGAGTTGGGCGCTGAGGGACACCGTCGGCCCGAGACTCTTTGAGAACCTACTCGGAGTCCGGCCGTCCTCGGCGGAATGCTGGACTGACTACAAAGCACATGTGGCCCGCCGGAACGCCGTGGTTCACCGCGGCGGGAACGTCTCGGAGACCGAGGCGAGCTAATCGATTAACGCAGCAGTCGACATGATCAGATTTGTCGACGAGGCACTGCGCCGTTTCGCGACCCCAACTACGTAGCGCTTTTCGTCCAAAGCAGAACGTTTCGGTGGCGACAGTGGGTCGGTACCGGGCGCAGGGAATGCACGTCTACAAGCAGCCCTCCGCGATGAGGACGCCGGCAACGAGCGCGGCAACGATCGAGTAGATCGCCGCGGCGGTGCGAGCCAAGCGCCGCTCGGCGGCCGCCTCTTCGGGGCTGAGGTCCCCCGCGCGGTCCCCGTCAAGGTGCATCGTTTGCGTCCTCGACCTTGTCGATGAACCGAGCGACCAGTGTCCGGAAGAAGTCGTGGCGGGTCACGACCGCGTGCACGCGCCCCTCGGTGGCGACCGGGATCACGAGAACGCGGTGATGCAGGAACAGCTCGGCCAGCTGGGTGTCTGAGAAGTCGTCCTCGACGGTCACCGCCTCGGTTGTGAGGTAGCGGCGAATCGGCTCGACAGCGCACTCGAGCCGCCGTTCGATCGAAGCATCCATGCTGCGGGAAACCATGCGCGCCGAGGCGAGTTCTGAGACGTAGCCCGGAAACAGGGCCTTCATGAACTCGCGCTCACCGAAGATCCCGGCAAAGCTGCCGTCATCCTCGACCGCGGGTAGAGCCGGCAGATCGGTGTCGAGAACGCGTCGAGCAGCAGTCGCGATCGAGTCATCCGCGCTTAGAGGCGCGATCTCACGCATTGCTTCTTTGACGATCGAGCCCGGCATGGTCAACAACCTCCTCAGTCCAGCATCACATAGCGCAGCAGGACATAGCCGCTGGCGAGAGCGACCGAGACGACGGTCACGGGTACTCCGACCTTCAGGAACGCGACGAACCCGATCGGCCGTCCCGCCCGCTCACTCAGGCCCGCGGCAGCGACGTTCGCGCCGGCGGCGATCAGCGTCGCGTTGCCACCGAAGCAGGCACCCAAGGACAAGGCCCACCAGTAGGCGTCGTCGGCGCCGCCCTCTCGCTGCAGCTCCTCAACGACCGGGATCATTGCCGTCGTAAACGGGATGTTGTCGACGATTGCTGACCCGATTGCAGCGATCCACAACGTGCCCATCAACTCGGCGGTGCGGTCGCCGCCAGTCAGCGATTTGACGGCGTCGGCGGCCTCGCCGATCGCGCCGGTGACCTCCAGGGCTCCGACCATCACGAACAGGGCGACGAAGAAGAACAGCGTCGGCCACTCGATCTTCGACAGGGCTTGCTCGAGATCGACGCGGGTGAAGAGCAGGGCGGCCGCGGCCCCGGTCAGCGCCACCGTCGCCGGTTCGATGTGAAGCGCCTGGTGGGCGAAGAAGGCGAGGATGGTGGCAACGAGGATCGGCCCGGTGCGCCGCAACTCGGCACGGTCGCGGATCGAACCGGCGGCATCGAGTTCCATCACGTAGCGGCGGTTCTCGGGGGCTATCTGCACGCGCGAAAAGTACCACAGGTAAATGCCACCGGTGACGATCACGAAGGTGAGCAGGGCGATCGGCGCCAGATTGACGATGAAGCTATTGAAGCTGAGGTCGGTGGCCCCGGCGATGATGATGTTCGGCGGATCGCCGATCAGGGTCGCGGTACCGCCGATGTTCGAGGTAAGGACCTCGATGATGATCAGCGGGATCGGGTCGATGTCCAGGGCGTCGGCGAGCAGGAACGTCACCGGCACGATCAACAGGATCGTGGTCAGGTTGTCGAGGAACGCCGAAAGCAGAGCAGTGGTAGCCGCGAGGCTCAGGACCACTGCCAGGGGCCGGCCCCGTGAGAGCTGTCCAGCGCGGATCGCTACGTAGTCGTACACGCCGCTCTGCTGGGTCAGATAGACGAGGATCATCATGCCCACAAGCAGGCCGATCGTGTTGAAGTCCACGGCCTCGATGGCTTCCTCCTGGGAGTAATCGCCGACGAGCAGGACCACGATCGCCGCGCCCAAGAGCGCCACCTTTGTTCGGTGGAGGCGCTCCGAGGCGATCACGGCCAACGCGATAACGAAAGTCGCGACCGCGATCGCCATTAGCCGCTGGTCCTAGAGTTGGCTCGGCCTCGGGGAAGCGTTAACCAGGGCGTAAGGTGGCCGGGGAAGATGTTGCGAACCTCGCAGGGGTCGACAGCGTTTTGCCGACCAGGCTTCCCGGCGCACCGTTAAAGAGGCTAGCTGCTACCGAGGTCTGTCGTCAGCCGCCGGGTAGTCGCTCTGGACGTTGCAACAACAAGCACGTACTCTCGTCCGCAGCGCGTCTTCAGCGGGAACGCATCTGACTACGGGGTAACCGCCTCTAGCTCGTCGATATGCGCTTCGCCCACATCCAGGGCCTTCATCGAAACGCCCTCGAGCTCGAACTCCTCTCCCTCCTGCGGCAGGCGGCCGAGCTGCTCGATCACGTATCCGCTGATCGTGGCCTCGTGCGCGTCGTCGATCTCGAGATCGAGCGCCTCCGATACGGCCCGCAGGGAGGCCGAGCCCGCGATCTTTAGGGTCTTGCCCTCGCGCGAGATCGGCTCGACGGCCTCGGGGTCGAACTCGTCCTCGATCTCACCAACGATCTCCTCCAGCACGTCCTCGAGAGTCACCAGTCCGACCGTAGTCCCGTGCTCGTCCGCGACCAGCGCGAGATGCTCCCGCCTGCTCCGCAGCTGGCCGAGCAGCTCGTCGATGAGGAGCGAGTCTGGGACACGCTCCAGCGACCGGGCCACGGATTGCACCGCCTGATCCTCGGGGGCGACGAGGAGGTCCTTGGCGTGGATGACCCCGACTGCGGCATCGAGACCACCCTCGGGAGCGCATAGCGGTAGCCGGGTCAGCCCCGTGTCAGCAATTACCTGGATGATCTGGGCCCTGGTGAGGTCGGTGGTGACGAACCGCACCTCGGGCCGCGCCACCATCACCTCTCTCGTCCGCCGGTCACCGAAGGTCAGGACGTTCTCGGCGAAGGTGCCCTCGCTGTGCTCGATCAGACCCTCGCGCTCGCTCTGGCGGACCAGCGTGCGCAGTTCGTCCTCGGTGTGCGGCGCATGACCAGCCTCGCTCGCCGGAGGGATCCCGAAGGGTCGAAGCAGCAGGTTGCCTAGCCCGTTGAAGAAGTCGACCAGGGGCTTCGTGACGAGATAGAAGCCACGCATCGGAGGGGCGAGCGCCCTGACGATCGGGCCGGTGCGAGAGATCGCGGCGCTCTTCGGGGCAAGCTCGCCGACGACGACGTGTAACAGGGTGATCACCCCGAACGCGAGCGCGCCGGCAACGCCGATTCCGACGAGCTCGGCGCCGTCGCCGAACAGATCCTCGAACAGGTGATGGAACGCGCGTTCGCCGACGACGCCGAGACCCAGTGACGCGACCGTGATCCCGAGCTGGCAGGCGGCGAGGTACGCGTCGATGTGCGTCACCGCGTGCTCGACCGAGCGGGCACCAGGTCGCCCGTCCTCCAGCCAGCCCTTGATCTGGGTCGGGCGAACGCGGGTGATCGCGAACTCGCTGGCGACGAAGAAGCCGTTCGCGAGGACCAGGAGGAAGGCGAAGGTGATCTCGATCGCGGTCAAGGTCAGATCAGCCGAGATCGAGGATAAGGGCGCCACCTAAAGGCCGACACGCGCAAGAGCCTGTATACGGCGAGCCCCGCTTCCATGCAAAGCGACCGCCGGACGAGGAGCGGAGCCCGGCCCCGCCAGCCTGACAGGCGCTCTGGCCACTGGCGAGCAACTAAGTGGCGCTTTTCGCCCTAAGCGGGACTTTTACCCTTGAATGATCTTGCGGGCGTACGGAACGCCTGCCTCCCCCGGCGGCTCTAGTCGCGGACGCGTCCTCGTCGTGACTGTGCTAAACGTTCTCGTTAAATAACCGCCTCGTTTAATGCCGCTGGACCAACAACTCGACTTGACCTTCGCCGCGCTCGCGGATTCGACGCGCCGCTCGATCCTTTCCCGTCTCTCGGAAGGGGAGGCGACCGTGACCGAGCTCGCGGAGCCGTTCCCGATCAGCCTCCCGGCGATCTCGCGGCACTTGAAGGTGCTCGAGCGAGCCGGCCTGATCGCTCGCGGTCGCGACGCTCAGTGGCGACCAAGCCGGATGGAGGCACAACCCTTGGAGGAGGCGATCGAGTGGATGGAGTCGCGGAAGCGGGCCTGGGAGCAGCGAATGGATCGTCTAGACGCGCATCTGCGCGGGAACGGAGAACCGGATGGCTGAGGTAAGAATCGACCGCGTCTTCGAAGCACCGCGCGAGGAGGTCTTTGCCGCGTGGACACACCCCGACCGCGTCGCGGCCTGGTATGGCCCAGGGGCTATGGAGGTGCCCGCCGACCGGGTCAAGATCGACGCGCACGTCGGCGGTCGTTGGGAGGTGACGATGGTCCGTCCGGACGGCGGCGCGATACCGATCGGTTACGAGATCATCGAGCTGGACGAACCGGGACTACTTGTGCTGCGGTCTGACCCAATGCCGGAGATGGGGATGACAGAGCCGACGGTGGTGCGAGTCGAGCTCAGCGACGAGGGCGGAAAGACCCGCCTCGTCCTAACTGACGGGCCAATGCCCGAGAGTGGCGCCGGACCGGCCGAGGCCGGTTACACGGCGGCCCTGGACAAGCTGGCCGCCCTGCTCATCGGTTGACTGGGCGGTCGGATTTCGACCGAAGACATCCGCCGCGCGGAAGGGATGCGAATCGCCGGTGGCGCCGCGCTCGTTATCCGTTGATTTCTACTTCTTTCCTACGGCCGGTCGGTCTGGTCCGGCCGATCGATCGGGGAGCGCTCCACCCTCGGTCAATCACCGCTGCGGCGGCCGCGCTCCACCCCTGCCGCGAAAAGGTGCCCAGAATGGCGCACGCGGGTTATGGGCACCTTTAGGCGCCGAGCGGGGCGGCCATGCTCGCCGGGGCGAGCAGGGTTCCGGCGCCCAGTAATGCGGCCACGAGCGCCCCGGTGCTCGCTCAGGCGACCGAGCTCCGGCGCGCCAATAGCGCCATCGCGCCGGGGAGCAGAACGGCGGGCGGCCGCCGATTGCCTTGCCTGCTCCAAGGCCAACGGGCGCGGCACCCGTCTTGCGCTCGGCCTGGGTGAAGCGAGATGGTGCTCGCCGCGAGCCGGATCTTCCCCGCGACGCACTCGCGAGATCGCTCCTCGGTCCGACGCTACTCGCGGCCCGAGCGGACGCGCGTTCGGATCACAAACGAGTCGAATCCGCCTCCCTGCAACACCATCGTGTAGATCCCAGGCTCTTTCGGCCGGAGGATTTGATGGCGGCGCGCAAAATGGTGATCTCCCCGGGGGCATTTGATCGTCCGAAAGGCGACCTCTTGCGCTTCGAAGAAGGTCCGCACCTCGACCACCCTGCGCCTGTTCCTGGTGCTGAGACACCACAGGTTGATGTGCTCGCCGACCCGCTTTGGCGCCGTGCGATGAGGATGCCCGTCGTAGTCCTGCAAGCTCACGCCGCCCTGACTGTCAATCGACTTTTCGGCGCGAGGTGCCGCGAGGCCGAGCCCACTCATCGTCAGGACTGCCGCGACCGAAAGAAGGCCGACTCTTCGTCCTCGTCCCGTGGTCATGGCCCCACGCTAGCGCTTCACGTATGCGCTCTAGAACGCGAACCGCCCTCGCATCATCAACAAGGGCGGCATCGCGATGAGATATCTACGCGGACTGGACTTTCACTGTACGCCACCGCCCAACCGGATTCCAGCGGCGCCGCTCGGCCTCGGCTCGGGGTGGCCGCCGGGACGGTCAGGGTCTGCCCGTGGGGACGGCTGTGGGGACGGATCGGGGTGATTACTGACCCGAGGGACTTCCACTGACCGCCACCGTCCAGGCGCGTGGACTGCCGCAACGCCGTACGTAGAGCGCGATCTGGCTAGAAGCGGAGGGGGTGGGATTCGAACCCACGTCAGAGGAGTAATCCCCTGAAACGGTTTTCGAGACCGCCGCATTCAACCGCTCTGCCACCCCTCCAGGTGACCAAATGGCCGACGCAGAGGGTAGCCGTGCTCAGGCGCGGACGCCGGGCCCGGTGACCGCGTAGCGAAGGATCTCGACCACCTGCTCGGGGGTCTCCGCGACCGCCATCGCGGCCCGGTCGACCTCCTTCAGCGCGTGGGTGAGCTCCTCGTCGTGAAGCGTGATCAGCGGCTTGCCGAGCGCCGCCGCGTAGCCGGCCTCGAAGGCCGCGTTCCACTGCCGGTACTTGTCGCCGAACCGGACCACGACGACGTCGGCACGCGAGAGCAGCGTCTGGGTGCGGACCGCGTTGACCCCGGCGCCCTTGTGGTCCTTCCAGAACCCCTGCTCCTCGGAACCGAGGATCTCGACCCCGACGTCGTCGGAGGCCGAGTGGTCGGTTACCGGGGAGAGCAGCTCGACCGGCAGGCCCGCGCCGCGGACCCCCTCGGCGATCCGCTCGCGCCAGTCCGAGTGGATCTCGCCCGAGAGATAGACCTGCCAGGTGCCGGTGCCGTTGCTCGCCACGGCTCGATCCTAGCCAAGGCCCGCCGCTACTCGCGGGCGAGGGTCCGCAGGCCCCTGCCCTCGACCCAGAACTCGATCACGAGCCGGGTGCGCTCGTCGTTCAGCCCGACGATCACCAGCTCGGAGATCTCCGCCCTGAACAGGTCGAAGCTCCCCGGCGGATCGGGCTCCGAGTCGCCGGCGCGAGCCGCCAGGTAGCGGTCGCGCTCGTTCCCCTCGCCGATTTCGATCGCGCGTCCGGAGAGCTTCGCGTCGCCGCTCCATCCGGGCGGGTCCTCGGACGCGCTGTGGAGCGCGAAGCGCGGATCGCGGATCAGGTCTGCCGCCTTGCGCGCCCCGGGCATCGAGCCGAACCAGAGGTCGCCGGCGAGGAAGCTCGCCTCGATCCCGCTGATCCGCGGCGAGCCGTCCGCGCGCAGGGTGGCGATCGTCTTGTGCACGCCGGCGTCGAAGCGGTCGCGCGCACGGGCCGCGAACTCCGGCTCCTCGGCCTCGATCCGCTCCCAGCGGGCCACGACGCGATCCTAGTCGGGTCGTGCTCAGCCGGTGACGATCCGGTCGCGGCCGCTCGACTTGGCCGCGTAGAGCGCCTTGTCGGCGCGGCCGAAGAGCGTCTCGGCCGATTCGGAGCTGTCCCAGATCACCAGCCCCGCGGACGCCGTCTGCTCGGACGGGGTCGCGGCGCGCAGGCGCTCGACCAGGGTCCCGGCGTCCTCGAGGTCGCATCCGGGCAGCGCCACCGCGAACTCCTCCCCGCCGTAGCGCGCGAGCACGTCGGTCGCCCGCAGCTCGGCGCCCCAGGCGGCGGCGAGCTGCTTCAGCAGCCGGTCGCCGGCCTGGTGGCCGTGGACGTCGTTGTAGTCCTTGAACCGGTCGAGGTCGACGATCGCGATGCAAAGCGGGGTCGCGTCGCGGTCGGCGCGCGCGAGCTCGCGCTCGAGCGCCTCGTCCCAGGCGCGGCGGTTGGGCAGCCCGGTGAGGTCGTCGGTGCGCGCGACCTCGGCCAGGGTCGCCATCAGCTCGGCGCGCTCGCGCGCGATCGAGGTCGACTCGCGCGCGACCCGGCGCACCCGGCGGACCAGCAGGTCGATCAGGAACGCCGCCAGGATGATCGTCCCCACCGTCGTCACCCACCGCGCGAGCGCCGCGTCGACGTCCTCGGCGACCAGCAGGCCGCCGAACGCGGCCGCGATCGCGGCCAGGTAGAGCAGCGCCACGCGGCGGGAGAAGAAGAAGGCGGCGTAGAGCCCGATCCAGACGTAGAAGAAGCTGTAGAAGCCGCCCGGGTCGTGGCTCAGATAGGCGGCGCGGGTGACGACCACGATCCCGAGCGCGATCGCCGCGTACAGCGGCCACACGGGCCAGCGCCTGGCGCCGACGAAGCAGAGCGCCGAGGCGAGGTAGGCGATGCCGAGATTGACCCACAGCGCCCCGTCCTCGAACGACTCCGGGTGCGGGACCAGCAGCGAGAACGCGCCGATGCTCGCTCCGACGCCGAACAGCACCCCGGCCATCACCCACATGAAGTGGGGGCTCTCAGCGGCCACCGCCTCGTCCTGGATCTCCACGGGGTCCACCTCAGCCAATGCCGACCGAGGCTAACGCCGGAGCGTGCGGCTGTGAAGGGACAACCGGTCCGGCATACAATCGCCGCGGCCAAGCGAGAGAGGAGTTGCGTGAACGCCAGCGAGAGCACCGATTTCCGTCTGCCGGAGTCCGCGATCCCCAGCCACTGGGTCAACCTGCTCGTCGACCTCCCCGGTGAGGGTCTGCCGCCGCTGCACCCGGGGACCAAGCAGCCGCTCAATCCAGAGGACCTAGCTCCCCTGTTCCCGATGGCGCTGATCGAGCAGGAGGTCTCGTCCGAGTCCGAGATCGAGATCCCCGACCCGGTGCGCGAGATCTACAAGCTCTGGCGCCCGACCCCGCTGCTGCGCGCCCGCCGGCTCGAGCGGGCGCTCGAGACGCCGGCGCACATCTACTACAAGTACGAGGGCGTCTCCCCCGCCGGCTCGCACAAGACCAACACCTCGATCCCGCAGGCGTATTACAACCGCGAGGCCGGGATCCGCAAGCTCTCGACCGAGACCGGCGCCGGTCAGTGGGGCTCGGCGCTCTCGCTCGCCTGCCAGATGTTCGGGCTCGAGTGCGAGGTGTTCATGGTCGGCGTCTCCTACGACCAGAAGCCGTTCCGCCGCTCGATGATCGAGACCTGGGGCGGCACCGTCCACCGCAGCCCCTCGGAGCTGACCGAGGCCGGGCGCTCGCAGGCCGAGCACTCCTCGGGCAGCCTCGGGATCGCGATCTCCGAGGCGGTCGAGGTCGCCGCCGGCTCAGAGGACACCAACTACTCGCTCGGGTCGGTGCTCAACCACGTCTGCCTGCACCAGACGGTGATCGGCCAGGAGGCGATCGCGCAGCTCGAGCTCGCCGGCGAGTACCCGGACGTGGTCATCGGCTGCGTCGGCGGCGGCTCCAACTTCGCCGGGGTCGCGTTCCCGTTCATCCGCGCCAACCTGCGCGAAGGCAAGCGAACCCGGTTCATCGGCGCCGAGCCGGCCGCCTGCCCGACCCTGACCAGGGGCGTCTACCGCTACGACTTCGGCGACACCGTCGGGCTGACGCCGCTGATGCCGATGTACACGCTCGGCCACGACTTCGTCCCGCCGCCGGTGCACGCCGGCGGCCTGCGCTACCACGGCGACTCGCCGATCGTCAGCGCCCTGGTCAAGGAGGGCGTGGTCGAGGCGCGCGCCGTGCGCCAGACCGCGGCGTTCGAGGCCGCGATCCGGTTCGCCCGGACCGAGGGGATCATCCCGGCGCCGGAGCCGTCGCACGCGCTGCGGGCCGCCTTCGACGAGGCCGAGGCGGCGAAGCGGGAGGGCGATGAGCGGGTGATCCTGGTCAACCTCTGCGGCCACGGGCACTTCGACATGTCGGCCTACGACGCGTTCCTGAACGGCGAGCTCACCGACCTCGATTTCTCGGAGCAGGAGATGGAGGAGGCGCTCGCGCGGCTGCCGGAGGCGCCCGTTCCCGCCTAACGCGGACCGTCGTCGGGCGCCGCGGCGGCGCTATCTTCAACCCGCCCCGGACAGGTGACCGAGTGGCTTAAGGTGCGCGACTGGAAATCGTGTGGGCGGTGAAAGCCGCCTCGTGGGTTCGAATCCCACCCTGTCCGTTCACTCCCGCGGCCCCCGGCGGGTGGCGAAGAAGCTCCGCAGAAGCTCGCCCGCCTCCTCGGCGAGCAGCCCGGCCACCACCTCGGGGCGGTGGTTGAGCCGCGGCTCGGCGAGCACGTCGAGAACGCTGCCCGCCGCGCCCGCCTTCGGGTCGGCCGCCCCGTAGACCACCCGCGGCACCCGCGCGAGCACGATCGCCCCGGCGCACATCGCGCACGGCTCCAGGGTCACGTAGAGGGTCGCGTCGGGGACCCGCCAGCCGCCGAGCCGCTCGGCGGCGGCCCGCAGGGCGAGGATCTCGGCGTGCGCGGTCGGGTCGAGGCGCAGCTCGCGCTCGTTGCCGGCCGCGGCGAGGACCTCGTCCTCGCGCCCGACCACCGCCCCGATCGGGACGTCGCCGTTCGCCGCTGCCCGCTCGGCCTCGGCCAGCGCGAGGCGCATCATCCGCTCGTCTCGAGGGCTGTCGGCGGCGCCGCGCATGCGAGCGAAGTATCGGGGAGCGGCAACTTCGGCAATCCTCGGGTGTTCGAACGGGCGGGGGGGGTAACTCGGCCGACCCGCCCTGGAGCGGATGAACTCGACAGGACTGAAAAAGGCGCTCGCGGGTGCCGGCGTCGCGCTGGCGCTCGGCTGCGTGCCCGCGCGGGCCGACGCCCAGCCGCCCGAGCGCGCGTACGCGCCGGGCGAGGTCGTGGTCGAGCTCGACGACGGCGGCTCGACCGTGGTCGAGCTCGAGCCCGGGACCCCGGTCGACGAGGGGATCGAGGAGCTACGGGCCGAGCCCGGCGTGCGCTCGGCCACCCCGAACTGGACCGCCCGCGCGGCCGTCTCTCCGCTCGACCAGGGGACGAGCGGAACCCCGGGCGGCTGGGCCGCCGACCAGTGGAGCCTCCTCGGCAAGCCGGGCGGGATCCGCGCCCCGGCGGCCTGGGACCGGCTCGACGCCGTCGGCAGCCCGGGCGGATTCGGGGTCACGATTGCCGTCGTCGACACCGGGATCGCCTACGCCGACGCGCCGGGGTTCGCCGCCGCACCCGACTTCATGCCGACCCGGTTCGTCGGGGGGCTCGACCTGGTCGACGACGATTCGCAGCCGCTCGACCTGAACGGACACGGGACCCACGTCGCGTCGACGATCGGCGAGCAGATCACCCTCGGCCAGCCGGCGCCGGCGCCCGACTACCTCGCCGGGATCGCCTACGGCGCCTCGCTGATGCCGATCCGGGTCCTCGACGCGAACGGCGTCGGGAGCACCGACGACGTCGCCGCTGGGATCCTCTGGGCGGCTCGCAACGGCGCCGACGTGATCAACCTCTCGCTCAACTTCGACCCCGCGGTCGACAGCTGCCGCGAGGCGCCGACCGTCTGCGACGCGATCCGCAGGGCGAAGGCGCTCGGCGCCCTGGTCGTCGGCTCCGCCGGCAACCAGCTCGAGCGCCAGGGGGCGCGGCGGGCGCTGTTCCCGGCGGGCGCTCCCGGTGCCTTCGCGGTCGCTGCGAGCACCGAGGACGGCTGCCTCGCCGAGTACTCCCACTACGGCAAGCGCACCGACCTGGTTGCACCGGGCGGCGGTCCGGCACGCGCCTCGGCGGCGCGGCCCGAGTGCGCCGACGACGCGATCCCGATCCTCCAGCTCAGCTACGCCTGCTTCCCCGGCGACTGCAGCCGCGACCGGACGACCTTCGCGATCCGCCCCGACGTCGGCACCTCGATGTCGGCGGCCCATACGAGCGCGGTCGCGGCGCTGGTGATCGCGAGCGGCGTCGCCGGCGCCGACCCGCCCGCGTCCAGGGTCGCCGAGCGCCTCGAGTGCACCGCCCGGCCGGCGAAGCCGCGCCGCTTCTACGGGCCTGGACTGCTCGACGCGACGCGCGCCGTCAATCCGAAGCGCAGCTGCGACGCCTAGCCGGCTAGGTGGTGCGGGCGATGTAGACGCTGCAGGGGGCGTGGTGCGAGATCTTGTTCGGCACGCTCCCGAGCAGGAAGCGGCGGGCGCCGGTCATTCCCTTGTTGCCGACCACGATCACGCTCGCTCCGACCTCCTCGGCGACGGTGAGGATCGCGTCGGCCGGATCGCCCTCGCGCGGGTGCGTATCGACATCGAGCCCCGCCTCCTTCGCCGGGCCGGCGGCTCCCTCGAGCACCACGTTGACGTCCTCCTTCGGCCCCACCGCGTAGGCGACGTCGCCCGGGATCTCGCCGCTCTCCTCGCGCAGGCGCGAGGCCGGGACCGGCTCGTAGGCGCTGACGATGTCCAGCTTCGCGCCCGTCGCCCGGGCAAGCTCGGTCGCTTGGCGCACGGCCTCCGCCGCGGTTTCAGAGCCGTCGGTGCCGACGACGATGCGCTCGAACAAACTCGGCCTCCTTCGCTCCCGGTTGCGCGCCCATACTATCCCGGTCGAGACCCGATGCCCGCGAGTTGGCGCTACCTGATGATCGTGCTCGTCGCCTGCCTGATCGCCTCGATGGTGATCGCGGTGGTCAAGCTCAGTTCGACATAGACTGGCCGCGATGGCGACGATCGAGACGGTCACCGGGCCGGTCGACGCGGGGGAGCTCGGGACGACGCTGATCCACGAGCACCTGCGGACCCGAGACGAGGCCGTCCACGAGCAGTGGCCGCACGCGAAGGCCTCGGGCGGGATCCCCGAGCGCGAGCACCCCGGCGACGGCCACGCGGCCGCGCTCGAGGTCGCCACCGCCGCGGTCGAGCTCGGGGTGCGGACGATCTGCGACCCGACCGCGATGTTCCTCGGCCGCGACGTCTCGTTCATGCGCGACGTCTCCGAGCGGACCGGGCTCCAGGTGGTGCCGTGCACCGGGATCTACACGTACGACCACCTGCCGCCGTTCTTCGTCAGCCGCGACGCCGACGCGATCGCCGACCTGTTCTGCGCCGACATCGAGCAGGGGATCCAGGGGACCGAGATCAAGGCCGCGTTCCTCAAGTGCGCCGCCGACGAGCCCGGCGTGACCGAGAACATCGAGAAGGTCCACCGGGCCGCCGCCCGCGCCAGCGTCCGCACCGGGGCGCCGATCATGGCCCACTCGCGGCCGGCCAGCGACACCGGCCCGCGGCAGGTCGAGATCTTCCTCGAGGAGGGGGTCGACCCGGCGAAGGTGCAGGTCGCCCACACCGGCGACACCGACGACCTCGACTACATCGAGCGCCTGCTCCAGACCGGGGTATGGATCGGCCTCGACCGCTACGGGCTCGAGATGTACCTGCCGTTCGACCGCCGCCAGGCGACGGCCAAGGCGCTGCTCGAGCGCGGCTACGCCGACCGGATCTTCCTCTCCGCGGACTCCTGCGGGACGATCGACTGGTTCGAGCAGGCGGCGATAGAGCAGATGCTCGCCGCTGGGATGGCAAAGGACTGGGACATCCGGATCGTGCACGAGCAGGTGCTCCCGGAGCTGCGCGAGGCGGGGATGACCGACGATCAGGTCGAGCAGATCTTCGTCCGCAATCCGGTCGCCTGGCTCGCGGGCTGAGCTCGGCGCTCAGGCCGCGACCGGCTGCTCCCAGGCGGCCCGGAAGACGAGGTGGGTCCCCGAGAGGCCCTTGAGCTCGAGCTCGCGGCCCTGGTCGAACCCGACCGTCGCGCCGTCGCCGTCGCAGGCGCGCTGCTTGAGCGCCTCGGAGACGAGGATCTCGCCGCCGCGCGCCTGGGCCGCGATCCGCGCCGCGAGGATCACGCTGCGGCCGAAGAAGTCGCCGCCCTCGCGGATCGCCTCGCCCGCGTGCATGCCCATCCGCACCCGCACCCGCTCGCCCTCGACCGGGTCCGAGTCGGCCAGCCGCCGCTGGATCGCCGCGGCGCACTCGATCGCCCGCGCCGGGTCGGGGAAGACGAGCATGAACCCGTCCCCCTGGTTCTTGACCTCGTAGCCGCCGTGGGCGCGGACCTGGTCGCGGAAGAGGCCGTTGTGGGCGCGCAGCACCTGGAGCCAGCGCTCGTCACCGAGCCGTTCGGTGATCAGGGTCGAGTCCTCGATGTCGGAGAACAGGATCGTCACCTGCCCGTCGGCCGCCGCGTGGGCGGCGATGTCGGGCTGCTCGCTGGCGACCTCGTCGATCATGAAGTCGATCGAGGTGCTGACGTCGAGCGAGCCGAGGCCCTGGGCCTCGAGCCGGGCGGCGAGCGCCTGCTGGACCAGGCCGACCATGCCGAGCTCCTGCGCAGCCTCGAGCACCGCTGTCAGTAGGCCGAGGGCGGCCTCGCGGTCGCCCCGCTCGAGCAGCAGGGAGGCGAGCTCGAACCGGGTCCGGGCTCCGTAGGGGCGGTCGCCCATCCGGTCGCTGAGCGCGATCGCGTCGCCGAAGTGCCGCTCGGCGTCCTCGGGACGGCCGAGCGTTCCCGAGAGCAGCGCCAGCACCCGGGCAACCGGTCCGTAGGCGGCGGCGGCGCGGCCGGCGACGACAATCGTCCCGTCGTACGGCGCCAGCAGCTCGTAGAGGCGCTCGGCTCGCTCGCGGTCGCCGAGGAAGACGGCCGTCTCGGCGAGCAGGGTGAGCGAGATCGTCCACTGCTGGTCGCGGGGCAGGGCGGCGAAGTCGCCCGCGGCGAGCGTCTCGAAGGCGCTTCGCGCCTCGCCCTCGTGCCCGAGCTCGGCGTGGGTCGCGGCGAGCGAGCAGCGCCACGCCGGGATCGCCGGGTACTGCTCCGCCAGCTCCGCCAGCCTGTCGGTCAGCTCGGCGAGCGCCTCGTCGTCTTCGGGCGCGCGGCGCAGGCGGCGCAGGAGAGCGATCTGGGTGGCGTAGAACTGAGCCGAGACCGGCTCGCCCGCCCGGCGGCCCGCCTCGAGCGCCTCGCCCGCGAGGCGCTCGCCGTCGCCGAAGCGCCCATCGATCACCGCCCGCATCGCCCGCAGCAGCGGCACGTTCCAGGCGTAGGTTGGCTGGCGCAGCTCGGTCGCCAGCCGCTCGATCGCGGCGAGCTCGGCATCGATCTCGCGCACCTCGCCGAGCGCGAGGAAGGCCGGGGCCCGGTACAGGTGCGCACGCAGCTCGAGCTCGCGGTCGCCGCGCGACTTCGCCAGGTCGTGCAGCTCCTTGCTCTCGCGCAGCCGCCGGCGCACCTGCTCGGGGCCGACCGTGCCGGTGAACTGGCGCCGGGCCAGGGCGAGCGCCAGCGCGTCGGGGTCGTCGAGGCGCCGGGCCATCTCGAGCGCCTCGAGGCCGAGGTCGTTGGAGCGCCCGGCGGCGTCGACCCAGTAGAGCTCCTGGGCCAGGCCGGCGAGCAGCTGCGAGCGCAGCGGGCTGTCCTCGGGGCCGATCAGCTCGAGCGCCTCGGTGAGCAGGTCGATCAGGTCCTCGTCGACCACCCCGGCGAGCGACAGCAGGCAGATCCCGAGTGCCGCCCGCGCCAGCTCCTCGGGCCGGTCGAGCTCGCGTGCGAGCGCCGCCGCCTCCTCGAGCGCCCGGCGCGCCTCCACCTGGCGCGCCGCCTTGGTCTGCTCGGAGCCGAGCTCGAGCAGCAGCTCGAGCCGGCGCGAGCGATCCGGCTCCGGGGCGAGCTCGAGCGCGTCGAGCGCCTTCTCGGTCAGCGCCGCGGCGTCCTCGTAGGCGAGCCGCTCTCGGGCGCGGGCCGCCGCGCGGGTCGCGTAATCGACGGCACGCTCGACACCACCGAGCGGCGCCGCCTCGATGAAGTGGTGCGCGAGCTCGCCCAGGTGACGGTCGAGGTCGCCGGCGTGGACCTGCTCGAGGGCCTCGCCGAGCTCGAGGTGGAGCGGGACCCGACGCGAGGCCGGCACCTCCGCCAGCAGGGTCTCGCGTACAAGCGCATGCGAGAAGGCGTAGCGCCCCGGACGGCGCGAGGCTTCGACGAGCCGGCCGCCCACCGCCTCGGCGAGCGCCGAGTCGATCCGGCCGCGGTCGAGCTCGGAGACGCGCTCGATCACGTCGGCGCGAAACTCGCGCCCGCACACCGCGGCGACGCCGAGGACGTGGTTGGCGTCGCCGGAGAGGCGGTCGAGGCGGCGGCCGATCACCTCGCGCACCCCCTGCGGGATCGCCACCTGGCGCCGGGCCTCGTCCTCGCCGAGCCGCCCCTCGGCCGCCATCAGCCGGACCACCTCGCCGATGAAGAAGGGGTTGCCGCCGGTCTGTTCGTGGATCGCTCGCGCGAGGTCGTCGGGCGGCCGCTCGACGCCGGCGGTGAGCTCGATGTACTCGGCGATCCCTTCCGGGTCGAGGCCCCTGAGCGTCACCCGCCGCGTCCCCTCGACCCCGGCGAGGTCCCCGAGCGTGTCGGCGAGCGGGTGATGGCGCCCGAGCTCGACGTCCCGGTAGGTGCCGATCAGGAGCAGGTTCGACCCCGCGAGCCGGCGGGCGACGAAGCGCAGCAGGAGCAGCGAGGGCTCGTCGGCCCAATGCAGGTCGTCGAGCACGATCACCAGCGGCCGGGCGCTCGAGGCGCCGACGAGGAAGTCGCCGAACGAGTCGAAGAGCCGGAAGCGCGCCTGCTCGGTCTCCATGTCGGGCGGCTCGCCGACGTCGCCGAGCCGGTCGGCGATCTCGGGGACGATCTGGGCTACGTCGGCGGCCCGGCTGCCGAGCTCCCAGCGCAGCCCGACCGGGTCGGCGTCGCGGACGTACGAGCGCAGCGCCTCCGACCAGGGCCAGTACGGGGGTTGTCCCTCGGCCTCGTGGCAGCGTCCCCAATAGACGCGGGCGCCGCGGACCCGGGCGTAGGTCGCGAGCTGCTCGGCCGTCCGCGTCTTGCCGATCCCGGGATCCCCCGAGACCAGCAGCAGCCGCCCGCCACCGGAGTGCGCGCCCTCGAGCTCGGCGCGCATCTGCTCGAGCTCGGTGTCGCGGCCGACGAACACGCCCCCGGCCAGGCCCTCGAGCGGGTTCACCGGGGCCTCGGGCGCGGGCGGCTCGGGAGCGGCGTCGGCCGCTGCCTCGATCTCGCGCCGGGCCTCGGCGGCGCTCTGCGGCCGGTCGTCGCCCCGCTTCGCCAGCAGCCGCAGGACGACCCCGTCGAGCGCCGGGGTGATCTCGGGCCGATGGCG
>Ga0190271_10000299_pt1 | contig 24505 bp, 20 predicted proteins | sample Popmic356T_FD_133747 | JGI IMG/M metagenome (GOLD analysis project Ga0190271, IMG submission 133747) | Populus adjacent soil microbial communities from riparian zone of Weber River, Utah, USA - 356 T | ecosystem: Environmental > Terrestrial > Soil > Riparian zone | place: USA: Utah | collected...
GGCCTCGGCGCGTGCAGCGCCTGTGTGCCAGCGTATCCCCTCGGCGACCTGTTCGCCGATCGTCTTCAAGGGATTGAGCGCTGTCATCGGCTCCTGGAAGACCATGCCGATATCGTCGCCGCGCAGGGCGCACATCTCGTCCTCGCTGGCCGCCAGGATATCGATGCCGTTGAATCTGACCTTGCCCTGCGCTGTCGCGCCGCGCGGCAGCAATTGCATGATTGTCAGCGCGGTCATCGATTTGCCAGACCCGGACTCGCCGACCAGACCCATGACTTCGCCGGCCTCTATCGACAGGTCGATATCCCGCAGGATCGGTGTCCGGCCGATGCTGAGGCTGAGCTTTTCGATTTCCAGCAGGCTCACCGCTGACGCCTCAGTTTCGGGTCCAGCGTATCGGCAAGGCCGTCGCCAAGCAGATTAAGGCCGAGCACGGTGACGACGATCGCCATGCCGGGAAAAAGCGCGAGATAGGGCGCGACGATCATGCTGGTCTGCGCGTCGAACAGCATGCGCCCCCAACTGGGCATTGGCGGCTGCGCTCCGAGTCCAAGATAGGAAAGCCCGGCTTCCGCCAGGATGCCGAGCGCGAATTGGATCGTGCCCTGCACCAGCAGCATGTTCACGATGTTGGGCAAGATATGCTCGATGGTGATGCGCGCCTGGCCCTTGCCGGCGGCGCGGGCGGCCAGAATGTACTCGCGCGGCCACAGCGACAAAGCGCCGGCCCGGGCAACGCGCGCGAAGACTGGAATGTTGAAAATGCCGATGGCGATGATGGCGTTGACCGCGCCGGGGCCGAAGATCGCGGTGATCATGACCGCCGAGAGCAGGGCGGGGAAGGCAAAGACCAGATCGTTGAAGCGCATCAGCGCCTCGTCCACAATGCCGCCGCGCGCCGCTGCCCAGCAGCCCAGCGGCACGCCAAGCCCCATGCCGATGCCCACCGCGACCAGCGCCACGGCGATCGAATTGCGCGCGCCGACCATGATCATGGAGAGTACATCGCGGCCGAAATGATCGGTGCCGAACCAATGCGCGCCGGAAGGCAGCTGCATCCGGTCGGCAACGATCAGATTGGCGACGTCGTAGGGCGTCCAGACATAGGATATCAGCGCCATTGCCGAGATCAGGGCGGTTATGACGCAGCCGATCAGGAAGGAGCGATTGGCGAACGCCTTGCGTGCCACTGCGCCGATGCCCTCCGGTTCGTGGAGCGGTGCCTCGATGCTCATTGCCGCGTCCTCAATCGCGGATCGACGATGGCATAGGAGAGGTCAACGATCAGGTTGATGACGATCACCGTGGCCACCAGCAGCATGACGACGCCTTCGACGACGATCAGGTCGCGTTGGGTGATCGCCTGAAAGATCAGCCGTCCGAGCCCGGGCAGGTAGAACACGTTCTCGATGATAATCGTGCCTGCGAGCAGGAATGCGAATTGCAGGCCGAGGATCGTCAGCACGGGGATCAGCGCATTGCGCAGCGCGTGCCGCCATAGAACATACCGCCGTGGCAGGCCCTTGGCGCGGGCAGTGCGGATATAGTCTTCGCCCAGCGTTTCAATCAGCGCGGAACGGGTGACGCGCGCCAGGATAGCCGCCTGCGGCAGCGCCAGCGCGATGGCCGGCAGAATCAGCGCCTTGCTCGCCGGCCAGACGCCGGCGCTCCAGCCGGGAAAACCGCCGGCCGGCACCAGCCGCAGCCATACAGCAAAAATATAAACCAGCATCAAGGCGAACCAGAAGTTCGGGATGGCGACGCCCACCTGGGCAATGCCCATGGTCATCGTGTCGCCTAGCCGGCCGCGCCGCTCGGCGGAGAATACGCCGACGGGGATCGCGATGAGCGTGGACAGGAGCAGGGAGAGGATCGCCAGGGGCAGGGAGACGACGACGCGTTCGACAATCAGATCCGCTACCGGCACGGAATATGTGTAGGAGCGCCCGAAATCGCCGATGAGCAGCCCGCCAATCCAGGAGAGATAGCGCCAGACAAGCGGCTGATTCAGCCCCATCTGTTCGCGCAACGCGTTGAGCGCCTCGGGCGTCGCCTCCATGCCGAGCATCAGCCGGGCAGGGTCGCCCGGCAGGATCTCAAGCACTGCGAAGACGACCATCGACGCGACCACCAGGGTGATCAGGCCTATGAGGGTGCGCTTCAGGAGAAAGGCCGTCATGGGTGCGCCTTACCCTGCCACGGACGGGGAGGGTAATCGAATTTTGGGGCATGGCGACGATCGCACAGAAACCTTCGAGTCTAGCGGCAACGCCCCCTCACCTGGCCTCCGCTCCGCTCGGCTACCCTCTCCCCGCTGGGGACAGGACGTTTTCGCCGTTTTCGGCCAACCTTGCAGAAAAGCGGAGGCGATTGGCGGCACCGCTGACGACCTCCTCTCCCCAGCGGGGAGAGGGTAGCCGAGTGAAGCGGAGGCCGGGTGAGGGGGCATATCCGAGAGCGCCGCCCCGCGGGAGGTAGCGGCGCGCGCTAATCCGTCCACTTCACCTTGGTCAGGTCGGTCGCCTGGATGGGCGCATTTTCCCACATGCCCTGAACCTTGGCATCCCAGATGCCGACCTTCGCCAGTTCGAACAGGAAGACCGCCGGCACGTCATGCGCCAGGATCTTCTGCGCGGAGCCTAGGATTTCCTTGCGCTTGGCTGCGTCGTTGGTGACCTTGAGCTCAGCCATCAGCTTGTTGAACTCCGGGTTTTCGTACTGAAAGTAGTACCCGGGTCGGCCGTAGATATCGATGTCGTTCGCCTCGGTGTGCGAGACGATGGTCATGTCGAAATCCTTGTCCGTGAACACCTTGCTAAGCCAGTCGGCCCATTCGACTGGAACGATTTCGAGGTTGATGCCAATTTCGCGCAACTGCGAGGCGATGACCTGGCCACCGTCGCGCGCATAGGGCACGGGTGGCAGCTTGAGCGTGGCGCTGAAGCCGTTTTCGAGACCGGCAGCCTTCAGATATTCCTTCGCTTTGGCGATGTCTCGCGGGTAGGTGCTGACGAGGTCGACATAGGCCGGGTCAGCCGGCGACATGTGCGAGCCGATCGGCTGGCCAAGGCCGCTGCCATTACCGGCAATGATTGCCGTGCGGTCTATGGCCGAAGCGATAGCCTGGCGCACCTCCAGCTTGTCGAAGGGCGGCTTCTTGTTGTTCATCGTCAGAAGCGTTTCGCCTTCGGTCAGGCCGATAACCACCTTGAAGCGCGGGTCCGCTTGTATCTGCGGCAGCGCGTCGCCGACCGAGATATTGGGGAATGCCTGCACATCACCGGACAGAAGGGCCGGAACAGCCGCTGCCGCGTCGGGGATGAATCGGAACTCGGCCTTGTCCAGCCCGGCGGGCGTGCCCCAATAGCCCTCGGCCTTTGTCAGCTTGATCGCCGAGCCCTTCGCCCAGCTGTCAAACTTGAAAGGCCCGGTGCCGACCGGCTTTTCCTTGTTGGTCTCGGCGGATTCCGGCGCCACGATCACCGCATCGCCAAGTCCCATATTGTAGGCGAACAGCCCTTCCGGATTCTTCAGCGTCACTTTGACGGTGGCCGGGTCGACCACCTCGACAGACTCGATAGATTCGAACAGCTTTTTCTGTGCGTTGGTGGACTTCTCGTCGCGGGCGCGGTCGAGCGAGAACTTCACGTCCTCCCCGTTGAAGTCAGACCCGTCATGATACTTCACGCCGGTGTGAAGCTTGAAGGTATAGACCTTGCCATCATCCGAAACGGTCCAGCTTTCGGCTAGAGCGGGCTGAACCTGGCCCTTCTCGTCGATACGGGTTAGGCCCTCGAAGACATTGGCGTAAAGAACCTCGTCTATCGCGGCGGCAGCACCCGCGGTCGGATCGAGATGCGGAGGCTCCAGAACGACGCCGACGACAAGATCAGTCCGTGCGGCGAAGGCCGAAGTACCGGCCGCCAACACAACGGCCAGAGCCGCCGCAATCCTGCTGATACGCTTCATCGAATGTCTCCCCTGGAATCCCGATGTTGGTGGCGGATAGAAGCGTGAAACGCGACAAGAGTAAATTGCTTTGTGCAGCGCGGGAGTTGCGTTCCTTGCTTGCATTGAAGAAGCGCTTTTCTAGCGCTGGCCGCGCAGCAGAATGTTCAACCCGATCGCCATGACCTGCGCCGATTGCGCCATGTCGTCTATGCCCACCCACTCGTCGGGCCGGTGGGCGAGATCGAGGATGCCGGGACCGTAGGCGATGCAGTCGTAGAGCTGGCCGATCCGCGCCACATGCTTCTGGTCGTAGGTGCCCGGCGAGATGACATAATCCGGCTCCTTGTCGAAGATCTCGCGGATCGCCTGCGAAACCGCCTTCACCACGGGCGCGTCGCGCTCCGTCATGGTCGGCTGCACCTCCATCACGTCGCGGATCTCGTAGTCGAACTTCTGCCGCTCCCGTTTCAGACGGTCCAGGATGGCGACGACTTCGCCCTTCACAGCGCCGATCGTCTCTTCGAGCAGGAAGCGCCGGTCAATCGTCATGCGGCACCAGTCTGGCACGTTGGGGGAGGGCAGTCCGGGGCGGAAATCGTCTGTCTGCCCGCCATGGATCGAATTGATATTCATGGTCGAGCGCTTCGCTCCCTCGGGAACCACGGGCATCGTCGTGTGCTTGCGGGCCAGCTCCGGGAAAAGATCACTCTCGAAGGCTTCCAGCACGGCGCCCATGTGCCGCACCGCGCAATCGCCGAGAAACGGCATCGAGCCATGCGCGATTTCGCCCTTGGTTTCGATTTCCGCCCACCAGACGCCCCGGTGGCCGAGGCAGATGCGGTCCTTGTTCAGAGGCTCGGGGATGATGACGTGGTCGACACGTGGCTTTGAGAAATAGCCAAGCTTTGCCAGGTGGGCCACGCCGCCGAAGCCTCCCGATTCCTCATCGGCCGTACCTGAAATTTCGATAGCGCCGGGAAAGTCCGGATAGGTCTCGATGAAAGTCTCGACCGCAACGATCGACGCAGCGAGCCCGCCCTTCATGTCGCAGGCGCCGCGGCCATAGACGCGCCCGTTCTTAATGATCCCGGCGAAGGGATCGAGCGTCCAATCCTCGCCCGCCTCGACGACATCGATGTGCGAATTGAAGTGAACGGTCGGCCCCGGCGAGCACCCCTCCAGCCGGCACACCACATTCCACCGTGGGTAGCGGTCGGTGTCTCCAGGAGCGCCTTCGGCTCGCACATATTCCACTGCAAAGCCGCGCTTTGACAGCCGCCCGCCGATGTACTCGGCGCAGGGGAGATAGCCTTCGCCGGGCGGGTTGACGGTTGGGAACCGGATCAGTTCCGATGTCAGCGCGGCGATCTCGTCGCGCCGCTCCCAAATCTTCTGCTTCAGTGAATCGGCCATGATCCGATTGAGCCGCGTATTTGCCGGCGTGGCAAGTCCGTCACACCTTTCCAGTAAAGCTTGCAATCACAGGAAGTTGTATCGCCTTTGCAATTTGGTTTGGCAGGTTTGTTTAGAATTGTGGGGGCATTATCTTGCTCGCGAAAGCTGTTCACCAGCAACTCGTTTGAATCGCCATGGGGGAGTTAGATAGTGCGATGAAACAGGGGACACTCTTGGCCGCTGCACTTGCGGCAACGTTTTTCAGTTTGGTCAATCCGGGCAACGCGGCAACGCTGGTCGCGCGTGTCGATGTCGGCTCGCAGACCATGACGGTCAGCGAGGATGGCCGCATCATTCATTCGTGGAAGGTCTCTACCGCGCGCAGGGGCTATGTAACCCCGCGCGGCACATATCGTCCGCAACGGCTCTACCGCATGTGGCGCTCGCGTAAATATGACAATGCGCCGATGCCATACTCCGTTTTCTACAACGGGGGCTATGCGGTGCACGGAACGGGACATGTCAAAAGCCTCGGACGTCCCGCTTCGCACGGCTGTGTTCGGCTGGCGACCAGCAACGCCAAGCGCTTCTACGATCTCGTGCAGCAGCATGGACGTAACAATGTGCGGATTATTCTCGCAAATTGAGTGGTCGGCGCTACGCGCCAACCGGCCCCGTTCCGGTTTGGGTGGCGCGCAACTGTTTATGTCTAGACAAAAACCGACACTCGCGGTCGCCTGAGCCGTTTCCTTCCTGGCCACTCCCGGCTACGACTCGCAGGGAAGGGAGTCGCTCCGCATGTCAGAAGAGCCGCGCCTCGCGCTGTCGGAGCCGGTCGGCGACGAGGTTCGCAAGACGACCTGCTATATGTGCGCGTGCCGCTGCGGCATCGATGTCCATCTGAAGGACGGCAAGATCCGCTACATCGAGGGAAACCGCGACCATCCGGTCAATCGCGGTGTTCTCTGCGCCAAGGGTTCGGCCGGGATCATGCAGCATTACGCGCCGGCGCGGCTGCGCGCGCCTCTGCTGCGCACCGGGCCGCGTGGCTCCGGCCAGTTCAAGGAAATTTCCTGGGACGAAGCGCTGGAGTTGGCAACGGAATGGCTTGGCACGGTCCGTAAGACCGATCCGAAGAAGCTCGCCTTCTTCACCGGCCGCGATCAGTCGCAATCGCTGACCGGTTTCTGGGCGCAGCAGTTCGGCACGCCGAACTACGCGGCGCATGGCGGTTTCTGCTCGGTCAATATGGCGGCGGCCGGGATCATGACCATAGGGGGCGCTTTCTGGGAATTTGGCGCCCCCGATTGGGAGCGCACCAAACTCTTCATCCTGTTCGGCGTCGCCGAGGATCATGATTCCAACCCGCTGAAGATCGGCATTTCCAAGCTGAAGAAGCGTGGAGCCCGCTTTGTCTCCGTCAATCCGGTGCGCACCGGCTATTCGGCGGTGGCCGACAACTGGATCGGTATTCGCCCCGGCACCGACGGGCTGCTGATCCTCTCCGTCGTCCACGAACTGCTGAAAGCGCGGAAGATCGACGTCGACTACCTGCTTCGCTACACCAACGCGCCGTGGCTGGTCATCGATGCGCCGGGCAGTGCCGATCACGGCCTTTTTGCGCGCGACGTTGACGGCAAGCCGCTGATCTTCGAAACGGTTACCGAGCGCATCGTGGCAGCCGGCACGACAGGCGCGCGTCCCGCTCTTTCCGGCCGCGTGACGCTGGAGGACGGCCGGCACGCGGTTCCGTCATTCGAACTGCTGGCCGAGAAATATCTCGATCCGCAATACGCGCCGGACGTAGTCGCTTCGCGAACGGGCGTGGATGCCGCCACCATCCGCGGTCTTGCCGCAGAGATTGCCCGTGTCGCTTTCGATGAGGCCATCTTCATCGACCAGCCGTGGACGGATATGAACGGTGACCGGCACGATGGATTTATCGGGCGTCCGGTGTCGTTTCACGCCATGCGCGGCATCTCCGCTCATTCGAACGGGTTTGAGACGGCGCGGGCGCTGCACCTGCTGCAGGTGCTGATCGGCGCGGTCGACTGTCCGGGCGGCTTTCGGTTCGAGCCGCCTTATCCGAAGCCGGTCGAAGCGCATCCGACGCCGCATGGCCGGGCCGAGCATTTCGGTTCCAACAAGCCGCTGTCAGGTCCGCATCTCGGCTTTCCCCGTGGTCCGGAAGACCTGTTGGTCGACCCGGAAGGCAAGCCGCTACGCATCGACAAGGCGTTTTCCTGGGATGCGCCGCTCGCGGTGCACGGCATGATGCATATGGTCATCGCCAACGCGCATGCCGGCGACCCATATCCGATCGACGTGCTGTTTCTCTACATGGCGAACATGGCTTGGAATTCGTCCATGAACACCTCTGCCGTCATCAAGATGCTGGAGGACAGGGACGATGAGACCGGCGAATACCGCATTCCAAAAATCATCTACTCGGACGCCTATCAGTCGGAGATGGTCGCCTATGCCGATCTCGTTCTGCCTGACACGACCTATCTGGAACGGCACGATTGCATCTCCTTGCTCGACCGGCCGATCTCCGAGCCGGACGCCATACAGGACGCCATTCGCTGGCCGGTCCTAGAACCCGACCGTGACGTGCGCGGTTTCCAATCCGTGCTGATCGACCTTGGCAGTCGTCTGGCGCTGCCGGCTTTCACCGACAGCCGCGGCAAAGCGGTCTATGCCGATTATGCGGACTACATCGTGCGCCATGAGCGGCGGCCAGGCATCGGTCCCCTGGCGGGCTTTCGCGGCGCGAACGGCGATCGGGTGGGGCGCGGCGCAGCCAATCGCGACCAGCTAAAGCGGTACATCGAGAACGGCTCGTTCTTCACTGCGCACATTCCGCTGGAAGCGCAGTTCTTCAAATTCGCCAACCGCGCCTATCAGGACTTCGCCGTGCGCATGGGCTTCTTCGATACGCCCCAGCCGGTGACACTCCAGCTCTATCAGGAAACCTTGCAGAAGTTCCGGCTGGCGGCGGAAGGCGTGCGCGAACCCGTCGCACCGGAAACGCACAGGCAGCGTATTCTCGCCGCGTTCCACCCACTGCCGGAATGGTACGCGCCATTCGGTGAACTTGCCGCCGAAACCAAAGACTTTCCCTATCACGCCATAACCCAGCGCCCGGCGGCGATGTATCATTCCTGGGGGTCGATGAACGCCTGGCTTCGGCAAATCCATACGCGTAACGTGCTCTATGTGGCCGGACAGATATGCGATGCGGAAGGCTTGCGCGACGGCGATTGGGTTTGGCTGATCTCCGATCATGGACGCATCAAGGTCGAGATAGCGCGCAGCGACGCGGTCAATCGCGATACGATCTGGACCTGGAACGCTATCGGCAAACGGGCAGGGGCCTGGGGCCTCGCCCGCGATGTCCCGGAAGCAAGGCGCGGTTTCCTGATGAACCACCTCATCAACGAACTGCTGCCGCCGAAGGGCGATGGCATGCGCTGGTCGAATTCCGATCCGGTGACCGGGCAGGCGGCGTGGTATGATTTGCGGGTGCGTATCGAGAAAGCCCCGCGGGGGGAGGTCAGCGAGCCGCAGTTTGCGCCGATGTCGCGACCGGCGGACAATCCCGAGGCGCCCGCGGAACTGCGCTATGGGCAGGAGTGGGCACGGTGACCAGCCTTCCGCGCCAGCGATCCTCGCAGAAGCTCGGCCTCGTGATAGATCTTGATGTCTGCGTCGGCTGCCATGCTTGCGTCGTCAGTTGCAAGGAGTGGAACACCGGCGGATATGGCGCGGCGCTTTCGGACCAAAATCCTTACGGTGCAGAGGTTTCCGGCGCTTGGCTCAACCGGGTTCACACCTTCGAAGTCGTGCCGGACGGCGGCGAGATCGTCGGTGAAGCAGGCCAGGCGCGCATCGTCCATTTCCCGAAGTCGTGCCTGCATTGCGAGGATGCACCCTGCGTCACCGTCTGCCCCACCGGTGCGTCGTACAAGCGTTCGGCCGATGGCATCGTGCTGGTGGATGAAGACAAATGCATCGGCTGTGGGCTGTGCGCCTGGGCGTGCCCCTATGGCGCGCGCGAAATGGATCTGGCCGCAGGCGTGATGAAGAAGTGCACGCTGTGCGTCGACCGCATCTACAACGAGACATTCGAAGAAGTTGACCGTATCCCTTCCTGCGTGCGCACCTGCCCCGCCAATGCACGCCATTTCGGCGATCTTGGCGATCCTGGTTCGTCGGTATCGATCCTGGTGGCGGAGCGCGGTGGCATGGACCTAATGCCGGAACAGGAGACCCGGCCGGTGAACAAATATCTGCCTCCGCGTCCGCGCAAGGCACTGGCGGATATCGCGGTACCGCTGGCGGAAAATACCGAAGGCGCGAAGGGCTTTTTTGCCTGGCTCGACGGTGTGTTGGAGCGGATTTGAGAATGGTTTTCTCGGTGTGCTTTGAGGCGACGTCGTATCGCTCACATCTGAAGCGACACCCCTGCGCCCTCCTCGGCAGGGCAGAGGGGGATCGCCTCAAGTCTTTGTACCGTAGGCCGTCTGCCTGATGCATCCCGCACCCTCGATAATTATCTTCACCGTCTTCTCCGGGCTTGGCTACGGACTGGCTGCGGCGCTCGGGCTGAACCTGCTGGACCCGACCGCGACGGCAACCAAAGCCGCGCATATGCTAGCGATCGGGCTCATCGGCGCCGGCCTGCTGTCTTCGACGCTGCATCTTGGCAATCCGCAACGCGCCTGGCGAGCGCTGTCGCAATGGCGTTCCAGTTGGTTGTCGCGTGAAGGGGTGTTGGCGTTGCTCACCTTCGTCCCGATCGCTTGTGCCGCCTGGGCCTGCATCATGAATGGCCGCTACATCCTCCTGGCGGGAGTGCCTGGGGCTGTGCTGGCCGCGCTGACCGTCTACTGCACATCCATGATCTATGCCTCGCTGAGGTCGGTCGATGCCTGGTATACGCCGCTCACCAGCTTTTGCTATTTGCTGTTCTCCGCTGCGGGCGGGCTGCTCGCGGCGAGCTTTTTCGCCATCACTTCTGGCTCCAGCAATGCTGCCTCGCTGGCTTTGCTCGCCGCAGTGGCAAACTTTGCCGCATGGAGCGCAAAATGGCGCTGGCGGCAACGCCTCAAGGCGACGCCTCCACGATCCTCCGCTGAAACCGCAACAGGCCTCGGTCACCTGGGCGCAGTTCGGTTGCTTGAGCGGCCGCATATGACGGAAAATTACCTGACCCATGAAATGGGCTTCAGGATTGCTCGAAAGCACGCCGACAAGCTTTTCGGCCTGGCGCTGGTCTTCGGCGGGCTGATGCCCAGTCTGCTGGTCGCGCTCGCCTCGGCTATCTTCTCAGCCATACCGTTGACGTCAGCGTTCCTGGCGCTGCTGGCAACCGTCGGTTATCTCGTGGGGATGCTTGTCGAGCGCTGGCTGTTCTTCGCCGAGGCACGCCATGCGGTAATGAGCTATTACGGCTCGTAGCCGCTATCCGGCCTTGTTGCGAGAGCGGCCTTCGCCTTTTCCTTGCGGCGCTTTTCGCTCGTGTCACCGAACTTGCGGATGGCACGCCGGAGTGAGCCCAAACGGGGGCTGGATGCAGCAGTCGACTGCGGTCCCCACGGCGTCCACAGCATGCAATTGCCGCTGGATGAAGCATTCAAGAGTTGGTCGACCATGGCAAAACCTCCGACTCGATCATGTGCCGGTAACGCGAATATATCAAGCTGTAAGTAAGTGGCACAAGCGTGAACCGCTGATGACAGTTTCGTGAGATCGGGAGCTATCAGGCGCTGAGCGAGGGCCTGTGGCTGCGCGATCCGCCAGTCAGCTTCCAGCGTTTGTGGAACCACATCCATTGCGCCGGATCTTCCCGGATCCATCGCTCCACGATGTCGTTGAGTAACTGAGTGGTTCTGGCAATGTCAACGCGCCCGTCCGCGGTGCGCGGCAAGTCCAGCTTCTCCTCCATGCACAGGCGGAAGCGCGTATTCGGCAGCCTGATGCAGCGCGTGGGATAAACATCGCATTCAAAATTTCGCGCCAGCTTGGCCAGCAACGGGCTGGTCTCGCAAGGGCGATCGAAAAAGGTCGTGGGCACGCCGTTGGAGAATTTCTGGTCGACCAGCACCCCGATATTGCCGCCCGCGTCGAGAATGCGCGAGAGCTGCAGCGCGGCACCTGAGCGCGAGGCAAGAAGGCCGCCCATGGCGCCGGTGCGCGTGCGATAGATGTAATCGGCGATGTAGCGATTGTTCGGCGGGCGGAACATGGAGGTGACCGGCATCCCGAAAGCCATGCCGGCGACCGGCAGAAGCTCGAAGTTTCCAAGATGGCCGGTGAAGATGATGTGCGGTCCGGATTCCGACGCGATGCGCAGGAAATAGGGTTCGCCGTCAACTTCGATGCGCTCGCCATGTTTGGTTTTCGGGTCGAAATCGAAAATCTGGTCAAGAAAGAGGTATTCCCCGGCCAACCGAGCCATGTGTCCCCACATGTCGGAGGCGATCTGCTGGATCTCGGCCTCGGATTTCTCCGGAAATGCTTCCCGAAGATTGTCGAGTGCGACGCGGTGACGGCCAAACAGCGGGCCAAAGCGGCGGGCGAACCGGTCGGCAAAATTGAGCGCGCTGTCGACCGGCACAAGCCGCAGGACGCGCATGATCAGCAGCGCGGATTGGCCGATCAGCCATTCGCTCACCGCCCCCGGTATGCGGCGCGCGCGCGCGATGATCTGACGCGCGAAGCTCATGAGGCTACGCGGCTATCGGGGTGGATCGTCGATGCAGCTTGGCAAAGCCCTGTCACGACACGGACCTAGCCGACGCGCAGGATGATCTTGCCGAAGACGTCGCGGCCTTCCATTCGCTTCAGCGCCGTATCGATGCCTTCGAAGTCGACTTCGGTATCGATGACCGGCTTGACGATTCCCGCGGCCATCTTCTGCATGGCGTCCGCCATGTTCTCCATCCTGCAGCCGAACGAGCCGAACAGCTTCAGCTGCTGCTGGAAAAGCTGCATCAGGTTCATCTGCGTCGAAACGCCTGACGTCGAGCCGCAGGTCACCAGGCGCCCGCCCCGGCGGAGCGACAGCATGGATCCCGCCCATGTGTCCGCGCCGACATGTTCGAACACGACATCGACGCCGCGCTTCTTTGTCAGCTTACGCACGACGCCCTCGAACCGGTCTTCGCGATAGTTGATCACGTGATCCGCGCCGAGTTCCTTGGCTTTGGCGATTTTGTCGTCGGAGCCGACGGTGGTGATGACGATGCATCCCATGCGCTTGGCAAGCTGGATTGCCGCCGAGCCGATGCCGGAGCCGCCGGCATGGACCAGGATGGTCTCGCCGGGTTCCAGCTTCGCATTGTCGAACAGCATGTGCTCCACGGTGCCGAAGGTGACCGGGGCGACCGCCGCGCCGATGGCGTCTACGCCGGGCGGAGCAGGGACCAGCAGGCGCGCCGGCAGGTTTATCTTTTCCTGCGCGAAGCCATCCAGGTGGAAGCCATGCACGCCGGAGACGTGTTCGCACAGATTGTCGCGCTTCTCGCGGCAGGCACGGCAGAGACCGCAGGTGCGCGCACCATAGATCGAGACGAGTTGACCAGGGTCGAGACCGGCGACACCAGTGCCGACCGCCTCGACCACGCCGGAAGCTTCAGCGCCGATCACCAGCGGCAGCTTGCGCTTGGCGAAGGCCATGCCGCGCCAGCCCCATACGTCGATGTGGTTCAGCGCCACCGCCTTGATTGCGAGCGTCACCTCGCCATGTGCGGGCGGAGGAGGGGGAGGCAGGTCGACGGTTTCAAGGCGACGGTCTTCGATCAGCTGCAAGGCGCGCATCAGCGGGGCTCCCGCGCCATGACAAGACAGGTATTTTGACCGCCGAAGCCGAAGGAATTGGACAACACGGTGGCGACATCGGCGGAGCGCTTCACATTCGGCACCACATCCATATCGATGGCGGGATCCGGATGGTCGTAGTTGATCGTCGGCGGGATGACGCCGTCGCGAATCGTCAGCAGCGAAAAGGCTGCCTCGATGGCGCCGGCGGCCGACAGGGTGTGGCCGATCATCGACTTGTTCGATGAGACGGGAATCTTGCGCATCCGCTCGCCGAAGACGGTCGACAGCGACAAATGCTCCATCTTGTCGTTCTCAGGCGTCGAGGTGCCATGCGCGTTCACATAGGAAATTCCGTCCTCGTCAAGGCCGGCGTCCGCAAGAGCGGCGCGCACGGCGGCAATGGCCGGCGATCCGTCCGGCTTGGAACGCGTCCGGTGAAAATCGTCGGCACGCTCGCCGCACCCTTGGAGTATGCCGAGAATGGTCGCGCCGCGCGCAACCGCACTCTCCAGCGATTCCAGGACCAGCGCCGCCGATCCCTCAGCCAGCACGAAGCCGTCGCGGTCCTTGGAGAAAGGCTTGGAGGCCTTCTCCGGATCGCCATTGTTGGTCGATAAAGCGGACAGCAGCGAGAAGCGTATCAAGGCTTCGGCGGTTGCCGAACCGTCGGCGCCGATCGATAGTGCGCGATCGGCTTCGCCACGGCGGATGGCCTCGACGCCAAGCTGGATCGCCGTCGCGCCGGATGCGCAAGCGGTCGACAGCGTGATCGGCAGACCGCGGGTTCCGAATTTCTCGGCCAACCGGTCGGCGATGGAGCCGAATTGCGCGGTTTCGAACACGTCGAGCGTCGGCAGCGACCTCGCGGCCTGAGCGATTCGCGCAGCGGCGTTTTCACCCTTGCCATCGTGGTAAAGGCTCATACGGTCCCGCCAATCGAGCTCGACCGGTGGAGAGGCGAGGTAGAGCGGTCCGCCAAAATCGTCGAGGCTGAGACCGGATTCGCCGATCGCCTCGACTGCGGCGGTGTCGGCCAGTTCAAAGGTTAGCGGGCTGGCGCCCTGGCTGCTGGACGTCAGGAAATCCACCATGCCGCTGATCTGCGTGTTCAGATGATCGACCGGAAAGCGGGTGATCTTGCGAATACCGGAACGCCCGGAGGTCAGCGCCTCCCAATTATCCTGTTTGCCGACGCCTAGCGACGTCACCATGCCGATGCCGGTTACGGCGACCAGCGGCCTGCCCAGATGATCGGTGTAGCTACTCATTGTCTCGGCCTCGCTAGGCGGCGCGCGACAGCAGCGCGGCGCCTTCGAAAACATGGTATCCGATGGCCGTGGCAAGGGCCTGTTCCGGCGCGCCGGCGTAAGCCTTTTCCACGGCGCTGTCGAATGCCGGATAGCCGGAGCCGCGTTGCACCGCCATGGCGGCAAGCGCGACGGCAAAGGGGAACTGCGCTTCCTTCAAATGGCCGGTTCGCGACCCAAACCCGCGCACGGCGATGCCGGAAAGGGACTCAAGCGCTGCCTTCTCGGCGGCGGTTGCGGCGTGGGCGCCGGACGCGCCCGACAACGCCAGCAGTTGACCGGACGGCAGGTTTGCGCCTTCCAGCAGCTTGGCAATGCCTGCCTCGAGGTGTGTCTTGGACCTCTTGATGCGGTCCGAGACAATCGAATCGATCTTCGCATAGCCAGCTCGGCCACGCTTTTCCGCATGATCGCGGGATTCCAGCACCAGAAAGGCGCCGCCAGAGCCTGTGACCACGCCGCCGCCTTCGCTCGCAGCGCGTTGCCACACCGGCTTCCACGGTCCGCGATGCAAGAAGCCGCCCAGTTCATAGCCGAGAAGCATGTCGGAATGTTCGGTTTGAAACGATCCGCCGACCAGAACATGGTTCGACTGACCCGATCGGATGCGCGCCGCTGCCGTCTCGACGGCGGCGACGCCGGCCCCTTCCTCGCCCATGAAGGTGCGCGATGAACCGGTCACCTTGTGGACAATGGAAATGTTGCCGGCAAGCAGGTTGGACAACTGCGCAAGAAAAAGGGTGGGGCGGAGATCGGTGGTCAGTTTTTCATTCAGCAGCACTTCGCGGTCGTTGCGGGCGGTGGAGGCGGCAAGGATATCGGCATCCACCGCTTCGTCTCGCTCACCGCCGCCAGCTGCCACGACCATGTCCATCGAGGCGCAAAGCGCTTCATCGCCCTTGATTCCGGCATCGTCCAGCGCCAGGCCGGCGCAATAGGTGCCGAGCCGCTGCCACGTCTCCATCTGCCGCTGATCGCCTCGCTTGGCGATCTGGAGGTTCCAATCCATCGCGGGCAGGGGATGCACGGTGTAGGGTGCGAACCGCTCGCTATCGACGATCGGTTCGGCGTTTTCTGAAGTTAGCGCGGCCCAATGCGTGTCCGGACCTTCGCCAAGACAGGAAACCAGTCCAATGCCGGTGATAACGACGTCACGTGCGCTCATGGCCGGGCGTATTGGGCGAGCCTGCCGTGCCAGTCAAGTGCGCGAGGTGATTACACCGCGTTCTTGGCGGCAACGAGCCCGTCAATCTTGGCCACGAGGTTCTTCATGACGAAGTACTCTTCGGTTGAAGCCTTGCCGTCATTGACGTCCTGCGTCCACTTTTCGAGCGGCACCTTGATGCCAAATTCCTTGTCGATGGCAAACACAATGTCGAGGAAGTCTAGGCTGTCGATGCCGAGATCGTCGATCGTGTGAGAATCGGGAGTAATCTTGTCGATGTCGATCTCGCTGGTGTCGGCAATGATCTTTGCCACCTTCTCAAATGTTGTAGCCACTTTTTCTTCCTTATCTACAATGGGCGGCAGCACCGCCAAATCTGCTCGGCTGGCTCTCTAATCGGTTTTGACACAAAGAAAAAGGGGCGTGGCCGATGTAACCGCGTTCTGGGAGCCATGACGGCGGCCCGCGCGACGTGGCGTCATCACGGATTTTATCTCTTTGTCATTGTCATGTTACGGCGACGGCGTCTAATATGACTTCGGTCGCACGGCACGCGCCGACTCGATTTTGCATACCCGCGACCGAACATCCAAGGGCATTGGGGGAAACTGATCGACGTTTGGTCGCGAGGGAGTACAAAAATGCACGACAAGCTGTTTTCCGCACCGGTTGCGGTTCGACTTGGTGAGGGCGTTGACCTTCAGATTGCGTCGCTTTCCGATATGGAACGGTTTCTTGGGACATGGCCGCAGCATCGTCGCGGCAGGCTTTACGGACTCGCGGTTAAGGCATGTGAGGCAGCCGTCTTAGGCTACATCACCATGGATCAGGCAAGGCGAACCTTGGTGACATTCGCCGAAGCCATCGGATCCCTGCGCGCCGAGATGGAGCCTCCGGCCGCCGGTCGAGCAGTCGCGCGCGGCTATGGCGGGTTTGCCGCCTGATTCTCATTCTGACTGAGCAGTCTGTGCGCGGATTGACCCGCGCGGATACGTCCTCATGTCAGGAGGTGCGCCAGCAGCGCGCGCAATTGGGCAGGTTTCACCGGCTTGTGCATCAGCTCGATGCCTTGTGCGGCCGCCGTCGCGGGAATTTCCACCAAGGGATCCGCCGTTACCACCAAGGCCGGAATATCGCGTCCAAGATGGGCGCGCACTTCGATGACTGTCGCGGAACCCAGGTCCCCATCGTCCAGATGCTGGTCGGCGATGACAATGTCGGGGGTCCAGTCGGTATCGCCGAGTTCGTCGATGGCTTCCTTGGTCGTCGCCGCGACACGGACCGTGCATTGCCAGCGCTGGAGCAGTGAACGCATGCTTTCCATGACGTTGAGGTCGTTCTCCACCAGCAGCACCTTGGCGCCAAACAGGCCATAGCCGCGAGGCGTCTCGGGTTCGCTGGCCGGCGAGGGTGGCCTCGACATAAGGAAACTACCTGCCGGCATGTCGACGCGAAAAACCGTTCCTTTGCCAACCCTTGAAACCAGGGAAACATCATAGCCCAGCGTGTCGGCCATTCGTCGCACGATCGCCAGGCCGAGGCCCAAGCCTGCGCCTGACAGCGCCGGTTCGCTTACCGCCGCGCCGCGGTGGAACTCCTCGAAGACCTTCTCCGTCTGGTCGGCGGGGATGCCGCTGCCGGTGTCCCAGACTTCGATGCGGGCAACATCCCGCCGCCGGCGCACCGAAACCAGCACGCCGCCATGTGGTGTGTAGCGAATGGCGTTCGAGATGATGTTCTGCAGGACTCGGCGCAGCAGCGTGCGGTCGCTGATGAGCGAGAATTGTGTCGGCCTGAACCGCAGCCGCAGGCCTTTCTTGTCGGCGATCGGCTGGAAATCGGAGCGAAGAGACTGAAACATCTGTTCCAGCGAGACTTCCACCGGCTCCGGTTTCACAACGCCCGCGTCGAGCTTGGATATATCCAGCAGCGTGCGCAGCAATTCGCTCATGGTATCGAGCGAGCGCTCGACCTGCCTCACGAGCAATGTGCCTTCCTTCGTCGTTTGCAGGTCAGCGAGGGCCGACACCGAAAGATGCGCAGCGTTCAGGGGCTGAAGGACATCGTGGCTCGCCGCCGCCAAAAACCGCGTCTTTGAGATGTTCGCTTGCTCCGCGGACTCCTTGGCGGCCACCAGATCGATGTTCGTCTGCTCAAGCCGGCGCAAGGTGGCATTCAGTTCCTCCGTGCGGCTCTTGATGCGGTTTTCGAGGTTGATCGCGGTCTGGAAAAGGGAAAAGGCGTTCCCCTGCTGATCCATCGAGCGCTCGACGCGGCCGATGAGGGCCGCATTGATTTTCTTCAGCCGCTCGATCTCATCGACGTCGTGAACCGGCATCACTACTCCGCGGCCACCGGATGGGTCTTTCCGAAGGCGATGCCGGTGAATGTCTGGTTCAGGTGCATGGACTGATACTGCTCGCCATAGGTGCCGAAGCCGATGACGTGGTTCTTCTCATAAACCTCCGAGAGTCCGCGCACCACCTGCCGGTTCACCGCGTCGAGCCGGCGCAGGACGCAGTCGAAGCCCAGGATCACATCGGTGCCGCCAAGCTTCCGATCGACATCCTGCAAGGCTTTGTCGGTTGCCTCGACCATGTCGACGGCGCGCGCGATGGACAGAACGATGCCGTCATCGATGGCGCAGAAATAAGACATCGATCCGTCGTCATTGCATTTCTGAATGGACCGGCAGAAGTGCTCGCCGCCGACCCGCACGATCGTGGGGTAGGACGCGAAAGAAAACGAGTTGAGGTCCTTTGGCAGGAGCCCGACAGCCGACGCATATTCCTCGCCGGCATTTCTCGCGTTGAACTCGTGAACGACCCGGTGGTCCGGATCCGAGGAGGTCACGACGAGCTTGTTGTCGGTGGGGATGAAATTGTCCGTCTTGAAGACGTGGAAAGGGATATCAGTCGCAAACAGGATGATGATGGCGGCGTCGCTGCTGACCTCGCCATCGGCGATCAACGCGGTCGACTTGAACTGCATATCGTCGCCTGCCGAGCCGCCGATCAGGGGAATATCGTCCAACTGCCAATGGATGGCCGACGTTACCGCCTCCTCGGCGTAGGACAGCCCGTCGATGAGGCACACCGCAAAGACCTTGCCGCTGCCTGATTCGCCACGCCGCCGGGCCAGCGAGTGCTTGAGCGCTTCGACTTCTCCCGAAATCGCATAGATGCCGGATGTCGAAATCTCGCGCACCATCGTGCAGGCGGCGGTGAAGTTTTCCCGTGGGAAGAGCAGGCACATGGCCTGATTGTCCTGCAAGCCTCTCGGCGTAATTTCACCTGCTGTTGAGCATGCCGCGTAGCGGAGCCGGGGCAATCGTCGCTTGAGCGCGTCGCGCAACGCGGTGGCGCTCATCAGCGCCTGGGAGAAAAAGAAAAGCGCAAAGCTGGCGCCGACGGAAACAGCCTCGGCGTCGACTGCCGCGACGAACGCGTCGACGTCAGCCGCGTCGGTGCTGACCGCTGTAAGGCCGCACGCGTAGCTTGTCCGCGAACAGACCAGCCGACTCCCTCCCTGCCTCCGCGCCCGGCGCGTTACCGCTGCCACCACGCATTGGCTCATATTCACTTGGCCGGGGAGATTGGCAATGGGCGGTGCGGCAAAATTTTGACCGAAAGTACAATAGGCTCTTCACGGAGGCAGCGGCATGGTCACGAAAAAAGATAGGGGAATGAGCGCTTCCATCGCGCCGAATTTGTACTATCAATTCCACACGACCAGTTTTCGGTTCGTCTGTACCTAGGGGATACCAAGGGAGGTGACATGTCTGAAGTTTCCATGACTGTTAATGGCCGCAAGGTCACCGGCAATGTGGAGGGCCGAACGCTTCTCGTGCATTTTCTGCGCGAGAGCCTGGGCCTCACCGGCACGCATGTCGGTTGCGATACCTCCCAGTGCGGCGCTTGCGTCGTTCACGTCGACGGCAAGGCCGTGAAGTCTTGCACGCTGCTGACAGCCCAAGCCGATGGCTCGACCGTCACGACCATCGAAGGCCTCGCGAACGGCGCGGATCTGCATCCGGTCCAGGCTGCTTTCAAGGAATATCACGGCCTGCAGTGCGGCTTCTGCACCCCTGGCATGATCATGGCCGCGGACGACATGATCCGCCGCCATCCCGGCGGGCTTGATGAAGCCACCGTGCGCAGCGAACTCGAGGGCAATATCTGCCGATGCACAGGCTACCACAATATTGTTCAGGCGATCCTCGCGGCGTCGAAGACGATGTCCAAGGGCAAGGCCAAAGCCAAGGCGGCCTGAAGAGAACGACAAGCATACGGGCCAAGGCGATCCGCGAAAGATGTTCGCGTCGCCTGGTAGGAGGGCCATTCAGGACCGATCCGCCTGCCACCCGACCACCCACTATTCTTACGGTTCTGGAGGGAACTCTGATGGGAATGGAAGGCATCGGCGCACGCGTTGCGCGCAAGGAAGACAAGAGATTCATCACCGGTGCCGGCCGCTATGTGGACGACATGGTGGTGCCAGGCATGAAGCACGCCGTGTTCGTACGCAGCCCGCATGCCCACGCCCAGATCAAGAAGATCGATACCAAAGCGGCCCTGGCGATGCCTGGCGTCATCGGCGTGCTGACCGGCAAGGAGTTGAAGGCGGACGGGATCGGCAATCTGATCTGTGGCTGGATGATCCATTCCAAAGACGGCACTCCGATGAAGATGGGCGCCTGGTCGCCCTTGGCTTTCGACAAGGTCCGCTATGTCGGCGATGCCGTGGTCGTTGTGGTGGCCGATACGAAGGGCCAGGCGCGCGATGCCGCCGAGGCGGTGGACATCACCTACAAGGAGCTGAAAGCGGTGGTCAGCGGCGCCGATGCGACAAACAAGGGCGTGCCGCAACTCCATCCGGAGGCGGAGAACAATCTGATTTTCGACTGGGGCCTCGGCGATGAGAAAGCAGCGGATGCTGCTCTCGCCTCGGCGGCGCATGTCACCACGATGAACATCGTCAACAATCGGCTCGTTCCAAACGCGATGGAGCCGCGCGCAGCGCTCGGCTACTACGACAAGGCCGAGGATCACTATACCTGCTGGACGACATCGCAGAATCCGCATGTCGCCCGTCTTGTGATGAGCGCCTTCTACAACGTCGCGCCGGAAAACAAGCTACGTGTCATCGCTCCGGATGTTGGCGGCGGTTTTGGCTCGAAAATCTACATCTATCCGGAAGAAATCGTGTGCCTCTGGGCATCGAAGAAGACGGGCGTGCCGGTAAAGTGGGTCGCCGATCGTACGGAAAGCTTCCTGACCGATGCGCACGGCCGCGACCATCACACCACGGTGAAGATGGGCTTCGACAAGGACAATAAGATCGTCGGCCTGAAGGTCGATACGATCGCCAATCTCGGCGCTTACATGTCGCTGTTTTCCTCGGCGACGCCGACATATCTCTACGCCACGCTGCTTTCCGGCCAGTACGACATCGCGGCCATCTACGGAAACGTGCGGGCGGTCTACACCAACACCGCGCCTGTCGACGCTTATCGCGGGGCGGGGCGGCCGGAGGCGACCTATGTGCTGGAGCGGACGATGGAGACTGCCGCGCGCGAGCTTGGCGTTTCTCCCGCCGAACTGCGGCGCAAGAACTTCGTCAAGTCCTTCCCGCATCAAACGCCTGTCATCATGTGTTACGACGCGGGCGATTTCGGCGCGTCGCTCGATGCGGCGATGAAGGCCATCGACTATGCGGGTTTTGCCAAGCGCAAAGCCGCGTCGGCGAAAAACGGCAAGCTGCGCGGTATCGGCATGAGCACCTACATCGAGGCCTGCGGCATTGCACCATCGGCGGCAGTGGGTTCGCTCGGCGCCGGTGTTGGACTATGGGAATCGGCGGAAGTCCGGGTCAATGCGGTCGGCACCATCGAGGTGCTGACCGGATCGCATAGCCACGGGCAGGGCCACGAAACGACCTTCGCGCAGCTGGTCAATCAGCGTTTGGGTGTACCGATCGACAGCGTGTCCATCGTGCACGGCGACACCGACAAGGTGCAGATGGGCATGGGAACATACGGCTCGCGCTCCGGCGCGGTCGGCATGTCGGCGATCGTCAAGGCCCTCGAGAAGGTCGAGGCCAAGGCAAAGAAGATCGCTGCCCATCTGCTCGAAGCCGATGAGAGCGACATCGTCATTGAAAACGGCGCGCTGAAGGTTGCCGGCACCGACAAGAACGTGCCGTGGTTCCAGATGGCCCTGGCCGCCTATACCGCGCACAATCTGCCGGCGGGAATGGAGCCCGGTCTCAAGGAGACGGCGTTCTACGACCCGGCCAACTTCACCTTCCCGGCAGGGTGCTACATCTGCGAGGTCGAGGTGGATCCCGAAACCGGCATGACGGATATCCTGCGCTTCGTGGCGGCTGACGATTTCGGCAACATCATCAACCCGATGATCGTCGAGGGTCAGGTGCATGGCGGCTTGGCGCAAGGGGTAGGGCAGGCCTTCCTCGAGGGCTGCCACTATGACGCGACAGGCCAGTTGCTCACCGCGAGCTTCATGGACTACTGCATGCCGCGCGCGGATGACCTGCCGTCCTTCGAGGTGTCGCACCAATGCACACCGACGCCGTCGAATCCGCTTGGCATGAAAGGCTGTGGCGAGGCCGGAGCCATCGGGTCGCCGCCAGCGGTCATCAACGCAATTACGGATGCGATCGGCAACAACGATCTGTCGATGCCGGCGACGCCGCAGAAGGTGTGGGCTGCAGTCCACGCAACGAAGAACTAGGCGCGAGAGAGGAGACACCGCGATGTACCCAGTCAATTACCACCGCGCCAAGTCGGTTGCCGAGGCAGTGAAACTCGCAAAAGGTGAGGCGAAATACATATCCGGCGGCATGACGCTGATTCCCGCCATGAAGACGCGGCTCGCCGCGCCTTCCGACGTCATCGACCTTAGCCATATCAATGAGTTGAAAGGCGTGAAGGTGTCCGGCAAGACAGTCACCATCGGCGCGGCCACAACGCATTTCAACGTTGCCCATGACGAAAAGCTGGCTAAGGTCTGCCCCGCTATCACGCATCTGGCGGGCGAAATCGGCGATCCGCACGTTCGCTACTGCGGCACGATCGGCGGCTCTATCGCCAACAATGATCCGGCGGCTGATTATCCTGCCGCCCTGCTGGCGCTTGATGCCACCATCGTCACCAACAAGCGTTCGATCCCGGCGGCGAAATTCTTCAAGGGACTTTTCGAGACATCGCTGAAGGACGGCGAAATCGTGACTGCCGTAACCTTTACGGCGCCCGCCAAGGCCGGATACGCCAAATTTCGCAACCCGGCCTCGCGCTATGCGATGACCGGTGTCTTCGTCGCCAAGACGAAGGATGGCGTGCGGGCCGCGGTCACCGGCGCCGGCGACGACGGAGTTTTCCGGTCGAAGGAAGTCGAAGCGGCCCTTGCCAAGAAATTTGAGGCGTCCGCGCTCGATGGCGTCAAGGTTTCCGCCCAGAATCTGATGACCGACCTCCACGCCGGGGCCGATTATCGCGCCAACCTGATCGCGGTGATGGCAAAGCGGGCAGTGGCCCAGGCGAACGGTTGATCCGTTTACACCACACTCCTGACTGAATGGGATGGCGGGGCTTCGGCCCCGCCTTTTCTTTGTGGACCGGCGCGCTTGCGGACCCTTGCTAAAGGCGTCTGTCAGCGTCAGGCTGGCCGCGTTGGCGGCGCCGAGGGACGCGATAGCGAGGAGCACGTCATGCCGGAGTTCAGAGCACCTGGAGTTTATATCGAGGAGATTGCGGGCCCCCAGGGCATCACCGGGGTCGAAACCAGCACGGCTGCCTTTCTGGGCGAAGCCGAACGCGGTGTGTGCCTGCCGCAGCGGATCACGAGTGCTGCGGAGTTTTCGCGCCTCTACGGACGCCGTGTGGCAGGAAGCCATTTGGCAGATGCCGTGAACGGCTTCTTCCTGAATGGCGGACGCCAGCTTGTCATTTGCCGGATTGCCGGCCGGACGTCACAGACGGCGCACCTGCGGCTGGGTGCCTATCTGATGGAGGCCAACGGGCCGGGCGAGTGGGGCAACCGCCTGTGGGTGAGGCTGGAAAGGATCGCCGACACGTTCCGTCTCAGAATCGCACTGCTTCCGCCCCAAGCCACCGACAGCCCGCTTGCCGATCCTTTCGACAACTTGCGGCCCGTGCCCGCCTTCGAGATGCTTGAAGAGTTCACCGATATCGCGCCATCTGGCGAAGGCGGCGACAGTTTCGAAGACCGTTTGATGGCTTCGAGCCTGGTGGTCGTGAGCAGGGTTCCTGGTGCCGTTGACGGTTTGCCGCAATTTCTGTCCGCTCCGCTCAGGGCGGGGACCACAGTGCCGGCTGCCTCCGCTGACTTCGAGGGCGACGCCAAATCAGGACTAATCGCGTTGCGGGACGGCGATTTTGACGACGTGGCGCTTCTCCACGCACCCTATCCCTCACGCGACGCAATCGAGGTAGCGCGCGTGCTGATCGCCGATTGCGAGCGTAGCAAGACGCGTTTTGCTGTGATCGATTCGCCGCCGGAGATCCCGTTAATTCGCGAATACGACCCGCGGATCGATGTCGCCGACACCGGCTATGCGGCCTTCTATTATCCCTGGATCGAGGTCGCCGATGACGCCGCCGGCGCGACAAGAACGATACCGCCGGGCGGCTATGTCCTTGGCGTATATGCCCGGACGGACGCGCAGGAGGGGGTGTTCCGTTCACCGGTAGATACGGTTGTTGGCGCGGTACGCCTCTCAGCGAACATCAATGACGGGCTTCAAGGCATCCTCAATCCGGTCGGTATCAATGCCATCCGAGCATTCCAGGGCCTTGGTATACGGGTTTGGGGCGCGCGGA
>Ga0190271_10000300_pt1 | contig 24371 bp, 16 predicted proteins | sample Popmic356T_FD_133747 | JGI IMG/M metagenome (GOLD analysis project Ga0190271, IMG submission 133747) | Populus adjacent soil microbial communities from riparian zone of Weber River, Utah, USA - 356 T | ecosystem: Environmental > Terrestrial > Soil > Riparian zone | place: USA: Utah | collected...
CTTGAAACAGCACGAACGCCGTGCGGTGTTTGGGGTCGAGGCGGTCGAGGTGTTCGTACAAGACCCTGAGCCGGGCGCGCGCTTCGGCCTCGTGGCCGGGTCGCGAGCTGGCGGCCGCCGAGAGTCCACCATCGATCAGCTCGAAGGCCACGCGCCGACGCTGGGCCGGGTGCTTGAGGTGATGAAGCGCACAGCGCACCGCGATGCGCGTCAGCCAGGTGCGCACCGAGGCCTCGCCGCGAAAAGCAGGGAACGCGCGGATCGCGTGCTCGAGCGAGATCTGCAGCAGGTCCTCGAGCTCGCTGTTCGGGCCCGCGACGCGAAACAAAACGCGCTCGAGATACGGGGCCTCGCGGCGAAACACCAGCTCGAGCGCCGGTCGCTCACCGCGCCGGCAGGCCTCGATCAACGCGGGTGCGTAGCTCTGGCCTTCGCTGACGATCGCCGGGTCCGTGCTCATACTGGCAAATCATTGTGGCGAGCGGGCCTCCCGCGGTTGAAAGCTTTTTTTTCAACCTTCGGGCACAATCGGACCACTGTCGTGCGAGTGCTCGTGCTTTCGGCTCTGGGTTGGTTGTTCGTCGGTGCGGTGGTCGGCGCGGCAAGCTCGGCGTACGCACGCGATATCGTGGTGCTGCTCGAGGCAGAGGCACTGCGACCCGACCTGTGCGTCGCGCTGCGCATTCAGCTCACCGACGTGGCCGATGTTCGCTGTCGCACCGAGCCCAAGCGCGTCGACCTCGCGAGCCGCGTGGCCGCTGCCGCGGACCTGGTGGAGAGCGAGCCGGCGCGGCTGGTCGTGCTGCTCGAGCGCGACCCCGACCGGCGCTACGTGCGCATGCTCCTGGTGGGAGCTCCACAGGACCGAGCCGTGCTCGCGATCGAGAGTATCGAGGACCGCCCTGCGCCCGACATCGATCGCAGCCTCGCCCTCAAGGTGCGCGACACGCTGGCGGTGCTGGACGCGCGCCCGGCGGATGAGCTCGCGGCGGTGCTCGCGCCAGCGCCGCCTGCGTCGCCAGCCGCCGAGCCGCTGGTGGGCCTGCTCGAGGTGGGAGCCGCGCTCTCGGCGAGCGCACACGTGCGCGCCGCGGTCCTGGTGGCCGTGGGGCTCGGTATGCGCCGCCGCGCGTTCCGCGGCGAGCTCGCGCTCGCTGCGCAGCGCACGTCTTCCATCGCTGTCGACAGCGAGCTCGGTACGGTGGTGGAGGACGAGTGGGGGGGCGCGGTCGCGCTGCGTGTGGGGCGCGTGTTCGGGTCGCTCTCCGTCGGTGCGCTCGCAGAGCTGGGCGTGCTGCGTGTACGCGCGTTTGGCGTCACGTCCGACGGCAGCAAGGGCGAGGACAAGGGGCCGCTGCTGCGGCTCGGTGTGGGGCTCGATCTGCGCGCGACGCTGTTGCGCGGACCCACCCGCGTGCTGCTGCGCTTTGCGCCGACGCTGCAGATCGATCCCGAACAGCAGCGCTTCGAGCTCGACGAGAAACGAGCGCTCGACCTGGGTCGCCTGCACGCGTGGTTGCCGCTGACGCTGCTGGTCGAGCTTCCTTTTCAGCACGCTGGCAGCGGAGGCCACGATGCGTAACGCACAGGCCGCTGCGCGCGCGCTGCTGCTTCTGCTGCCGGGCTGGGTGCTGGTGGCCTGCTCGACGCGCGACACCAACCTGGCCAGCAGCAAACGCGAGCTCGACGCGGGGCAGCTCGTGCCCGCCGACGCTGCGGTCTCCGAGACGGGCACGGTGATTCGCCTCGACGACGCGGGCGTCGTGCTGTGCGGCGATCATGTCTGCGCTTGTTCGGACGGCGTGAACAACGACACCGACAACCTGATCGACGGACTCGACCCGGAGTGCACGGGCGCATTCGACGACTTCGAGGACAGCTTTGCGACCGGTCGGCATGGCGAAGATCAGACCAACAAGCGCCAGGACTGCTTCTACGACACCAATTCCGGGGGCGGCGATGGCTGTGGCCGCGCGCGCTGCTGCTCGCTGGTCGACCCGATCACGCCAGGCAACAGCGGCTGCCGCGATTGTTCGGTCGACCCGAAGTGCAGCGACAGCTGTGGACCCCTGGTCCCCAACGGCTGCGACTGTTTTGGTTGCTGCGGGGTGTGGCGTGCCGGCGTGGTCACGAACGTGTTGCTCGGCAGCGCGAGCTGTTCGCTCGCCACGCTCGACAAGGAGACCCTGTGCACGCGCTGCATCCCCGCTAGCGACTGCCAAAACCCGTGCGGCGCCTGCGAGCTATGCCCGGGTCGCAGCGTGGACGATCTACCACTAACCTGCGCGCTGCCCGGCGGACCCGGCTATTCCTGCGACGAAAGCCGGCTCTGCGCAGGCACCGTCGACTGCGGAACACTCGGCTACTGCCAACACGGCTGCTGCATCACGACCGGGATCTGAGCGGGGCTTGCTGCGCGAGCGGGCGGCCAGGGCGGCAATGGCCCACCAGCGAGCGACTCACTTCTCGTACGGATCGCCGGCGTGGAACAGGTTGTAGATCGCGGCAACAGGGATGATGGTCGTGAACTGCATGTCGACTTCGACGCCAGCCGTGATCTCCATCAGCGGCTCGTCGCCGAGGTGCTTGCGACCGCTCACGAACAGGTTGAGACCGTACGCGTACCAGCCCTTGTAGTTGTAGCCGCGGAAGCCCCAGGTCGCCGTTCCGATGGCCACTGCTCCGTCGGGCGCTTTTTTTCGCGTCGCCGCGCCGACCAGGCCGTACAGGCCGATCGGGTACGAGTCGAAGATTGGCAGCAGGATGCCGGCGCCGGCGGCGGCCTCGGCGGACCAGAAATCGACCGTTCGCAGCTCGAACGCCGGGCCGATACGAAAGGCGCCGGCACGGGCTGGCCCGAACATCACGTCGGCGCGCAGGCCGAGTGCGACCACGAACTCATCGCCGACTTGCGCCGTGCGCTTGCCGAACTCGAGCTGGTTTCGAGCGGAAACCTGCGCGTCGGCGCGGGCGCGCTGGGGCAGCGCGATGGCCGCGAGGCTGGAGCAGGCGATAAGGGCCAAATAAAGGAGGTAAGGCACGAGCGGGAAGGGTTTTACACGCTGAGGACACCCCGGTCTATCGCCCTGTCTTACCTTTCGTGACTGTCGGTCGCTCGACGCAGGAGGAGCGCTCGGTGCAAACTAGCGGATGATGCGAAGGACCAAAATCGTGTGCACGCTGGGTCCCGCTTCCAACACGGTCGAGCGGATCAGAGCACTGGTAGACGCAGGGATGGACTGCGCGCGCCTCAACTTCAGTCACGGAGATCACAAGGACCACGCCTTCGTGGCCAAGACTCTGCGCGAGGTCGCCGCCCGGGCCGGCCGCCCGCTGGCGATTCTGGCCGACCTCTCGGGCCCCAAGATGCGCATCGGGCGCTTCCCTGGCGGACCCATCGAGCTGGTTCCGGGTGCCCCCTTCATTCTCACCACGCGCGACGTGCCGGGCACGCAAGACATCGTGTCGGTCACGTACAAGCCGCTCCCGCGCGACGTTCGTCCGGGCGAGCCCATCTTGCTCGACGACGGCCTCTTGCAGCTGCGCGTCGAAAAAGTGGTCGGCGACGACGTGCACACGGTGGTGGAGATCGGCGGCACCCTCTCCAACAACAAGGGGCTCAACATGCCCGGCTCGGCGCTCAGCGCGCCGGCGCTCACCGCCAAAGACAAGGTCGACGCGGCGTTCGCAGTCCACGAGCTGCACGTCGACTACCTGGCACTCTCGTTCGTGCGCACGGTCGACGACGTGCGCGAATGCCAGGCGCTCGCCAACGGCATCCCCGTGATCGCCAAGATCGAGATGCCCGAGGCGGTCACCAACCTGGACGCCATCCTCGACGCCGCCGAGGGCGCGATGGTGGCGCGCGGCGATCTCGGCGTCGAGCTCGGCTCCGAAAAGGTGCCGGTGGTGCAGAAACGCATCATCCGCGAGGTCAACCGACGCGGCAAGCTGGTCATCACGGCGACGCAGATGCTCGACTCGATGATGCGCAATCCGCGCCCCACGCGCGCCGAGGCCGCCGACGTGGCCAACGCCGTGCTCGACGGAACCGACGCCGTGATGCTCAGCGGTGAGACCGCCTCGGGCGCCTACCCGGTCGAGTCCGTGCGCATGATGGACGCCATCGTGCGCGACGTCGAGAGCGCCAAGCTGATCGACCCCAGCTCCCACATCATGACGCCCAAGCTGACCGAAACGTGGGACTTCTCCAGTGCCGCCGCGCGCGCCGCCGCGCTGCTCAGCTTCACGCTGCCGCTCAAGGCGATCGTCATTCTCACGCGCGATGGGCGCACCGCCGACCTGGTCTCCGAGTACCGTCCTTCCGCGCCCATCATCGCGATTACGCCCCAGGTGAGCGCTGCCAACCGGCTTGCGCTGGCCTGGGGGGTCACGCCGCGGCTCGGACTCCCGGCCGAGGAGCTCGAAGAGACGCTGCGCATCGCCACCACGGTGTTGCTGCGCGAGCGGATCTGTGAAAAGGGCGACGCCTTCGCGCTGGTCGTGGGCTGGCCGGCTTCGTCGAATACCAACACCGTGAAGCTGCATCGTTTATAAGGTGTCTGGACATCGATGAGCTCACTGCCGGCGCCACCCGAGAAGATCGGCCGCTATCCCGTCACGCGTTTGTTGGGGAGCGGTGCCATGGGCTCGGTGTACCTCGCGCGCGACACCGAGCTCGAGCGCGATGTGGCCATCAAGGTGGTGCGCCTGCCGCCTGGTGCGAGCGGCGAGGCCGAGGCGTTTTTGGTGCGCTTTCGCAACGAGGCGCGCGCGGTCGGTCGGCTGCGGCACCGCTCGATCGTCGCGGTGTACGACGTGGGCAACGACCCCGACGTCGGACCTTACTTGGTGTTCGAGTACATCGAGGGCAGTAACCTCAAGGACATCCTGCGCGCCAAGGGGCCGCTGCTGCCCGAGCAGGTCGTGGTGCTGGCCGAGCAGATCGGCGACGCGCTCGACGCCGCGCACCACGAGCGCATCATCCACCGGGACATCAAGCCCGAGAACCTGCTGGTCGGGCGCGACGGCATCATTCGTTTGGCCGATTTCGGCGTGGCACGCGTGCCCGATGCGGCGCTCACGGGCGAGGGCCAGTTTCTGGGCACGCCCTGTTACGGCGCGCCCGAGACGCTGCGCGGCGGAGCCGCCGGCCCGCTGAGCGATCAGTTCTCGTTCGCGGCAGTGCTGTACGAAGCCGCTACCGGTGCGCGCGCGTTCCCGGGCAACGACGCGGTGGCGGTCGCGCACCACGTGATCCACGACGAGCCGCTCGCACCCAGCAAGGCCGCCGTGGCCGGCGCCATCTTGCCAGCGACGGTCGACGATGTGCTGCTGCGCAGCCTGAGCAAGAAGCCCGACGAGCGCTTCGAGAGCATCTCGGCCCTGGTCAACGCACTGCGCGAGGCGTACCTCGACGCAGGCGCGCTCAGCAGCGACGGCGAGTCCACCGTGCCCGCGCTGCTCTCCAACCTGCGCAGCTCGCGCCGCGTCACCTCTGCGCCGCCCGCCCCCGAGCGGCTCAAGCTGTGGCCGTTCGCGCTCGCGCTCGCGGTCGGCTTTTTTGCGGTGGTGCAGCTGGCGCCCAGCGCGCCCTCGCGCGTCGGTGGCGCGGAGCTACCCAGCGTGCCGCCGCTCGACGACCACGCGCTGCTGGCCGACGCGGGCAGTGTGCTCGCGCCGCTCGTCGACGTGGACGAAGACGCGGGTGCCCAGAGTGACGGCTCGGCCCCCGATGCGGGCGATGCCGACACGTCGGTGCCCGACGCCGCGCTGCCGCCCGACCTGCTGAGGCTCAGCTCGTTCGAGCGAGAGGAGCGCGCCAAGGATGCGCTCGATCGCGCGCAGCGTGCACTCGAAGCGGGCGATCGCGCGGCGGCAGGCGCCGCGCTCGATGAGGCCCAGCGCTACGATCCCGAGCACCCCGACATCGCGGAACTAAGGCGTAAGCTGTAGGGGACATACCCGGCGTGCGCCGCGGTAGGTCCTCGATCGGGTGTCGGAAGGTTGCTCAAATAGCTCTTCTGGATACGCTGGCGCGTGATCTTACGTCTTCTCTTCGCGGCGCTGGTTTGCTGGGGTCTGAGTGTGTTGGGGGGGTGTGCGGTGGTGCCGCGCCTTCCGCTCGACGTTCAGCGCGCCGTCAATCGCGACACCATGCGCGTCCTGCACACGCAGAGCGTCGACCTCTACTATCCCGAGCACCGTAAGCAGCAGGCGTACGCACTCGCAGAGCGCGCGGAGGGCTGCATCGAGCCGCTGCGCCGTGCCAGCATCGGCCGCGGAGGCATCACCGATCGCCGGCTCGAGCTGATCTACGCGGACCTGCCGTACAACAACGCGTTCGTGAATCCGCCCTCCAACGGCGACTTCTTTTCGGTGCTCGCCAGCCACTGGACGATGGATATCGTCGCCGAGACCGGCATGCCGCCCGACGCCGGGTACATCGCGTGCCACGAGCTGACGCACTACATCCAGGCGCAGCAGACCATGCGCTCGCTCGGGCTGGTCGACCGCCTGTTCGGCTACGTCGTCACGCCGCAGGCCGGGCTCGACGGCTGGTTCTGGGAAGGTCTCGCCACCTACTACGAAGAGGCCTTGCAGCCGCACACGGGGCGCCCGGCCTGGCCGGCGTGGGACGGGCTGTTTCGCGCGGCGATCGCCGACAAGCGGCTCGACGGCGGCGACCTGAGCGAGCTCAACCGCAAGCTGCACTGGGGCAACCACTACGTCTACGGCAGCCACTTCATCGGTTACCTGATCCAGACCTACGGCGAAGCACGGCTGTGGAAGCTGATCGAGCGCCAGGGCGAGGCGTTCTTTTTTCCATTCATCGTCAATCAGCGCTTCAACCAGGTGTACGGCAAGCGGCTGTCCCAGCTGATCGACGAGTTTCGCGAAGCCATGCGGGCCAAATATCCGCCACGCGTGCGGCCCGCGACGCAGCACACGCTGCGCGCGCTGGGCATGAACGGACGCTACGCGCGCGCTGCCGACGGCAGCGAGGCCGTGGTGAGCGACGCCATGGATGCGCCGGCGGCCCTGACCGTCTACGCGGCAGATGGCTCGGTCCGCTATCGCGAGCTGCTCACCGACGTGCTGCCCCGGCGCAACCTGGTGTCGCCCGAGAGCCGTGTCGTCTCCGGCTTGCGTTTTTCGCGCGACAGCCAGCACCTGTACTTCGTCGCGGTCGATCCCGACCTGGTCTTTCAGGAGACCAGGTTGATGCACCTCGACCTGACCACGCGCGACCTGACTCGCGTCAGCGCGAACCTCGGCGGTCTGGGCGGCGACATCAGTCCCGACGGCCGGCACTACCTGTTCGTGCGCGCGGATGCACAGGGACATGCGCTGGCCACCTACGACCTGCGTACCGGCGAGGTGCGCGAGCTGCACCGCCCGCCGCCGGGAGTGTACTTCTCGAGCCCCAACTACTCGCCCGACGGCAGCAGGCTCGCGGTCAGCGTGTTTGCGGGCGGCTACGCGCTGGCCCTGTTCGACGCGCGCACCGGCGAGCGGCTGCGCACGCTGTCGCCCACCCAGGGTCCGCTCTACGACGTCAGCTTCATCGACGACGAGCGATTGCTCTTTTTGGGTGAGCACGAGGGTCGCTTCCAGGCGTTCAGCTACGCGCTGTCGACGCGCCAGCTCACGCGCCTCACGGACGCACCTTACTTGGTGCTGCAGCCGCGGGCGGCGAACGGAACCGTCAGGTTTCTCAATCGTGAGGGCCTGTCTTACACGCTCGACGAGGTGACCATCCCGTCATCCGGCGTGGCGGCGATCGGCGGTCTGACCAGCGCGCCGCGCTTTTTGGCAGACGTGGGGCCCGACGCGGGGGGCGCCCCGGCCGCGAGCGCGCCCGTGCAGACGGTCGCTTCGCCCGCGGATGCAGGTGTGACTGCTGCCCCGGTCGTACCGGCGGCCACGGTGCCTGCTGCGGCGGCGGTGGCCGCCCCTGCGGCGACCGCCCCGGTGCCCGCGCCGCCAGCCGGCGAGCCGGGAGCCGGCCCGCCGGGCACGCCTCCGCCCGCTCTGCCGCTCGAGTTTCAGGGGGTGGTGACCAGCGAGCCTGCATCGGGAGCGCCGCCGCCCAGCGCGCAAGCGCAGGCGCCGTCGCCGGCACAGGCCGCGGCCACTCTTGGCTCGCGCGCTTCGACGCTGTCGATTGTCGAGGACCGCTGGCCCAGCTTGCCGCCACCGCCTTCGCTGCTGCTCACGCGCGCCGAAGACGAGCCGTACGCCGTGTGGCCGCGGCTCGCGATCCCCTCGGTGCGCGCGCCGCAGTTCTTCAGCAGCGCCGGCGCCTTCTACCTGGGCGCGTACCTCGGCGGCACCGACGCGCTCGGCAAACATCGCTGGGGAGGCTCGGTCGGTGTGCAGCCAGGGGGCCCGCGCTGGAGCGGCTCGTTCGCCTACCTGAACGCACAGCTATCGCCCGTGCTGATCGAGCTTGCCGGCTCCCAGGTGGCGTTCGATGCGCGCAGGAGCGAGTACGGAGACCCCGACGGCGACGGCAAGAACGAGAACTACGTCGAGAACAACGACACGCGCCAGCGCGACCTGTCGCTGGCCGCCCGGCTCGTGCTGCGCACCAGTGAGCTCGGGCTCGCGCTGCACGTCACCAACGACCAGCAACAGAATCACGACCTCGACAAGTACGACAGCGACCCGCTCCTGCAGGCGCAGCTGGCGGAGATCTACGAAAACCGCACCATGGGCGGCGGCACGCTGGCCTTCGCGCACGAGGCGGTCGAGAGCACCCCCATGTCCGGAGCGCGGCGCGGCTACGCGACGCGTCTATCCGGATCTTACTATCCGTCCTCGCTGAGCACCCTGAGCTCCGACGTGGCCGACCTGCGCGGCGAGCTGCGTCTGTTCTCGCCGCTGCCGTTCTCGCGCCGCCACACGCTGTCGCTCGGCCTGCGGCTGCGCGGCATACTGAGCGACGAGCCTGCGCCGCTGCTCGAGCTGGGAGGCGCGAGCTGGCTCACCCTGTACGACTACCCCGCAGGGCAGAGCCAGGATCCGTACGTGGGCCTGGCGCCCAAGCGTCGTTTCCAGGAGAGCCTGCGCGGCTTCGAGGCCTCCCACTTCTCGGTCGAGCAGGTCGGCATCTTCGATCTGACCTACCGCTACCCGATTGTCATCGACCGCGGTACTGCGACCTCGTTCAGCATCTTTCCCGCGTTTTTCCTGCGCCAGATCGACCTCGAGCTGTTCACTACAGGCGCCTCCGACGTGGCCAAACAGCTCCGGGAGTTTGGTCACCTGGCGGTCGGCGGGTCGGTCACCGTCAAGGTGGTGTGGCTGGTGCCGCTCGCCCTGCGCTACCAGATCGCGCAGCACTTCAGCGACGACCGCGACCTCCAACACCTGATCGCCCTGGGATTGGATCTGTAAGGCACGGGCACGCGTACGACTCGGAGCGGGGCTGCTTGCCTGTGGACACCGTCAGATCGACGCTGCCGACTAGACGCGCAGTGTGCGATGTAAAGGGCCGGCTTTTCGCGCGTGAGGCGAGGTTCCTCAGTTTGCTGTCGAGGCCAATCGCTCCCACATTCTTGCTAACGCCGCGCGCCGTTTGGCCGACCATGCGTGACAAAGCGCGTGTTCTCCGTGGGAGTTGTCATGTGGTTCTCTTCGATTCCAACTCTGACCGGTCGTGTCCCGTTTGCGATCGCCCTCACGCTGCTGGCAGCGCTCGGCGGACAAGCCTGTAGCAAGCCGGCGGCGCCAGCAGGTGCGCCACCGCCACCCACCGTGCTGGTCGCCCCTGTCAAACAGGCGCAGGTCAACCTGTTCGAGGACAACGTCGGGCAGCTCGATGGCTACGTCAACGCCGAGATCCGTGCGCGCGTGCGCGGCTACCTCAAGCAGCAGGCCTACCGCGACGGCAGTCAGGTCAAAGCAGGGCAGCTGCTGTTCACCATCGACCCCGAGGAGTACCAGGCCGCGCTCGACTCCGCGCGCGGCACGCTGGCCCGTGCACACGCCGCGGTGCAGCTTGCGCAACAGCAGCTGACGCGCACCCAGGGGCTGCTCAAGAGCGGCACCGTCACGCAGCGGGCGCTCGAAGACGCCACCGCCGCCGCCGACGACTCCAAGGGCCAGGAGCGCGCTGCGCTGGCTGCCGTGCGTCAGGCCGAGCTCAACCTCTCGTACACGCAGCTGCGCTCGCCCATCGACGGCATCGCGGGGCTGGCGCGCGTGCGTGTGGGCAACCTGGTCGGACAAGACGGACCCACGCTGCTGACCACCGTCTCCACGCTCGACCCCATGCGGGTGCGCTTCCCGATCAGTGAGCGCGACTACCTGAAAAAGGCGCACAGCCTCAAGGAGCTCGGCACGCACGACCTCAAGTGGGCCAAGCAGCAGCTGGCGCAGCTGGAGAAGGGCCGCACCGACACCGGCGACGAGGGCGTCGAGCTGGTGCTGGTAGACGACAGCGTCTACCCCAAGCGCGGCATCATCGTGTCGACGGATCGCGAGATCAGCCCCAGCACCGGCACCATTCAGCTCGAGGCCTTGTTCCCCAATCCCGAGGGTCTGCTGCGGCCCGGCCAGTACGCCCGCGTGCGCACGCGGCGCGCCGACACCGGAGGCGACGCGCTGGTCGTGTCGCAAAAGTCGCTGCTCGAGGTGCAGGGCACCTACTCGGTTGCGGTCGTCAAGCCAGACAACACGGTCGAGCTGCGGCGCGTCGAGGTCGGTCCCGCCAGCGGCGACGAGCGCGTGATCACCAAGGGCCTGACGGCCGGCGAGCGCATCGTGGTCGAAGGCGTGCAGAAGGTCGCCGATGGCGTGTTGGTTTTGCCCGAGAGCGCGCCCGACAAGCCCGAGGTCAAAGCGGCTTCGCTGACGCCTTAATCTCACGCCTCAGCCTGCGCGGTGTGCGCCCCGGAACTCGGCGCTACCGGCAGCTTCGCTAGCTCGCCCACAGGAGAGAGCCGCCATGATCTCCGCATTTTTTATCCGGCGACCGATTGTCGCCATGGTCGTCGCCATCATCACGGTGTTGCTCGGCCTGGTGGCCTTGCTGGGACTGCCCATCTCGCAGTTCCCACAGATCTTGCCGCCCCAGATCAACCTGACGACCACGTACACCGGTGCGGACGCGCTCACCATCGAGCAGTCGGTCGCGACGCCGATCGAGCAGCAGATGAACGGCGTGGACAACATGCTGTACATCCAGTCCACCAACGCCAACGACGGCTCGATGAACCAGATCGTGACGTTCGAGGTGGGCACCAACGTCGACACCGACAACGTGCTGGTGCAAAACCGCTACTCGCAGGCCGAGACGTCGTTGCCGCAAGACGTCAAAAACTTCGGCGTCACGATCAAAAAGTCGCTCGCATTCCCGCTGATGGTGGTCGCGTTTTATTCGCCGGACGGGCGCTACGACGCAAACTTCCTGGCCAACTACGCGACCATCAACATCAACGACGCGGTCCTGCGCGTGAAGGGCGTCGGCGACATCCGCAACCTCGGCTCGTCGGACTACGCGATGCGGATCTGGCTCAAGCCCGATGTGATGGCGCGCCTCGGGGTGACCGCGAGCGACGTGCAGGCTGCGGTTCGTGCGCAAAACGTCGTCAATCCGGCAGGCAAGGTGGGCGCCGAGCCGGCCCCGCCCGGCACCCAGATGACGTACACCATGCGCGCGCAGGGGCGTCTGCAGACGCCCGAAGAGTTCGCGAACGTGATCGTGCGCGAGAACCCGGACGGCTCTCTGATCCGCATCAGCGACATCGGCGGGGTCGAGCTGGGTGCCCTCAACTACTCGCAGTTCGGCAGCTTCAACGGCAAGCCGGCCGCGGTCATGGCGGCGTTCCAGTCGCCGGGCTCCAACGCACTCGACGTCGCGGCCAACATCCGCAGCACGCTGGCCGAGCTCAAGACGCGCTTTCCACCCGGTCTCGAGTATCGGGTGTCGCTGGACACCACCGCACCGGTCAAGAGCGGCATCAACGAGATCGTGCACACGCTGCTCGAGGCGATCGCGCTGGTGGTCGTGGTGGTGTTCCTGTTCTTGCAGAGCTGGCGCGCCACGCTGATTCCGCTGCTCACCGTGCCGGTGTCGTTGATCGGCGCGTTTGCGGTGTTCCCGCTGCTCGGTTTCTCCATCAACACGCTGTCTCTGTTCGGGCTGGTGCTCGCCATCGGTCTGGTCGTCGACGACGCGATCGTGGTGGTGGAGGCCGTGGAGCACCACATCTCGGAGGGCATGGAGCCGCGCGCAGCCACGCTCAAGGCGATGCAAGAGGTGTCGGGGCCGGTGATCGGCATCGCGCTGATCTTGGCGGCGGTGTTCATCCCGGTTGCCTTCATGGGCGGCATCACCGGTCGGCTCTACCAGCAGTTCGCACTCACCATCGCCATCAGCGTGCTCATCTCGGCGTTCAACGCGCTGACCTTGAGTCCGGCGCTGGCCGTCTTGCTGCTCAAGCCCAAGGGCGCGCCCAGGACCTTCGTCGGGCGCGGCTTTCGTGGTTTTAATCGCTGGTTTCAGCGCCGCACCAACAACTACGTCGGCATCAATCGGCTGCTGATTCGCAAGCTCGCCATCCCGCTGATTCTGCTGCTGGGCATCAGCGGCGGCGCCTACGTCCTGGGCAACAAGCTGCCCTCGGGCTTCGTGCCCGAAGAAGACCAGGGCTACGCGATCATCGGCATTCAGCTGCCCGACGCAGCATCGCTGCAACGCACGCGCGAGGTCACCGCCAGGGTCGACAAGATCATGGCCAGCGTGGAGGGCGTCAACTACCGCACCACGGTGGCGGGCTTCAGCTTCTTCACGCGCACCGCCGCCAGCTACGTCGGCACCGGCTTCGTCTCGCTCAAGCCCTGGGACGAGCGCGGCCCCGGGCAGCACGCCAGGGACATCGTCATGAAGCTCAATCAGGGCTTTGCGAGCATTCCGGGCGCCAAGGTGTTTGCGCTGATGCCGCCCGCCATTCCCGGGATCAGCTCGGCGGGTGGTTTCAGCATGATGCTGCAAGACAGGAGCGGCGGCTCCGTCGAGTTCCTCGCCCAAAACGTCGGCAAGTTCGTGGCGGCGGCCAGCAAGCGACCCGAGCTGCTCGGCGTGCGGCCCAACTTCTCGCCCGGCGTCCCGCAGCTGTTTGCCGAGGTCGACAAAGAAAAGGCGCTCAAGCAGGGCGTGCCCCTGTCCGAGATCTACACCGCGCTGCAGACGTTTTTGGGCGGTGCGTACGTCAACGACTTCACGCGTTTTGGTCGCCAGTGGCGCGTGTTTGCGCAGGCTGCGCCGCAGTTTCGCCAGAGCGTCGAGGGGCTGCGCGACTTCTACGTGCGCAACAACAAAAACGAGATGGTGCCGCTGTCCACGCTGGTCAACGCGCACACCACCTCGGGCCCCGAGTACACCACACGCTTCAACCTGTTTCGCGCCGCGGAGATCATGGGCACGGCAGCGCCGGGCTACAGCTCCGGTCAGGCGCTCGCCGCGCTCGAAGAAGTCGCGCAACAAGTGCTGCCCAAAGAGATGGGTTACGCCTGGAACGCGCTGTCCTACCAGGAAAAGGTCTCCCAGGGCGGACAGGCAAAGATCCTGGGCCTGTCGCTGTTGTTCGTATTTTTGATCCTGGCCGCGCTGTACGAGAGCTGGTCTTTGCCGTTCAGCGTCTTGCTCAGCACCCCGGTCGCCATCCTCGGTGCGTACCTCGGTCTGCTCTCGCAAAAGTTCGACAACAACGTGTTCGCGCAGATCGGCCTGATCATGCTGGTCGGTCTGACCGCCAAAAACGCGATCCTGATCGTCGAGTTCGCCAAGGCCAAGCTCGAAGAAGGCATGCCGCTGATGGACGCCGCGCTGGAGGGCGCCAAGCTGCGCCTCAGGCCCATCATCATGACCTCGCTGGCGTTCATCTTCGGCTGCTTGCCGCTGGTGGTCGCCAGCGGCGCCGGCGCGGGCGGCCGTCAGGTGATGGGCGTCACCGTGGTCGCGGGCATGCTCGCCGCCACTGTCGTCGGCATCTTTTTTATCCCGGCGCTGTTCGTGTTTTTCGAGCGGCTCGCGGGCCACAAGGACACGCCGGTCGCAGACGAGCGGCAAGCGCCGCTGGCCGAAGGCGAAGAGCCGGGCCGGCTCTCGCAGGACCTCGCGGAGTAGGGGCTCGGGGACAGCGTCGGTTACCCAAGCTTGACCGTCGCGCCCGAGCACTCAATCATCGGCGTAGCTTTCCTTTTCTTACGCTCGAGGGTTTCCATGATCGCAGGTCACCAGCGTCTCCTCTCCGTCTTGGCGCTCAGTCTGTTCGTCAGCGCGTGCGGCGGTGACGGCAGTCCCGCCAGTCCCGACAGTCCGGATGCAGGACAGCCCAAGGCCACGGCCGCGGTCATCGAGGCGCCCGCCAAGCTGGCGATCGTCGCCGATTGGCTGCACCGCTCGCTCTCGTACGTCGACCTCGACAAGCTGGCAGCCGGCGGCGCCACGCGTGCGTCGATCGTCACGGCCACCGTCGATCTCGGCGCGTACGCGCCCGGTCCGCTCGTGGTCAAGCTGACGCCCGATCGCAAAAAGGCGCTGGTCTCGGTCTCGGCTGGTTTTTTCTCGATCCCGTTCGCTGGCGTGCTGGTCAACGCAACGGACATTCCCACTGGTCCCGGTAGCGTGTTGTTCGTCGACGTCGCGACCGGCAAGGTCGAAGGCGAGCTCGCCACCGGCGACAGCCCGATGGGCATCGCGTTCACACCCGACGGCACGCGCGCGTACGTGACGCACTTCACGAGCGGGGACCTGGCCGTCGTCGACGTGGCCAAGCGGACGGTCATCGAGCGTTTTCCACTGGGCGTCTACCCCGAAGAGATCGCCTTCGACGACACCAGCACGGTCGGTGTGTTGGGCTACTCGGCCGAAGGCTCGGTCGCGGTCTTCTCCGTGGCCGACATCAAAAACACCTTGAAGGATGTCCCGTTCGGGGGCGACTCGGCCGGTGTCGCGTTTTTTCCCGGCACCAAGGTTGCGTTCATCGTGCAGGCGCCCAACCCGCTCGTGACCACGTCGGGCTTCAGCGTCATCGACGTGAGCAATCCGGCCGCTCCGCGCGTGCTGCAAGACGAGCGCCTGCCCGAGGCGCCGATCGCGTATCCGGCCATTCCGGCCAAGTCGCGCGGCAGCGTGCTCGTCCCGACCACGGTCGCCGGCCGCCTGACGCTGCGCGAGTACAAGCTCGAGGGCGAGCAAGCCAAGGTCAGCTCGACCATCGACATCGCCGACGCCTCCTTGCTCGCCGGCCTCGGGGTCAGCTTCGACGAAGATCACACCGTGCTGATCGCCTGGCCCGCACAGCGCGCGCTGGTGGCGGTCGACCTGACCGCCAAGACCTCGCGCGTGATCCCGTGGCTCGAGGGCGTCGCCGGTCCGGCCGACGTCATCATCCGCTGAGGGGCTAGCCGTGTCTCGACACACCGTTTCGCCGTCACGGCCTGTACGGCGGCGCGACCGTGCGTGTGTTCGACCTGGGCAAGTTCACGCAGAGCGCCAGCGCCGTGGTGGTCGAGCTGGGCGTGCACCTGTAAGCGTCCGGCGTGTGACGCGACCAAGCAGCTCGGCTCGTTGAGTCTGGTCTCTGGCAGGCGCCGGGGTCACGCCAGGCCCGCGAAGGGATTGCGAACGGTCGTGCGACCGTCCAGCACGAGTCCGTCCTTCATGCCTTCCGACCACAGCGTCGTGCAGCCCGCGAGCAGCGCACAGGCTGCAATCTGACCGTCGTAGACGGACAGGCCGTAGCGGGCCGCAAGGCCCATGCCGAGCTCGTGTGATTCACGGGTCAAAGGCTGCGGGTGGGGATACAGGTCGCGCACGACTCGCAGGAAGTCTTCGGTCTCGGCCCACTGCATGCGCAGCTTCTTGCGGCACACGTTGGCGAGCTCGTTGAGAACCTGCACGCTAAGCACGCCGTCCTGAGCCACAACCTCCTCGGCGCGGTCGGCCTTGGCTCCGGTCGACAGCAGGTAGAGCAACACGTTGCTGTCGATGAAAGAGTCAGCGCTCATTGGCAGCGTCACGCTCGAACTTGAAGTCGGGTGGAAGCCGCCCACGAAAGGCCCGCAGTCGCTTGAGCACGTCGGCACGGCCGGGCTTTCGTGCGATGGCAAACTGCCGCGCACCCACCAGCACGGAGCCAAATGAACACCACTGTTGACTTGTAGCGTCCGGCTATCTACGGTCTCGTGTTCGGCAGGTTAGGGAACAACCGAGGGAGAGACGGCACATGACGAAGGCAGCACCCGCGAAGGCGGCGCCCGCGAAGACGGCCCAGACGGTGGAGATGGACCTCAGCGATGTAAAGGCTCGCGTGGGTCAGGAAGTGGGCGGCGGCCAGCTGGAAGACCCGTGCTCCGCGACGGACATCCGTCGCTGGGTGATGGCGATGGACTATCCCAACCCCATTCACTGGGACTCGGCGTTCGCCAAGGCTTCCAAGTTCGGGGGCGTCGTGGCGCCGCAGTCGTTTCCCGTGGCGCTCGACATCGGACATGGCGCGCAGCCGGCCTGCGTGGGGGTCATCCCGGGCTCGCATCTGCTGTTTGGGGGCGACGAGTGGTGGCACTACGGACCGCGCGTGAAGCCAGGCGACAAGCTCACCCAGAAACGTTGGTTTCACGACTACAAGCTGACCGACACCAAGTTTGCCGGCCCGACGCTGTTTCAGCGCGGCGACACGCTGCACGTGAACCAGGACGGCACGGCGATCTCCAAGGGCAGGTCGACGTCGATCCGTTATCTCGCGGCGGAAGCCGAGCGCCGGGGACAGCTGAAGCCGCCGGGGCAGGCACCTCGCTGGAAGCGCGAGGAGCTGCTGGCGGTCGAGCGCGAACGGACGGCCTGGATCCACTCCAACCGGGAAGGCCGCACGCCGCGCTTCGCAGACGTGAAGGTCGGCGATCGGCTGCTGCGTCGCGTGATAGGTCCACACACCATCGCGACCTTCGCCACGGAGTACCGGGCGTTCGTGTTCAACATGTGGGGAACCTTCCAGTGGGTCGCTCCCGAGGGTGTCGAGAATCCCTGGGTCAACCAGGATCCGGGCTGGGTCGAGGGCTTCGCGTTCGACTACGAGGGCGCAAAGATCGACCCGCGCCTGCGTGACGGTCTGTACGTGGGTCCATCGCGCGGCCACGTCGACGTGGAAAAGGCGACCCAGATCGGCATGTCGCGTGCGTACGGGTACGGGGCGACGATGGGCGCCTGGGTGACCGACTACGTGTCGTACTGGGCCGGCCACGAAGGCCTGGTGCGTTATTCGAACGCTTCGTACCGCACGCCTGCGTACGAAGGCGATGTCACGTACCTGGACGCGGAGGTCATGGAACGACAAGAGCAGTCCAGCTGGGGTTCGCCGCTGGTTCGGCTCGAGTTCAAGATGACCAACCAGGAGGGCCTCACGCTCGCCACGGGTACCGTCGACGTGGAGTTGCCGCGCTGAGCTGCATCGTGTGTCGTGTGCTGCTTGCCGCGCGTCGGCAAGTAGTCAGACGCTGAGTCCGCTCCCAAGCCGCGTCAGGGTCGTACGCGTGCCCGTGCCCGTGCCCGTACACGATCTTATCCGGGATCGAGATCTGCGCGTCCCGTAGCCGAACTGCGCTGTCCGAACTGCCGGAGTTCGCGTAAGTGCACCGGCACGGGCACGCGTACGACGCTGAGTCAGGTCGGAGCCCGACTCCTCGTCTTACTTCTCGACGATCATGCCTTCCATGTCGCCCTTGTCGCGCCACGCTTTGATCAGCTTGTCGAAGACGTAGAAGCCTGGCGCGTAGGGCTCGCCCAAAAAGCCGCGCCGCACGGGCTCGCCCTCGTTGTTGTAGTAGCCGGGCGTGCACTCGCGCTCGAACGCCGCGTTGTCGTACGAGGTCTCGCGAATGATCTTGACCCACTGGTCCTGGGCGGCCTCGCTGCACTCGACCGTCGTTGCGCCGCGGCGCAGGGCCTCCTTGATGATGTAGGCGATGTGATTGCCCTGCTGCTCGAACGTCGCGGGGATGCTTGCGTTGAGCCCGCCCTGCGTGAACTGGATGAAGAACTGGTTGGGGAAGCCGTGCGTCGTCATGCCATGGAACGTCCGGTAACCGTCGCGCCAGTGGTCGTACAGCGAGAGGCCGTTGCGCCCTTCGACCACGTCGATACCCCAGCGACGACTGAGCTCGCTCGAGACCTCGAAGCCGCTCGCGAACATCACACAATCGACCGGATACTCGACGCCGTTGGCCACGATGCCCGTCTCGGTCATGCGCTCCAGACCACGCGTCGCCGAGACGTCCAGCAGCTTGACGTTGGGTCGGTTGAACGTCTCGTAATAGCCGTCGCTCGAGCACGGCCGCTTGCACATGAAGCGGTAATAAGGCTTCAGCCCCTCGGCGGTCGCCTTGTCCTCGACGATGCTGTCGACGCGACGGCGCAGCCGCTCCATCAGCTGGTAGTCTTCCTGCTCGCGCAGCTCCATGAACTGTTGCGGCGTCAGCTGTGGCCAACCGCGCGCCTCCAGCTGCGCCCTGATGTTGCGGCCGAGCTCGGTCCAGAAGTCGCAGATGATGTCCGGCTCGCCCGGGCGAAACGCCGCGTTGGTGCCGCGATTGAAGTTTGCCTGCCGTTCCTTCTGCCAGCCCGGCTTGAGGGTCTTTACCCACTCGGGATCGGTCGGCGGATTGGAGCGGCTGTCCACCGGCGAAGGCGTGCGCTGCACGACGTAGACTTGTTTTGCGTAGCGGCCCAGGAAGGGCACGACCTGGATCGCCGTCGCGCCGGTGCCGACGATGGCCACGCTCTTGTCCGCGAGCTTGTCGAGCACCGGGCTGGTCCGACTGCCGCCGGTGTAGTCGTACTCCCAGCGCGCGGTGTGGAACGTGTGGCCCTTGAAGCTCTTGATGCCAGGGATGCCGGGCAGCTTCGGCCGGTTGAGCGGACCGCAGGCCATGATCACGAAGCGCGCCCGGATGTCGTCGCCGCGGTTGGTGGTGAGCCGCCAGCGCTTGATGTCCTCGTCCCAGCGGATACTGCGCACCAGGGTGTGAAACAGCGCGCCCTGATACAGCTCGAACTTCTTCGCGATCTGCTGCATGTGCCCGTGGATCTCGTAGCCGTCGGCGAACTTCTTCGACGGCATGAAGCCCATCTCTTCGAGCATCGGGATGTAGCAGTAGGCGTCGTTGTCGCACTGCAGGCCAGGGAAGCGGTTCCAGTACCAGCAGCCACCGAAGTCACCGGCCAGATCGATGTTCCGGAACGTGCTGACGCCAGCCCGCTTCAGATGATGGGCAGCCAACAGTCCGGACCAGCCCGCGCCGAGAATGGCGACGTCGAGGTCTTCGGAGAGCGCCGCGCGAGGGGTCACCGGCGTGTGCGGGTCCACCTCGTACTGTCCTGCAAAGTCGCCTTCGGTTTTCAGGTATTGCTGCTGGCCTTCAGGGGAGAGCCGCTTGTCGCGCTCCAACCGGTACTTCTCCCGCAACGCAGGGATGTCGATATCGTTCGGTGTTCGTGTTGGCTCGCAGGTCATATCCGATCCGCCCTCGACTCGCCGTAATGAACAGCACTGGTGATTAGTACGGTGACCCGGTCCTATCATGGGGCGAAGCAACTGGTCAATGGCCCCGCTGCGGTTGGCCGGGGGGCGCCTGGTGCAGGCAGAGGGGAGGCCTGTGGCGCAACGCCCGGTGAGCGGTCGCCCGGGCCCGGCGCGCGTCGACCGTCGGCAGCGAGCCGCGCCGGAGCGGCGGCCGGTCTGCGCTGCACGGCCGCGTCCGAGGCTGCCGCGTGCCGTCGCCAGGCGCGCTCAGCCGTGCGCGCGGCCGGTCAGCCGAAAAGCTCCAGGATCCCCCGTGGTCAGGGGCCCACGGCGTCGCTGATGGCAGAGAGCAGCGTGGCCATCGTGAAGGGCTTGGCCAGCACGGGATGCCCGAGCTCCGAGCGGGCTGCTTCCTCGCTGTAGCCGGTGATGAAGAGCACGCGCGGGAGCGTGCCTGGCGGCGAGGGGCGCCCCTCCTCTGCGCGCGGGGCCAGCTTGGACAGCGCCGCGATCAGCTCTGGCCCGCGCATCTCTGCCATCGCGACATCGCAGATCACGAGGTCGGTCGTCGCCCCGTGTTCGGCCCAGATGCGCAGTGCCTGCGCGGGCTGACTGGCCACGCGCACCACGTGGCCGTGCAGCTGCAGCATCTGCCGCGTGACGTCTGCGACCTTTACTTCATGGTCGATGACCAGCAGCTGCAGCGGCCGCAGCGCGCCCTTGGGCTTGACCGCCTCGACGGCTTGGGCATTGGACGCGGACCCGGGCCCGCAGCAGCTCCTCACGCTCGGCCAGGGAGATGCCCTCGGTCTCTTCGTGGCGCGCGGCTGCCCGCTGCAGATCAGCGACCCGCTGCCGTAGCGCCACGACCTCGCGCTGCAGCGCGTCGTGTCCGTTACCGCTCTCGGCATCCCGCTCCATCTGGCCATTCTACCAGGGAGTCCAACCCGACGCGGCGGCGTGACGGCAGTGCTCCCACTCGGGGAGCGTCGCGCCGCGGGCCCCGCTGGCGTCTCACGCTGGAGAGGGGATTCGTGGTGCCTTCCTCTCCCGCGCAGCTGGGCTTGATATTCGGCGTCGCACAGGGATGTGCCGGTCTGTGCCGCAGCCACGCGCGCGAGCGCTGACCTACGCAGACTTTTCGCAAGGATCGTGGAGACCAGGCCTGCGGCCTGGATCGTGCTGAACAAGGGGTGATGTCCATTCATGCACTGCGGGTGCTGCGCTGGGCAGTGCAGCCAAACACGGACCGAAGCGAGCGTGCGCATGACCCTCTGGTATCTGCTTCTGATGCGCGCCTGGACCCGGGCGCTGCGACGCCTGAGTCTGGCCGTCTCGGCCGTGCTGTGCGTTGCCGTGACGCAGCCCGCCGTGGCCACGGCCAGCTGTAAGGAGCCGGCGCTCGCGCTGCTGTGGAGCTACCCCGCCAACGGCGACACCAACGTCCCAACCAACGCGCTGCTGTGGGCGCTCAGCAGCACCTGGAGAGTTCCCAGCGTGACCCTCGACGGAGCGCCCTTGACCGTGCCGGGCGAGGGAGTCGGGAGTGTCTCGCTGGGCGCGCTCGCTCCGCAGCACGACTACGTGCTGCGGCTCGAGTACATGTCGGCGTGGCAGGTGGACGCGGGCAGCTCTAGCTTCGAGATTCGTTTCCGCACTGGCGACGGCCCGGCCACGAAGCTGCCGGCCGTGCCCGTTGCTGGAGTGCAGCGTGCGTCCGGATACGACCAGTCGCCGTGCCCCGACGTGGTGCGCGCGCAAGACTGTTTCGACACTGGACAGGACACGCTGTTCACGTTCGATGTCTCCGACCCGCGCGCGATCGGCTGGCTGATCCGCAACGAGGTGTGGCCGGCACGCTGCGGCAAGCCTTCGTACTACGGCTATCATGCGCCGCCCCAGCCGTGCTTCGACGTGCGCGCCATCGGCACTGGTGGCGTGCTTGGTGACGCGACGCAGCACTGTCTCGAAGTCCCGGATGCTGGCGCCTCTGCGCGCAGCCCAGGCACCAACGACGATGGGCCCGAAGCAGCGCGGCCGGCCCGCGCAGACTCCGACGCTGGCGCGCCTGGCCGCGAGGGAGCCACCGCCCTCAGCAGTCCTTCCACAACGGCTTCGCCCAACGCTGCGAACGAGGCGTCGTGCAGCGTCGCGCGGGGCACCAACGCGAGCCGCGCGTTGGGCTGGCTGCTCTTCCTCCTTGCGACGACGTTGCTCGTCCGCCTGCGCAGATCCCAAACACGTAAGGCAGCCTCTCGCTAGTCAGCGCTTCGTTCGATTGGCAGCGTGCCGTGCGTCAGGACGCGAAAAGTTTGCCGTCGCACGACGCGGACAATCAATTTTCACCTCTGGGTAATGGTCTGACCTGTTCGCTGTTCCGTTTGCCGGGGCGCCATGGCAACGTCGCTCACCCCCCGAACTCGAGCGACAGGCATCATGACCACGCGCACGTTCTTTACGCTCTTCCTTCTCGCCGCCCTGGGCGCCTGCAGCTCCGAGCAGCCCGAGCCGGAGTCGTCTGACTGCACACGCGACGACAGCTGTGAGGTAGACACACCCGACGCGTCCAGTGCGACGAGCGGCAGTCGCGATGCCGGCCCGCGCACTGGCACCACCACCGGCGGCGGCGGCGACACAGGCGCGACGAGTAAGGTCGACGCAGGCGGGCGCACCGTCCCCACCGTCCCCACCGACGCGGGACAGTCTGTGAAGGATGCGGCGTTGGCTCCAGCGACGGCCGACGCCAGTGCGCCGACGGCACCCAGCGCGGACGCGAAGCCGAGCGCGGGCTGTGGTGCGGCCGCACCGATGGCGGGCACCGCGACCATCGACGTGATGGGGACCGCTCGCGAGTACATCCTGACCCTGCCCAAGACCTACGACCCAGCCAAGCCGTACAAGCTGGTGTTCGCGTGGCACGGCCTGGGCGGCACCGCGGCGCAGATCGCGCGCAGCTTCTACGGGCTGTTGGCGCAGTCGAACGACGGCACCATCTTCGTGGCCGGGCAAGGTCTGCAGACCTCCAACTCCGTGGGCAGCGGTCCGGGCTGGCCCAACACGGGCGGGCAGGACGTGGCGTTCGTCAAGGCGCTCTACGCGCAGCTGCAGACTCAGCTCTGCATCGACGAGAACCGCGTGTTCTCGGTGGGCATGAGCTACGGCGGCATCATGTCCAACACGCTCGGCTGTCAGATGGGCGACGTGTTCCGGGCGATTGCGCCGATGGCGGGCTCCGGCCCCGGCTACGGCGGACGTGGCGCGAGCTGCGTCGGCGACGTGGCCGTGTGGATGTCACACGGCGACAACGACACCGTCGTGTCCACGGCCTCGGGCGAAGCGAGCCGCGACTACTGGGTGATGGCCAACCACTGTCAGGCGCAGTCCACGCCCGTGGAGCCGAGCCCTTGTGTCGCGTACAGCGGCTGCGACCCGGGCCGTCCCGTCACCTTTTGCAAGTTCCCCGGCGGCCACACCGTTCCCCCGTTTGCTTCCAAGGCGATCTGGACGTTCTTTTCGCAGTTCTGAGCGCCGCGCTCAGAACACGTAGCGCAAGTACGCCGAGCCGTACGCACCGACGGTGAAGCCGTCCTGGTCGAGCGAAGGCAAGTGCCGCGCGCCTGCGAGCAGACCGAGCGAGTGGTGGCGCGAGCGCAGGTGCCAGTCGAAGCCGAGCTCGCCGCCGTAGCTGAGGCCGAGCTTGTAGGCGTCGGGGAAGTCGAGCGCGCGCAGCACGTCGCCGCTGGACCACACGAAGCCGACCAGACCGGCCGCCCAGATCGCGTAGCTGGCGTTGATGGGAACGCTGAAGCGCAGGCCGCCCACGGCACCGGCGAGCTGGAAGGCGGTGTTTGCGGGCGGCGGGCGGTTGTCGGTCTGGTGCAGCGAGCCCTCGAGCTGTGCCAGCAGCGCAAACCAGCGCGTGAGCTCGTAGCCGATCGAGATGGCGAGCCGCGGGCCCGCGTTGCTGACCTTGCGCGCGTCGCCCGCAAACGTGAGCGCGCCCAGCTGCGCCTCGAGAAACAGACCCTGGTCGTACAGGTCGCGGCTGACCTTGGCGACGTCGTTGGGCAGCCGGTCGACGTCGAGGCGCGTGGTGTCGACCGGCTCCCGGCCCGGCCCGCCCGCGAGTAGCGAGAGGTCGCGTGCGTCGCCTTGTGCGCGCGCGCTCGGGGTGGCGCAACAGAGCGCGCTCACAACGAGACACGCGAGCGAGGCGAGCCAGAGAGGAGTGCGCATCGGTCAGTCTTCTTCCGGGACGATCGGCACGAACGGCGCGGGTGCCGGGATCTGCCAGCGGGTCTCGCCGCGCTTGGTCGCGCGGTCGCCGTGATCTTGCAAGCGGATGGAGACCTCTAGCGTCATGTCGAGCGCAACGCTCGTCTCGAGGCCCGCGCGCACGCCGACGAGGCCCGGGATCACCGAGGGGATGAAGCTCTGTACGCGCGGGTCGCGACCCGACTGACTCGTGCGCGTGACCACCAGGTTGGAGTTGGTGGGGCCGTTCACGACCGTGGCCAGATCGACGGCGAGCTCGTCGAGCTCGAGCTCGGTGATGCTGCCGTCGATGCGCTGGTGCGGCGCCATCGCGACGCGCAGCTCCCACTGGTGCAGGTTCTCGGGGCCCGGCGCGTAGTAGACGAACTCGTTGATGCCGTTGATGGTGATCAGCGCCGTCAGCGCCTGCTCGCTGTTGTTGGTGAGTGCGTAGTCGAGCTGCAGCTCCAGGTCGTGCCGCGCGACCCAGGGCAGGCGCGGGAAGGGCAACATCTTGCCCTGCGCCTCGGCGCTCAGCCGCGCCAGGTCGGCTGCGCTGGGCGGCGTGATGCCGAGCAAGAACTC